>ENA-OFCD01000527-OFCD01000527.1-metagenomes-genome-assembly--contig:-NODE-527-length-24160-cov-3.622112_pt1 | contig 24160 bp, 20 predicted proteins | sample MGYA00153392_OFCD01 | MGnify analysis MGYA00153392
CAGTTTTCTACTTTAAGTTTGGGGATACGCTTGAATTCGCGCTCGTTATTCGTTACCAAGGTCAAATTTTCAGCTAGCGCATGAGCGGCGATCCAGAGGTCATTCGATCCAATAGGCGTGCCTTTTCGCTGCAAATAAGTGCGTAACTCGGCATAGCAAGGCGAAACATCCTCGTTGATGGGTAAGACGGGAATGTGGTCAATAAACTCGCTGATTACGTTACGCGCCACCTGCGGAGCATGGCTTTTTTCGGCACCCCAAAGCAGTTCCGCATGTGTAATAACTGAAATGCCCGCATCACCGTGTTCGAGCTTTTGAAAAGTGGCAACAACACCAGGCATTTTTCGGTGACAAATGTATATGCAGATATTTGTGTCGAGCATGTAGCGCATCATTTTTGCTTGGCCGCTGCTTTTGATGGCACTTTGATCGTCCGCTGCTTTTTCGTTTTTACGACGGGCTCGTCGAACATCGCCGAAAAATCACGCTCCTGCGGCGGTAAATCAACGCGCCCTTCTGCAAAGAAATCGGATGGCATCGATTGGAGTATTTCAACTATTACACCAAGATTTTCCGCACGCTCCACCAACACCAGCTCTCGCCCCCGCCGCTTGATTTCAAACGTTTTGCCCGCCTCAAGGTTAAACTCATGTGGAATACGCACAGCAATGGAATTACCGCTTTTGAAAGTGCGGGTAGTAGTTTTGGTGGTGGCTTTGTGTGAATTCGTTTTCATGGCAACCCCGCTTTGCATTAAGATATACTGACTGTATATACATTTTTTCCTTCCTGCAAGCGGCCATGCCGAGCTTATTTAGTTGATGTCTAGTAATAGCCAGTCCTTGCAAGGTAGTCATCATGCTGAATTTTTGTTGGTAGAAACCCATGCTTATCCACCCCCAGTTTGATCCTGTTATTTTTTCACTAGGCCCACTTTCGGTGCGCTGGTATGGCCTCATGTATGTGCTGGCGTTTGTGCTGTTTATGGTGCTGGGGCGCATGCACTTAAAGCGGCGGCCGGATATGGGTTTTACGGCGAACGATCTGGATGACCTTTTGTTCTACGGCATTCTCGGGGTGATTGTGGGCGGGCGTTTGGGATACATCATTTTTTACAAAGCCAGCTATTACCTCGCCAACCCGATTGAAATTTTTTATGTGTGGCAGGGCGGCATGTCGTTCCACGGCGGCTTTCTGGGTGTGCTGTTGGCGATGCTGCTGTTTGCGCGCAAGACCAACCGCACGTTTTTTCAGGTGACTGATTTTATTGCGCCGCTGGTGCCCACGGGCTATGCAGCAGGACGGTTGGGGAATTTTATTAATGGCGAATTGCCAGGGCGGATTACTGATCCGAATGTTTGGCCCTGGGCAATGTGGTTTCCGCTGACCGATTCGGCGGGTCCGGTGGCGCGCCACCCATCGCAGCTGTATCAATTAGCGCTTGAAGGCTTGCTGCTGTTTGTGATTTTATGGATTTACAGTAAAAAGCCGCGGCCAGTGGGTGCTGTATCGGCGCTATTTTTGATTGGCTACGGCGCGGGACGATTCATTACTGAATTTGCACGAGAGCCGGATAGTTTCCTGGGCTTTCTGGCGCTGGGGTTTTCGATGGGGCAATGGCTTTCGTTGCCGATGATCGTAGCGGGTATCGCGCTGTTTGTGTACTCGACCAGGAAGACGAAAATAGCGGCTTGACCAAAATCACTTGCCAGCCATATTGCTGCGCCGCACACTAACTCTGAAATCAATTTTATTCAGGGCTGAAACATGAAATTTTGCATTGTCGGTGCTGGCGCTATCGGTGGCTTTGTCGGCGCGAAACTGGCGCTGGCCGGTGAAGATGTCACCTTCATTGCTCGCTGGAAAAACCTTGACGCGATTCGTGCGCGCGGCATGACCATAGAACAACAGGACGGAACGCGGCTTAAGGCAACGATGGTCAAAGCAACGGATAGTTTTGCGGCTGTGGGCTATGTTGATTGTGTGATTCTTGCGCTGAAATCGCACCAGGTGGAATCCGTTGTCAATCAGATGCAGCCACTATTTGGCCCCAGGACGACTGTGATTACAATGCAGAATGGAATTCCGTTCTGGTATTTTCATAAGCATGGTGGTGCGCTGGCGGGTACCACTGTCAAGGCGGTTGATCCGCGCGGCGTTTGCAAGGATGGCATTCCGGCGGATCGTATTATTGGCTGCGTGGTTTATCCCGCGACAGAGCTGATTGCGCCCGGTGTGGTGCGACATATTGAGGGCGAGCGCTTTCCGTTGGGTGAGCTGGATGGCAGCGCGAGTAATCGCGTCAAAGATCTCTCGGACATATTTGCCAACGCCGGGCTGAAAGCGCCAGTGCTCGATAATATTCGTAATGAAATTTGGTTGAAGCTATGGGGTAATTTAACCTTCAATCCGATCTCGGCTTTAACCCACGCCACGCTTCAGGATATTTGCCAATTTCCGGAAGGCCGCGCTCTCGCCACTAACATGATGAAGGAAGCTCAAAACGTTGCGGAAAAATTAGGTGCGAGCTTTCGGGTGAGTCTGGAAAAGCGCATCGATGGCGCTGAAAAAATAGGTAAACATAAAACCTCGATGTTGCAGGATGTTGAGGCGGGCCGGGCTATTGAGGTGGATGCGTTGGTCGGCGCGGTGATTGAGTTGGGTGAATTAACCAATACACCCACGCCGACCATAAGTGCGATTTATCAGGCATCCAAATTACTGGCGCATACGATTGAAACCGACAAGGTTGCGGTCAGGGGTATTACGCTGCCGCAGATTTAATTAAACGCTTACAGCCATTTTTTGGGCAGATTTTTACAGATTCGGTCGGCCCGATAAATGGCGTTGCTTGGGGGCTCAATTTTGCGCCGCAAATCATTAATATCGCACGGGTCAAATAACAAGCGTAATCATCGTTTACATAAAAACGCTGGCTAATCCGTGACTTATCGCGTACTATTCGTTTGTGCAATGCAGCAATATAGCTTTTAGCAACGCATGATGTAATTTACGTTCATCTGCCCCGCCCTCGCTGTTCATTTGATCCCATGCTTTTACTGCGGATCGCTTCTGAATCGCAAAATGGTTGGCGCCGATGTTGGCGCGCTGACTCATAAAACCCTAGCGTGTTGTTGATTGCCGTTTCCGATTGCGGACGGTGCGCCCTTGCGATTTACGGATTTTTCCGTGCCTACAGGCTATGCCATCGGAATGGTGTTGCCGGAAGAAATGAACATGACCCTCAAATTTGATACCTTAGGCTTGATTAAGCCCATACTCGAAGCCATTACCCTATCTGGCTACACCTCACCTACCGCCGTGCAAGCGCAAGCCGTGCCGGAAGCCCTGGCTGGCCGTGATTTACTGGTTTCATCGCAAACCGGTAGCGGTAAAACTGCTGCATTTATGTTGCCCGCGTTGCAAGCCTTAAGCGAGCCCGCCAAAGTGGCAGGCCGTGGCGTGCGTGTGCTGGTGCTGACCCCCACCCGTGAGCTCGCCATGCAGGTCACAAAAGCCGCTGAAACCTATGGCCGTAACCTGAAGCGCATCAAAACCGTTTCCATCGTGGGCGGCATGCCTTATCCCGTACAAAATCGCTTGCTGAAAGCGGGCGCTGACATTTTGGTGGCAACACCAGGCCGTCTGCTGGATCAGATGCAGTCGGGCCGCGTTGATCTATCGCGTCTTGAAATTCTGGTGCTGGATGAAGCCGACCGTATGCTCGACATGGGCTTCAAGGATGATCTGGAAGCCATCGTCGCGCAGACACCTGCAGAACGCCAAACATTATTGTTCTCGGCCACCATTGACAACAACATCGCACGTCTGGCCACAGGCATGCTGAAAGACCCGGTTCGTATTGATGTATCGGGCCAGCAAGCCAAACACGAAAACATCGAGCAGCGTTTGCATTTTGCCGACGATATGGCTCATAAAAATCGTCTGCTGGATCATCTTCTACGCGATGCAGATATGTTGCAAGCGATTGTATTTACTTCCACTAAACGCGCCGCTGATGATCTCGCCAGTGATTTACATGCACAAGGCTTTGCAGCTGGTGCCTTGCATGGCGATATGAAGCAAAGCGCACGTACCCGCACGCTGCAAGCGTTGCGTAAAGGCGGTATTCGGGTTTTGGTGGCAACGGATGTGGCCGCACGCGGTATTGATGTGCAGGGTATTTCACATGTGATCAATTACGACTTGCCACGTCAGGCTGAAGATTATGTTCACCGTATTGGCCGTACCGGCCGTGCCGGTAAAAACGGCATCGCGATTTCGTTTGCCAATGTGCGTGAGCAGTTTACAGTGCGCTCGATCGAGCGTTTTACATCACAGGCGATTCCCGTTTCTGTTATTCCGGGCCTAGAGCCGAAGCAACGTATATTCGACAAGAAGCCAGGTACCGCGATGAAAAAATTTGGTGCCAAGCGTCCCCACAGTTCTGGCTCCGGTTCCGGTTCCAGTTTCGGCGGCGGGGCTCGCACTCCTGCCAGCGCACCTGGTGGCACTGGCAATAAAGGCAGCGAAGGCGCCGCTAATTGGTCGAAGCCAGCAGGTGCATTTGCCGGTAAATTTGCAGGCAAACGCGAAGGCGCACAAGACCGTGGCTGGGGCGACAAGAAGCCTTCAACGCCGCGCACAACGCAACGCCGTACAGTTGCTTAAATATAAAAATGATTCATCCGAAAAGCCCGCATCCTGCGGGCTTTTTTGTGGACACTCATTTGTTTAGAGCATTTTTTGTGCTGCGAAATGCGCGGTAAAATTGATGATTCCATTCACATCTTGAGCAGTATTCAACAGAAAAATATGAAACCCGATACCCAACTTTCTCATCTTGGTCGCAGTGCCGTCAGCACGCCGAAGACCGTTAATGTGCCATTACATCGGGCATCAACCGTGCTGTTTGATTCGCTCGCAGAGCTGCATGAAACGCAGCGTCAATGGGATCTTGATGAGCAGATTCCGACTTACGGAATCTTCAATATGCCGCAGGCGCTGGCACTTGAAAACGCCGTGGCCGACATTGAAGGAGGCTATCGCGCGGTGACCTATCCCAGCGGTCTAGCGGCGGTTGCGGGCGCGTTACTGGCGGTCGTAAAAGCGGGTGATCATGTGTTGATGACTGATAGTAGCTACGGCCCAGGGAGACAATTTTGCGAAACCTTCCTAAAGCGCATGGGGGTGGAAACTACGTTTTATGATCCGCTCGCAGGGGCGGGTATTGCGGCTCTCATGCGGCCTAATACAACGGCTGTTTACACTGAAAGCCCCGGCTCACACACCTTTGAGGTGCAGGATATTCCGGCGATTGCCAAAGCAGCTCACGCTCAAGGCGCAGTGGTGATTTTGGATAACGCATGGGCGACCGGACTCTTTTTTAATGCGTTTGAACATGGGGTTGATCTGGTGGTACAGCCCGCAACAAAATACTATGCTGCACATTCGGACGTGCTGATGGGTTTGGTTATTGCCAATGCAAAAACCTGGCCGCAATTAAAGCAGGTGACTTACCAACTAGGGCAGCGGGCTTCACCAGATGATTGTTTCCTCACGCTACGCGGCATGCGCACGATGGGTGTGCGACTGCGCCAGCATCAAGCCTCCGCGCTACGCATTACGAAGTGGCTACAGACCCGACCCGAGGTCTCCCGCGTGCTTTATCCAGCCTTGGAAAGCGATCCTGGCTATGCGCTGTGGAAGCGCGATTTTACTGGCGCCACGGGGCTCTTCAGTATCGAGCTAAACCCTTGCAACGATGCTGAACTTGCGGCGATGATAGACCACTACGCGCTTTTTGGGCTCGGTTATTCCTGGGGTGGTTTTGAAAGTCTGGTGATGCCGGCAGATTTGCGTTATGGCCGCAGCACCAGCCCTTGGCGTGGCGGGCCGTTAGTGCGCTACAGCATCGGGCTGGAAGATGCGGACGATTTAATTCATGATTTGGAAGCGGGTTTCAGTAGACTTACGCAAGAGCGGCAGCGGATAAAATAAAATCACTTCCAACACAAAGCGGGAAGCAGTTTTTTAGAGAGCGTTGTTTTTACTTAAAACTTGAATTGCACGCCCAAAGAAATATTATCGCTGCTGAAATCGCTGTTGAAAGCATTACCTGCTGCGCTGCCTGATGTACTACCGCTGAGGCGGTAAAAGCGTTCCACTTCCAGTCGTAATCCAACGCTTTTGGTCAGCAAGTACTGAACGCCGAGGCCGAATCGGGCTTGTGAAAATGATCGCGGAGCGCCCAATGCGGCTGAATCCATTCCGTTGAAGGCGATATCGTTTCTAACGCCCTGAATACCTGCGCGACCAGTCAATGAAAGCCGCTCTATAATCGGCAAGGTGCCCACCAGATCCAAGCCATATCCCCTCGCTGCAGCACGCGGTTTCAAATATTGGGCGTCAGCATCGTTAAGCGAGCCCGCTGCGTACGGATAGAAAGCGGTATGGGTGGCGGAGGCCCGCAAATCACTGTAGTTAGCGTCCAACGCCAAATGAGGCATGGCTAGATAACGCAGCTTTAAACCATAGCGCAAGCTTTTATCGATCAGCATAATGCTGGGGGTTGTCACACTAAAATCAATCGGCGAGGCAATGATGGTGCTGCCATTCATATTGAGTTTAGGCTGGTTCAGCGGGGTGTTGCCGTCGGTTTGAGCGTTTACCGAAGTAGCCAATAAGCTTATGAATAGTGTTGCAAACACAATTGCAAAAGCATTTAGGCGCTTCAAGATATAAAACTGATGACTGCTCATGTTGAATCCTTTGGATTTTTATTATGGAACGCGTCAGGATTGCGCCGGTTTTTGCAGGTTAATTTATTGTGGTTAAAGATGGTTTATGACTAAAAATATTTAGATTTATAGGCCAAATCCATTATTTGCATTTGTTTCTGATCGTCCAACTCAAAGATAGTTCGCGCCGTTCTAAAAGCTCGTTTACAAATATGGCTTAATGTAACAATAAATCGTTCCTCAGCACCTGTCAAACGTCACCGATTGATGATGGTGCGGCGGCACAACCAAAATCCCTCAGATCAAGCTCAAACACGTCTTAACAGCAGCCCTTTTAAATAATCACTCTCTGGGAAATTTAGCGCAACCGGATGATCACTGCCGCCGCTCAAACGCTGGATGATTTGTGCTTCCACATGGGCATCGAGCGCAGCACCGGCAATAATTTTTTGGAATAATTCTGCCGAAATACCGCCAGAGCAGGAAAACGTCATCAATCGCCCACCCGGACGCAGTAGTTTTAAACCTAGCAAATTAATATCTTTGTATGCGCGTGCAGCTTTTTCAGCGTGGTGCGCGGTAGGAGCAAATTTGGGCGGATCCAAAATGACGAGATCAAAGCTGCGGCCCATATCGCGCAGTTTTCGAAGTGCGGCAAACACATCGGCTTCCCAAAATTCAGCGCGCGTGACGTCATCTATATTAAGAGCAACATTGCGTTTTGCGGTTGCCAGTGCGGGCCCGGAGCTGTCAATAGATAACACCGATTTTGCGCCGCCTGCAAGTGCCGCCACGCTCATCGTACCGGTATAACAAAAACAATTTAATACATCTCCATTGCCAGACAATGACTTGGTGAGGGCGCGATTTTCGCGTTGATCAATGTAAAATCCGGTCTTGTGCCCCGCGATAATATCCACCGCGATCTTCATCCCGTTTTCAAGAATTTCAACTTCACCTGCGAGCGGCTGCCCAGCCACTAGTCCGGTGCGAGGCTCAAGGCCTTCAAGCGTGCGTACATCGGCATCAGAGCGTTCATAGACCGTCTTCGCCCCCGTCGTCTCCATCAGCAATCGCGCGATCAAATCTCGCTGCGGCTCGATGCCTGCGGTCAGTATTTGTAGCACCACCACTTCACCATAGCGATCCGCAATCACGCCAGGCAGTCCATCAGATTCGGCATGAATCAGGCGTATTGCATCAGTATTTTCGGCAAGCTGTGAGCGGCGTTCAATCGCCGCTTTTATGCGCTGCCGAAAGAAATTTTCATCAATGCGGTCGCCTTCCACAAACGACAGCACCCGCGCAACAATTTGCGAATGTTCACTGAAATTAGCGTAGGCCAGAAAGCGCCCATCTTCAGCCACTACCGCGACAATATCGCCAGAGGCCGCGCCAGTACTAGACTTTACGGCGCCGGAAAAAATCCAGGGATGCTTTCTGAGGAGTGATTTTTCACGTCCCGCCGTGATGATTATTTTTTTCAAATTTTTATTCATGACATCATTGTAGCGGCTACTACTTAGCTCAAAGGTGCGCCGTATAATTAGCGAATGGAAAACACCAAGCAAGCATCAAAATCGTTCAGAGCGGACACGGTTTCTGAAACCGAAAAACATCGCCGTCCCATCCGCAGTTTTGTATTGCGCCAGGGTCGCTTGTCGCCCGGCCAAGCGCGCGCAGTCGATATGCTCGGCCCGCAGTATGTATTGCCCTACAAGGCAGATGCTGTGCTCAATATGGCAAAAGTTTTTGAGCGCGATGCGCCCACGATTGTTGAGATTGGTTTCGGCATGGGCAACACCACGGCAGATATTGCGCAGCAATTATCGGATAAAAATTTTATTGGTATCGAGGTTCATACGCCTGGTGTGGGTAGCCTATTAAAAATGATTGAAGCACGTAACCTCACTAATCTGCGCCTGATTCAACACGATGCTGTTGAGGTGTTGCGCGACAACGTAACCGATGCGTCTCTTGCAGGCCTTCATATTTTTTTCCCTGACCCATGGCCCAAAAAACGACATCATAAACGTCGCCTGATTCAGCCTGCATTTGTCACGCTACTGGTACAGAAGCTGCAAACGCAAGGCTATATTCATCTGGCTACTGACTGGCAGCCCTATGCTGAGCATATGCTGGAGGTATTGCAGGCTGAGCCGCAACTTGTTAGTACAAAATCAACAGCATCTAAAGCATCGGATTATGCCGCGCGGCCGCTATATCGAACGGAATCCAACTTTGAGCGCAAGGGTTTGGCGAAAGGGCACGGTGTGTGGGATTTGGTCTTTATCAAACGCTGAATCTGAATCGCTTTTATCCCAGTAACAAACATCGGTAGCAAATAGTGGAGAAGCGTTCTCAGGAGGTCGTGCAGTAAACCGGAGGAAACATAAAATGAAAAAAATGAGCACCTTTAGTAAATTCGAACGGCGTCAGACACTAGCCAGACTCACGGCTATGGGTATTGTTGGTGTGCTTGGGCCAGCGGGCATTCCGGGACTTATTCAGGAAGTGCTGGCGAAAGGTGATTTACCCAAACTGAGCGGGATCAATTCACTGCAAGGTAACGTCACTATTAATGGCGTGCCTGCCAAGGTTGGCATGCTGGTAAAGCCCGGTGACAAAGTGGCAACGGATAGCGCCAAAGGCAGCTTTGCCATTGTGGTAATCGACAAGGATGCGTACCTGCTGCGCGAAGGCACCAGTGTCACATTTGAAGATAGCAAGGATCGGCCAGGCACTCTCGCAAAGGTGTTGATTGCCACGGGAAAACTTCTCTCTGTATTTGAAAAACGCCCCAATAATTCAGGCATCGCCATCCGCGCCCAAAGCGCCACGATAGGCATTCGCGGTACCGGCTGCTATATCGAGATTCACCCTAAACGTACTTACTTCTGCCTTTGTTACGGAGAGGCGGCCATTGATGGCGCAGGCATGGATAAAACTAAAGTAATTAAAACCACCCACCATGAAAATCCGGTATGGCTGGATGAATCAGGCGGCAATATGAAAGTAGAAAACACCGACTTTAGCAACCATAGCGATGACGAACTCATACTGCTCGAAAAATTAACCGGACGAGAGCCGCCGTTTGTCGCCATGGGATTAACCGGAAAGTATTAGTGGCAAGTCCGCAGTTCAGACAGATTGGCTGGATTAACGCGAGCCCGATTCGAGCCGCAGTTTATTGCCAGATACTGCTGACGCTGAGCTGTAGCCTGCATGCTCGTGCGGACAACCCTGTTGGGCCTGACGCGGCTGTGACACCAAAATTGAGTACGGATGCCAGGAATAAAATCGCGCGCGCGGTCGTGCGCGATGTTGAGGGAAAAACGGTAAGCGCTTCTTTGGCGGAAGAAAAAAATGCGCCGGTTCAGCTTGAAGAAATTCGGATACTAGATTCGACTGAGCATCAGCCGCGTGAAAAATTGCCGATTGAAAAAATGCACTCATTTCTTGATCAGGTCGGCCAATCCCGTGCGGACTCAGTCGCAGAATCAACAGCTTCTGACGGTGCGCGATATGCGCAAATTAATAAAGGCAATAATATTTATTGTATTGAAGAACGTCGCGGCTTGATCGACTTTAGCGGCATTTATGAAAAGCCGTTGGTGACTTCACCGGCGGGAACAAAATGCCGCAAAGGTCAGTACTAAATGGCTTTTTTAAAGCTATGACACCAAGCCGTAGTAAACGCGCGTGTCATATTCAAATGTAATCTTGCCGTTCTGTTGATACGTTTCAAAAATTTCTTCCACACGCTGCGCCATAGGCGCGTAATGGGCATGATTTTGCGGTGGCGTATAGCTTGATGAATTAAGCCTGCCCATCAGGCCTACAAGATCAAAGCGCTGAATGTGTTCAAACGTGGCTTCAAAAAACGGCCCGCCAAAAAATGATTCAAATACGGTTTTGTCCTGTATATTTTTATGGCTAATTTCCTGGTAGTCCAGCGCATATTGCTGAAGCAGCGTTTCATATTCACGCAGAAACGGTGTTGAATCAATTCGACGATCATTCCATATCAGTACAGCGACGCCTTCTGGTTTCAATATCCGCCTAAATTCTTTGCGGGTTTTTTCCCGATCAAACCAGTGAAATGCCTGACCCGCTAGCACAAAGTCCATAGCGCGCGTTGGTACTAACGAGGATTCAGCCGTGCCGTTCATGCTGGTAAAGCGGCCAAATTCGGCCAGATAAGCTTCGCCGGCCGCGCGCATTTCTGTATTCGGCTCAATCCCTATGACAGGATTGCCGTTCTCCAAAAATAATCGGGTGAGAATGCCGGTCCCTGAACCTATATCGGCAATGACGCTTTCGGGTGTCAGGCCACATGTCTCGCCCAGCAGGTCAAGAATTTCAACCGGATAGTGCGGACGATATTTAATGTAATCGGCAACGCGATTTGAGAAGCGGGTGGTGGTATCAGTCAAAAGGTGAGCAGGCATGGCGAGTGGTGTCTTATCTTGTCGGTGCGGATGCAAATTTAAAATTCAAAATTAAAACCAGTTGTCTCGCATTTCTAAAGTAGTCGTATCAAGAGAGCTAAGCAGATCAATCATGGCGCCTACTTTGGGCAATTCATAGATGTAGAAATAGCGGCAAGCCTGAAATTTCCCCTGATAGAAATCACCCTGTGCGGCGCTAATATTTTTTGCAGCAGCGAGCGATTGTTCAAGCCATATCCAAGCCATTACGATGTGTCCAAATGCTTCCAGATAGGTTGTTGCGTTGGCGAGGGTTTTATTAAGGTCGCCCGCGTTATGCAATGTCCCGGTAACGACGCCAATACGCTGCACATAGTCGGCAAGCAGTGCCGCACAGCGTTTTGTGTCCGCATGTGATGCTGCCAGTCCGGCATCAATTGTTTGTTGAATAACGCGGCCTAATTGCTTAAACGCAGCACCATCCTGCATGACGACTTTGCGCCCGAGTAAATCCAACCCCTGAATGCCGTGTGTGCCTTCATGAATCGGGTTTAAACGATTATCACGATAGAACTGCTCAACATTGTAATCACGCGTGTAGCCATAGCCGCCGTGTACCTGAATGGCGAGGTTATTCGCTTCCAGACACCACTGCGAAGGCCAGCTTTTGGCAATCGGCGTGAGGATATCGAGCAGCAGCGTAGTATCTTTGCGCGCGATTTCATCAATCGCGGTTTTTTCTTCATCAATCAATTTTGCGCAATATAAATTCAGCGCCAGCGCGCCTTCCACATAAGCTTTTTGTGCCAGCAGCATGCGGCGCACATCGGTGTGTTCAATGATGGGCAGTTGCGGTGATGAGGGATCTTTCGCTTGAGGGTGACGGCCTTGGGGGCGATTGCGGGCATAGTCCAGCGCATGCAGATAACCGGTGTAGCCCAGCATGGTTGCACCCATACCGACACCTATTCGAGCCTCGTTCATCATCGTGAACATACAGCTCAAACCTTTATGCGGCACGCCTACGAGATAACCGACAGCGCCTGATTTTCCAGCGGGTTTAAATTTGCCTTCGCCAAAATTGAGCAGGCAATTGGTAGTGCCGCGATAACCCATTTTATGATTCAGGCCAGCGAGAACCACATCATTACGTTCGCCCAGCGAGCCATTATCGTTAACCAGTTTTTTCGGCACAATAAAAAGTGAAATACCTTTTACACCCGGAATGGTTTTTCCGTCAGGAGCGGCAATTTTGGCCAGCACGAGGTGAATAATATTGTCGGTTAAGTCGTGCTCGCCGCCGGATATCCACATCTTGTTGCCGGTGATCCGGTAGGTGCCATCGGGCTGCAGCAGAGCGCGGGTTTTAATATCCGAAAGGGAAGAGCCTGCCTGCGGCTCTGATAGACACATCGTGCCCATGAAGCGGCCTGACAGCAGCGGTCGAACATAGGTGTCAATTTGCTGCGGCGAACCATGCGCCAGCAACAGATTGGCATTGCCGATCGTGAGGAAAGGATAGCCCGCTGTCGCCACATTAGCACCCATGAAGTATGCCATGCAGGCACTCGCAATCGTGGTCGGCAATTGCATGCCATCAAGAGCGTAATCATGCTGTGCTGCCATCAAACCGGCGCGGCTAAATTCATCCACAGCGATTTTTATTTCCGGGATGAGGTGCACATGCTCACCGTCAAAATAAGGCTCGTTTGCATCACTTTTTTTGTTATGCGGCGCGAAATATTGTTCGGCCATTTTTTCGGATGTGTCGAGCGCAGCATCAAAGGTTTCGCGTGAGTGATCCGCAAATCGTTCGCGCGATGTCAGCGCAACCGCATCAAGCCATTCATAGAGTAAAAAATTAAGGTCCTGCCGAGATAGAATTTTGCTCATTTTAATGTCGTAATTATAGATTTTTGGGCAGCGCTGTTTTTCGCGCCGCGCGTTCGGCGAAAAAGGCGCGACGCAGCTCTGCCGATTCAGGCGTTGCCATCAATTCGTTAAACAGTTTGAATTCATAGGCGAGACCATCATCAAAGCTTTGCAGCGTCGATGCTTCAATTGCATCAATACACTTTAGTGGCGCAGGCCATTGCGGATTAGCAGAGGCAGCGGCGACGCGTGCGGCAGAAAAAGACTGTTGAGCGCCCGTAAAGCTGGGATTCTTATCGCGCACGCGAGGAAGCTGTTTTTGCTCTGCCATTTCGCCGGCAAAAATAATCGCGCCAGCCAAAAAATCGTCTTCAATAATTCTGTCCCAAGCGTTTGCCTTGGCGAGCACTTCGGCAGGCACCGCGTTGCCAGTGACAATCATCCGCAACGCTAATTCAACACCCGCCACCCGTGGCAAGCGCTGCGTGCCACCGGCGCCAGGCAGCAGGCCGATTTTAACTTCAGGCAGTCCGATCATCACGCCGGGTGCTGCTACCCGATAGTGGCAACCCAATGAAATTTCTGTTCCGCCGCCCATGCACACCCCATTGATGGCAGACACAACGGGTTTGGGACTGGCCTCAAAAGCGCGAATAAGATCATGCAAACTGGGTGCCTGCATGGCAATAGGCAAGCCAAATTCGCGGATGTCTGCGCCGCCTGTAAAAATATTATTTCCGCCTGTAATGATCACGGCACACACCGATGGATCGGCAATGGCCGCACCGAGGTACGCACCAATTGCCTGGCGTGTTGCCATGCCCATGCTGTTGACCGGTGGGTTATCGAGTGTAATGACGGCAACATTGCCGTGAATATCGTGATGAAGGTCGTAGCGGGCGGTCATGGGATTTATCGTGAGGCAGATTAAAGAAAACTTACCGTGAAAAAAATGAAACGGCTATCGGGGCTTACGCGGCATGCGCGAAAAAACACGGTCATAAAGCCAGTTTGGCGTCATCCGCAAAACCCGAGCGGCCGCACCCATGGTCCAGGGGATTACGGTGAAACTGGTCTTAGCGTCAATCGCGCGTTGGAATCGCACCACGGCTTGGTTAACATCAATCAAGAATGGCATTTTGAATTTGTTCACAGCAGTCATCGGGGTGCGAATGTAGCCAGGGCAAATGGTGACAACCGACACACCACTGGAACGCATTTCCACACGCAGGCTTTCGCAATATTTTATGCATGCTGCCTTTGAAGCCGAGTACGCACCACCGCCAGGAATGCCGCGGAAACCGGCGACGCTGGCAATGCCGACCAGCGTGCCATGCCCGGCATCTCTCATCGGCTGCGCGAATGCGTGAAACGTATTCACCATGCCCATGACATTGATGTCAAAAATTTCCTGGAAGGCGTTGAGATCATCTTCAATTTCGGTCAAGGTGCCGCGTGAAACGCCCGCATTGGCAATAACAATATCCGGGGCGCCGAATTTTTCTATGAAGTCCTGCGCGGCAGCTTTAAGTGCAGCGATGTCGCGCACATCGCACACGTAAATTTCCGGCCTGGGCGCTAACTCAGCTTTGAGCCGCACTAAAAAATCTTCGCGCCGTGCAACCAATCCAAGCTGTGCACCTCTGTTTTGAGCGTACTGTCTTGCGAGAGCTTCGCCAATGCCGCTGGATGCGCCGGTGATAAATACTTTTAGAGGGGAATTAACCATCCCGAATTGTATAACGGGGGCCCTGCCCCGGCTATGATGCTGATTACCTAGTTCCTCACGATGCCGTCATGCTCAAGCTGGTAGGCGCCAAGCATGACGGTGTGCGAAATAACAAACTGCTTTATTTTTTTTCTACCGCCGCTTTTACTTTTGCGGGATGGGGGGGTTCGGCAGCCATTGCAACGGTTTTGTTACCCGCGCGGGCTTCGCGGACAAGCTTGTCAATGGTGGCGAAAAAATTCTCTTCCGAGCCTTGTTGCTGTACTGCAAAACGTCCGTTCACAACGATCGTCGGTGTGCTGCTAACCTTGTATTCAGCCGCCTGCTTATAGGCTCGTGTGATTTTGTTTTGTACCGAAAATGATTTCTGCACATTTTCATAAACTTTAGGATCAACGCCCTGTTTTTCGAGCCATTTATTGAGCGTTGCGGGATTGCCTAAAATAACGTTTTCAACGTTGACGGCATCAAATATTTTTTGTTGCAGCTTTTCTACCAAACCCATCGCCTCAAGCGTATAAAAAAGCGGCACATTATCGATGCCACGCATTTCAAAGCCCCGGCCTGCAGGAACACGCTTGAGCTTTACATCCGCAGCCTGTTTCTTGGCCCACGCCTCAAGTTTTGGTTCCAGGTGTGCACAGTGAATGCAACCGTAGGCAAAGAATTCCAACACCTCGATCTTGCCATCATTTTCAACAGGCTGAGGCGGGCTTAACGGCGTAACAGTCACACCTGTTTGAGCATTGGCAAACGTCACCGCGGCAAGCGTTAGCGCGGCTAAAAAAAACGACTTCAGAGCGGCAATGGATTTCAGGCTGTGCATAAAAGATCCTATTAAAATCAGGCTAACAAATGGAGGGCTATTACGGTTATTCTGCCTTGACGACAGCGGCGTTAATGCCGTTTTGAGACAGTGCAGTTTTAATTCTGTTCACTTCCTCAAAGCTTTTATACGGGCCGAGGCGCACCCGGTATAACGTGCCTTTGTCCGGCAAGTTGACACTTCTCACAAACGCTTCCATGCCCGCAAAAGCAATTTGGGCTTTCAGGTTTTCGGCTTCGCTCTCGTTTTGAAAGGCACCAGCTTGCAGCAAATAACTCTCTTTGCCGATACCTGCAGGTGTAGCCGCCACCCCATTTGCCTTAACAATAGGCACATCACGCTTTATTTCCGGCGCGGTTTTAAGTGCGGTTGCAGGTGGGGATTCAGCAGATTTTTTGGCAGGTGGTGTGGCTTTGTTAGCCGCATCCATTTTGCTGCCTTTTTCACCTGGCAAAATATCATAGAACTCAAAGCGGGGCTTGTCACTGCCGTCTTTAGCAACCTCATTAGGGACCGCTCGCGCATCATTTTTGTTGATGCTGCTGGATGCTGCAGGTCTCGCCGCAATGGTCGGCAAAGCATCAACCGGCCGGGATTTTTCCTGAAATGGGCTGGCGCTGCGGTTTAACCAGATGGCAATCACGAGTGCCAGCACGATGCCTAACAGAAGCCCAATAATAACGCCCAAGAACATCGGATTCATGCCGCGCGCACTACCGCCTCTGGATGCACCGCTGCGGGGTGACGGAGGTATTTTGCTGTCCTTATAGTCATTCGCCATGATTTACATCTTCTCCGGAGCGCTGACGCCCAATACGGTGAGGCCGTTTTTCAATACCTGCCTGGTGGCTAAAACCAGCGATAACCGTGCAAGTTTCAATTTTTCGTCTTCAATCAGGAAACGTTCTGCATTGTAATAGGAGTGCAGTTTAGCGGCCAAATCGCCCAAATAGACGGCCACAATATGCGGCGCCAGTTCATGTGCGGCGTGTTTGAGCGCGAGCGGAAAATCAGCCAGTGCGCGCATGAGATCAGATTCATATTTACTCGTAAGCGGCGAGAGGTCAGCCGACTTGAGCGCGGCTTCATCACCACCCCATTGCGCAAGTACCGAGCAGATTCGTGCGTGTGCATATTGCACGTAGTAAACCGGATTTTCCTCGGATTTTGACCGGGCCAGATCAATATCAAAAGTGAGCTGCGAATCTGCTTTGCGCATGACGAAAAAATAACGTGTGGCATCACGGCCAACCTCATCAATAAGCTCGCGCAAGGTCACATAGTTGCCGGCGCGCTTGGAGATTTTTACTTCTTCGCCGCCCCGCATGACGGTAATCATTTGATGCAGCACATAGTCGGGGTAACCAACGGGTACGCCCATATCCATGGCCTGCAGGCCAGCGCGTACGCGAGCGAGCGAGCCATGATGATCGGCTCCCAACTCAACAATAGCGCGCTTGAAGCCACGCTGCCATTTGGTGACGTGATACGCCACATCCGGCACAAAATAAGTGAAGGTGCCGTCAGACTTGCGCATAACGCGATCTTTATCATCGCCGTAGTCGGTGGTTTTAAGCCACAGCGCACCATCCTGCTCGTAGGTTTTACCATTGGCCACAAGATGAGCCACCGTTTTTTCAACCAACCCTTCGGTATAAAGCGATGACTCGAGATAATGGTGATCAAATTGAACTTCAAATGCTTTGAGGTCGAGATCCTGTTCGTGACGCAAATAGGCGACCGCAAAATCACGCAGCGTATCTTCATGATTTCCGGGTACATCATCGGGAAATTTTCCGGCGTAGCGTTCAGCGATTTCACGAATATATTCGCCGTGATAGCCGCTTTCAGGAAATGGCGCATCCAGCCCTGAACGCTCACGTAATCGCGCCTGCACCGACAACATCAGATTATTGATTTGCACACCGGCATCGTTGTAGTAAAACTCGCGCGATACCTGATACCCCTGCCACGTGAGCAATCGCGCAAGGGTGTCGCCGATAGCCGCCGCGCGGCCATGACCTACATGCAGTGGGCCGGTTGGGTTGGCAGACACAAATTCAACCATGACGCTTTGATTCGCGCCTGTGTGGTTTTTACCAAAGTTATCGCCGTCTGCAAAAATGCTGCCCACCACCCGTGTTTCGGCGGCAAGCGAGAGACGAATATTGATAAATCCCGGACCTGCAATATCGGGCTGGGTCGCAATTAAATCAGACGCCGGTAGAGCCGCTACAATCGCCTCCGCAATATCACGCGGTTTTGCGCCCAGTTTTTTCGCCAACTGCAGTGCGCTATTGACCGCGAAATGTCCATGATCAGGATTTTTGGGTTTTTCGACTTCGATCATAAAAGCATCGTCCGCCAGCGCGGGATACGCCGTGGCAAGGGCCGTTTGAAAAAGCGCCGCAATGGCGCTTTTGTTATCAATAAATGTAGACATGGTTGTTTTAGAAGTTAGCCCATTATTATAACGGCAAGCTGATTTTCAGCCTAATTTTCAACTTAATTTTCTGCCCAATGCTCAATCTGACGCTCATTCGGATAAGGCGTAATTTATCTTGCTTATTTCGCCCCGTATTCAATTACACCTCAAGCGGGTCAACATCAATCACCCATTTGACGGCGCGCACTTCGCGTTGACGCACCATGATCAGCCAGTGGCTCAGAAAACGTTGCAGTACAGCGCGGGAGTCTGCCTGCACCATCAGTTGCCGACGTTCATAACCGGCCTTGCGCGCCAGAGTTGGCGGTACAGGATCCCAGACATGCACGCCATGCGCAGGCGCCAGCGTTTGTGCATTGGTTGCAATATCAGCCATAAATTTAGCGAGGGACTCTGCCTGCTTTGATTCGGCGCGCAATAGCGCTAAAAATGAAAATGGCGGCAAAGCGGCATGACGCCGTTCCGCCATGGCGATGTCCGCAAACCGTGCGTAATCCTGGGCTGCAACGGCCTGGTATAGCGGATGCGTTGGAAACCGGGTTTGAATTAGCACGCGTCCCGGTAGCGAAGCGCGTCCGGCCCGACCCGCGACTTGCATGAGTTGTGCCGCCAGCCGTTCGGATGCGCGAAAATCGGCCGAGAACATGGCGCCATCCGCATTGACCACTCCAACCATAGTGAGCTTCGGAAAATCATGGCCTTTTGAAAGCATCTGCGTGCCTACCAGAACATCGAGCTCGCCTTTAGACGCCGCTTCGAAAATTTTCTCGGCTGCGCCACGTTTACGGGTGGAATCGCGATCGACTCGCACCATACGTAACCGGGGCAGACTCGCCTGCAGCGCAGTTTGCAGGGCCGTCTCGATGCGTTCGGTGCCTTGGCCTGCGGCGATTAATTCATGGCTGCCACAGCTAGCGCAGCTCGTTGGCACGCGAGTTTGGTAACCGCAATGATGGCATTTGAGGCGGTTTTCATTTTTATGAAAGACCAATCTTGCTGTGCAGCGTGCGCATTCCGGCATGGTGCCGCATTGTGCACAGACCAATGCCGGTGCGAAACCGCGACGATTGATAAACACCAGCGCCTGCTCGCCGCGTTTCACGGTTTCCTCGATGGCGTGAATCAGGCCAGCCGTGAGACCGTCCGTAGTGCGTTCGATATTGAGATCAATAAAATCAACACGCGGTAGCTGCGCATCCGGGGTGGCACGTGCGGTTAATGCCAGCGCCACAAATCGCCCACGCTTCACATTATTGAGCGTCTCCAATGATGGTGTGGCAGAGCCCAGCACCACCGCACAACCGGCAGCACGGGCACGGAAAACCGCCACATCACGCGCTGAATAACGAAAGCCTTCTTGCTGTTTGAATGAAGCATCATGCTCCTCGTCGACCACGATCAAACCCAGACGCGGCATCGGCGTAAACACCGCCAATCGCGTGCCGATAACGATATCGGCACGACCGGACTGTGCATCCAGATAGCCCGTCATGCGCGGCATTTCAGCCATGCCGCTGTGCAGTTGTGCAACCTGCGCGGTCGGGAAACGTGCAGCTACCGCGCGTACAAAAGCCGGGGATAAATTTATTTCAGGCACCAGGATAAGTGCCTGGTAGCCGTGCTCCAACGCATGGCGGATCGCATGCAGATAGACCTCGGTTTTGCCGCTGCCGGTAATGCCCGCCAATAAAAATGCCGCGAACTGGCCAGCCCCACCCACAATGGCCGCCAGTGCGCGAGTTTGTTGGGCGTTGAGCGGCTTGGCATCAAAAAATTCAATCGGCGCAATAGGTCTGGATAGCGAGATGCGTGCAGCGCTGGCCACCGCCCGTGTGGTGGATTTTTCGGATGCTTGCGCCTGCGCTTGCGTTTGTGCGTGCAGCTTCATCTTTGTCTGCGCCTCCGCCCAGCCCTTACGCAGGAGCGCATTGAGCGAGGTGGCGCCTGATTCATGGCGTACCTTGATGGCAGTTTCGTCCTGCGGGCCATAGGTCACCAAGGATTGCAGGATGGCGCGCTGCACAACTGAGCGCCCTGGTAAATTCGGCAGTGCCTCGCGTCCGGACGTGGTGATGGCAATGATGTCGGGTTGCGCCCGGATTGTTACGGCGCGCCCGATTGATTTAGGCACGCGCATGCCCGGCGGGATGGCGTTCAGCGCAATCTGGCCAAACGACTGATGATAATAGCCCTCACAAAATCTAAAAAGCGCCAGATCGCTTGCTGAAAAAGCAGGCAAGTCATGTTGAATATGCAACACGGCTTTTAGTTTTTCAAGGGGCACCGAGGTTGCGTGGGTGATGTCGACAATTACGCCCACGCATTTTTTGGGCCCGAACGGCACAATCGCAAGACGACCAATCAAATTATCTAGGTTGTCGGCTGAGGACTTTGAGGCCTGCGTTGCTTCCGTTGTTTCCGTTGCCCCAATGACTTCAGCCGACAATGAAAAATCGAACAGTGTTGCAATCGGTAAATCCAGGGCAATACGGGCCACCACGAGGTTTACACGGCGCGGGCCAAGCGAACGCAATGGCGAGGCTTTAAAAGGTGTCACCGATGCTAGCCTGACCAAAATGTTGTGGCGTACAGGCACACGCCGTCTGCCTGTGGATAACTTTGTGCATAGCTCGTTGCCAGAGGCGGAATGGCCTCGTCACAATAGGCCTGAAGCACTAAAGAAAATATAAAAATGAGAAAAAACTCTTTTAAATTTATGGACTTGCGGCGACTACTTGCAGCAGGTTCGCAAAAATCCGCGCTATTTTGCGAGACCAAGCTTTCTGTGCATAAGCAAGTTCTTTTTTCACGCAGATTGAAAAAAATGAGCTTGACACCGTCATAAAACGCTATTCCCTAGCACTGGCGCGGTGAACGGCGTGAACAAGCGCTTCCACATGCTCGGGATTGGTAAATTGGGAAATCCCGTGACCCAAATTAAACACATGACCTGTGGCATTTTTGTCATACGCAAAGTCGTTTAAAACCTGTTCCGCCTCGCGCGCAATCACCTCAGGTGTCGCAAACAACGTCAGCGGATCGAGGTTTCCCTGCAACGCCACTTGATGGCCTACCCGTTTTTTAGCGTCGCCGATTTGAATCGTCCAATCAAGCCCCAGCGCATCTGCGCCAATCGCGGCCATCGATTCGAGCCACGAAGCGCCGCCTTTGGTAAAGAAAATGCGCGGCACCACGCGGCCTTCGTGTTCGCGCTTGAGCCCCGCCATCACGCGCTTTGCGTAGGGTAGCGAAAACGTCTGGTAGGCGTGATGTGATAGCGCGCCGCCCCAAGTATCGAATAGCTGAACCGCCTGCGCACCCGCCTCAATTTGCGCATTCAAATAGGTGATTACGCTCTCGGTATTTTTGTCGAGAATGGTGTGCAATAAATCAGGGCGTTGAAACATCATGGTTTTGGTCAAGCGAAAATCATCCGAGCCACCGCCCTCAATCATGTAACAGGCCAGCGTAAACGGGCTGCCAGCAAAGCCGATTAATGGCACCCGACCGTCAAGCGCACCGCGAATCTGGCTTACCGCATCGGTCACATATTTCAGTGAATTCATGTCGGCTAAGGGCAGGCGCTTCACATCTTCTTCGGTGCGCAGTGGCCGTTCAAACTTGGGGCCCTCGCCGTCAGCAAAATACAATCCCAGTCCCATTGCATCGGGAACGGTCAAAATATCCGAAAATAAAATCGCCGCATCGAGCGGGAATCGATCCAGCGGCTGCAGCGTTACCTCGGTGCAATAGTCAGGGTTTTTGGCGAGACCTAAAAAGCTCCCCGCTTTCGCCCGCGTCGCTTTGTACTCAGGCAAATAACGCCCCGCCTGACGCATGATCCAGATCGGTGTGTAGGCAGTCGGCTGACGCATCAGCGCGCGGAGGAAGGTGTCGTTTTTTAAGATGGCCATGATATTGGTGCGTCGTAAGGATGCGTTGCAGTATAAAAAAGCGCATGAAGTGCGCGAATGCGAAATCCGTAAGCGAAGCGGATAACAGTGCGGCGCAAAAATATGACCGCATCACATTATCCATTATCGCATCCGCACTGCTTTCGCTGCGTCGGCATTCACCTTACTTTGCTTTGCCGAGGTGAGTGGTTTATTTTTTTAAATCGAAATTTAAACTCTAGCACTGGCGTGGCATTCAAGCCAAAAAAGACTGAAAAGCCTCGCCAGATATAGAGTTTTGTTTGGAAGTCTTCAGACGCCTCCTGAAGACTGAAGCGTTTGAGCGGCGCAGTAATTTATGGCGATGGATCAACCTTTCTTCAAATATCTATCCAGAAATTCCAGAATTTTCTGGTTAGCCTCCATCTGGTTTTTCTTCTTGGAAAAGCCGTGTCCTTCATCAGGGAACACCACATACTCGACTGGAACGCCATTCTTCTTGACCGCCTCAACAATCTCATCGCTTTCCGGTTTGATCACGCGCGGATCGTTCGCGCCCTGAACCACAAATAACGGACGGCGAATTTCTTTGGCGTGAAATAGGGGTGACGCGGCGATCAACATGTCTTTGTCTTTCACCGGATCGCCGATCTCTTCATAAAGAGATTTGCGGAAAGATTCCCAGTAGGGCGGTATTGATTCCAGCGTACGCAGCCAGTTGCTGACGCCGAAAATATCCACGCCCACCTTGAACGCTTCCGGGCGGAATGCCAACGCGGCAAGCGTCATGTAGCCGCCGTAGCTGCCGCCCATGATGCCTATGCGCTCAGGGTCGATATAGCCAAGGCTTGCGAGGAAGGTTTTCGCTTCCACACAATCCCACAGCGGCTCGCGCCCGTGTTTGCGGTCATCGGCTGCAAAAAAAGTTTTGCCATAACCTGTACTGCCACGATTGTTGATGCCAAGTACTGCGTAGCCATGGTTGACCAGATACTGGATCTGCGCATTGTAGCCGCGGGTGGTTTGTCCGCCGGGGCCGCCGTGAACATAAACCACAGCAGGCACTTTGTGGTTAGCTGAAGCTTCATGCGGCTTATAGTAAATCGAGGGGATGACCATGCCGTCAAACGACTTGAAGCGCACCACCTGGGCTTCAACCAGATCGGCTGAATTAATTTCTTTACTCAAACTTTGGGTGAGCTGGCTTACTTTTTTAGAGATGAAATCATAGATAAATAAATTGCTCGGTGAGCGGTCGCCGTTTACATAAAAAGCCATGCGATTGCCGCTTCGGGAAAAACTTACGCCGCGAATTTCACCACCCGGTAACGTCGGCAGCGCGACTGGTTTTTCAGCCGCGCCTTCGACGATTCGAATCACTGTGCTGCCATCCTGATTTACTCCAGTCACGCGAAAACGACCATCCTGCGAGAAGTAGGTGTAGACCACATCCCAATCGGCTTTTTCATGCGCTTTAATGTTGCCGCTCGCCAGATCGTAAGTGCGCAGCCCGGTAAATTCACTGCCTTCATTGCTCAGAAAAAATAGCCTGGCCGATGCAGGATCAAAAGTGGCGGCATTGAAGGTAATGGCGCCGGTATGCGGAGTCAGATGTTTGGTCTCATTTTTCGCCACATCGAATAAATAAATATCGCTATCGAGTGAGGTATTGGTTTTGTTCAGCGCGATCCATTTTTCATCACGGCTGATGGCGGCGAGTGCATAAGCCTGATCATTTTTATAAATCATGCTGCGCGCATAAGTCTTCGCGTCAAATCGGTAAAGATCAAAAAATTTAGGATCACGTTCATTGCTCGACACATAAAAAGTGATGCCATCGGGATGCCACGCAAAGAAGCTGGCTTTAACTTTATCGCCGGGCGTTAAATCTTTTTCAGCACCGTTCAGCTCCCGCACATAAAGATGACTATTTTCATCCCCGCTTTTATCGCGGGAAAAAAGAATCCGGTCGTCATTGGGGAAAAAGCTGACCGAATAGGTGGTGTCCAACACGGATTGCGTTAGCGGCTGGGGCGTGCCGCCGGTAATCGGCAAGGTGTAGGCATTGAAAATGCCGGACTGATTGCTGTGAAATAAAACCCGCTTTTCATCTGCGCTAAATGATGCGCCACCGAGGCTTGTCGTCGCCATAAATTGCTCGATAGTGTAGCGCTTGGGGGTAGTTGTGGTGTGGGCTGTGGTGATTGGCTTGGAAAGCGCTGTG
>ENA-OFCD01000528-OFCD01000528.1-metagenomes-genome-assembly--contig:-NODE-528-length-24155-cov-3.659046_pt1 | contig 24155 bp, 22 predicted proteins | sample MGYA00153392_OFCD01 | MGnify analysis MGYA00153392
CGTAATGCCCGCCACTAGCGAGTACGAATGTGAACGGTTCATGGTGTATCGTGGCAACAAGAACATGTGGTGGTTTTGTTCCCATAGCGCGTGCACGCTGGACACCCAACGTCACCGAGTAGTCTCGGCGGGGAATGCCCAGTGCACGACATCGAACTATTGCGTCCCCTCGACCGCCCCCGAAGTGCAGCCGTCCGCGGGACGACTCTTGGCCCTTTGATCCATGGGCGGGCAGGACTTGCCAATGCCCAGAGCAGGGCTCGCTGCTTTGGGCAGCATCGTCGGCGTCGGGCCACCATTATCATTCAATGGCGACAACGTGGGGTCCGCATAGTTGATGCCCGAGACGCAATCCGTGTCCGGCGCACCGCCGTTGGTGTGGTTCTTCGGGAATTGAAGGTTACCGGTGCCCGTGGCCGTCATTTGACATTGCATGGGAGCGCCGGGGTTGTTGGCCGTGTTGTTCACGAAGAGCGAGTTGTCGACGGTAAGCATGGGTCCACCGAAGATGGCCGATCCAAAGCCGTCTGCCTTGCTGTTCGCGAGGGTCACGTTGTTGAGCTTGCCGTCAACTCCGAACAAGCAGAGCGCGCCACCGATGCTCCCCGTCCCCGTCGCCTCGTTGCCGTCGAAGGTGTCGTTGGTGAAGTCTAGCGTGGTGGAGTCCGACTGAATGGCGCCGCAGCCTTTGGCCTTGTTGGCGTGGAACGTGGTTGCGGTGATCTGCAGATTGGAGTTGTGAAAATAGAGAGCGCCGCCTCCGCCCGCGGGCGCCTGATTGTCGTCGAATAGGCAGCGATCGATCACGGTGATTTGTTTTGCATTGTCTGGCGTGCGACCGATGGCGCCTGCGAGCGCGCCCACCCCTGCCCTGTTGCCAGTGAAGGTGACGCCGCAGAACGTATGCGTCAGATCGGAGCCGCCGTCGATCGCGATCGCGCCTCCGTTGCCTCCCGAGCCCACCTGGTGCTGTCCGTCTTTGGCGACTACCGAGCATTTGCTCGCATCGTCGCTATTGGCGCCATTACCAGTCGCGATGTTGTTGTTGAACGTCGAGTTGTAGACGTCGAACTCGGAGTTGAGGCTCTCGATCGCGCCTCCGTTGCTCGCCATTCCGTTCTTGAACGTACTGCCGACGATGAGCGCCTTCTTGCTCCCTTGGAGCGAGATCGCGCCGCCACCGACGTCGGGACCGAGCTGCTCGGCGCCGTTGCCGTCGAAGATGGTGTCGAAGACCTGCAGCACTCCGTCGCGCATGAGCAGCGCGCCGCCATAGCCGTCATAGTAGCCCTGAGAGCACGGCATCGGCGCCGGCGTGTACTTGTCAGTCCCGGCGATTTTTCCGTGCGCGAGCGTCAGTCGCATCAGGGTGAGTTTGATGTCGTTCTTGCGATAGTCGGCGTGATTGAAGCTCATGATTTGAACCATATTGCCGCCGTCGATCGTCACCTTGCCGCCGCCGTCGATCGTGGTGTCCACGTCCGTGCGGAGCGCGAGCGTCTTGCTGACGGTGATGGTGACGGCGGTTCCGCAATTGAAGGTGATGACGCCCGCTTTTGCGATCGCCGCGACGAGTAGCGCTTCATTGCACGTACCCTGACCGGTGCCGACGACCGTCGTCGGATTGCTGGTGTCTGGCGCACTCACCGGCGGCGTGCACGACTGCGTGGGCGGCGGAACATAGCCATCTGCGCCAGTGTCGGGGACACGCAATACGTCGCCCCCACCGCCGCCGTCGACGCCATTGCCACCGTCGTTGTTCGGGTTGACGTTGGTGGAGTCGTCACCACCACACGCGATCGAGATCGCCAAGAGCGAGAGAACGGAGTGTCGCATGGACAACACGCTATCACGAAGCCGAACGGAGCCATATTGGCGTCGGTACCGAAGGCGATTTCGCGATGTAGTGGTCAACCGCGCTATCTAGAGCAAACACCGACCCCCCAACTGAGCGAGCCCCGAGGGACATATCGGAGCGCAGCGCGCGAAGCCAAGATCATAGGCAGTTCCGGGGGTGCATGCCGAATACGTTGCGGCGGGCGTGGGCGTGACTGGAGTGGGCGAGACGGCGGGGGCATTGCCGATGATCGCGTCGACAAGATAGGCGCTCATGAGGTGAGCGCGTAGGCCTCGCTCGCTAATCCATGCGTATCCATTCTCTCCCCAACCGCGACCCCAACTGTTGTGAATGAGGAATTGTCGCTCGGTGTCGAAGGCGCGATAACCCACTATCGCCACTGCGTGTCCGCCGCGGTCTGCTCGCGAATACTCCGGCAGCACACCGCCTTTGACGCCACGCCAACCCCAGGAGGCGCTGTCGATCTCGATGCTCACGTACACCTCTCGACCGCTCGCCAACGCAGTCACCATCTGATCCACCGGGTGATTCTTGAGCAACTGAGCGCGCCCCGTCCACGCGACGCCTAGCGAGCGGACGCGGTTGCGCTCGGCGACGATGACGGGATCGCTCTGCCATGAATTGACGGACACGCCGTACGACTGCTCGCACGAGTCCGCGTCAGTCAGGAGCTTGCACGCTTTGATGGGGTCATAGGGCCAATTGAACTCTTGGGTGATCGCCTCTCTCGGCTTGCCCGTCCAGAGGTCGTCCCACGCGTCTGCCGCGACTACGTGCAGTGGGCTGAGGACGTCTGCGCGACCCTGTTTGCGGAGAGAGCTCTCGAGGACGCTGGTGAGCGCGAATGCGAAGCACACGCCAGTCTGTCGTTGGTCCTTGATGGGTCCGTCGAGGCCCTGGGCGCGCAGGTCGACGACGTTGGGCGTGAAGGCGAAGGTAGGCAGGTCGATCGACGGCGCGTTGTCGGGCACCTTGGGCAGCGCGGCCGCGCATGGGATAGGGACGAAAATGCCCGGCGCGATCTCCACGGGCGGACACGACTGCACGGCACGGGCGAGCCCAGCGAGATCGATGGACTGACCGTTAGGGAGCGCAATGGGCGGCAATTGCAGCGGCCAAGTGGGTTGATCCGCGCCCGCGGAGGTGGCGACGAGACCCAGCGAGACGACGAGAGCGATGGGCAATACGCGCATGGAAGAGTCATTACGCAAGCGGCCTGCCAGCACCAAAAAGCGAGAACGCGCGTTGACGTGTGTTCTAGAGAACGGCCATTGACTGTACGCTCGAGGGATGTGCGCATACCGGACGGCTTGCTCTTGCGAGATTCACTTGAGAGACGAGGCCGTATGAGGGCTCTGGTCTTCGCTTCGTCGGCTCTCCTCGCGTGCTCGAGCGCGCTCGAGGCACCCGTCGTGTTGGTTGATGCCGCAACTACCGATAGTGCGCCGACGACGGATGCGGCGCTGCCCAACCCGACGGACGCTACGAGCGATTCGACGGCAGACGTTGGCAAAGGCTGCTTCGAGAAGACTGGCGCATGGGGCGTCTGCGAGACGACGACCGCGTGCGCCGCGCTAGGCAATCACGCATCTACGCCCGGCCTCTGCCAAGGCGCAGAGCAGTGCTGCGCGCCCGTGCCGCGCGTGAGCGACAATCCGGCAGTCCCCAATGGCTATAAACTCATGTCGCAGTCAGGAGTCACACCGGCAATGACCACCTGGGCCGTCGCGATCCTCCACGACCCGGTCACCTACCCGATGTTCTCCACCACCACGCAGACGTTCGGCGCACAGATCGTGCTGGCGCGCGTGGAGTGGCATCCCCCTGACTTTCAAAACTCGATCGTCCACCGCGGCGTGACGCTCTACGTGCCGCTCTGATCGAAGTACACGGTAGCGTGGAATTGTTCCCGGCAGAAAATACACAAAACGACCATAAGATCGGGAAGTCGTTGTGGGGGGGGGTGCGGTCCGAAGCCCCACTTTTTGATCTTCCTGATCTTTTTGTGAATTTTCTCAGCTTTCAGGCGTCAGTCGCGACGAACGAGCTGTCGACGGTGACAATTGGTGCTGACCGCCAATCCGCACAGTTGTGGACGTTCGCCGAAGGCGACGTCAATTCGCTATGCTGAGCGTTCATCCGTCCGCACGGAGCCTTTGAACTCAGCTGCGATAGGGCGTTGGGAGAGGACGCACGAGGCGAGCCTGTTCCACGGCTTGTTGCATGGAGCCTGCGAGGTAGTCGGCGTGCGCTCTGACCTTGGTCGTCATGATCAGGTGGGCGCCGCCGCCCTGCTCTCGCACGTTGACTTGGAACACCGGTACGCTCTCCATCCTCTGGCCTTCACCGCCGCCACTCAGCATGGCGCGCTGAAGGACCACCGCATCGTCGATCAGGTTCATCGAGAGCGAGAAGCCCTCGAACGACGGGAGCGGTCCATTGGAGAATGATATGCCGGAGGGGTCTATCTTTAAACGACGCGTGTTGATCATGTTGACGAGCGCGGCCCATAAGAGAAAAAGGCAGAATGCGCCGAGCACGATGAGGACTTCTGTCGACGATCCGTTCGCCCAGAAACCATAGAAGACCAACGGTGGCACAGGCAACGCGATGACGAGAAAGACCAACGGCGTGCTCCTCGGGAGCGTGACTTCGTAGGTGTGACCGTCCATCTTCTCCACGCCTCCGAAGTCCGCCGGTTTGACGAGCGGAGCTGGCGCCAACGCCTCGATGGCGACGATGGGCCCGCGCATGAGCTCTCCGCACACGCGGCAGAGCGCGAGCCCCTTCTCGACGTCGATATTCTCGGGCGCGATCGTCCCGTTGCACCGGACGCAGAGCACTAGACCGTGACCTCGTTGTGAGTGGCGGCGAGCACGTGCGCAAGCTTACAACGGTTCGAAGCCACGTCGGCAATGAACGGAGAGCCCAGTGACGTCCACTTCCCGTCTTCCCGAGAATCTCCCTCTTTAAAGCAGCGGAGATAACAGTCGTGCACTCGCCTCGGCGATGCGAGCGGCTAGCGGCAATTTATTACGAGAGCGACTCGTGATGTGTCGACACTTTTGGCGATCTTCGGCGAACATCGCGTCGAGCTTGGCGATCGCCCTTGGGCAGTAGACGACCGCGCTGACCTCGAAATTGAGTCGAAAGCTACGGTTGTCCATGTTTGCGCTACCCACGAAGGCGGCTTTACCGTCGATGACCATCGTCTTGGCGTGAATCATTTTCGGGTATTCGTAGATCTTCGCTCCGGCCGCCAGCAGTCGGTCGTAATAGGAGCGTGCGGCGGCGCTGACGATGCGCGAGTCGCTGCGCTCGGGGACGAGGATTTGGACGTCCACGCCGCGGAGAGCGGCCGTCATGATGGCAACGAAGATGGCCTCGTCCGGGACGAAGTATGGGGTCGTCAGCAGCACGGACTGGTCGGCCAAGGTGATTGCAGTGAAGAAGGCGTTCTGGATGGGCTCCCAATCCAAATCGGGACCCGACGGAATGAGCTGCACGATTTGAGTCTCTATTCCTTCTGGGTTGGGAAAGAGGTTCTTGTCCTTGACGATATTGCCTGTGGCGAAGTTCCAGTCCTCGAGGAAGGTAAACTGCAATTCGCGAACGGCAGAGCCCACGATCATCATGTGGGTGTCGCGATAGGCCTCTTTCTTGGTGACGCTTTCGTCGTATTCGTCGCCGACGTTGATGCCGCCGAGAAAGCCGATTGAGCCGTCGCAAACCACGATCTTGCGGTGATTGCGGAAATTGATGCGCGGCCTCAATCGACCGCCAATGACCGGATTGAACGACGCGAACTCGGCGCCGGCCTCGAGCAGCGGCCGAACGAAATAGTGCGGCAAGGGTGCGCCGACTGCGTCGACCAACAGGCGAACTTTGACACCCGCCTTCGCGCGCTCGATCAGCGCGTCTCGAATGCGCGTGCCCGTGATGTCGCTCTCGAAGATGTAATACAGTACGTGAACGTGGCCCTTCGCTTGGCGGATGGCGCGCTCGATCTCGTCGAAGCACTCTTTGCCGCCGTTGAGGACGAGCACCTCCTTGGCGGGCGCGAGCGAAGCGCCGCTGGTTCGCAGCGCCAGAGTCGCCAGCTGCGCGCGCCACGGGACGGTGAGATTGTTCGTCGAGGACGCGGTCGCGGCGGCGAGGTCTCGGACGATCGTGCGGCTATTGGCGTGCTGCATGCGCTTGCGCCAGAGGCGCCTCGGCCCGATGAAGACGTAGATGAGAAAGCCGAGGATTGGCAGAAAACCGAGCGCCAAAATCCACGCGAGCGTCGCGACCGGCGAGCGCTTTTGCAGGATGATCCAGACGCTCAGCGCGACCACATAAGCGATCTCCACCGACGACAAGACACTGACGAGCACGGCGGAAGACTGGCACATACGCGCAAACCTCGGTAGACCCGAATCGTGACGGATTTGCCTGGGAAGGAGAAACAGGCGCTGAGCGTTCAGAAGAACGTGGAGAAGGCGGACGTCCTAGAGACGAAGCGCAGCGCCGTTCCGGCCGGTGCCGAACGCTCGAGCGAAGCGAGAGTACCGACGGCCACTCAGACCGGCCCGAAGGTGCCGTTTCGCAAGCGCGCGCTGCCGTTTATTTGGAAATGGAGCAAGCGACTTGCCGTGACTGCGCTCGTGTTGGCGATCGTCGGGCTCATCGCGATCGTGATCGTGGTGCGTCACTACGAGGCCGACTTGCCGAGCGTGGCGGATCTGAAAGGCAACTATCACCCACCCCAGGTGACGCGCGTGTTGGCGAGAGACGGCACCACGCTGGCGGAGATCTTCACGGAGCGACGCACGGTGGTCGCGATCGCGACGCTCCCCGCACACGTGAAGCTCGCACTGCTTGCCGCGGAAGACGCCGGGTTTTACGAGCACGAGGGCCTCAATTATTGGGGCATCGCGCGTGCGTTCGCGATCAACGTGCGAAGCGGGCGTACGCGACAGGGCGGATCGACCATCACGCAGCAGGTCGTGAAGAACCTCTTGTTGGGGCAAGAGCGCACGTACAGCCGCAAGATCAGAGAGGCGCTCTTGGCGCGCAAGCTCGAACAAGAACTCAGCAAGGACGAGATCCTCGAGCTGTATTTGAATCATATCTATTTCGGCGATGGCAATTACGGCATTGAAGAGGCGGCGCGCGGTACGTTCGGCAAGAGCGCAAAGGACCTGACCATTGCAGAGGCCGCACTCTTGGCGGGATTGCCGGCTGGGCCGGATCGTTTCTCTCCGCGAAAGCATTTGGATCGGACACTCGTTCGGCGCGCGTATGTGCTCGACCAAATGCATCAGAAAGGGTTCTTGAACGACGCGCAGTTCGCGGCGAGCAAGGACGAGCCGATCAAGCTCGCGGGCCCCTCCGACGCAGAGGGAGACGTAGCGCCCGAGGTGGTGGAGCTCGCGAAGAAGGCCTTGCGAGATCTCGTGCACGACGACGCGACGCGCGGCGGCTACACGATCTCGACGACGATCGACCCTAAATTACAGGCTTCCGCGCGTAAGAGCGTGCAGACGGCATTGGACGCGTACGACAAGAAGCATGGGCTACTCGGTCCGCTCAAGCTGCCCGCGCAGGCGACCGTCGATAAAAAGGGTCGCACCGTCCCACCGCCGAAACCGACCGACCCGCCGTTCACGGGCACACCAGAGTTCTCCGATCACAGAGTGCTCGTGGGTGTCGTGGAGGGGACGGACGATAGCAAGCAGACGATCGATATTGCCGTGGGCACGGCGCACGGGACCGTCAGGCTCGAAGAGTTCAAGCGCTACAATCCATTGCAATTGACGGCTTCGGCGTTCGCCCCGATGGGTGCGTGGGTTCGCGTTAGCCTGTTGGGACAAGTCCCGGACGCCGCGAAGGTCGGCGACGGCGGCGCGCCTGCCGCGCGTGTTCCGCTGCGTTTGGAGCTCGGGCCCGAGGGAGCGATGGTCGCGATCGACGTGCGATCACGCCAGGTGGTCGCTCTCGTCGGAAACTACGAAGCGGCTAGTGGAGGTCTCGATCGCGCGACGCACGCGAGGCGACAACCGGGCTCTACGTTCAAGCCTGTCGTCTACTCGTACGCTATCCACTCGCGGCGGTTCACGGCTGCTTCGTTGATCGATCCGCGACCGGAAGTGTTTCCGGGTGGATACAAGCCGGCGAACTACGAGGGCTACACGGGTACGGATTTCTTGCGGCTGCGTGAGTGCCTCGCGAACAGCGTGAACGTGTGCGCGGTGCGCGTGCTGGCGGACGTGGGGCCCGCGAACGTGGTGAGCTGGGCGCAGTCGCTCGGCATCGCATCCACGTTGAAGCCCGATCTGTCGCTCGCGCTCGGCAGCTATGAGATCCAGCCCATCGAGCTCGCGGGCGCTTACGCGACGTTCGCCGCGGGCGGCACGTACGACACGCCGCGCATCGTCACGCGCATCACCGGACCCGACGGAAAGGATCTCGAGCTTGCGCCTCTTCCCCCGCCGCGTCGCGTGCTCGACGAGGCCGAGGCGTACCTGATCACGAGCATGCTCACGAGCGTCGTGGATCATGGCACCGCCGTTCAGGCCAAATCGTTGGGACGACCCGTCGCCGGAAAGACAGGGACGAGCAACGCGGCGAAGGACACCTGGTTCGCGGGTTACTCCACGGAGACCGCCGCGGTGGTGTGGATCGGCTTCGACGACGGCAAATCGCTCGGCGCGCGAGAGACTGGCGCCTCGGTCGCGCTGCCCGCGTGGATCGACTTCATGAAGGCCGCGAGCGAGCACAAACCTCCGAGTCAGTTTCCCAAGCCCGCGGGTATCGTCCAGATCAAGATCGATAAAGCCACGGGAATGCTGCCGCCGGATGACGATCTGCAGACGCAGGATGAGGTGTTCCTCGCGGGCACCGAGCCTACGGAGGTCGCGGCCGCGCCGGTCTTGGACGGTGGCACACAAGGTGAGAACGCGGATTCGTCACCGTGACGGAAAGCTTAATTCCTAGCCGTGCGTATGCTGCTTCGTATGGCGACCCCTCCTACTCCCTACAAACGTCCGTCGATCGCGAGTTGGCTCCTCCCCACGATGACAGGGCCTTGGTTGGCGATGGTGGCGGCGGTCGGGACGTACGCGCTCGTCGGACCGCTCCACGATCTCGTGCCGCGATGGTTGTTCTTTGGTGTCGGCGTGTTGGTCGGCTCGCTCTGGGCGTTCGTTTGGGCGCTCATCGCCTCGCTCGTGGACCTCGCTCTCTTGGCGACCAGGCTCCGTGCGTTGCCGAACGGCAAGCACGGTTGGCTCTCGTCGTTTGGGGCTCCGCTCGCCGCGCTCGGGTCCTACGCGGTGTACTCGCCGCACAAGTGGTACAAGTTTGGGCCATGGGCGATCGTGATCGCGCTCGTCGTGCCGCTGTTGATCTCGGTCGTGGTCGGTCGCGTCGCGCTGGGCAAGAAGCTCTCTTAGTCGCCGTCGCTGTCCTGTGCTTGCAGCGACCAGCGAGCGCGGCGTCATCGCTCTCCGGTCTCGGACCGGAGATCGCCAAGGGCCTCACCAACAAGCCTGATGCGAGCGTGATCGTCGTGGCGTCGCCGCTCGAGAGCGATGTGCCGGCACCGAAGGGTGACGAGCTCGCGTTGAAGGTCGCGTCGCTCGTCGCGGGCAAGCTCGGACCGAACGCACGCGCGCACGACCAAACGCTGCCGCTCGCGGCCGCGCGAGGCGTCGCATCACGCAGCGCCAATCTCGTGTTCGTGAAGGTGGTCATCGACAAGGGTCAGCTACGCGTGACCGCGGACGAGTTCCCCACCGTCGGCAATCCGTGGGACCGCATTCGGTTGCCACCTCCACCACCCTTCGCGCACGCGTTCGCGAGCGCGCCGGTCGACGCGGAGATCCGAACCGCACTCACGCCAGTGCTGCTCGAGCAGGCGCAGATCCACAAAGCCAAGCACGAAGAGACCGACGTGCTCGCGGCCGCGTGCGGCGACGTGGATGGTGACGGCGGTTTGGATTTGCTGCTCGTGTCCAAGACGCGGGTGGTGCTCGGCAAGCTGAGACAGGGCGTGTTCTCGGCGCAGAAGGTAGCTCCTTGGCGCGGGATCGTGGGGCGCGCCGCGATCCCGATGCGTGAGCCGCTCGGCTTCGCCACCATGACCTACGATCGCATCTCGATCGGCACGACGGATCGAGCGTCGGTGTGGCTGGATGGATCGCTCGCGCCGCGCGGGTCGTTGCGTGGGTTGCCGGTGGGTCCAGACGTCTGCGCGCGCGCCGCTCCCGAGACCAACGCGCTCGCGGAGCTGATCGGCTGCAGCGAAGGCAACGCGACGACGTGGAACGCGGGCGTGAAATCGTTCGACGCCGTGAGCGTGTTCGACAGCTCGAATGCCCTAGGCGCGCCCGTGCGAGCGACCGTCGCGCGCGAGCCCAACGCGAAGCTCCACGTGCGCGTGGGGGATCGTGCGGACAAGACGATCGACGGCGTGGGCGCGCAGGTCGCGCTCGGTGACCTCGACCAGGACGGCGTGCCCGAGCTCGCGTTCAGCGCGGACGCGGAGACCGACGTCCTCACCGTCTCTAGCCTCGACGCCTCGGGGCCTCGCGAACGCCTTCATTTTGCGGCTCCCGACGGCATTCGTGCATTATGCATGTGTCCGCCGGAGGACCGTGGTGCCCCAGCACTCATCGCGATCGTTGGCGCGGAGGTGTGGCTTGTCCGGTGAGATTTCCCGACGCGGCGCGCTGTGTGGAGCGGCGGCGCTCGCGCTCGCGGGCACGTCGTCCGCCCGCGGTCGCTCGCAAGTCGGAGGGCGCGCGCAGCTTCGCGTGCCGTGGCCCGTCGCGTCGATAGACCCGCACAAGCTGGACGACGCCGCCGCGGCGATCTTCGGAAACGCGCTGTTCGACGGGCTCTACACGTATACGGACACGAGCAGCGTCGCGCCCGCGCTCGCCGAAGCCGAGCCGGAGCTCGTGGGTGACGAGGTGCGCGTGAAGCTGCGCGCCGGGATCGTCACCGCGCTGGGTCATGCGCTGACGGCGCGAGACGTCACGTTATCGATCGCTCGCGCGCGATCTCTCGGCGCCGCCGCGTGGCTCGCGGACGTCCCTTCACCGAAGAGAATCGATGACTCTACGATCTCGTTCGCGACACGCGATCCGCAAAAGCTCGCACACACGCTCGCGTCTCCATTGCTGGTGATCGTGCCGAGCGGGTTCTCGGATGCGTCACCGGATGGCACGGGTCCCATGCGCGCGGACCATCGCGGCGGCGCACTGGTGCTCTCTCGCAACCCTCGATCGGCGCGAGCCCCTTCGTTCCTCGACGAAGTGAGCGTTGCTCTCGCGCCGGATTTGTCCTCGTCGCTTCGCGCGTTCGAAGCCGGCGGCGACGACCTCGGCTGGTTGGGGCTCGGGCTACACGAACCTCGTGCGGGGGCAAAGTCTTTCGACGGGGGACCGTGCGCGTGGGCGATCCTTCGAACCGGCGCGCTGGCGAGCGCCTGGGATTCGCCGGGAAACGCGCAGCGTTTGTGCGACGGGATCGCGCCGACCAAGCTCGCGTATCTTGGCTTGGGCGCGGCGTGGACCACGGACAAAGACGAGGGTTGGGGCGGAGCGCCATGCGAGCTGTTGGTGCGCGACGACTCGCCGTGGCTCGTGGAGCTCGCGCGTGCGGTCGCAGCGACGCTCTCTCGCGCGGGTCATGAGGTCGTCCCGAAGCCGATCAGCGCCGCAGACTTCTCGAGCAAGCGTGGGTCGCGCGCGTACGCGCTGGCCGTGGACGTCGTGCGGGCTTTCTCGCCGGGAGCAATCGGCGCGCTCGCCGGACTGTCCACGTCGAGCGACCCGACGTCCGCCGCAGACGCGATTCGTCACCCGCCGCGCCTGGGAGACGTCTCCGTTCGCACGCTGCCGCGCACGCTGCGGGTCGGTATCCTCGGCGAGGTCCGCGCACAAGGCGGGCGCGTCGCTGAGCTTTCGCTCCCCACCTCCGCGGATGGAACCGGCGTGGATTGGGGCCAGGCGACGCGCGGGCCTAGGCGATGAGGCTCACGCCTCGCTTCGTGATCGCGCTCGGACTCCTCGTCACCGTGACGACCGCCGGTCTCGGCGTTGCGCTCCGCGAAGAGCAGCGCACGCGCGAGACGGCGCGCTTCGACGACGAGGTCAACTCCGCGTGCGGCCGCGCCGTGCTCGAGGTGAAGCGACAGTCGGATGCGGATCGCAAGCTGCTCGGCGGCGCGTGTCAGTTCGGCGAGCTCGTCGACCGCACGCTGGTCTCGATGGAGGCAGGCGATCTGGACGCACGAAGACTCTCGTTCGCCGAGCTCGTACCCGAAGAGAAGCGCGCGCTCGATCTCGATGAGCTCATGCTCGTGACGAGCCGGGGCGACGTGCTCGGCGCCGATCCGCGCGAGCTGCTCGGCGTCACGAAGAAGGACATCGACCGCGAGCTTCAGAGCAAGCCCGATCACTTCTTGTCTGACAGTCGCGACGCGAGCGCGTTCGCCAGGCACACCTCGCTCGTCGCGCGCTGCAAGAAAGACGGCCCTGCGGGCTCGGTCGGTCTCGTGGGTGCACGCCGCCTGGACGCGCTGCTCACGCGCATCGGCGGCGTCCTCGCCGTGGGCGTCCACGAAGGCGAGCCCGCAGCGAAGGACGCATCGCTCGCGCACGCGTCGTGCTCGATCGACGACGGCAATGGGCACATCGTGATCGTCGTCACCAAAGACAAAGCGCCGCTCGAGCAGGCCCTCATCGCGATCGATCAGACCGTGCTGATGTCCGTCGGCGTGTCCGTCGGCTTCGCGCTCCTCATCGCGATCCTGTTGGCGCGCGGGTTGAGCAGGCCGATCTCCGAGCTCGCCCGCGAGGCGAGCAAGGTCGCGACGGGCGACGCGAAGCCGATCGGCGAGCGCGGGAGCGGCGAGATTGGCGAGCTAGCTCGCGCGTTCGATCGCATGATCTCCGACCTTGCGGCGACGCGTCGGCGCTTGGCCGCCACCACCCGCGTGGCCGCGTGGCGAGAGGTCGCGCGCCGAGTCGCTCACGAGATCAAGAACCCGCTCGCGCCGATCCGCGCCGCCGTCGAGACGCTCCGTCGCCTCCGCGCCCGAGACGACCCGGCGTTCGACGAGTACTTCGACGAGGCAACGCGCACGGTGCTGGAGGAGGTCCATCGCATCACCAACATCGTCAGCGAGTTCACCCGCTTCGCGCGCTTGCCTCCGCCAAAGCCGCGCCAGATCGATCTCGCCGAGCTCGTTCGCGGGGTCATCTCGCTGCAGCAGGCCGGCGCGGGCGACGTGAAGGTCACCCAAGAAGGCTCTTCGCCTGTGGTCCAGGCAGACCGCGATCAGATCGTCCAGGTCGTCACCAACCTCGTGCAGAACGCACTCGACGCGATCAAGTCTGGTGGGGGCTCGCGCGTCACGGTCTCGCTCGCGCGCGAAGACGAGCGCGTGCGCCTCTCGGTGCGCGACGACGGGCCCGGCGTATCGCCCGAGATGGTGCCGCGGCTGTTCGAGCCGTACGCGACGAACAAGGCTCAGGGAACCGGCCTGGGCCTCGCGATCGCTCAGCGCATCGCGATCGAGCACGGCGGAGAGCTCGCGTTCGTGGCGCCGGGCGCGCGCGGCGCCGAGTTTCGCCTGGTGCTGCCCATCGAAGGACCGCCGCCGGTGAGCGAGATGTCTCCGCCCTCGAGCGCCTGATGAAACCCACGACACGGGGCGCTTCAATCGAAGCACCTCTCCAACAACTACGGGCGAAACGCGAGATGACCCCTAAAAAATGCTCATTTATTCCCTGCGTCTTACGTTCTACGCCTGGAAGTAGCTCATTTGATCGTCGCGAGTGATGGTATTGACCCGCCGCGCATTCGCGAATTACTCTGACTTTTGAAAGAGGAGGAGCAATGTCGAAGGCGAAAGCCGCGCCCCGTCAGAATCGCCGCGGGAGCCCAGAGGCCATCGAGAAGCGCCGTGCCGCGCGGATGTTCAACGACGTCCTCGGCAGCCGCCCCGAGGGCAAGCTCGACGGGCGCACGCAGAAGCGTCGCCAGCGCCTTCTCGCGGAGCTGGAGACCGGCAAGGTGAGCTCCGGCGCAAAGCGCGATCTGAAGCCGCTCGACATTCTGCAGAACGTCAACGAGCTGCTCCTCATGGGCGAGTCCGTCGCCTCTATTCGCAAGGCGCACAAGCCGAAGAAGTCCCCGGCGGAGCTCGGCGACCCGGCGGAGATCGCGGACGTCATCGGCCGACTGCACCGTGCCTACGGATTTCGCGCCGAGGCGTATCGCTTCGTGAGCATCGGCGACGACGTGCTGCGCGCAGCCGGAGTGCTCGAGAAGCCGCGCGCCAAGAAGCGCTGAATCAAGACTCGGCACACTCGGCGGTGTTATGGTTCGAGCGATGAATGCGCGAGGGTCCATCGTCTTTGTGTGCGCGGTCGTGGCGACGTTCGTCCCTGTCGCGAGCGCTCAACAAGTCGGCGAGGCTCGCCGCGCGACGATCGTCTGCCACGTGGGGACGGCGACGATTACGGCGGGCGAGCTCGAGGACCGGATGCACCAGGTGCCGCCGTACCAGCTCGCGACCTTCGGCGACACACCGCAGAAGCGCACCCGTCAGTTCCTCGACCAAGTGATGGTGCCCGACCTGCTGTTGTCCCTCGGCGCGCAGTCGAAGCACCTCGACACGGAGCTCGGCACCTCCTACTCGCTCGACCATTCGCGCTCGGACGCCGCGATCCGATCCATCCACAAGAACCTGCCGGCCGCAGCGCAGATCTCGGCAGACGAAGTGAAGAAGTATTACGACGCGAACAAGGCGCGCTACGACGCGCCCGAGCGCTACAATCTCTGGCGCATCCTCGTGAAGGATCGCGCTGAGGCTGACCAGGTCATCGCGCTCGCGAAGAAGGACTTGACGCTCACCAACTGGAACTCGCTCGCGCGCGACCACAGCATCGACAAGGCGAACTCGATGCGCGGCGGCAACCTCGGCTTCCTCACGCTTGACGGCAGCTCGAGCGAGGTCGGCACCACCATCGAGTCGAACGTCGTGGCCGAGGCTACGAAGGTCAAAGACGGCGAGCTCGTGCAGAGCCCCGTCCCCGAAGGCGTGAACTTCGCGATCATCTGGCGCCGAGGCACGGTCGGCGCAAGCCACCGCACGCTGCAAGATGTCGAAGCGCAGATCAAAGACACGCTCTGGAAGACCCACGGTGACTCCGAGGTCAAGCGCGTCACCGACGAGCTGCGCGCCTCTCAAGTGAAGGACTTCAACCCCGCGTTGCTCGACACGATCGACATCACCATGGGTGAGGGTCAAATCGTTCCGCGCAAGCGACCTGGACAAGTCGCGCCTGCCCCGAAGGCGTCGGGTAACTAACGCAGGCGGGCTTGCTGGAAAGTCGACAGCTCAAGGGCCGAAAGGCAGCGCTCGTGCTTGCTGCCATTGAGAAGCGTGGCCGGACCGTCGGGAGGCTGCGGATGGAAGTGATCGCCGACTTCAAGGGAGCCACCATTCGCGACTTCGTCGTGCGCAACATCGCTCCTGCTTCGACGCTCTACACCGACGGCCTCAAAAGCTACGTCGGTCTCAAGGAAGTTGGATACGCACATTTCCCGCGCGCCCAGCCGCTTCCTATTCGTTTGCGTCAGGGCGTAAAGTCCGTCGTCCCCGTTGTCGACCGCGCGATCGGTAACCTTCAGAGCTGGCTCGTAGGCACGCACCACGGCGTCAGCCGGACGCAGCTTCCTGTGTACCTCGACGAGTTCGTCTTCAGACACAATCGCCGCCGAACCCCGCAAGCCGCGTTTCAAACACTGCTCGGTCTTGGCAGCGCACAAGGACCAACGAGATATGAGGACATCCGCGGCGGCTGACCCCATCGCTAGGGGCTAGCTGAAACAACCGGATAAGCAGGAGTCAGCTAGTGCGGCTTTGCTCGGTCATAGTCATCGCCGGCGGCGTTCACCACCTCGAGGTCTCGAGTCGCCTTGTCTCGATCGCTGACGAGCTCCGCCGTGAACATCGTGAGTCCCCACATGCCGTTGTCGCGACGGCGAAATGAGTAGCGCGTGCCTCGCGCGGTGATGATCGTGGCGCGGTCTCCGCTGATCTCGACGCCCTTGGTGCCTGAGAGATCCTTCTTCAGGCGCGCGAGCCAGCCGCGCGACTCGGCCGTCTTCACGAACACGTCTTCGCCGTCTGTGGAGTCTGCGAGAGGGCCGATCTCCGCGCGTGCGGCTGGCTGCTCCGACGACGGGTAGCTCACCGTCACCCTAGTTTTTGCTGCTTTTCGCGCGTCGTGCACGCTGATGCAGGCCCACTGCGCGTCCGTCTCCAGGTACGGGAACAGATCGCGAGGATGGCCTTCTGCAAGCGCTTTGGCGATGCGCGCGTAGGCGCCGTCTGGAGAGTCGTTGGGCGGAAACGGAGTGCGCAGCAAGAGGAACAGCGCGGCGGCGACGAGCACCGAGAGCGCCGCCGTGATCAGCTTCTTGCGCATCGCGATGTCCGCATAGCACACCGTCTCTGCTATGCGTCTTGCCGATGCTCTCGGGCGCGCGCGTGGTGGTCGTGGTCCCCGCGTATGACGTCGCGGAGCGTATCTCGCAGGTGCTCCGCACGCTGCCTTCGTGGGTCGACGAGATCGTCGTCGTCGATGACGCGAGCCGCGACGGCACTGCGGGCGCAGCGCAGGAAGTGATCGACGCTCGCGTCACTTTGCTTCGGCACGAGCGCAACCGCGGCGTCGGCGCTGCGATCGTGACGGGATATCGACACGCCCTCGCGACGCCCGGCTCGCCGCGAGATGCGCTCGTCGTGATGGCGGGTGACGCACAAATGGACCCGCGCGATCTCGAGAGCGTCACACTTCCTATCGTCACGGGCGAGGCCGGTTACGTGAAGGGCGATCGCTTCGCGCACCCGGACTCGAGAGACATCCCGTGGACCCGCAAGCTCGGCGGCCGCGTGTTCTCCATGGCGACGACCCTCGCGCTGGGAACAAAGATCACGGACAGCCAGTGCGGCTTCACCGCGATCGCGAGATCCGCGTGTGAGAGTTTGGAACTCCGTGCGCTCTGGCCACGCTACGGCTACCCCAACGATCTGCTCGCGATGCTCGTACGAGCCAACGTCACCATCCTTCACGTGCCCGTCCGCCCCGTCTACTTCGAGGGCGCTCCGGGCCTGGGTTTACGCCACTTGCCGCGCATCGCGTGGATCGTCGCGCGGGCTGCGGTAAAGATCCGCTCGTGACTCGTCAAATCCTCCACGTCGACATGGACGCGTTCTTCGCGTCGGTCGAGCAGCTCGACGATCCGTCGCTGCGCGGGAGACCGGTCGCGGTGGGTGGGAGATCGATGCGATCGGTGGTCGCAGCTGCGTCGTACGAGTCTCGCAAGTACGGCGTGCGCTCGGCGATGCCGACGATGGAGGCACTACGTTTGTGCCCGCAGCTCGTCGTCGTACCTCCGCGCGGAGAGCGCTACAGCGAGGTGAGCCAAGAGATCTTCGAGATCTTCCGCCGATACACGCCGCTCGTCGAAGGCTTGAGCGTGGACGAAGCGTTCCTCGACGTGACCATGAGTCGGTCCTTGTTCGGTGACGGTGCCACCATCGCTCGCCGCATCAAGGACGAGGTCCGCGCGGAGACCGGATTGGTCGCATCGGCTGGCGTCGCGCCATGCAAGTTCGTCGCGAAGATCGCGAGCGACCTCGAAAAGCCGGACGGTCTCGTCGTCATCCGCGAAGAGGACGTGCGCTCCACGCTCGCCACGCTGCCGATCGAGCGCATGTGGGGTGTCGGACCGAAGACCGCGCCGAAGCTCCGCGCTCTCGGTTATCGCACGCTCGGAGATCTCGCAGACGGCACGCTCCTCGACCTCGAGCGCGTGCTTGGCGAGTGGGGCGCTCAAGTTCGCTCGCTCGCTCGCGGAGAAGATCCGCGCGAGGTCGATCCCAACGGAGTCGCCAAGAGCATCGGCGCGGAGGAGACGTACGAGACCGATCTGACGACGCGCGAGTCGATCGAGGCGACGCTGCTCGATCACTGCGCGCGCGTCGCCAATCGCCTCGTTGTGGAGGGGTTCTCCGCAAACGGAGTCACGGTGAAGCTGAAATATGCCGACTTCACGCTGCGCTCGCGGCAGCTCTCGTTCGCCGAACCGACGTGCGACACTCTTTCTCTCCATCGCGCAACGTGTCAGTTGCTCGATCGCTTCGATCTACCCGCGCACTTTCGTGTGCGGCTCACGGGTGTCTCGGTGCATGGCTTGAGCGAAGGTCCCCCTCCGCGCGTGCTGTTCGACGACGGACGCGAGCGCGGGCGCAAGCTCGAAGAGCTCGCGGCGCGCATCCACGACAAGTTCGAGGACCAGAGTCTCACGCGCGCCACGTTGCTCGCAGGCGCGAAGGGATTGGGCAAGGACTCGACGCGCAGGCGCTGAATTTGGGGGGCCATCCGAGGAATAGGGCGTCCAAAACGCCGGATTGTAAGCATGCTTACAATCCGGCCGAACGGTGCAGGCGAGCTCCGGAGGGCCCCCGAGCGATGGGCGTCCAACCCCGGACCCGCGTCCGGAAAACTCGGATGGGCACTCGCTGGATCGGCGACCGGGCTGCCGAAATTACTTCTTTGCGTCGGGCTTCTTTGCGTCGGGCTTCTTCGCGTCGGGCTTCTTCGCGTCGGGCTTCTTCGCGTCGGGCTGACCCGCGCGTAGCGCTCCCTTGTCGGAGGCCATCTGGGCGATCGCGTCGAGGTGACCGGCGGTCGACGTAAGGACGTTCGCGAGCTCACCTTGCGTCTGCGGCTGCTCCACCTTCAGTTTGTCCGAGAAGCCAGCGACCATGCCGGCCCACGCGAAGGGCTCGCGCTCCTTCGGGGTCTTGGCAGTGTCGGGGACCGCATGATTCGCGGCCTTCGCGACGTCCGTGAGGTACGCGAGCCACGTGCCGGGGACGAGCTTCGCTTTCACATCCTCGCCCACCGCCGGCGGCGTGACGCCGAACACGAGCCGCAGGACGCTTCCCGCCGCGTACACCTTCATGTGCTTGGGCAGCCCGCGCGCGTGATCGACGCGACCGATCGCCGTGAGCAGCGCGATCGCCTTGCCGTCGTGCGAGTAGTCGCCCGCTTGAAGATTCATCAGAGCCTCGAGCGCCGCGGTCGGCTTGAGCTGCGCCACGATCCCCGCTTCGTCCGCAGTGAGCTTGTCTGAGTCCTTCTCGCGCGCTGCGTCCTCTTCTTTGTCCGTGGAGAGCTTGTCGAGGTCACCCTTGATCTTCTCGGACGCGCGACGCGCGAGCAGCGCCTCGCGTTGGGCCGTGCCTACCGCGGTGACGAGTTTGACGAGGTTCTCCGTGTGCGCCGCGTCGAGGTGATCGTTCTTGGCAAACTCGATCACCCTCGCGCCCATGCTGTCGGTGATCGCCGGCTCGAGCGCGCGCAGCTGCTCGACCTTGTCCGGCGAGCCCGTGAGCATCTTGCTGACGTCTGCGCAGCGCGCCTCGACGGCCTTCTTGCGCTCGGCCTTCTGCGTCTCGCCCTCGGCCTCTGCCCAGCTGCCACCGAGCCAGCAGCCCGCGGCGCCGATGACGAAGCTGTACGCACTGGTCCCCGCAGCGCTTGGCGGTGTCGGCGTGGTGCTCGACGCAGAGGCCGTCGCCGTGGTCGTCGTCTGCGCAGTGGTCGTCGGATCGACGACGGGCTTGTCGCCGCCTCCACAAGCGAGGAGCGCGAATGACGGAACGAGCGCGATGAGCTTACGCATGGTGAGTCTCCCTTTGACTTTGAGCCCGGGAAGGTCGCATGGACACGCCGACTCTGTCCACTGGGACGCCAATCGGGTAAAAGCCCGCTTATGAACAGAAGCCTGTCTCTCGGTTTGTGCGTCGTCCTGATTCTCTCTGGCTGCAACTTCCTCAAGAAGAAGGACAAGGACCAGACGGACAATGGCGGAGGCTCCTCCACCAACGGTGACAAGGGCAACAACGGCTCCAGCGATCCCTCCACCACGGACGACGACCCGCCGTTGGACAAGCCCTACAAGGGCTGCAAAATGCCGAAGGGCGACATCCGCGGCGACTGGACGATCACCAAGGGCTGCAAGACCAAGGTCAAGCAGGCGTTCACCCTTCAAGACGGCGCGAGCCTCACCATCGAGCAAGGCGTGAAGGCCGAGTTCGACACCGACACGTTCATCTGGGTCGATTACGGCAAGCTCGTCATCTCCGGCACGGACAAAGAGCCGGTCGTGTTCACCTCGTCGAACAAGTCACCCGCGCCCGGCGACTACGTCGGCCTCGGGTTCCGCGAGAAGACCGCCGCGGGCACCAGCATCGATCACCTCAACATAGAATACACCGGCAGCAAGGCGAACGGCGGAGTCGGCGCGATTCAACTCGAATCCATGCGCACGGCGGGCCGCATCAGCATCACCAACAGCAAGATCACGAAGAGCGGACAGTTCGGCATCGTCGCAGACGAGAACGGCGGCTTCGGCAAGTTCGAGAACAACCTGCTGGCCGACAACAAGTCTGGCTCGCTCAACGTCAAAGCCGAGACGCTCGGTACGATCGGAAGCGGAAACAAGTTCGGCTCGGACATCCACGTCAAGCAGAGCCAGGTCGACGAGAGCGGGCGCTGGCCCGTGGTCGATGTCGCGTATCAAATCGACGGCAACATCATCATCGGCAACGAGACCAAGTCCGCCACGGTCACGCTGCCGGAGAAGGGCCTCGTCAAGTTCGGGCAGAGCAACTACATCGAGGTCGCTAACAACGGATCGGGCGCGCTCGTCGCCAAGGGCGTCACGTTCACGAGCGCGAGCCCTACGCCTGCCGAAGGCGACTGGTCGTCCATCTTCCTCTTCCCCAAGGCCAACGGCACCGACCTCGAGGGCTGCACGTTCGAGTTCTTCGGCAACCCCGCAAACGGCAGCACCGGTGCGATCACCTTCTATAACGTCAAGGCGAAAGACTTGAGCGGCGTCACGATCAAGGACAACACTTTCCGCAAAGGGAAGATCGCCGCTATGGGCAGCTCTGACACTTTGTGCGCGCCGTTCGACGGGAACAACAACAAGGCGGACGGCGTCCCGCTCTGCGGAAAACCGTAGTCAGGTTTTTTCACCTCACCAAGGGAACCAACCGGTGGGCGCGGTTGCCCACGCGGTCGGACGAATCGCGTCATTCTCGGGGACGACGAGCGAGCCGACGTAGTCCGCGTGCGCGTAGACGTCCGCGATCGACTTCTTGATGCCGTCGAGGTCTGCGTCGGAGACGACGCCGTTGCTCGTCGCTTTGTAGAACTGCACGGTGACGCGGATGGGGAACGTCGGATCACGCTCGAAGGCGAGATCACGACCTTCGCTGAAGAGCCCTAGATTCGGCCCGTGTCCGACCACCGCGCGATCGACGTCGCTCGAGGGCATCTCGCTTCTGTTTTCATGGCCTCTTCCCAGGCTCGATTTCGGAGACATCGTCGCCGTCGGAGGAGCGGCCATGTCCGCGTCGCCACCGCCGCCCACGCCGACGCCGCTCAATCCAAGACCGCCGATCGCGGTTCCGTAGCCGTAGCCGTTCATGTACCCCGTGTTGCGGTGCTTGAGCGGCACCTGAATCAGGAAGATGACGTCCGCGCCTTTGGCGATCGCGCTGCGGTCGTCCTCGGACTTCGGGCCGCCCTGAGCCTCGATGCGCTGCACGACTTCGGTCCGCCGCTCGGCAGTGAACGGAGTGCGCTGGCCGCGGTTGTTGAAATAGAGCTCTTGTCCCCAGCCGGTGAGCGAAGCGTCCGCCGGTTTGTTCTCGATCACTTGGACGCTAGTGCCTTGTCGCGTGACGAGGATCGCGAGGTCCGCGGGGTTGCCCGGTGCGGACTGATAGTTGAACAGCATGGGCGTGAACTCCGCCTCGCCGTGCTTCGGAATCGGCAAGAACACGGCCTGCGCGCTCACCAGGAAATGCGTGTCGCGCTTGGCAAGCAGGTCGCCCGAGCCCTTGATGCTCGACGGCGTGGACGCGTACTCCTTGAGGCTCTTGAGGAGATCCGTGAGCGCGATGCTGCGCAGCTCCCCGCCGTCCTTCTCGTTTCCAACGCGCACGAAGAATTTGTCTGCAGCGATGTCGGCGGTCTTGTCCGTGTAGTTCGGGAAGCGAAGCACGGGCATGAGCGACGTGACGTACGCGCCGTCGACCCACGGACTCTTGCGACGCACTTGCAGCGTGAGATCACTGATGTTGGGACCGATCGACGAGCCCATCTCGCGCCCGGTGTCCTCCCAAGTGACGTCGAGCACGTCGAGGCCGCGTGCGCTCGCGCGGTTGATGACGCTGTCGTTGTTGACCATCGCAGTGACCTTGTCGATCGTCACGCCGTACTCGTTGAAGCGCGTGAGCGGCCCTCCATCGGCGCGCTGCGCTGTCGTAGCCATCGGCAGCTGAGCGGACACCGTGTCGACCTCACGGTGCAACGCCAGAGGCTCCTCGGCGCTCGCGACCGCGGTCGGCGGATCTGCCCTATTTTGGCCCGAGCACGCGTAGACCAAGCCGCACGCCACGAGAGTCCCCGAGAGAGTCGTCTGCCGCATGGGTCTTACGACGCCTTGCGCGCGCGAAAGTTCTCGGGCGACCGCTTAAAACGCATAGCGAATCGTCGCGGCGGCATCCCACCCGAGCGCGGTATCGCTCCCGATGGTGCGCGCGAAGCCGCTCAGCACGCGAGCGCCGCCCTGGAGGCCAAGGCCCATGTGGCGATCTACCTGGTACCACTCGAGGCCCAGCTTGCCGCCGTAGTAGAGACCGAGCTTCTCGGCATTGCCGTACCCCATGTTGGCGAGCGCGTACTTGGTGATGTCCGCCTGCATCGCGCCGATGTCACCCTGCGCGAAAATCCCGACGCGCGTGCCGATGGGGATCGTGAACCGCACGCCTCCGCCGAAGCCGAAGATGGGGAACGCGCGCGTCTTCGAGGGGTCCGTCCCGTTCTTCTCGATCGTATTGCTCGTGTCGGTGAACGACAGCTCGCCCGAGACGAACGGCATCAGCCAACGGAAGATCTCGTAGCCGAGGTGCAGCTGCAGCATGACCGCAGGCGGCGCGACGTTCTTGAACTTGCCGAGGAAGCCGAGCGCGCCCATGGAACCGGAGAGGACGAGCCCTGTTTTGTGCGGCGGCGCAGGCGGCGCCTCGAGCGGCGCTTGCGGCAAGATGGAGTCGGACTTCTGATCGCCCGAGAGCGCGGCCTTCGCTTGGTCCGCCGTCACCGGCTGCGTAGGCCCCGCACCAAGCCCGAGGTCGTCGGCGAGCGCGAGCGCAGGCACGAACAATGTGCACAATACACTCGAAACCACGGCGCTTCTCACGGAACGGACGATAGCGGAGCGCGCGCGCTTGCCGCCACCGTTTTCACCAGGGATACTGCCCGCCATGAAGAAGCTCGCCGTCTTGTTGGTCGCTGTGGGTTCGACGATGCTGTTCAACGCGCGCGATGCGCACGCGCTCGGCGCGGAGGTGGGCGGCGACATCGGCTATGGCTTGAAGCCGTTCCACGATGGCTACGATCCCAACCCGTACGGTTTCGGACTCGGTCTCCACGGTGGCGTCGAGATCAGCAGCTTTTATCTCGGAGCCTCGTTCCGCTACTTCCTCGGTGGAAGCAAGGACGTCACTCTGCCGCTCGTGGGCGTCCAACACGTGTCCATCAACGCGTTGCAGGTCGGGGCGGAGCTCGGCTACCAAGTGACCATCGGGCCCGTCACGCTTCGCCCCTACGTTTGGGGCGGTCCCACGATTTACACCGGAACGCTCGGCAGCGCGTCCACGTCGAGTACGCACGTTACGTTGGCCCCTGCCGGGCATGTGCACGTCAAGGTCTTCGGGCCCGCCTTCGTCGGCGCGGACGTTCGCTACAATTTCCTCATCGGCAACAAAGACGACGACTTCACCACGCAGCTCACGATCATGGGCTCGCTCGGCGTCGCGTTCTAGTCTGTGCGATTCAATACGCTCAGTGTGGCGTTCGCATGAAGCTCAATCGCGCACGTAGACTCATCGACGCAGTCGATCACGCGATTGTCGTATTGCTCGGCAAGCGCGCCTCGTTGGTCCGCCACGCGTTCGCGGCGAAGGCCAATGAGCCACGGATTGATCCAGCGCGCGAAGCCGCCATGATGCGAGCGCGACGCAATTGGGCTAAAGAAGGCGGGCTCGATCCAGAGAAGATCGAGTCCGTCTTCGGGGCCATTCTCCTGGCGACGCGTCCGCCGACTACTTGAGCAACCAACCGAAGAGCATTTGCTTCGTCAC
>ENA-OFCD01000529-OFCD01000529.1-metagenomes-genome-assembly--contig:-NODE-529-length-24107-cov-5.297023_pt1 | contig 24107 bp, 21 predicted proteins | sample MGYA00153392_OFCD01 | MGnify analysis MGYA00153392
ACATCATCGATCACACCCGATTGCCGTATTTTGCGCGCAAGTGGGCCATTCGCACCGCCTGGAAGGATGCCGCGTCCACCTTCGCTTTTTGCGAAGCGGTGACGACGCCCAGCCGCAAGGCCGCAGACTTCCTCGAGACCGAGACCAATCTCGAGCACGTTCATGCCATTTCCTGCGGGATCGATGCGGCGCTGTATACGGCGAACTTTGAGCCACGGACGGAGAACCGGGTGATCTTCGTCGGGCGTGTTTCGGGTGAGAAGCACCTCGAGGTGCTCATGAGGGCGATCGCGCAGATCGACCTGGCCCTGGATGTGCAGCTCGAGATCGTGGGCACTGGAGACCAGATGAACCAACTCAAGCAGCTCACCCGCGAACTCGGCATCGACGAGCGCGTCACCTTCACTGGCTACGTGACGGATGAGCAGCTTCGGGCCGCCCTCACGCGTGCCACGGTCTTCGCCATGCCCTCGATCGCCGAGTTGCAGAGCATCGCGACGATGGAGGCCATGGCCTCTGGCCTGCCGATCGTCGCCGCCAACGCGATGGCGCTTCCGCACCTCGTGCACGAGGGGGAGAACGGCTACCTCTTCGATCCAGGCGACGCGAAGGACCTGGCAGATAAGCTCAGCCGCGTTCTGAGCCTGCCTGATTCGGAGTTGCGCCGGATGAAGGAAGCAAGCCTGCGCTACATCGCGGCCCACGATATCCAGCGCACGCTGTCCATCTTCGAGCAGCTCTACCGTGGCGAGAAAGTCACGGACCCGGTGACGGATGCGTCGCTCGACGAGCAGGTCAGCTGAGGCCGCCTGCCTGACGCTCGTGGGCGCACCAGCCTGTATCGTGGTGTCGCACCGTTTCTCTGGAGCGCTGCGGGGCGATAGCTCAGCTGGTTAGAGCAGCGGACTCATAATCCGTCGGTCGCGGGTTCAAGTCCCGCTCGCCCCACTAATGTTTGTATGGGAAGTAGGTCGCTCGGCCGCATAGCTCCAGAAGCAGATCCCCTCCAAACCCCCTCCTGCGTGTCTTTCTCTCAACTATGCTTCGGATGTGTGCAGTTGCCATCACATCTAAGCGGGGAGTAGACATGTCGACTGTCATCGACGCGGGCGCTGAAGCGGTTACCGAATCCCGCGAGGACAACGATGCAACTAATGATGAAGCAGACATTCCCGATGCAGACGAGGGACCTGCTACAACCAGAGCTGCTGGCGGAACAGGGCGCAAACGTAGGACACGAACTGCGCGGGGCTTCCCGGCGTCCTCGTTCATCGAGGCCTTGCCGTTAGCGGAAGCCATTCAGGCGTTCGCGGCCGGACAAAAAATTCGGCGGCTCACACTCTTCGAACAGCTAGGTCGATCGGCCGAGAGCGGCACGAGCCGACAGCTGGTCACAAACTCGAACCAATATGGATTGACCAAAGGCAACTACACCTCCGAGTACATCGAGTTGACAGAGGTGGGGAAGCTTGCGTCGGGAGATACGTCGCTCGGACGGGCATGACACGCCGCCCGACTTCAACTTGCCATCGCCAAGATCGCCGCCTTCAACGCCCTTTACGAGCAGTTCAAGAACAATAGGCTCCCGGCCACCTCTGTCATGCGTGACTTCGCAATCGAGCAATCGCTTGCTGCCGAAGATACTGCTGATGAGTGCGTTGAGACTTTTCTGGCCAACGCACGCGACCTCGGACTCTTGACCAATTATGCAGGTGCGGAACGCCTGCTCACGTTTGAGATCCTTCTCGACGAGCTGAGCAATGCCGTCCCGGCCACAACGGGAGGTCAAGTGTCGCAGACGCCGCATGACGTCCCGGTCGATGTAGCGAAATCGTCGCCGAGGATCGTCAGACCGGGCTCATCCCCCGCACAGGTGGTAGCTGAGAGTTCCGACTTATCCAACGTCTGCTTCCTAGTTACGCCAATTGGCTATGAGGGCTCCGAGCAGCGCCAACACGCAGACCTTATGTTGGGCTCGTTAATCGAGCCCGCGCTCGCGACGCTGGGCATGCGACTAGTTCGGGCCGACAAAATCTCTACACCTGGCCTCATTACCAGCCAGGTAATCGACCATCTCGTGCGTGCGCCGCTGGTAATCGCGGATCTGTCTTTCGGCAACCCGAATGTGTTCTACGAACTGGCCCTTCGGCATGCTTCGCGTAAACCAACCGTGCAGGTCATCCGGACAGGTGATCCTCTACCATTCGACGTTGGTCAATTTAGAACAGTCACAATAGATACGACCAGCATCTACACGCTGGTCCCGCAGATCGACACGTATCGCGCGGAAATAGCTCGGCAGTGCCGTTCAGCGATGGACGAACAGAACGAAGCCGAGACCCCTCTGTCTCGCTTCTATCCGACATTCTGGGACCAGTTCGGTACGGGTCCCGGTTCCTGATCGTTGCGCTCCGAACTGCCTCCCAGGTATTCATCCAGACGGTCCATGTCTGCGGCGAAGTCGTCCGGTAAGAAATGTAGGTAGACCTTATAGGTAGTCACGGTGTCGGTGTGGCCGAGCACACGGGCAACCCTCGCCAACGGCATCCCCGAAGCGGCAAACAGGCTCGCTGCGGTGTGGCGCAGGTCGTGAAAGCGGAGGTCGGTAAGTCCGAGCTTTTTCGCGGCGGGACGAAAGCGGTTCCGATAGAAGCTTTCGTAGTCGAGTCGCTTTGTCCAGTCGAGCGAGCCGCGATAGTCGCCGTACCCTCCGTAGAACCGACCCGGGCAAAGCAACGCTGTCGAGTCGGCGGCGTTGGAGTGGTTGGCGATGTACGCGGTAAGTGACTTGACTAACTCCCGCCGTAACGGGACCGATCGGATGGACTTCTCAGATTTGAGGGAGCCCTCCTCCCAGCCGGCAGAGGTGCGCACCGAGGTCCTGCGCACTTCTAGCTGTCTTTGCATTAGGTTCACATCTCGAATCTGCAACGCCTGAATCTCCCCTGAACGCAGACCTGTGTATGCGGCGAGACGGACGAACAAACCGTCGGGAGCGTAACTGTCGAGTTCCGTAGCCAGCGCTTCAATATCTATGGGGGAGAGAAAAATCGGCTCGAAGCGGTCTCCATCGACTCGGCCCGCTTCTCGAGTCCAACTATTGCTGCGCCGCGTGTCGGGCTCTCAGTCGTGAACGCCTCGAGTGTCCGCCACAAGCGATGTTTTGCCGGCAGAAGCCATTCAGTTCAGAGCGGTTGTCGGAGTTCCAACGACGCCCCGCCCAAGAGATCTACGTTGTGCAACCTGGCGATCGTTTGCTTCGCTCGGTGAATTTCCTCACGGTTGTAGCGTGTGGAAACGAGTCTTTAATGGGCCTATAATTACTAGAAAGTAAACTTAAATGCTAGAAAGGCGGTATCTCATGACGATTGACCTAATCCGAGACGCGCGACGCTCTAGCGGACTGAGCCAAAAGGGCTTGAGCCAGAGGTCTGGAGTTGCAGCTTCCTCTCTTTCTCTGATCGAGAACGGCAAGCGAAGCCCGACGATCGAGACAGCGGAAAAACTGTTGAAGTTCACCGGGCACACGCTGATCGCTATCCCCACTCTCCGAGAGACAGCCGCTGTCATCGCGAACCGTATCGGTGAAGCGGTCACCGCCGGTCGCTCCGACCTCGCCCTCCGTCACTTCATCCAGCTCAACGACAATCTGCTCGCCGAGAAGAACGAGGTGCGGTACATCCTCGGGACCGCGGAACCTGCGTCTACCGGGCAAAAACACTGGGACGCAGCCATAGCCGGGGTGGTCGCATACCGCCTGCGCGAGGAGGGGTTTCCGGCTCCCAGCTGGACGTTGAAGCCCGGCCGCCGACTCAGGAAGCGGTGGACGCTGAACGCGGGACGATATGTCGTGCCCGTGGATCCCAAGAACGTGCCTGCAGAGTTCCTCGAACGCGGTGTCCTCGTCGACGCGCTAACGCTCGCGAGCATCTGAGTTGGCCCTCTCCAGAGAGGACCTCATCCTGGGACTTCGCCAGGTCGTCGAACACTTGCGGGCGGCAGGCGAACCCGGCGGAATCCGAATCATCGGCGGTGCGGCGCTATCGCTACGGCACTTCGAACGCGGCACTACCGACGACATCGACGCGACCGTCCATCCAACTGAGCCGGCAATGCTGGCAGCATCTGAGGTTGCTGCGAGGAACGGTTGGACGACCTCGTGGTTCAACACAGCGGCGGCCCAGTTCGTCCCCTTTGCGATAGCCGAGTGGGAACCGCTGTACGACGACGGTGAGGTGAGCGTCTGGGTGGCGTCAGCTCGAATGATGCTCGCGATGAAGCTCCGAGCAAGCAGGCCCGGACGCGACGACGACGATATCGCGAACCTCCTCGCCATTTGTGAAGTTGCCAACTCGGACGACGCGGGGGAGCTGTACGAGGAGTTCTACCCCGGCGAGATACTCGAGCCGAAGGCGCATCGGATCTTGAATGTGGTCTTCGCGAAAGGGCTGCCCGAGATCCCTGAGCCGCCACCCGCCGTATCAATATGACTCCCCAATAAGCGGCTCCCGTGGAGCACGTGCCCAGCGGCGATTTGGGTGACGTGATGCGTGCACGTCTATTCAGACATTTATTGACCCGAGATCGGCCCGGACCATTCGAGACGTCTCGATAACATGAAGCCACGCAGAGCAAGGAATTCCCGGCCAGATCCAGATCTGTTGAGATCGATCGAAGCATGTAGGCAAGCGAGGATCGCTCCGACATAATCCGTCGGTCGCGGGTTCAAGTCCCGCTCGCCCCACTTTCGAACAACCGCCGGATATACCGACCAGTCCCTTATGACCCGTCGACGCCGCCGATCGCGAATACCCGGGTCTCGCCCGGGGACAGCTCGGCGCGATTTCCTTCGACCATCACGATCACCGAGGGAGCGCTGCTCAGCCCCACTGTGATTCGTAACCGGGTTTTCCACAGTTCAAGCCGGATGTCCTGCGACCGGTAGGTGAAGCCGAAGGCGATCGAGTTGATCTCCGGCGGCAGGAGTGGATGCAGCCAGAGCATGTCCGAGCGCACCTCCAGGCCCGTGTAGCAGCGGCGCACCATATCGATCGAGCCCGCCATGGCGCCGATATGGATGCCGTCCCGTGTCGAACCGCCCTGAATATCAGAGAGATCGCTCTCGAGCGCTCGCGTCAGGAAGTCCCACGACCTTTCCCGGTCCTGCCTGGCCTCGATCCACGAGTGCACGACATTAGACAGGGTTGAACCATAGGTGGATCGCTCGGTGTAGTGATTCACGGTGCTGATCACGGCCTCGACCGGCAGCGGATAGCCCATCTCGGCCAGCAGTTCGCGCAACTCTTCGGCCGAAAAAAGGTAAAAGAGCATCAGCACGTCCGGCTGTTTGGATACTTTGAACAGGTTCGTGCTCGAACCCTCGGCATTCAGGATGAGATCGAGCCGCCCCAGTGACCCGTACGTGGCCCGGTAACTCTCAAAGTCCAATTCGGCGAGTGCATGGTATCCCTCGAATTGCGAGATAGTGCCGTCAGCACAGAACGGTACTGTAAGCCGCCTGCTGATACCGAGCCAGTTCTCCACTTCGTCGGGGTGGAGGTCGAGCCTGTCTCGCAGCGGTCGGCACGAGCGGGTCTCGAGCAGTTCAACGATCTCCGCCGCGCGACGGAGTACCCATGCGGTCATCACGTTCGTGTAGGCGTTGTTGCGGAGACCCATGCCAGGGGCATCGGGGTAGCCGTCGTGGAATTCGTCCGGGCCCATCACGCCGCTAATGGAGTAACGGTCTTCCTCGAAATCGTAGGTGGCCAGTCCCGCAAAGAAACGTGCGACCTCGATCACCAGCTCCGCCCCCTGTTCAATGAGGAAGCCGAGATCTCCCGTCGCCTGGTAGTGCTGCCACGCACTGTAGGCGATCGCCAGTCCCACATGCCGCTGGCGGTAGGAATTGTCGGGCATCCAAGCAGCGGCGTGCGGGTTGTACAGCTCGCGCGGTGTCACCTCGCGGCCGTCGATGCCGCTTTGCCACGGGAACATTGCCCCCGCAACACCCTCGGCTCGGGCAGCATATTTCGCTTCAGCGAGTCGCCGGTAGCGGTATCCGAGTAGCGCCCGGCTGAGGTCGGGACGCCGCAGGGTGAGCATCGGGTAGACGAAGAGTTCATCCCAGAAGATGTGGCCGCCGTACCCCTCACCGTGCAGGCCCCGCGCGGGGATTCCGGCATCGAGGTCTGCCGTCACCGACGCGAGTGTCTGCAGAATGTGAAAGGTGTTGAGGTTGAGGGCGAGTGACTGACGGTCGCCGGATTCCATCTCGACTCGGAATTCGTCCCAGAGTATTCGCCACGCGCGCTCGTGTGCCGCGAGCAGATTGTCAGCACCCGGCGTTCGCGCGAGCAGGGTCTCCGCGGCTTCGGAAGGGGAGGCGATCGCGCGGTCACGCGAGGTGCGAACAACCACCACTTTTTCGATTCGAATAGCACGCCCAATGGTCGCGGCCAGATCGAATTCGTGCGCCACCCACCCTGCCTCATCCACGAGGAGGCGGCGTGTGGTGGCCAGCAGCTCCGGTCCGTCGAAAGCGCGTGTGCGTGCGGCGAGGGAGATGTGGATTCCGGATCGGATGGTCTCCATCTCGAGCAGGATGCTCTCGTCATTGAGTTCCCGGGTCTTACGCGCGCTGAGATGTCTGCGGGCGGGCAGCGCGGACCCCCTCTCGGCGCGATTGGTCACGCGCCCGTCGATGGCCGAGCGAACTGTGAGAGAGCCGGTCCAGTTTTCCGGTTCGATCGTGGTCTCGACGAACGCCGTGTGCACATTCGCCTGCGAGACGAGCCTTCGTGTGCGCACCCGGGTAATGCGGCCCGTTCCGTCGTTGAAACGCAGCTCCCGGGTCAGAATGGCCCGGCGGAGGTCGAGTTGTTGTCGATAGTCGAGGAGCGCTGCCCGTGCGGGGGAAAACCAATCCCCGTCGTCGATACGAAACCACAGGGCCAACCAGTTGGGGGAATTCACCATGCTCTCGCTGTCGGCCGTGACGCCGTCTCGCTCGGTTGTGACGGTGTTATAGACGCCTGCGAAGTAGGTCCCGGGATAGTGGATGCTGTCTGCGTCGTCTTCGGAGGCTGCCCCTCGCGTGCCCCAATAGCCGTTGCCGAGCGTGCAGAGGGCTTCGCGAGTGCCCTCTTCAGTTGGATCGAAGCCGTCCCAGGCCAGCATCCACTGGCCGGTGGAATCGTCGCTGTCATCAGGTCCCAAAGGGCGTGTGGAGTCGAGATCGCCTGGAGTGTGGTCGGTCAGGGTGAGTGTGCTCCAGTCGAGATCTCGCAGGTCCGACACGACGACCTGCGCCCCGGCCTCCGTGAGCGCGGCAAATCGCGCTGATGACGGATCTTGGCCGGCCACCAGCCCGATGACTTGACGAAAACCTCCCGCCACTCCCGCCCGGATGCCGGCTTCCGCATCTTCGACGACAACGGCATGCGCTGGGTCTACTTCGAGACGCCGGCATGCCTCGAGGAACAGGGCAGGGCTTGGCTTGCCTGCGAGCTTGAGTCGCCGCAGATCATTGCCGTCGACACGCACGTCGAAGAGGTCCGTCACCCCCGCAGCGGTTTCGATGGCCGGTCCATTGCGGCTCGAGGTGACAAGGGCAGTCCGCACGCCCCTCCGCCGGAGGTCATTCAGAAAGTCGACTGTACCGGCGATCGTCGATACCCCGTTGGCGCTCAATTCCGACTCGAAGAGTTTCTGCTTATCGGCGGCGAGCGAGGCGACGATGGGGTCGTCGTCGGCGACGTGAATTCCTCGGGAGGTGAGAACCGCTCGGATGCCATCCTCCCGCGTTCGCCCGTCGAGGAGAGTGCGGTAGTCCCCATCCGGGTCGAAGGGTCGCGCGGTCGGGCTCAGTCCAGGCAATGCGGCGTCGAAGAGTCTCATCCAAGCCCGCGCATGCACTCTCGCGGTGTCGGTGACGACGCCGTCGAGGTCGAAGATCACCGCGTCTACCAGGGGTGACGCGCTCGAGACCGAACCGGTGCCCTGCAACTCGCCCATGCTCGGAGGCTACTGCGGCGGGGCCAGGCGTGAAAGTGCCTTTGGTCCCGCCAGGGGTATCACCGCGGTGGGGGATTGTGATGGAACCGAGGCTGGTGCCGGTGAGCTTCATTACAAAACTCTCATCTAGCGGGACTTCTGCCAATCGGCGTGTTTACTCTGGAACAGGCACAATCCGTGAGCGAGACCCCCAGAAGACGTCACTGTCAGGCGGCTTGCACACGTAGAGAGTGCTTTTTTTATTTGCAGATGATGGGCACTCGGCCCCACACTGCCAGCCACCGTCGTCGCCCCAGGCAGCATGCCGCCGCCACGCGTTCCCGCGCGCCCTACGGAATGGAGAACAGTACCGTGAGTCAGATTTGGAAGGAAAAACCGTTTCGTGGCGCACGTCGCAGCGAGCACACCCCCCTGCCACGTGCCGTCGAAAATGGCGCAGCGAACTCCCCGACCCTTGTGCTTTTTGTGCTCATTGCCACGGTTGGAGTGCTCGCCTATACGTTCTTCCTGCTGAACCCGGCCAACCGCGGTGACTGGCTGCCGTACAGCCTGGTCATCACCGCGGAGGTCATCCTCGTGACCCAGGCGCTCGTCTCGATGTGGACGATCCTCTCCGGGGGTATCGACCCGCGCGACTTCGCCTTCCATCACTCCCAGGAGCGCCTCTTCGACGCCGTGACGATCGAAAACGAGGGCACCGATGCCTTCCCCGAGCGCTGGGGAGTGTTCCTCGATGACACTCGCATCGGCATCGACGTCTTCATCACGGTCTATGGGGAAGATCTCGCCATCATCCGCCGCACGGCCACCGCCGCCATCGCAATGCGCGGCGAGCACCTCACCTGGATCCTCGACGACGGCGAATCAGACGCCGTGCGGGACCTTGCCGCCGATCTTGGCGCTCGCTACGTTCGCCGCCTCAGCAACAGCGGCGCGAAGGCCGGCAACGTCAACCACGCTCTCTCGATCAGCAGCGGTGAGTTCTACGCGATCTTTGACGCGGACTTCGTGCCGAACGAGGACTTCCTCTACGAGACCGTGCCGTTCTTCATCGACAGCAACGTCGCCTTCGTGCAGACGCCGCAGACCTATGGAAACATGAAGAATCTCGTCTCGAGCGGCGCAGGCTTCATGCAGTCGGTCTTTTATCGCTTCATCCAGCCCGGTCGCAACCGATTCAACGCCGCATTTTGTGTCGGCACCAACGTGATCTTCCGCCGTGAGGCAATCATCGACATCGGAGGCATGTTTACCGACTCCAAGTCGGAGGATGTCTGGACCTCCCTCATGCTGCACGAGAACGGCTGGCGCTCGGTGTACATCCCCGTGACACTCGCCGTGGGGGACGCACCGGAGACCGTCGAGGACTATACGAAGCAGCAGTTGCGCTGGGCATCCGGTGGATTCGAGATACTGATGCGCCACAATCCGCTCAATCCGCGACATCGTCTCACGATGGACCAGCGCCTCCAGTACACCGTCACGGCCACCCACTACCTTGTGGGCATCACCCCGTTGCTGCTACTCATGGTGCCGCCGCTCGAGATCTACTTCGACCTGCGCCCGGTGAACCTGACCGTCACCTGGCTCACCTGGTTGCTTTTCTACCTGGGCTTCTACGGCCTGCAGATCATGCTGGCCTTCAACACGATGGGGTCGTTTCGACCGGCAACTCTCGTGATGGCCACTGTCTCGTTCCCGATCTATATCCGCGCCTTTATCAACGTGTTTTCCGGTCGCGAGCAGAAGTGGCACGTCACGGGAGCCGCCGGCAAGCGGGTGTCACCGTTCAACTTCATGATTCCGCAGGTGCTCATGTTCGCCTTCCTTCTGCTCACCTCCGTGGTGGCGGTCACGAAGGATGTGGGGCACGGCACGATCACGCTCGCCACGGCCTGGAACCTCACGAGCACACTCGTGTTCGCGGTGTTCATCGGGGCCGCGATGAAAGAATCCCACCTTGCTCGCGTAACGGTGCCCGCACCGCCGGAGCTCTATCCCACCTTCGCCCGCGTGCCGCGCTCCGCACCTCGCCCGTCCGCTGTCGCCGTTCCCCTGAACGTCACCGCGACATCCGAAGTCTTCAACTCGAAAGAAATGGTGATCCGATGACCTGGGGAAACCGATTCCGCCTCCTCGGCGGACTGATACTCGTGCTGGCCATCGTCGGCGGCGCAACTCTCGTGCTCAACCAGCGGGAGAATCAGGTGGCAAGCGGCTCAGCGTCGCTCGATGCCATCTCCTACTCGGTCGGTTCCGACTATGCGGGCTCGGTCGTTGCCGAATCAGTGAAGGCGGGCGACCAGGTCAAGAAGGGCGACCCCCTCATGACCATCCAGAGCGCCACGCTACTTCGCGACCTCTCGTCGCCGAAGACTTCTCCGGTCAGCACCGCCTATACGACCTCAACGGATGGCACCCTCACCCTCACCGCAACCCAACCCGGGATCGTCTCGAGCGTCAGGGCGCAGGTCGGAGGGCTCGTTGGCGCCGGCCAGCCGCTCGCCACGATTGACCGCACCGGTCCACTTTTCGTGCTGGCAAAGTTCCGGGTCGACTCTTATGACTTCGCCCGTATCCAAAAGAACGCCCGGGTCGAGATCGTGCTGCCCAATCACAAACGAATCATGGGCGCCGTCTCCGACGTCAAAGTACAGACGGTGGGCGGTGCGGCGGATGCCGCGATCAAGGTCACGAGCACAGACCTGGTCGCTGGCAGCAACGATGGGCTCGTCGAACCGGGTACTCCGGTGACCGCGATCCTGCACCTCCGTGACAATGGACCGCTCGCCGGCGTGAAGAACTCGTTCTTCTCACTGCTCGAGCAGATCGGAATTTGATGAATAGCTCTACGCTTTCCCGCGCGACGGGTATTCTCACCATCGGCGTTATCGTCTCCGTCGTGGCTGCCTGCAGCGGTCCAGCAGGTGGTACAGGAGGGGACTCGTCACACGCCGGCGTCTTCTCCGACAGTGCCATCGGAGCGACGATCGCCAAGCTTCCACAGAAGTCCGTCGGCGAGGTTCCCGTTACCCGCCTTGCCCACGGGCTCGCGCCACCGACGAACCGGTGGTTTTCCGGGCTGGTCTTCGGCAAGCATCCGCTTCCCGTCTTCCCGTTACCGTTGTCGTTCGGTCTCACGGATACCGGATTCACCTTTGGCCTGCCGGAGGTCACGACGACCCCAAACACCATCACGGGAGGCAATGCTCCGAGTGTCACCATCGATGCCGGTGCGCGAACCAGTGAGATCACCGCGTACGACGACGCCTCGGTCACCATTGCCCACAAGACCAATTCGGGCAGTACCGCCGGGTCGACGGTCATTGCGGAGGGCTCGCCTCTCGTGAGCTTCACCGCTGCGAAGAAGCTCACACTGAAGCTCGGTCAGAAATTCAGCCCAGTCGGCACGGGCATCTATTCCGCCAGGGTCGGAAAGACCACCTACGGCCTCCGCACCACGGGATCGGTGTCGAAGGACGGCACCGGCCTCAGTCTCGCGGATGGAGCGACCGCTGCCTGGTTCCCGGTGCCTCTGGATGGCACGCTCGCCGCGGTCGCCGCGCACGCGGTGCCGGTCACCGCGGTGAAGCTCGACTACGCCAGCGGTCGCACCACCGCTTCGACCACGCTCGGCTACAGCACGGCTCACGACGACGACACGCTCATCGCCACGCTCCCGCACCAGCAGAAGTCGATGACCACGCCCCCGTGTTCTCTGGGCAGCTACCCCTCCATTTACGGCACGATGCACCTCTGTGCAGCGAAGACCCTTTCCTGGACGAGCCCAACAGTCGCGGCATCCGACACCCTCGAACTCGGTTCCCTCGATGCGGCCCAGAAAGCGAGTCTCGCTTCGACGCTCGCGCAGGATGTAGCGCAGACCGCCGCCCTCCCGTCCGACACCTACTTCGGTGGCAAGGCGCTCTATCGTCTCGCCAACCTGCTGATGCTTGCCGACCAACTCGGGGACACGGCCGCCGCCAAGACGGTCGGCACAAAGCTCAGCGACGCCCTGCGCGAATGGACGGATCCCACCCGGTGCAAGTCCAACGCGGAGCGCTGTTTCGTCTACGACGCCAAGACGAAGGGGATCGTCGGACTCACCCCTTCGTTCGGCTCAGACCAGTTCAATGACCACAACTTCCACTACGGCTACTTCCTCTATGCGGCGAGCGTTGCCGCCTCCCACGACACGGCTCTCCGCACGGAGATCAGCCCGGTGATGAACCTCTTGGCAGCGGATCTCGCCTCAAGCGGCGACTCAAAGTACTTCCCGGATCGCCGGGGTTTCGATGCTTATTCCGGTCATTCCTGGGCCTCGGGTTATTCGCCGTTCGCCGACGGTAACAACCTCGAGTCCAGCTCCGAAGCGGTGAACGCCTGGAACGGCCTCGCCCTCTGGAGCTCGGTGAGCGATAACAGCGCACTGAAGAAGGAGGCATCGTGGATGCTGGCGAGCGAAGCGGCATCCGCCCGGTCGTACTGGACAGACTTCGATACCTCCGACCCCGTATACGCGAATTACCAGCATTCTGTGGTCGCCCTCAACTGGGGCGGCAAACGCGACTACTCCACCTGGTTCAGTGCGGATGCGAACGCCAAACTCGGCATCCAGCTCATCCCGATGAGTCCGGTCAGCGGCTACCTTGGTGGGGAATCGACACGCATCGCGAAGAGCGTGGGTGAAGCGACTTCGGGAGATTACAACAAACAATTCGGCGACTATCTGCTGATGTACGCCGCGCTTGGCGGCGCCGACCAGGCGAAGGCGGCACTCGCGACCGCACGAGATCTCCCGGAGAAGTTCATCGACGACGGTAATTCACGTAGCTACCTGCTCGCCTGGATCATGACGCGCCGCTGAGTGCTCGCGCGCGGGTCATCGTTCTGCGGGGATGGCCTAACGGTCTGTGATACGCCTATCTCCGTATTAGCGCAACGTGCTGACGTTCCGTGTGAATCAGGAGCACAGTAGAGGCATGAAGCGTGTTGCGTACGGGGGCGAGTCCTTTATCACCAGTGACGAGGGTGCTGCGGCACTGCTGGATTTCGCTGCCTCAGCCGCGATGAGCGGCGTGGCGGAAGTTGTGGCTCTACCCGCTGTGCTGCCCGACGGTCAGGTCATTACGGTCAACCTGGTGATCGGTCCGTCGAGTGAACTCATCACTTCCCCGATCGAGACATCGCTGGCCGAGCCTGATACTCGGGAGGCCGCGGCGTCTCTTCGCGCGAGGGCTTTACAAATCGGCGAGTCCAGTTCACCCGCCCATGGCGCCGCAATCTCGAGCGGAGATCTCGACTCGGCCGACCCTGACCCCGGTGGTCTCGAACTCTACTGAGGGGTGCAGATACCTGATGTCGCAGGATGCGTGGTGTCCGCTGTGGGTGGGGAGACGTGATAGCCGCGACGGGGGGTTGCGGTGCATCGTGGGCGAGGTGGCTGTGGGCCGAGCCGTCCGCGGGTGCCGAGCGGCTAGTTTGCGCAGAACTCACGGTATCTCTTGGATGCCGCCCCGAACGAGCGAGACTGCGTCGGCGTGAGATCCTCGAACGGCTCGGGCACGACTCCGACAATCCCTTTGGTGACTGTTCGACGCCACGTGCCGATGACCCGGCCGGCCGCAACGATCGTGGGCAGGAAGATCCCGTTTGCACCTGGCACGATCCTGCTGGCATGCTCAGGCGCAAGCTGCCTCGATCGGTCGGAATAGCCGAGCAGGTATTCGTCGAATCCGGGCAGGGCGAGCACCTCCGCTCGCCGGCGCGGGGGAGCAGGCGAGTCAGCTTTCATCCAATAGGTAGCCCCGTCAACAGAGATAGCGCAGAGGGCGTCGCTGGCGGCAGTGATGCCGCGCCGGACATCCGCAATTGTCAGTCGTGCCCACCAGGCGAGGTCGGCGACGGTCGCGGGCCCGTGCCCGGCAAAGTACCGGATCACGAAGCGAGCGAGCAACTCGTCGCGTTCGCGGTCCGGGGTGGGCTCAATCCATTCCTCCACGAGCACCAGTCCCTGCTGGGTGCCGCTCGGGGGACCCCAGCAGACGATTCCGCGCTCGGCCAGCAGCCAGAGGATGTGGTACCCGCGCTGCGAATCTGTGCGGATTCCGACACCCTCGAGCGTGCGCAGAATAGCCTCGCGACCCATCGCGTTTCGCCCGGAAATAGCCGCTTCGATCGCCTCCTGCGATCGAGTCATCGTGTCTTCATCGAGCTCTAGCTGTCGCTGCCGCGAGCTCATCGACGCAATAGTCCGCCCCGCGGTGAGCGCCAGGATCTCACGGAGGTCTTCGGCGGCGACCATCATCAGCGTGCCTCTAAGTGACGACGACCGCACGATCGAACCCTCTGCCATCGCGGCGAGCAGGTCTGAGCGATGGGCTCCCGGCGTGCGGAGGCCGACGCTCCAGAGCGACTGTGCGAAGTCCTGAGATTGGACGGCGAATAGCTGCCGCACCGTCGCGGCGACATTCCCGCACTCCTCCATCGTCGATGCGAGGTGCTGGCTCGAGAGGCGCCGATCCAGAATCTTGTTCTGCGAGATGACGGTGGATATCGCGGACATTGCTCCAGTATGGTGTCGACCCCCGATGTCGGGCTCAGGCCCGATCCTGCGAAGACACCCAATCATGCACAGGGAAGAGTACGGTCGCGGTCATGATCGGTTTTATTGTGCTCCTGCTCGTCATCTTTCTCGCTCTTGCCTTCTTGGGTTTTGTCATCAAGGGGCTCTTCTGGCTTGCCGTTATCGGCATCGTGCTCTTCGTTGTCACTGCGATTGTCGGCTATTTCAGACGCGGCGGCAGTCGCTCGAAGGTCTGACCTATGTCCGGCGGGCCTATTCGTCCAGTTGTGTCGCGATTCTCGCCACGCGGCGTGCACGCGTGTCGGCGGCTTTGGCCGATTCCACCTGGTGCACGAAGGCGCCACGGCGCGACGCCGAGAGAGCGTCGAATGCCGACCGCGCGCGCTGTGAGAGCGCCTCAGCGAGATCCAGCGGTATCTCGATCTGCCGGGGCGATTGGTCGAGGTCCAGGGTAACCACGACCTCATCCCCCGCCGACAGCCCGGTCGCATCCCGGTGAATGGAACTCAGGGGAAGGATGTAGCCGCCCTGCCGTGATGAGACTGTGCTCCGGTAGGAGACTGTGCTGCTGTAGGAGTAAGTGCCGATAGTGACAGTCACTGCTGGCTTTCGGGACGAGCCGAGTTCCTGAATCGCAGTCTCCGGGACCGGCAGGCCGGTCGCGTTCATGCCGGGTGCTTGGAAAACAGAGGTGGAGAAAGTCACGGTCATTTCGAAACTGTATCGGTGCTCCGCGCCGCCGCAAAAGTCAACGCGGGAACAATATCTCGAGGCCAATGTGTCCCGTTCTTACCGCACGGGTGCCCAAAACGAGGTACGTGCACTACAGTTGGTCGTGCAGTTGCAGTACCTCGCACATCTTGAATGCTTGGAGCTCGCCGCACTGGTTAGAAATAACCAGAACGATGGGTGCCATGTTTCTTTCGGGAGCGGACGATGAACACCGCGACGAGTGGATCCGAAAGTCGGGTTCACGCGAAGACTCCTGAAGGAGAAAATAATGGCACTAGGAACAGTGAAGTGGTTCAACGCTGAAAAGGGCTTTGGATTCATCGCCCCGGACGACGGAAGCCCAGACGTGTTCGCACACTACTCGGCGATCGCCTCGAGCGGCTACAAGTCGCTTGACGAGAACCAGAAGGTCGAATTCGACCTCGCCCAGGGCCCCAAGGGACCCCAGGCCGAGAACATTCGCCCTCTGTAATTCAACAATGGCCGTAGTGGCCGAACTGGATGCAGCTTTGTGCGCCGAATAGGCGCTGTGGGTTTCCTTCCTCTGAGGATAAGGACTCCCGCATGCTGTGGGCATCGCCCATCGCAGCTGATACTCCGAATCAACCGGTCCCGCACCTGTGCGGGGCCGGTTTTTTCATGCGCGGCCGGTCGAGGGATGCCCGAGTGCTACCGGTCGAAACGTCGAGCGACTTCAGCAAGGATGGACACATGACTGACACCACCACTTCATCGACAACCGCCCCGACGCCGGCCGAGGCCTACGCCGTTTACCACGCTCGCCGGGAGCTGTCGGTCGTGCAGCCCACGGGCAGCCTCGCCCTCGTGAACACGCAGTGGATTGACTCGTCCCAGACGATTTGGGGCGTGCCGGGCACCTGGGCGCCGCTGCCACTCGGCGAGTCCGGACTGATGCTTACCGCCGAAACATCGGCGAATATCACCGTGGACGGAATGCTCGTCAATGGCGACGTGATTGTTCGGGGCAAAGATGCCGAGACGCCGAGCGAGATTGTCTTCAGCGACACGGTCAGCGGATTCGTGATCGCGAGCGAAGAGGGCACCTACGCCCTGCGGGTGTGGGACGCGAACTCGGAGGGCATCCAGGAATTCGGATCCATCTCGAGCTTTGACTACGACCCAGAGTGGGTCGTCACCGGCACATTCACTGAGCTCCCGGATGGCACAACGGTGGGTTTTGAGCACCTCAAGGACGACGGCAAGACTCGGGATTTGCCCATCCCTGGCGAGATCACCTTCTCGAAAGATGGGATCGACTATAACCTCGCCGCGTTCAAGGCGGGGCGTGCGCTGCAGCTCGTCGTCTCGGACTCCACCAGCGGCGATTCCACCTACAGCGTCGGACGCTTCCTGTACATCGCCCCGAATGCGGATGGCTCGATCACTCTCGACTTCAACCGGGCAGTCCTGCCGCCCTGCGCCTTCAGCTACGCCTTCAACTGCCCGATGCCGCCCAAGCAAAATCGCTTTGCGGTGCCCATCGAGGCTGGCGAGAAGCAGGTCTTGAAAAAAGACGGCTCACTGCTGCACGAGTGAGCGGTACTCCAATGAGCGCATAAACAGGCCGCGGCGTTTCGCCTCTCCGGCTGACTCTGCAGCTGACTCGGTAGCTGACTCGGTCGCTGCCCCTATAGCTGACTCTGAAGTCTCGGCACCGCAGCAACCTCGGCGACGCTCGCCGCAGTCATCTGGTGGAGTGGTCGTCACCGAAGCTCGACCTACTGCGACCTGCATGCCAACGAGATCGTCGGTATTCGCGATCTCCGATGCGAAATCGGGACGTATCAGGCTCCTCACCGCTCCTGTCGGCCGGTGCCAGGAGTGCTGAAAATCCCCGGACTGCTGAAAATGCCAGGACTGCTGAGGAAGTGCACGGAACCTCCGGCTAGGGTTGCACCATTCGGCCATTGTTGATCGGAGGTGCCATGGCTAGTCCGTGGACAGTAGCGCGCCCGACCGACAGTTCAGAACGGCAGCGACTCGCGTCTGCCCATGACTCGGTGATTGCGACCCGCACCGCAGTAATCGGTGTTCGCCGGCTCGTGCAGGAGTCCTGGCAGAGGTCACTGCAACTCGAGCTCGACCCCGACCACCTCGGTACCGCAATCGATTTTGATGAGGGCGATCTTCACGATTATCGGAACGCCCACCCGATGGCATTGGCGCTTCCGACCATCCATAGCCTGCTCATCCGTCACACCTTTGATGCCGGCTTGATTGTCGCGATTGGGGACGAAGCCGGTCGACTGCTCTGGATCGATGGGGACCGGGCATTGCGACGCAAAGCCGAGGGCATGCTCTTTGTCGAAGGTGCCGACTGGTCAGAGCGGGCGGTTGGTACGAGCGCGCCGGGAACGGCTCTGGCGGTCGACCACGGCATCCAGATCCAGGGTGCCGAGCACTTCAATCGCATCGTGCACCCGTGGAGCTGCACGGCGGTGCCGGTGCACGATCCGGCTTCCGGCCGCATCCTCGGAGTCATCGACATCACCGGGGGAGCGGATGCCGTGGCTCCGGCGACCCTTCCGCTACTGGAGGCTGCTGTGGCGGCTGTCGAGTCGGAGATGCGCATCCGTCGATTGGATGAGCTGACCTCGCGCCCCCGTCGCTCCCGGCGGGTATCGAGCGCTCCGCGGGTCATCGCGCCGCCGGTGCTCTCCGTGCTCGGCAGCGATATCGGCCGCATCATCGTCGGCGGTCGAACCACCGAGCTGAGCATGCGCCACTCCGAGATCCTCACGCTTCTGGCGTGGCATCCGGGAGGCCTCTCGGTCGACCGGCTCGCCGGGCTTGTCTATGAGCGGGAGGGGTCAATCGTCACGCTCCGTGCCGAGATGGTGCGGCTGCGTAAGGTGCTGGAGCGCATTGACGATTCGCTCGTTCCGCTCTCACGCCCCTACCGGTTGCCGGCGCGGCTGGAACTGGATGCACACCGGGTGTTGGCGTTTCTGGACCGCGGGGCGCACCGCGTGGCGCTCGGGGCGTACTCGGGAGCACTGCTTCCGACATCGTCCGCCCCGGGAATTGCTGATATCCGCCGGGAACTGAGCCAGCGCCTTCGCGATGCCCTGCTCACTGACGCCTCCGCCGAAACACTTCTCGCCTATGCCCGCACCGATGAAGCAGCGTACGACGCAGACCTCTGGAGGACCTGCCTTCGGATGCTTCCGCCCAAGTCCCCCAAGCGAGCGGCAGTCGTCGCCCGACTCGAACGCATCGAAGCCGAACTCGGATTGCAACAGGTCGCAACCTCGTCGCAACCTTCTCTCTCCTAACCTGCAGCAGGACCCAGAGGGTCCTTTTGACAGTGTCGTCGACAGGAGTTGCAATGACCGTTTACGCGGCCCCGGGTTCACCGGATGCGAAGTTCAGCTACAAGCCCCGCTATGAGCACTGGATCGGGGGCGAGTGGGTTAAGCCAGTGAAGGGCCAGTATTTCGAAGACATCTCACCCGTCAACGGAAAGCCGTTCTGTGAGATTGCCCGAGGCACCGCCGAGGATATCGATGCGGCACTCGACGCCGCGCACAGGGCCGCACCGGCGTGGGGCAAGACCAGCGCCACCGAGCGGGCGGCGGTGCTCAATAAGATCGCCGACGTGATCGACGCCAACACAGAATTGCTCGCTCTCGCCGAAACCTGGGACAACGGCAAAGCCATTCGGGAGACGTTGAATGCCGACATCCCCCTCGCAGCGGATCACTTCCGTTACTTCGCCGCCGCGATCCGAGCCCAGGAGGGCAGCTTCGCGGAGATGGACAACGGCATGACCGCCTATCACTACCACGAGCCGCTCGGAGTTGTCGGGCAGATCATCCCGTGGAACTTCCCCATCCTCATGGCGGTGTGGAAGCTTGCTCCGGCCCTCGCGGCAGGCAATGCCATCGTGTTGAAGCCGGCCGAGCAGACGCCAGCGTCGATCCTCGTCTTGATGGAGCTGATCGGCGACATCCTCCCGGCAGGAGTCGTCAATGTCGTCAACGGCTTCGGTGTCGAAGCGGGTAAACCGCTGGCCTCGAGCCCCCGCATCCGCAAGATCGCCTTCACGGGTGAAACGACGACCGGTCGACTGATCCTGCAGTACGCGAGCGCAAACATCATTCCCGCAACACTCGAACTCGGGGGGAAGAGCCCGAACGTATTCTTCAAGGATGTCGCGGACGCTGACGATGCGTTCTACGACAAGGCACAAGAGGGCTTCGCTCTCTTCGCCTTCAACCAGGGAGAAGTCTGCACTGCGCCGAGTCGCGCGCTGATCGAGAAGCCGATCTACGACAAATTCCTCGGCGACGCGGTCAAGCGCACCGCACTCGCGGTGCAGGGCAATCCGCTCGACACCGACACGATGATCGGTGCCCAGGCGTCGAACGACCAGCTGGAGAAGATTCTCAGCTACATCGACATCGGAAAGCAGGAGGGCGCGAAACTCCTGCTCGGCGGTGAGCGTACCGACCTGGGGGGAGACCTCAGCGAGGGCTATTACGTGCAGCCGACGATCTTCGAGGGGCACAACAAGATGCGCCTCTTCCAGGAGGAGATCTTCGGACCGGTGCTCGCGGTGACCAGCTTTGACGGCTACGACGAGGGCATCGCCATTGCCAACGACACGCTCTACGGGTTGGGGGCCGGTGTGTGGTCGCGCAATGGCAACACGGCGTATCGCGCTGGTCGGGATATTCAGGCCGGCCGGGTGTGGATCAACAATTACCACGCCTATCCGGCTGGCGCTGCCTTCGGCGGCTACAAGAGCTCGGGTATCGGGCGCGAGAACAGCCGCCTGGCCCTCGACCACTACCAGCAGACGAAGAACCTGCTCGTTTCGTACGATGAGAACAAGCTGGGCTTCTTCTAAACCCGCACCAACCCGGTGATCGAGCCCTGTCACGATTGCGACACGGCTCGATCACCGGCTTCGAGCGCATACTTACTCCAGATCGAAAGGACACCGATGTCTGTCATCGAAAGCACCGGAGTGGTCACCGCTTCCGTCACGGTCCCAGGCGAGACCATTCCCCGCGTCGCATTCCTGCCGGTGACCGTAGACCTGCTCCGTAAGCTCTGGGACCAATACGGGCCGCTCATGATCCACCAGTCCGGTGGATGCTGCGATGGCTCGAGCCCGATGTGTTTCCCGGCGGGTGACTTTCTCACCTCAGACCAGGATGTGCTGCTCGGCCGCCTCGACATTGCTCCGACCGGAGGAGATCCCCAGGTCATCGACTTCTGGATGTCGGCAGAGCAGTTTGAGTACTGGAGTCACACCTTCCTCACGGTCGACGTCGTCAAGGGGCGCGGGAGTGGCTTCTCGGTCGAGGCCCCGGAGGGTGTGCGGTTCATGATCCGCTCCCGCCTGATGCAGACCGTGACCCCGTTTATGTGATGCCCCATTCGCCTGCGCGGGTCGATACGACCACTTCGGCCCCTTCGCGCCCGTGAGTGACACTCGCGCCGAAACATTCGGGCGCGAGTGTCACTCACGGGCGCGGAAACTGTCGTGAAGGTAGCCAGCGGATGCCGCGGTCGGTGGCATCCCGCACAATGGGATGGTGTTCGTTGCCGTCTTTTCACTTCCCGGAGGTGTCGCTCTCCAGCGGCTCGCGGATGACGGCACGCTTGACGGCACTGTTCGGGTGGTCGCCGGGGCGGACTTCGCGGCGGCAGTCGCCGACCTAGAGCGGCAGCATCCACGGTGGGTCTGGGACGATACCTCCCGGTGGTACGCCGGTCTCCTCGAGGCCCACGTCCGCGTCGAACGGTGCGTGGACCTGCGGCTGTCGCACGCGATCCTTCGCAACTCCTCGCTGACGGCGGGATCAGCTCTCGCCACTGCTCCTGTGTGCTCCTGGGATCGCGGTGCGCTCGAACCTCCGGGGAAGCCGCCGGAGCACACTCTGTTCGACCTGGACGAGGTGCCGGCGGATGACTCCACCGAAGATACCCTCGCCGAGTTCGCAGCACAGCGGGACGCGATCGCCGGCGCTGGAGACCCGGCACGGATCGGGCTTCTCCTCGCGGCCGAGTCTGCCGGGGCTCTCGTTGCCGCAGAGATGATGCATTCGGGCCTGCCCTGGCGCGCGGACATCCATAACGAGATCCTCGAGAGCCATCTCGGCCCGCGTCCAGTGTCCGGCCAGCGGCCTGCGCTTCTCGACGCCACGTTGCGGCGCCTCCGGGCGGAGTTGGAGGCGCCGACTCTCAATCCGGACTCACCCTCCGAGCTGCTCAAGGCCCTCGCTGTCGCGGGGCTCATGGTCACCTCGACGAGGTCGTGGGAGCTCAAGAAACTGAAGCATCCCGCTATCCAACCGCTGCTCGAATATAAGAAGCTCGCCCGGCTTCTCGCGGCGAATGGATGGCACTGGCTCGACTCGAACGTGCGTGACGGCCGTTTCCATCCTGAGTACGTGCCGGGGGGAGTCGTCACGGGACGCTGGGCGAGCACCGGCGGCGGCGGAGCCCTGCAACTTCCGAAGCAGATTCGCGGAGCCGTCGTCGCTGATGCCGGCTGGAAATTCGTGGTGGCCGACGCCTCGCAGCTCGAGCCGCGCATCCTCGCCGCGCTCTCGGGCGATCGCGGAATGGTGGAGGCCGGCAGTGCGGGCGACCTCTACGCCGGAATCGTCGCCGGTGGAGCAGTGGAGACCCGCGACCAGGCCAAGGTGGCCATGCTCGGCGCCATGTATGGGGCGACCTCTGGCGAGAGCGGCCGGTTGATGCCCCAGCTGACGAAGACCTATCCGAGGGCGATCGCCATGGTGGAGCAAGCCGCCCGCGCGGGCGAACGCGGCGAGGTGGTCACGACTCGACTCGGCCGCAGCTCGCCTCGGCCGAGCGCTGAGTGGCATGCCGGCCAGGCGGATGGCCACGGCGAGAACGCTACGGAGGCCGATGCGAGCCGCGCTCGCGGGCAGGCGCGCAGCTGGGGTCGATTCACCCGCAACTTCATTGTGCAGGGCAGCGCCGCGGAATGGGCGCTGTGCTGGATGGCGAACCTGCGTCGCGCCCTGCACGAATCGTCAGGGGGAACGTGGATCACGGACTCCCCACACCTCGTGTTCTTTATGCACGATGAGGTCGTCGTGCACTGCCAGGCAGACCGGGTGGATGCTGTCGAGGCGGCAATCCGCACGGCGGCCGAGGAGGCGGGCCGTCTCATGTTCGGCGCCCTGCCGGTGACCTTCCCGCTGACCGTCGCCATTGTGGACGACTACGGCCAGGCCAAGTGAGTCAGTGTGCGGTCGCGCGTCGACCGCGTTTCGGCCGCGACTGCGATAACGGTCGAAACGAGTCGTAGTCGACGAGGGCGGCGACGGCCGATCCGAGCCAGGCGATCGCGGCGACTGCCTGCGCCTCCCGCGCGACGAGCGCCAGCCGAGCATCCGCCAGAGTCGGTTCCGCTTCGGTCCGCGTGTCGGCGAGATCGAGCTCCCACCATCGCCGATACCGTTCCGCGACCGTCTTGGCCGCTACCGGATCGATCGAGCTCGTCACGAGAACCTGGTCGAGCATCTCGGTCCACTCTGGCAGGCCGTCGAGCACTGGTTCGGTCATCCAGGATGCGGCAGCGACAGTGCCGGCATCGGTAAGCCGGTAGAGCGGAAAGGAGTCGGCGGTAATCCCAGCGGGCTCGACGAGGCCCGTGCGCGCGAGACGTTCAAGGGTGCTGTAGATCTGGCCGACATTCACCGGGCCACGGTGTGGGGCGCGCGCGGCGAGCTCGGAATGTAGCTGGAGGCCATAGCCCTCACCGAGAGAGAGCACCGCGAGGAGGCCGTCTCGAACCGACACCCAAGCCTCCTCCGGCGGATTAAAAACAATGCCGAGTATATAGTCTTTCGAGGACTCGGCAATTACACGGTTGTTATTTACCGGGAACTTCGGCCATAATTGGCGAAGCGGCTTGCCGCGTAATTGAATAGCGCAGCACGAATCATTCCGAGGTCGATGGGGAAGTCGCACCTCAACGGAATGGAGTTATCGTGGCTGCACTAACCAAGACCAGTGTCGCAATGGCGCGGGGTGTTCTCTTCGTGCATTCCGCTCCGCGAGCGCTGTGCCCGCACATCGAGTGGGCTGCAGGGGGAGCGATTGATCGCGCCGTGAATTTCCAGTGGGACGAACAGCGGGTGCTCAAGGGTTCCATGCGCACTGAGTTCTACTGGGAAGGTGTGCAGGGAACCGGCGCCGCCATCGCCTCCGCCCTGCGCGGCTGGGAACACCTGCGCTTCGAGGTCACCGAGGACTCGTCTCCCGGTAGTGACGGCGGTCGCTGGATGCATACGCCCGACCTCGGTATTTTCTTCGCCCAGACCGACACCGCTGGAAACGTCGTGATCCCCGAAGACCGGGTGCGCTACGCGATGGAGATCGCTGGCTCGGATGCGTTCGAGTTGCACCGCGAGCTGCGCCTCGCGCTCGGCCAGGCATGGGATGACGAACTCGAGGCCTTCCGCCACTCCAGCGATACCAACCAGGTGGTCTGGCTCCACAAGGTCGGCTAGTACAAAGTCGCCAGGCGAAGGTCGGCTGACGCTCTACCGTCGGTAGATCTCGACGATGCGCTCCGCATAGTTCGACGGCGAGAACAGCTCTCGATCGACGAGTGCGCCCCTCGAGAGACCAACGAGAAGCGAGGGGTCTTCCACGAGTGCCACGATCGCGTCGGCCAGCCCCGCGTCATCCGGAGACTCCGACAGATAGCCCGAGTTGAGCAGTCCCTCCTTGAGCTTCGGATCGCAGTACAGCACCCCAC
>ENA-OFCD01000530-OFCD01000530.1-metagenomes-genome-assembly--contig:-NODE-530-length-24014-cov-20.482074_pt1 | contig 24014 bp, 26 predicted proteins | sample MGYA00153392_OFCD01 | MGnify analysis MGYA00153392
TTTTTAAAGGTTAGATTTAAATGGAGTCGAAGCATCCGATCGATCGTTGAAGTTCCGATCGAGACATCAGTTTTTTCTCGAAGTTGGTCTTGGAGTTCTGCCAAGGTGGCATCGGGTTGCGCTTCCACCAATTGCCGTAGAACCTCCAATTGTTTAGGACTCAGCTTAATGGGCGTCTGTTCCGTTCGGATCTTAGGACCCAAGACTCCCGATCGCCGATGTTTGAGCAGCAACTTACTGACAAAGCTGAGTGCCACACCAAAGTTTTTCGCGAGCTTCCGTTGTGAGATATCACCTTTATCATAAGCGTCTACAATTTTCTGGCGTAAGTCCAATGAGTAAGGCTGCATTACTTGTCTCTAAACTAAATCTAGAATCTCTATTAACATCGTACCTCACTAGACCAGTAATGGTTATATTACTTCAATGCGGCGCGATTCAGTGTAGACCATTACAATAGACACATCGCAGCCTTTCAATATACTGAGTCGATCGCCCCATGAACGAAGCTGAAACCCGCGCCGAACTCATCGACCCCGCCCTCAAAGCCTCAGGCTGGGGCACCGTTGAACATAGCAGGATTCGCCGCGAAGTCATCGCCCCCGGTCGCCTCCTCGGCCACGGCAAACGCGCCACCTCCGAATACGCCGACTACGTACTCGTCTACAAAGGCGAAAAACTCGCCGTCATCGAAGCCAAAAAACGAGACCTCCCCGACACCCAAGGCGTCGCCTAAGCCAAAAACTACGCCGAAAAACTCGAAACCCGCTTCGCCTACTCCACCAACGGACGCCGCATCTACCAAATCGACAGGTATACCGGAACCGAAACCTACATCCCCCAATACCCCACCCCCGAAGAACTCTGGCACCTCACCTTCAGCCAGGAAAACCTCTGGAGAGACCGCTTCGCCGCTATCCCCTTTGAAGACCGCAGCGGTACCTGGGAAGCCCGCTACTACCAACGCGACGCCATCAAATAGCACTCAAAACGCCGACACCTACTTCGGCGAACCCGTCTACACCTACGCCCTCAAATCTGGCATCAACGACGGCTACCTCACCCCCTTCAAAGTCCGCCAAATCGAAACCAACCTAGACGAATACACTTACGCCCTTGAAGATGAAACGCTAGAAGGAACGGTAAACCAAGAGAAAACCTACACCGAAAAAGACTTCAACCGCATCATTGAAATTGAAGAACGAGAACGCTACAGAGTCAAGCTTTTCATGGACGCAATAGACCAAAACCAAAAAACAATAGTCTTCTGCGCCAACCAGCCCCACGCCCTAGCCGTCCGCAACCTAATCAACCAAACCAAAATCAGCACCCACCCCAACTACTGCGTCCGCGTCACCTCCGACGACGGCAAACTCGGCGAACAATCTCTCAAAACCTTCCAAGACAACGAGAAAACCATTCCCACCATCCTCACCACCTCCCAAAAACTCTTCACCGGAGTCGATGCCCGCAACGTCCGCGAACCCCAAGCCCCCTACAATCTTGCAATAGACAACCCCACATCCGAATCCACCCGCCCACCCATTATCAAAATCAAACTCGCCGATGGCAAAGACCGTCACCTCCAATCTCGCATCACCACAAGCTTCTGGAGTCCCGATGGTAAGCCACTATCAGCACTTGAATTCGTAGAACGCCTCTTTGGCGAAATACCCGCACTCTTTAAAAACGAAGTCGAACTCCGATCGCTCTGGAGTCGTCCCGATACTCGTAAAGCATTACTAGAAGGACTCTCAGAAAAAGGCTATGGCAAAGAACAACTCACCGAAATCAGCCGCCTTATCAACGCCGAAAAGAGCGATCTCTACGACGTGCTGACCTATATCGCCTATGCCACCGAACCCATCAGTCGCACCGATTGGGTGATGACCTTTAAGCCACTGATTTTTTCCAGGTATTTCGGCAAACAGCAAGAATTCCTAAACTTTGTTCTCGATCAATATGTCAAGGAAGGCGTGGAAGAACTCGACCAAGATAAGCGCTTAATTCTACTCAGTCGATTAAATTTCGCTACACTAGGAGAAAGTTGGTTTCCTCTCAATGTTTTAGGAACTAGTAGCTATGACGATCGCTCTTTTTCTGCAAGCTATTCAAGCATTGACGGGTTCGCAGTTTGTTAAGGATAAGCTGCAACGGAGTGAGTATGTGATTCGGGTGCTGAAGGCCGTGGGCATCGATCCAGAGCATCCGCCGGAGGATTTTGAGGCGGTGTATGTCTATGCTCTGGTGGAGTATGGCTATGGAAAACCGGATGTTTGTTTAGAGATTTTTCGGGCGGCGGAAATTCGATCGGGGTTTCGGCGAAGTTTTGATGAGAATAATCCGCAGGAGTGGTTGACGAGTGGGGAGGCGTTTTTGACTTCGTCTGAGATTGGGGAGAAGGTGCGGAGTTCAGGTTGTGAGGCTTCAAGGGAACTAGCGGAGTTTGCGGCGGCTTTTTTGAAGGTGACTCGGCGATCGCAAACGCCAAAGGAAACCCTGGTTCAACATCAGCTTCGTAAGATTGAACGGACGATCGATCGGAAGCTAGAACGAGTGGCAGGGCAATTGGAAGCAATCGCAAATCCTGCGGCATTATCACCTGCTGAAACGCTGACGCTAATCGCTGCGAGTTGTCGGGCAGGGGAGTTGGCGCTAAGGATGCGATCGTGGTTTGAGGTGTTGGGCTACCATTTGGAGCCGACGGAGAAGTGGGACCTTGACTATTTTGAATGGGTGATTAATATTCCGAAGCGGCGCGGGTTCGATCGGGTTTTGGTGCGCGGGATTGCGGGGGAGGCGAAGGTGCATGATGTGATGGGGTTGCGGGAATCGGTGGGGTTGCAGCGCGTGGATGAGGGATGGTTGGTGACGGAGCGAAGAATTAGTAAGGCGGCGCGATCGGCTTGTGAGACTCCTGAGAATGCGGATTTGTTTTGTTTTACGTTTGATGAGTTTTTGGATCAGGATGCGGATTTTGAGGGGTATTTGGATTGGTTGGAGGCGGAGATTTTGGCGCGGGGAATTGAGTCGCGGTATGTGCCGTTGGCTTGTATGAAGGAGGAGTTCGACCCGATGACGCATCAGCGGTTGGGGATGAGTCGGTATGGGGAAAGTGATGGCTGGACGGAGGGGTATATTGATCTGTGGCTGGATGATCCGGCGAAGGAGCATTTGTCGATTTTGGGGGAGTTTGGGACTGGGAAGACTTGGTTAACGTTGCATTATGCGTCGATCGCGGTGTCGAAGTATCGATCGGCGAAGGCGAATGGGGTGGAGCGTCCCCGGTTGCCTATTGTGATTCCATTGCGGGATTATGCGAAGGCGGTGAGTGTGGAGTCGTTGTTTTCGGAGTTCTTTTTTAGGAAGCATGAGATTCCGATTCCGGGATATTCGGCGTTTGTAGAACTGAATCGAATGGGCAAGTTGCTATTGATTTTTGATGGCTTTGATGAGATGGCGGCACGGGTCGATAAGCAGCAGATGATTAATAATTTCTGGGAGCTGGCGAAGGTGGTGGTGCCCGGTTCTAAGGTGATTTTGACCTGTCGGACGGAACACTTTCCCGATGCGAAGGAAGGTCGATCGTTGCTCAATGCTGAATTGCAAGCGTCAACGCGAGGGTTGTCAGGAGAGACGCCGCAGTTTGAGGTGTTGGAACTTGAGAAGTTTGACGATTCGCAAATCCGAGAGGTGTTGCTATTGGCATCGTCTTCGGAAACGGTGGCGCAGGTGATGGGAAATCCGCAGCTTTTGGATTTGGCACGGCGTCCTGTTATGACGGAGTTGATTTTGGAGGCGTTGCCGGATATTGAGGCGGGGAAACCTGTGGATATGTCGAGGGTGTATTTGTATGCGGTGCGGCGCAAAATGGAGCGAGATATTCGGGCGGAGCGGACGTTTACGTCGATGGCGGATAAGCTATATTTTCTGTGTGAGCTATCGTGGGAAATGTTGTCGAACGATCGCATGAGCTTGAATTATCGGGAGTTTCCCGATCGGATTCGCAAACTTTTTGGATCGGCGGTTCAAGAGGAGAAGGATCTGGACCATTGGCATTACGACATGATGGGTCAGACGATGTTAATCCGCAATTCGGATGGAGATTATCAACCTGCCCATCGATCGCTTCTTGAGTTTTTTGTGGCGTTTAAGTTTGCGGCGGAACTGGGGGCTTTGGCTCCTGATTTTCTGGAGTTGGCACAGATGAAGTCGGGGATCGATCGGACTTTGGAGCCGCGTGACTATACCTGGTCGGAATACTTTGGCGGTGGGGCTATTGCTCCTCTGAAGGGGTTTGTGACAGAGAGTTTGGAGGTGTTGCGATCGGGCTTTGGAACACAACCTTTGTCTGAAGCAGTAGTACTTTTGATTGCAACAATTGTTCTTCAAAAAGATGAGCTAGATAATGAATCTTTAATGCATACGGTTCTATCAACAAGAAATAAGGTAGAGAGTGAAGTGGGCTATATTGGTGGAAATATAATTAATATTGTTCTACAGAATGACCGAAATTCTCTTGAATTTAGAGATTTAAGTGGAACTATTCTAACTGAAGCAATTTTTTTGAATGCGTGCCTGAGAGATACCAATTTTTCAGATGCTATCCTGAAAAAAGCTAAGTTTAAAAACTGTCTCAGTAGTATATTTTCAATTACATTTATGTCGGATGACAATGTATTCGCGACAGGCGATGGCAATGGAGTGATTCGTCTGTGGGATATTCTAAATGGACAAGAAATATTGACATTAAATGGACATTCAGATTTGATTTGGTCTATGGCATTCAATAAAAATAATGAATTACTTGCCAGCATAGGGAACGACAAAAAGCTCTCTATTTGGAAGATTGAAACTGGAGATTGTCTGAGTATTGTAACAGAAGGATCCAAAGCTCCTGAGGCGGTTATATTTAATCCGTTAGATGACTCAGTAATTTATTCGTCTAATGACGGAGACATACAAATTCGGAATCCGTTTTCTGGTGATTATATCGCAACTCTAGAAGGAGATGATTCTCCTGTTCGATCCATCTGTCTCGATCGCTCAGGGGAGTTTTTGGTCAGTGGAGCATCTAATGGTGTGATAAGAATATGGAATCTCAAAAACAAACAATGTATCCAAACTATAAACTCCACTTCAGAAATAATATGGAAAGTTGTCATTAGTCCTGACAGTAAGATAATTGCGGTCAATAATTATCAATCAATTGAGTTAAGAGGATTTAATGGTAATCATATAGGAATTTTAGAAGGACACAGCGATTTAATCTATTCAATGGCTTTTAGTTCAGATAGCAAATTTTTGACAAGTGGTAGTAGAGATACAAGTATTAAAATTTGGGATGTAGAATCAAAAACATGTATTTCAACATTAGAAGGACATACTAACACTGTTCATGCAGTTGCTTTCAGTCCTGTAGAGTCAGTTTTAGTGTCAGGGGGATTTGATAGCTCACTACGGATATGGGATACCAAGAGTAAAAAATCTTTAAGAGTATTTCAGGGAGAAACAGCTTGGATTAGATCAATTTATTATTGCAGTAAATCGAGGTTAATAGCTAGTGGTGATGATAATGGAGATATTAAAATCTGGAATTTAGATAAAAAGAAAGACCCTATAGTTATAAATGGTCACAAAAAAGCTATTTACTCAGTATCTATTAGTTGTGATGAGAAAATAATGATTAGTAGTAGCTACGACAAGACTATAAGAATCTGGGATCTTGAGAGCTGTACTTGCCGAAGAGTTTTAGTTGCAGATAGCACGGTCTTCTCTGTCGCGATGACACGAGATGGGAGTTTATTTGCAAGTGCTCATCACAGCTCTAATATTCAAATTTGGGATGTCTTATCTGGTCAATCTATTAGAGATTTGAAAGGACATACTGGGTGGGTAAAATCAATTAAATTTAGTCCAGATGAGAAACTGTTAGCAAGTTGTAGTGGTGATAAGACTGTTCGGATTTGGGATGTCAATAGTGGTGATTGTCTCCATATCTTCGCACTAGAATTAGACTATCTCCTCGCAGTAGATTTCCATTCATCTGGCAGGTATTTGGCGACAGGAGGATATGAGGGATTAGTGCGAATTTGGGATCTAGACAGTGCAAAGTGTATCAATGTTCTAAAAGGTCATGGAAGCTGGATTCGTTGTCTAGCATTCCAACGCGAGTCGGATTTATTAGCCAGTGCAGGTAATGATTCAGAGATAAGACTTTGGAATATACATTCTGGTCAATGTCTTATGATCTTAAAAGGTCATAGCAGTACTATTGAGTCCCTTTCTTTTAGTCAAGATGGAAGTCAGCTTGCGAGTAGTAGCAGAGATAGCACAATAAGAGTTTGGGATGTTCATTCTGGGAAATGTATTCTTATTTTAAGATCTGATAAACCCTACGAAGGCATGAATATCACCGGGGTCAAAGGTTTATCTCCTGGGACGATCGCGACTCTTAAAGCATTGGGGGCGGTGGAAAATGAAGAATGAGGAAATTGAATTGAGAAGGGGAGGGGCGATTTCCTTTCCGGGAGGCTTCACCAACCGTCGTGTTACCGGAAAATCAAAAACCAAGCAACGTAGAGCCTTAGAAATCCTAGATGCAGCCCATAAATTGGGACCATTTCGCACTCCTGAAGAAATCGATCGACAAATCCGCGAGGAACGTGACTCATGGGACGATTAAATATCCAGGATAGTGCGATCGTTTATGTTGATTCAGCCATCTTTATTTACACATTACAAAGTGATCAAAGATATTTCTCAATACTCAATGTATTCTGGGAGAAGTTTCAAGCTCGTAAAATTCAGATTGTCACGAGTGAACTCACCCTGATGGAAATTCTTGTCCAGCCACTTAAATTATCAGATTCTCAAAGAATTAGAGGCTATGAAAGATTTCTCACAGAATCCGATATTCAACTAATGCCCATTAGTCGGCAAATTCTCAAGGAAGTTGCACAACTGCGATCGATTAAGAGGATTAAAACTCTAGATACAATTCATGCAAGTACTGCTTGGCTTCTCCCTTACTGACTCCCCTTGAGTTGTATGAAAGAGAAGAAGAGCTTGAAGCCCAACTTATGGCAGAACGATCGAAATCTGACGAACTCCAACGACAACTCGATCAATATCGTGAACGACTAGGAGAATGATTAGATTATTTGGCCGATCGATTTCCGCCAGGAGGAAGCTTCAGATCGTCAATCCGAATTTAGTCGTTGGACAGATTTATCTTCTGGGTATAACCACTGATGAAATTTAGCCTCAAAAGATCACAGAGTTTGAGTCTCCGGATCTTGAGATGATGATTTTCAGAAGAAAAAGGATAAATTCAAATTAAGTGATTTTTGGCAGAATTCTCTACAAGATCACCATTCATCAATCTCAATGTTGGCTGAGTATGCGAAGGCTGATGAGTGTGGAGATTTTGACCCAACTAGTATTGAAGATGCTCGCCAGAGGCAAATTAGGGCGATCGTTCAGCGTCGGGGACAAGCTCGGTTTCGCCAAGAACTCATGAGAATTTATGACTCTCGTTGCCAAATTACAGATTGCGCCGTAACAGAGGTATTAGAGGCTGCACACATTGTTCCATATCAAGGATCGGAGACGAATCATATTAAAAATGGATTGTTGCTGAGATCTTGTTAATGGCAAACTATGCCGCTCCAAGTGCCGTTCCAAATACTGTGGCAGGTTAATTTGGATGAATAACTCCTGTTACCCGATCGCTAACCCAAAACCGTATAGCTCATCGTTGGCAACGCCTCCCGGAGGCCCACAACACCGTCAACACATCCTCATCGATCGCCGACAACCGTCCGAAAGCAACTCGATCGTTATTGTCCGTTGGTTGAGTGAATTGTAGTAAAGAACACTATCTTTAGGTCGTGCTCCGCGCGGTACCATAGGAGAGCGTTACTTTAGTCATCTTATTCCAAGACATCGGGTTAATCATGACGACAACCATCCGTCGGTTTCCCTGGAAATCTCTTCTTCTCATGCTGTCAGCCTACGTTGCCTTTGGGCATTTTTTGGCGACCATGACCGACCCGAATCTATCCTTAGCCCTCGGACTGGCGTTTGCATTTGGATTGACGATCGTATTTCTGCATCCATTGACCTTTTTAGGGAAATTCATGCGGAATCACTTCGAGTCAGATGCGGTTGCTTTTTGCCTCTTGATTTTAGTCGCGGGCGTCACGTCAGTTCTCTTAAACTGGCTCAGAGTGTTTGTACCTATCTTTATGATTCTTGCTTGTGAAGCCCTTGCTCGCATTGACTTTAGCAACGGATACTTCAGCGAACGCTCGACAGGCATCTGGCTGACGCTCATCTCCTGGTTGGGGTTGGCGATCGGCTGGAGCATCGGCATTTGGGAGCTGAATGGATTGTCCGGGATTCGACTTATAATCGGCCATTAATTGAAGTTTTGCGCTAACGCTCGTAGTGAACGCGAGCGTCAAGATTGCCCCGGCTCCGAATGAGCGAAGCCATTTTGTCCGCTTGACTCCGTTGACTGAAAACGCCGATCGCATAGTGAATCCCAAAGGGTCGATCGCGCAGAAAGATATACTGCGACGGGATGCCCGATTGATTGAGCTGCGATTGCACAAAATTCACCTCACCCGACTGAGTCGGAACAATGACGTAGTAGCCTTTAGCGATCGTCTGGACCACTGGAAGGGCATTTGGGTTGTTAGTGTTATTAATCGGAGGCAGTTGAGAAGGTGCGGAAAGGGGGGGGAGACTGGGAAGAGTACTGGGAGCATTAGGGACCCCGCCCCCTTGGAGAATAACAGGCATTCCTTGGGCTTGGAATCGGGCAACCTGTTGACGCGCGATCGATTCGTTCCCATATAGCCCAACTTGAATCACACGCTGGCCGTTTAAGGTTTGAAGAAAGGCGGTGGGTTCGAGAGCTTTGGCTTGGGCTAAAAGATTAGCATTGTCACTGGGAATAACGACGCGATAGCCAGTTGCAGCGCTGTAGTCGAGAGCGGAAGGACTGTAGCCCTCTGCCGCAGGAGGCGGTGGAAGCTGCTCGGAGTCCGGGATTTGAGCAGTGGCATTAATGGGGAAACTGAGGATAACCGCGATCCCAATCATGAACCCACAACGCGAGGTGAAGAGCGCAATATTCATAAATTTAAGTGTGAAGAAAGAGTAGGAAACAGCGCGAAAATTAGAGTGCGTTTTAAGATTCGACACGTTAACACATCGATCGGGCAGTGAACGATCGATGTAAGAATATTTCAATTATTTTTGATCCGGCATTAATCAGGATAGTGTTATGAGATTATTAACCCTCTTAAGTGATTTTGGATTGCGCGATAGCTATGTCGGCGTAATGAAAGGGGTGATCTATGGGATCTGTCCGGGGGCGACAATTGTGGATTTGAGTCATGAAGTGTTGCCGCAAGATGTCATGGGCGGACGGTTTCAGCTCTTGATGGCAGAACCGTATTTTCCAGTGGGAACGGTGCATGTAGCTGTGGTCGATCCGGGTGTGGGAACATCAAGACGATCGATCGCATTAATGACGGAACGATCGATGTTTGTGGGTCCAGACAATGGGCTGCTAGTGCTCGATCATGGGTTAGTTGTGAGTGCGGTAGAGCTAGACAAGCCTAAATTTTGGCGATCGCCCTCAACAACGGCCAATCCTCCATCAAGTGCTACATTTCAGGGCCGGGATATTTTTGCAGCAGTGGGAGCGCATTTAGCTCAGGGCGTGCCATTGGAGGCGATCGGTCGGAGGATTGATCCGGCGAGTTTGGTTCAGGTAACGTTACCCGAGAACGGGATACAGGCGATCGATCGCTTTGGTAATTGCATTACGACGGTGACGGGTTCGGGATTAGGTTTGGGATGGCAGGTGCGAATCCGAGGTCAGGTGCTGCGATCGGTTCGGACCTATGGTGACGCAGAAATAGGAGAAGCGATCGCGCTGGTAGGCAGTCATGGATTTGTCGAAGTGGCCGTCAACGGTGGGACGGCGCAGGGGCTTTTGGGATTGAAGCTGAGCGATTCGGTTGAGATTGTTTCGGCTCATTTCCTAATGCGCAATTGATTCGGATGTCGGTCTCATTGGACAGGTCTTGTGGGACAATATTAGCCTTGCGATTTCGCAAGAAATCTGACCTTCACGCGCGCGCGCATCGCAAACTATGGCAAGTATTCAATTTTCCCGTGGTACCGACGAATCTGTTGTCCCCGATATTAAGCTGACCCGCAGCAAAGACGGATCAAGGGGCACCGCGACCTTTGTCTTTGAAAAACCCGATGCCTTCACGGGGCAAAATATCGAAGCCATCACCGGAATGTTCATGGTCGATGAAGAAGGTGAAATGGTCACCCGCGATGTCAATGGACGCTTCGTTAATGGTCAACCCTTCGCCCTTGAAGTCCTTTACATCTTGAACTCCCCCGCCGAATGGGATCGCTTCATTCGATTTATGGAGCGCTACGGCGAAAGCAACGGACTCGGCTTGCAAAAGAAAGGCGAGTAGTCAATGACGCCTCCGCATCCTGATGGCACTCTACGATCGATCCTTTGCGCCGTGATCACCGTTTCTGATACTCGCACCCAGAAGAGCGATCGGAGCGGCCAGATGATGATCCAATTGCTTCAAGATGCGGGCCATTGCGTTCAGTCTTATCAGATTCTCAAAGACGAACCCGATGAAATAAAACAAGCCATTGCCAGTCTCCAAACGAAACAGACCATTGAACTAATCCTTCTCAACGGTGGCACCGGAATCAGCCCCCGCGACACTACCTACGATGCGATCGAACCGCTTCTAGACAAAATCCTCCCTGGATTTGGCGAACTCTTTCGGATGTTGAGTTATTCAGACATTGGGTCTCGGGCTATGGCCTCAAGGGCGATCGCCGGAACGCTGGGTCATCAACTCTTGTTTTCCATGCCCGGATCGTCCAGTGCGGTGGAACTCGCCATGGAAAAGCTGATCCTGCCCGAGATTTCGCATTTGGTCAAACAACTCCGCGCCGAATGATTTGCTTGAATGAACTGCCTGAATGATTTGTGGAGAACTGAGATGTCTGTTACGGTCCAAGTCCCTGCCACCACCGCCAATATCGGTCCCGGTTTCGACTGCCTCGGAGCTGCCCTCAAGCTTTACAACCGTTTTACCTTTACCCCGCAACAGGATGCCCTAACTATCACCGCCTCGGGAGTGAACGCCGATCGGGTGGGTCTAGATGCCGATAACATGGCCTACACCTCGTTTGCCAAACTCTTCAACCATCTGGGAAAACCCATCCCTGGGGTCAATATCGATCTGCATATGGGCATTCCTCTAGCAAGAGGATTAGGCAGTTCGGCCACGGCTATTGTCGGCGGCCTAGTGGGAGCCAATCACCTTGCCGGAAACCCGCTCAGCACTTCAGAAATCGCCGATCTCGCCACCGACATCGAAGGTCATCCCGATAACGTTGTTCCGGCACTTTGCGGCGGCTGTCGGCTGTCGGCGACAGGACTCGATCGATCTTGGGAAGTCAGCGAACTCCCCTGGCATCCCAGTGTAATTCCTGTCATCGCCATTCCTGCCTTTGAGCTATCGACCCAAGAGGCGCGTCAGGTCTTGCCGCTGACCTATGGCCGATCGGAGGTCGTGTTTAATATGGCGCATCTTGGTTTACTGATTCAAGGACTCGCCACCGCAAACCCCGACTGGCTCAAAGCCGGACTTCAAGATCACATCCATCAACCCTTCCGTCAGTGCCTGATTTCCCATTACGATGAGGTCAGGCTAGCCGCCCTCTCCAAAGGTGCCCATGGTCTGGTCATTAGCGGAGCGGGTCCAACTCTTCTGGCATTGACTACGCCGGAAACGGCTGAACCCGTGCGATCGGCGATGGTTCTGGCCTGGGAAACCGTCGGCATCTCGGCCCAAGGGATGGTGCTCGAACTCGATCGTCAAGGGGCACAGATTCTCTAATCTCAAGGATTTAATCCTAGTCTTCAATCTCGATCGTTCCAACTTTCTCCCAATTCTCCTAATCCTAAACCCACACCATGAACCATTATCTCTCTCGTTTTACAGTAGCGCTCACCACCCTTGCCTTAGCGCTCACCCTAGCGATCGCCCCGGCGAACGCGGCTTTATTCCACTTCTCCGGCACCCGCCCCACCACCCTCGGCGTCCAGAACGGCAAACTTTCGCCTTGCCCGAGCACCCCTAATTGCATCAGTTCCCAAGCTGCCGACATTGCGCATCAAATCCAACCGATCGCGGCCTCTAGCTTGATCAAAATCAAGGCGGCGATCGTCCAAATTTCCGACGCCTCTATCATTTCTGAAACCGAAAATTATCTCTACGCCGAATTTACGTCACCCTTAATGGGCTTTGTCGATGATGTGGAATTTTACCTAGATGCCGCAGCCGATGTTGTCCATGTTCGATCGGCATCCCGGTTGGGTGAATCTGACCTCGGAGCCAATCGTCAACGCGTGGCCAAAATCCGATCGATGATGTAATTTAACCTCCGAAAGACCCGTAGGATGCCATAGAAAGGCCCCAACCCGCAATTCTGGGGGCTTTCGGAATCATGCTCCCCCAGAATTTGGGGCCGGGGGGCTTCCGGGTAAGGTCATTCTTAGAAATCATCCTACCGATCGAGCAACAACCAAAACCCCGTGAATGCTTCTGACTCCGGACTCTCTTGAATCGCAATAAAATGCACCCCTCCCGCCTTCTTTTTGCGATCCTCAAACTCCTTCGCCTCCAACTGAAGCGGCATATTCACTAGCGGCGTCAAAATCCATCGATCGATAACCCCTGTCTCCAGCACCAACTGCTGCCCATCCATCGTGTCGTGCTTTACACTCGCCATCTCCAACCCCGACATCCAAGCCGCCATCGCCAAGGCCCGCTTCGTATAAATCATCATGCCGGGAATCAACGTATCTGGTGCTAACCCCAAAGGCGCAATAGGATACGCCTCTCCAAAGTCGATCGCCCAATCCTTCATCTCCGCAAATGCCGACACTTCCAGCGCCACCGTCCCCCACTGTTGCCCGCGCAACGCATCCGGCAGCGGCTGAGGCGGAGTCGTCGGGAACACCACCGTTGCATTGCTTCCCGCCACATAACCTGGCTCGTTTGGATAGACCGTTTCTGTGCGATTGCGCAACCATTCATTTAGCCCGAAGGTCCGACGGCTAGGCTGACAAGGTACCCCCACATCTAGGCAGGCTTTTGTAATCATGTTGTTCATCGCCTGACGGAAAAAACGAATCCGATCGGGCATAATTCCCGCCTGATCGATCGCTTTTTGAATCATTTCGCCCAGCCAAGCCGAGTTCACCTGGGAGTTTGGACAATACTGCGCAAACCTAAACAAGTTCGACGTATCGGCATCGATCGTCGTAGGACTCTCACACAGCAAGACCTCCCAGACTTTCTTCTTATTTTCATCCACAATAGGACGCGAGTAAAAATCCAATTCCCAAATGATCGTCATAAAACCATGCTACTGCTAAGAAAACCTGAGCTAACCCCTATCCCATCAACTGCTTACGCGCTCTGTCCTTGCGCGAATCAGCCTCATCAATCAGCTTATTGAGGTTGTCGAGCGCCTCGCCGTCATACTGCTCCAAAATTTTCGTCGAAAGTGAAATCCGACCCTGACCTTCGTCAATATTCACAATCAGCGCTCTAATCTCTTGACCCGAGTGAAAGACTTTTTCTACAGATTCCACAGGCTTCTTACTGATCTGGCTCACATGCAGCAGACCCGTACAGCCCTCAAACTCCACAAATGCTCCAAACGGCTTAATCGACACGATCGTCCCCGCAACTAATTGCCCCACTTCCAACTGGCTCATACTGGCAGCGCGGCTAGCCTGACGGTTTGACATGACTATCCGGCCCTTACCCTGATCGAGTTCTAGCACGCAAGCACTCAGCAACGACCCAATCAAACTTTCTAAATTTTCACGCTCATTGAGTTGAGACCGGGGGATAAAGCCGCGCAGACCCATGGCATTGACTGTGACGCCGCCTTTGTTGACCGCCAGAACCTTCACTTGAATGCTGCGGCTGGATTCCTGAAGATCCTTGAGGTCATCCCAAATCAGCCGCTCTTCTAGCTTCCGAATCGAGACCGTCACCTGCCCTTCAGCATTTTGATCGCCAATGATCAGAAACTCGCGCTCTTCTTGGAGCGGCAACACCGCCGAAATATCCGTAATGCGATAGACGCTGGCCTCATCAGTAGGCAGTAGCGCTGGAGACTTACCACCGATATCAATCAGTGCGCCTTCGCTCTCATAGCTAAACGCTTTTCCAGTTACGACCTGCCCTTTGGCAAATTCGTAACCCTGTTGACCAAGGGCTTTTTCAAAATCCTCCATGGAGAAAGATTCGGAGGTTGCGGGAGTGTTCTGAGCCATAGCGATTTCTAATGATGCGTGTCCCCTAGTCTAATACGGCTAGGGGACACCCGTGCAGGAATCTCCTGAATTGTATTTTGGATTGGGTCTTGGATTAGATCTCTGCTGGCTTTGTATAAGCTCGATCGGGAAGTTCATAGGATTTAATTATAAAATTTAAACATCTGCGAATCACTGAGTGACCTATGAGCTTTTTTAATCGCCATCTAATATGCTCGTTAATTGGCGTTCTTTCCATCGCACTAGCGTCTGCGGCTCAAGCCCTTCCCAAAGATGAAGGAGCCAAAAACCTCGGCGGATCGACGTATTTTTCTTGGAAAATCAAGAACCCCATTTCAGGATTAGACAATGCTCCCAAGATTATTGGGTATGCCTGTCTCATGCGGGACACGATCGGCGGCATGGCCAAAAACGCTACCCTATATCGCTACGCCATCAGAGCTGTGCCCAAATCTGACCAATGGTGGCTGGAGTACCAAGAAGGGTTCAACGTGTTACCAGAGGACACGAGTTACCGCGCCAAACGTGTCACTGAAGGCATTGACGCCAAAACGCTTCAAAAAGAGGTCACTAACGTAGAGACGGGCTGGTTTAAGCGTGATTTTGAGGTAGATGTCCTTGGACTAGCTTGCCTTAACGGAGGACTCTCGGGAGTCGTGAAGCAGTTAGAGAAGACCCACGACATCAAAATCACCGTTGAAAATCCAACACGAGGGTAGAAAGCACCGTTGATCGGCGTTTGGCTCAAAACGATCTGAGCATTTAAGCGCCGATCGATACGTCTGTTTCTGCATTCCCGATCGCAGCGTCGCCGAATGGTCTCTTCCGAAATCAAGTGTCCCCTATGGGTGATAATGGTGCAAGTGTTCTGCTTGGAGCGATCGAAGATCCACTGTTATGACTGATATCAAAGCGGCGATAGAACACATTTATACCGATGGCGCTTGCTCTGGAAACCCCGGTCCGGGCGGCTGGGGAACCGTGGTTTATTTCACCGATGGCGGCATTCAGGAACTGGGCGGCGGCGATCGGGCCACCACCAATAACCGCATGGAGTTGCAGGCGGCGATCGATGGGCTAGGGTACTACGTTGAATCCGGTCAAAAACAACCGATCGTTCTCTACACCGATAGCGAATACGTCAAAAACGGCATCACCAAATGGATTTCCGGATGGAAGAAGAAGGGCTGGAAAACCTCGACCGGAAAACCTGTCCTGAATCAAGATCTGTGGGAAGCCCTAGACGAGTTGCATTCTAATCAGGTGGAATGGCGCTACGTGAAGGGTCACTCCGGCAACGAAGGCAACGATCGCTGTGATGAAATTGCTCGATCGTATTCTCACAATTCGCCGATTCCGTTGAAGCAATATCAGCCCGGTGAAATCAAGCGACTGGTTCCCGTTGTTACTCCGCTTGTTACTCCGGTTGTGGTTTCCGTTGCGACAGCGATCGAGCCATCAAGCGTTGAACCGACTGCCGAACCGACTGTTGAGCTGACTGCCGAGCCTAGTTTAGAACCGACTGCCAAACCCACTGCCGAACCGATCGCATCCTCCCCTATGCAAGTCCTCCGCGAAACCTTAGAACGGCTCCGCATTGCCGACGAATCGGCGAAAAACCAGTACCTTCTCACGACCCAAGAACTCGCAACAATAGTCCAGCTCACCCCAAAAACCGTGTCTGCCCACAAGGACGATTGGGTTTGGCGCAGTTGGCTCATTTCCCGTGTCCGAGAAGAAAGTAACCAAACCCTGTGGCAATTGGAACGCATCGAAGATCTATAAAAGGATTTTTGAGCCGTTTAATTCAGAATTTATGAGAGAATGCATGAGGAAAATTTTTACCATTAACTTATGTCATTCTTCAAAACTAGTACTGCAGCATTATTGACTTCGGTTACATTGTTCTCTAGCTCTCTAATGGTGGCTCGGACTGCCATTGCAGACTCCAGAAGCACAATGACAGCGCCTTCAATTCAGAAGGTATCAATTGTTAATAAATCGATCACAGAAAGCGAAGTGCTGGCAGCTCAGAAGGCATGGGGAGAAGCCCTAGTTGCGATTTCTACCACCTACGAGACAAAGGGCCTAAAAGCGGCTAAAGCCTTAGCTGGACAAGTTATCGATGAAGCTTATGGGTACCAATTTGGTACTGTTCTATTTAAGCCCACACTCACTGTTGCTCCACAAACGTTTCGCACGACTCGTTCAGGAGCGTTGGCCTATTTTGTCGGGAATGATCCTGACTTCCCAGGGGATAGAGGTTTTGCATTAAAGGGCTGGAAAAAAGTAACCGTAAAGAATGCAGCGATCTTCATTTCTGGTAATACGGCTACGACAATGGGCAACGTAATGTTCACCAACAAAGACGGCAAAATTATGACTGTGGACAAGACTTGGCAATTCTTGAAGGACGATAATGGTAAGTTGCGCATTATTCTGCATCATTCCTCGTTGCCTTATACCGAAAAATAAACTTTCGCAACTCCTAAGAGGCTTAAATACGATGGTCCGATCGAAGTAACGGCAGATTAAACACTGCTGTATCTTCGATCGGTTTGGCATATTTTCACCTCCATCCTGCATCCCCCATTACAGATGACCCACTTCCCGCTAAGATAGAAGCCCTAAGCCCACCTCTTTTGAACCCTGAATATTAGCGCTATGTCAGACGATCAACAGTTCAGCCTCTTCGCTAGCAGTGAAGCCGCCGCAAGTCCAAAATCCGCCGCCAAAAAAACGGCCAAATCTGTTGAACCGATCGCGCTTGACTTTGACCGATCGCAAATCCCGATTACCGCCAAGATGCCGATCCCACCGGGCACCTACCAGGACATGAACGACATGAGCGCCGACTGCGCCGAGTGTCACCGTTGCGAACTAGGCAGCACGCGCACAAATGCGGTCGTGAGCCGAGGCAATCCCAACGCGGACATCTTAATCATTGGAGAAGGACCGGGCGAAAATGAAGATCTTCAAGGCAAACCCTTTGTCGGGAAATCAGGCCAACTCCTTGACAAAATTCTCGAATCCGTCAAGCTCACTGAAGACGACATTTTCGTGTGCAACATCGTCAAGTGCCGTCCCCCCGGCAACCGCAAACCCAGCAAAGACGAAATGGAAGCCTGCCGTCCCTACCTGATGGAACAAATTCGGCTTGTCAATCCCAAAATTATCATCCTGACCGGAGCCTCCTCCATCGACGGACTCTTCCAAGAAAAATCCGTCGGCATCACCAAAATTCGGGGTCAGTGGCGAGACTGGAATGGCATCGCCTGTATGCCCATTTTTCACCCGTCCTATCTGTTGCGCAACCAATCCCGCGATCAAGGCAGTCCGAAATGGCTAACCTGGCAAGATATTCAAGAAGTGCGCCGGATGTTTGATGAACTCAAAGCCGCAGAAGCCTTTTAGAGATTTGCGTGGAAATCATCTTTTAGATGGAGGCATCCAACGCACAGTTCACCCCTTTCTATTCCACATGCTCAACGATCGCATCTGTCAGATCGGTGCCATGGAGATTGGCCTCACGAAGGTTGACACCCGAGAGGTCTGCGCCCGACAAATTTGCCCCTGCCAGATTCGCACCTTGAAACTCGACGCCCTCTAGCCTCGCACCCTGAAAATTTGCCCCCCACAAATCGGCTCCCACCCAACAACCCGATGACCTAGGGTCGGTCCCTCGCATCTCAACTCCCGCCAAATCAAGCCCCACAAAACACCGCTCACCCCGATCGTACCGAGCCAGCATTTCGCGCAACGTCTCTTCAGATTTTTGTTCAATCAACGATTCAAATTTCATTTACTACGCCACATCGCATATTTTTGTTGTCGCATCGTCCTAAATGCAAACTCCGATGATCGGCTTGATAAAATTCAGCCTTAGATAGATCCTAAATAGAGACGGGTAGAGACAATAAAAAACCGACATCCTCCTGTCTAGAAGCTTGTCGGCCAGTCGTGTGTTCCCTGTTGATGACTCGGCTAAAGTTGAGTCTCCTGTATTATGTGTGAACATTTTCACTGAGAAAACATTTTTGATCACAGGATCGATGTGACATTGATCATTGACAACTTCAAATAGATAGGTTCTTGGAGAGATAACCTCTTGTTTTTCATTTTAGACGAGTAATTTTACTTAAAAAGTGTTTATGTCATTTTTCATCTTCCGTATTAATACTGTTTTATAAAGGAATTTTCAACTTGTGTCCCTTTGTGACGACTTTGTGTAGGGATAGAATATGCGATTGGGGTGTGTGCTCAAGCGATCGGACAAAAACGCTCAACAACTCGAACAAATACTTCCATCCCGATCGCAAGTGCCGTCTCATCAATATTGAACTGGGGATGGTGATGGGGAAAGATCAATCCTTTTTCAACATTCGATGACCCAACAAAAAAATAGCAGCCTGGAACCGCATTCAGGAAGTAAGAAATATCTTCTCCGCCCATCGTTTGGCAATGAGGCGTGACGCTCTCGGGCTGTGATACAGATGGGGTTGTAGACTGAAGGGGCTGGATCCCCATCTGTGCCCAATCTTCAGCGCACGATCGGACCAGGGCCGTGATCGTTGAATCGTTGATGACGGGCGGGTAGAGCTTGCGGTAGTTGAGCTGGTAGGTTGCGCCGTGCATCGTGCAGACGCCACTAATAATTTGTTCAATGCGACGATCGAAGTAGTCTGCATACTGAGGTTTAAAGTATCGCACCGTGCCACTGATTTTGGCGGTGTCTGCGATGACATTGCAGGCGGTCCCGGCATGGAAGGTGCCCACGGTGACGACGGCAGAGTCGATCGGGTCGAGGTTACGGGCGACGATGGTCTGGAGGGCGGTGATAATTTGGGCGGTGATGACAATGGAGTCTATGGTTTGTTGGGGAATGGCTCCGTGGCCGCCGCGCCCGAGAATCGTGCAATCAAAGGTTTCAACTGCCGCCATGAGTGCGCCTTCGCGAACGCCAAGGGTTCCGATCGGAAGCTGTTGCCAGAGATGCAGGCCAATCAGCGCATCGACGTCAGGGTTATGCAAAGCCCCGGCTTCGATCATGGGCTTTGCGCCACCGGGACCTTCTTCTGCGGGCTGAAAAATAAACTTCACGGTGCCCGAAAAGGTATGACGATGGGTATTAAGATAGTGGGCGGTGCCGAGGGCTATCGCAACGTGGCCGTCATGGCCGCAGGCGTGCATTTTGCCGGGATGTTTGGATTTATAGTCGAGGTCGTTTTCTTCGTGAATGGGGAGCGCATCCATATCGGCCCGAATGGCGAGCACTGGTCCGGGACGATCGCCTCGGACGAGGGCTACAATTCCCGTTTTGGCGATGCCGATTTCGTGGGGAATGTCCCATTGGGTGAGCTTTTCATGAATAAACTGCGCCGTCAGGGTTTCGGCAAATCCCAGTTCGGGGTGCTGATGGATTTGTCTGCGCCAGGTCATGACTTGGGGATGGAGCGATCGAAGGGCTAATCGAACGTTTTGAAGGGCTTGGGCAGAGTCTTGGGCAGCGGGAAAGGTGGAAGCAACCATGGATTTATCGTTTCATCTGAATGCCTCCAATTCTGACACTTCTCACTGTAAAAGTCTTACTCCAAAAGTCTCACTTGAATCTTCGACCATGCCCAGTAAAATAATAAATGAGTCCTTACGGTTTGGCGTTGGCCCTTTTTGCATGTACATCGATCTTGGTCCCTTCGCATTTGAAATTGATCCTGCTGCGATCGCAGGGGCGGCTCTGTGGTCCATGGGTCTATACTTAGGTCTGTCTCCCCAGGCGGGATCGCTCACCGAGCGCATCACTATTTGGATGGGCAATGCGGAGCGATCGCTCTACGCCACCCAAAAGGAGTTTGATGACAGCCGAACGGTTCGCGAAGCCCAAAACACGTTTTATTCGTCGCTGTTGAGTGTAATTCCCTTTTTGGTGGTGGGGACGGTGCTGAGTTTGGTGGTGAATGTGAGTTTGGGGGAGGATTGGGTGTTTAGTGGAGGATTGCTGACGGTGTTGACCTGTGGTGTGTACGATCTCGGTCGCCGTAATGATTTTTTTAATGACGAGGATGACGACGAGGATGAAGATTAATGGATTCTCAAAAAATTTCCGTCAAACTGCTCACGCGATCGCTGATTACAACGCTATGTGATGAAGCTCTAGCCTCCGATCGTAAACGTAAAAATTACAACTTTCATGAACATGCTGAAACGGTCCAGCGATTTCTAAATGTATTGCAGCCGGGAACGTATGTCCGTCCGCATCGTCATGTCAGACCGGGGGGTGTGAACGGGTTTGAGTTCTTTCTGGTGTTGCAAGGTTCGATCGGAATGGTCCTGTTAGATGATGACGGAAATGTATTGCGTTGCGAGAAGTTAGAAGCGCGGGGTGAACAGTATGGGATTGAAATTCCAGAGGGAATCTATCACACGCTAGTGGTGCTGGAGCCAAATTCGGTGATCTTGGAACTGAAAGAGGGTCCGTATCAGCCTGCGTTGGATAAGGATTTTTTGCATCGATTTCCGGCGGAAGGGCGGGTTGAGTGCGGCGATTATGTTAAGACGTGGGAAGCGTTGTTTTAAAGCCGTTTATAGGAATAAGAAGCCCCCAGAATTGGGGGCTGGGGGGCCTCCGGTAGATTCGTATTCCCAATCATGCGACCGCCCGTCCTATTCGATCGGTTTGACGCTCATAATGCCCAGGGCGTCGGTCGGCAGGTATTTTTGAGCGGCGTTTTGGATGTCTTGGGGAGTGATGGCGCGAATCCGATCGACGTAGCTAAACGCAGGTTCGAGGTCTCCCATCAGGGCATGGTAATAGCCATACAGGTTGGCACGATCGCTAGGGGTTTCGTTGCTAAAGATGAAATGGTTCGCCACTTGGGTGCAGATTTTTTCGAGTTCTTTGGGATGGACTAACTCGTTTTGTAGCACCTTGATGTGGCCAAGCAGGGCGCGCTCAACTCGATCGATATTTTCAGTGGGCAAGTTCGCCGAAAGGGTAAACAACCCTTGATATTGATGGCTCATGTTGCTTGCTCCTACGCCAGAAACTAAGCCCTGAGTCTCTCTCAAATCCTGCACCAACCGTGCTGTGCGGCCCTGACTCAGAAGACTCGCAATGATATCGAGCGCGTAGGTTTCATCAAGGTTAACTAGTCCCGGCACGCGCCAAACCAGCATGAGCCTTGCCTGTTGAAGCGTTGGATCGTCGTAGCTGCGCCGCTCGATCGTGGTAAACACAGTCTCAGGGGCAAAGTTTCGAGGCCGATTCCCGTTCCGGGAGGCTGCGCCAACGGTGGCGGTAGGTGCGGACCAGCCAACTTGGTTAAGGCTTTTCTCGACGGTTGCAATAAGTTGATCGACGGGAAGATTGCCCACAGCGACAGCGGTGATGGCACTGGGGTGATACCACTTTTGATGGAAGGCTTGCATTTGAGACGGCTTCAGGGTCTCGATAACGCTTGTGGGTCCAAGGACGGGGCGATGATACGGGAGAGTCTGGAAGCCTAAATTAGAAAGCCGTTGGTAGTTGCGACGACGGGCGTTGTCGTCCGATCGACGGATTTCTTCTAGAACGACGTGACGTTCGCGATCGAAGGGATCAGCGTCGATCGTGGGATTCAGCAACACATCAAGCTGGAGGGGGGCAAGGTCGGCAAAATCCTGGGGCGCGGTGGTGATGTAATAGTGGGTGTAATCCTGACTGGTGGCGGCGTTGGTTACGGCTCCTCGGGCTTCGATGCGGGCTTCAAATTCGCCGCTTTTGAGATTTTGGGTGCCTTTGAAGATCATGTGCTCCAAAAAGTGCGCCATACCGTTAATCTCGTCACTTTCTAAAATCGACCCCACATTAAGCCAGAGGTTGAAGTTGACGGCATCAACAGGAAGCTGCTCGGCAATGATAGTCATGCCGTTGCTGAGGGTATGGAGGGTGGGGGCGTTTAGACGATTCCCGTTCTGGGAGGCTTGAATCGTGGCTGAGGGGATGGAGTTGGGGCGCAAAGCTGAAGTCATTCGTGGCCTTTGTGTTAGGAGGTGTGAGGATGCGAGTGGTTTCATTTTACCGGGTTATCTTGCGAAATGTTGGGGGTTTTGGGGGCTACTAGAATAAAGTCTGATACTAGAGGATGAATCCATGGACAGCTTTGTACTGGATGTTAGAAATATTTTTGAGTTATCCGATGAGCAGTTCTATCAACTCTGTCGTCGGCATCCTGAGATTCTTTTTGAGCGTAGTGCCAGTGGAGAGCTAATTATTATTCCTCCAACAGGTGGTGTTTCCGGGAATCGGAACTTTAGTTTGACGACACAACTGGGACGATGGGTCGATCGGCATCCTGAGTTGGGAGTGGGCTTTGATTCTTCGACTTGTTTTAAGTTGCCGAGTGGGGCTGTTGAGGTACTGATGAGTCCGCTGGAAGTGGATTGTTCTGCGGTGCTTCCAGGGTTTGTGCTTAAGTTGACCAGCACTTTATTAGGATAAGAATTCTCTTTCTGAAAACCGCAGGAGAATAAAATACCAAGTCTAGATTTTGCCAATACTCCATGGAGCCGATCGTTCCCACACATAAGCCCAACAAGATTGCTAAACTACTAACAGGTCCAATCAGCTTAGAACGAGACCATGGCACTCTATCCCCTTCAAGATCGCTACATCAGCCTCCTCACCGACTTTGGCTTCAAACGCATCTTCGGCACCGAACCGAACAAACGTTTGCTCATCGACTTCCTCAACACTATCCTCCCCGCCCATCATCACATTCAGGATCTCACCTTCAAAAACACCGAACAGCTTGGTAGCACGACCATTGACCGCAAAGCTATTTTTGATATCTATTGTCAAGCTCAAAACGGCGATCGTTTCATCGTCGAAATTCAAAAAGCCAAGCAAAACTTCTTCAAAGACCGCAGCATTTACTATGCCACCTTCCCCATCCAAGAACAAGCAATCAAAGGTGAATGGAACTACGAACTAAGCGCCGTCTATACCGTCGGAGTTCTCGATTTTATTTTTGACGATCATAAAGACGACGACACCTGTCTCCATGTTGTCGAACTCAAAAATCAACGTTGCGAAGTCTTCTACAAAAAGCTTAAATTCATTTACATCGAACTCCCAAAATTCAACAAATCTCTCGACCAACTCGACAGTCATTTTGACAAGTGGATGTTTTTGTTGCGACACCTTGCTGAGCTGACCGATCGACCCCAACCACTCCAAGAAGGAATCTTTCCAGAACTGTTTGCTGCCGCTGAAATTGCCAACTTCTCCCCAACCGAACAGGAAACTTACCAAAATAGTCTCAAATATTACCGCGACATGAATAATGTCGTTGATACCGCACGACAAGAGGGCATTCAAAAAGGCATTCAAAAAGGCATTCAAAAAGGCATTGACCTCGAACGATCGCGTGTCCTAGAACGACAACGATCGCTCTTGCTGCGTCTGCTTTCCCGCAAGCTTGGAGAACTTCCTGACTCGGTGAAGAGCCAGATTGGGCAGATGTCAGTCGATCGGTTGGAGTTGCTCAATGAGGAATTTATTGATTTTACGAACTTGGATGATTTGATTCAGTGGCTCGATCGAATCTAGACTTCG
>ENA-OFCD01000531-OFCD01000531.1-metagenomes-genome-assembly--contig:-NODE-531-length-23955-cov-6.925774_pt1 | contig 23955 bp, 22 predicted proteins | sample MGYA00153392_OFCD01 | MGnify analysis MGYA00153392
CGAAGTTTTTAGGCTGGGGATTTAAACCCCGAAGCCATAGCTTCTGCACTTCGTTAAAAAAGGAGGCTTGGCGTATAATGGTCATGTTCGATCGAAGTCGCCATCTGCCATGAGTCACATCGCAGCATCAAAACATCCACCAGACAACTCATGACATACTTATTAGCAGGCGATCTCGGTGGTACGAAAACGTTGCTCAGACTGGTTCGATCTGCATCACCAGCCAAAGTAGAATTTCAGCAATCGTATCAGAGTCGAGAGTATAGTAGCCTAGTCTCGATCGTCCAACAATTTTTAGCAGCAGCCCAAACCCAACTCGGAGTGGAAATCGCGATCGAGAATGCTTGTTTTGGCATCGCTGGAGCGGTAATCGATCGAGCCTCATATCTACCAAATCTCGATTGGCACATCAGCGCGGACAAGATCGCGCAAGAATTACAGATCCCCCATGTCAAATTAATCAACGATTTTGTGGCAATTGGTAATGGTGTCGCTCAACTGGCTCCAGAAGACATCCACACCATTCAAGCCGGACAACCCCGAATAAATGCACCAAAAGCAGTAATTGGCGCGGGTACTGGCTTAGGTCAAGGCTTTCTAATTTATGATGGCACGGATTACCAGGTAATTGCGGCTGAAGGCGGACATACAGACTATGCTGCTCGATCGATTCAGGAATTTGAATTATTGCAATATATACTTGAGCATAAACAGATCGATCGAGTCTCCAACGAGCGAGTGGTTTCTGGCCCTGGCATCGTCACGATCTACCAATATCTGCGCGATACTGGCAACTTATCCGAAACACCTCAAGTCGCTGATGTAGTTAGACTCTGGGAAGCTCAAGCCGAGCAATCAGTCGATCCTACTGGCTTAATTTCCGCCTCAGCGATCGCCAAAACCGACCCCCTATCCCAAGCTACCATGCAGATGTTTGTCTCTGCTTATGGTGCTGAATCAGGCAATCTCGCGCTTAAAATCCTCCCTTATGGGGGACTATATCTCGCTGGCGGCATCGCAGCCAAAAACTTATCGCTGCTGACTGATGGAACTTTTCTGACAGCATTCAATCATAAAGGTAGAGTCAGCGATTTATTGGGCAAAATTCCCGTTCATGTCATCCTCAATCCCCAAGTTGGTCTTATTGGTGCGATGGCACAGGCAGCTAAACTGGGAATTCGAGATTAGGTGTGGATATCCGTCCTGAGTGTACCGGATGTAACAGTTTTACTCAAAGTATTCTGTTAGACTGCGAGCTATAATTAGAACATTAGTACACCCATCGTCCGGCTTGTCTGGACTGGCATATTAGCAGTGTATCTCCACACCTGAGCCGATTTCAACCCGAAAGTCAATCCTCGATCGTCTTTGGAGGTATTAGCTAAGTAGAGATAAAGCATCCCAAATATTAAGATTGTCAATGAGACAAACATTAAAAAATAATAAAGGTTATACTAAGCTGTAGTGGTGCTAATAAAAGGAGGTCTATGTTTCTTAGACTAGCAAATCAACATCAAGAATTTGTCAAAGATTTAGTCATGAGCCTTCAGGCTTTGGCTACTGTATTGGAGCGACGCGGCTATGAGGCTGCTTGTTACACCTGTGGCGATCGCATGAACAGTGCCAACTTTATGGTGAGCTTGGCTCCCAACCATCTGATCCGGTTCCTAGTATCTGACTATGGGATTACCTGGACAGAACTACGCGACGATCGCGAATTAATGAAGCTAGAAGGCGCAGAAGCGATCGCCCAACTGCAAGAACTTGCCGACTTACTCAAAGTTAAGCTTAACTCCGATGCACACGCATTAATCGGCTAATCTTCACCGATTAGGCAGAGCTTTAGATTCCATCCATTTATTTGAGATGTGGAATTAGTGTGCGTGCCAATAATTATCGCAAACAATACCCCTTGATGATAAATCGTCATAGTCAGCCTGGACAGAGTGGACTATTTAGCGATCGACTGGTTGATGACTGGATGTTGACCATAAAAAGGTACTGCCATCGACCAGTGCGGACGTTCTCCTCGCTCGTACTCCATCCGTGCCAAAGCTAGCACACCAGCGACAGTATCGGCAAGATTTGCCGATTGTGGGACGGTGTGATGATGCGAGGGTTGGAGCTGCACTAATCGGGCATCCCAATCGGCTGATGAAAAGACCGTATCGGGCAAAATTGTCGTAAATTCCTGACGATCTAGACTAATCTGATAAACTGCGGCAAAAACTTCACCCCGTTGAGCAGGCATCGAAATCGCGATCGATCCAGCCTGTGGTGTGTGCCAAGCGATCGCCGCTAGACTAGAAACAGTAAATACAGGCAAGTCTAGCTGTTGCGCCAAAGTACGGACGGTAACTACACCCAGACGCGCACCTGTAAACCCGCCTGGGCCGTTAGCTACAGCCAGCCAGCCCAGATCCTGCCAAGTTTGAGGACTGAGAAAATCGCGAAGATAGGGATGGAGATAATTGGAAGTCTCCCGTCCCAAATCCCATGTCTGACAACGGACATCTTTAGCACTACTGCTAATTGCTAAACCCAGCGCGGGGCTACTTGTATGCAGTGCCAAACCGTATTTCATGTAGAGGGTAGGGGGTAGAGGGTAGGGGGTAGGCTTTAGGCTTTAGGCTTTAGGCTTTAGGCTTTAGGGATTAGAGTTTGTAGGGTGTGTTAAGCTCAAGCCGTAACGCACCAGATCTAAGTAAGTAGCCAGTCAGTTTAGACAAAACTTTCACCAGCATAGAGCCTATTACCTCAGGTACGCTACGAGATCGAATCCGACCCACGATCGCCAAGAAAGAATTAGGATAGCATAAACACATTTGCTACAGATCGGAACTGAATAACTATGACTTTTGCCGATGCTGAATCCAATCTTAACAGTAATCCTCAACCTCAGACACTGCGATCGCGATATCTACAGACGATCGCTGATATTACCACGCGGATTCTGACGGGTAAGCAGGTAATTTCCAAAGAGTATATCTATCAAATCCTCGTCGAGCAGATCGAACTCGGCACGAGCGAAATCTTTGAAGGTTGCCTGAGTGAGACGGTAGCCGAGAGCGAACGGGAAATTGCTAGCCAACCCGATGAAGTAAAACAAGCTAAACTCAAACACAAACTCAATGCCCTCAAATGGATTCAGACGGCTTTGGGTAATTTGCAAGACGAACGCCAAGCGGTAGCCGCAGTCAATGCCACGATCGATCGAGTCGTCACCGCAGATCCACCCGAACGTCTAAATATTCTCCTGCAAGCACTCGATCCCAACCAGGAGCGCAAACTAGATCGCGCTCAGATCGAACTGATGATTAAATCGCTCCAATCAGTGGCAAATGTGCGACTCCAACCCGCAGATTTCGAGCAATTACGGCAATTATCCCTCGGACTCGATCGCGGACTCCAGGCATTGCCAACTTTAGAACCCCACCTCGTCAGTTGGATTTACGAAAGCGGTCAACAAATCGGTTTTGGTGGAGCCACAGAGAATGGCCCCTGGTCGCTGTGGGCGCAGCAAGTCGCCAAACCACTTACAAAGTCATTATTTCAAGCGATCGGTCGTCAGCAGTCGATTTCCGACATTACAGCAGCACAAGGGAGTGGTGATGAGGGAGACTGGACAGAGTTGGCGATCGTCTTGCAAAGTATTCAGACGGCTTTAGTCACTTGGTTCGATGCCCAGATGTACGATCGCGTCTGGGGACAGCGGATGGCGTTTAGTACGCTGATTACATTTGCGGCAATTTGGAGTGAGTTGGCAAATGGGATCGCTAGAGCGACAGGCATCAATACCAATCATCGGGACTCGATCGCTAAAGCCTGTTTTCAGGTAACATTACAAATCCTCCGCACCGCCGCACAACGTCCGAATTTCCCGCTGTATGGGGGGATTTTTGCCGCATTCTCTGGCGAAACACTCCGCGATACCCTCTCTTATTTCGATCTCCCGCTCAAACAGGTAGCAGGTACCCAAGAGAAAGGAAGACTATTAACTATTTTGGGCTATTCACAGCAGACATTGGGACAGAGCGAACGCGCCATCGCCCTTCACAAAGAAGCCCTAGACATCGCCAATCAAGCCGGAGATCGCCCGTGTGAAATTGCCAATCTCAACCATCTGAGCCGAATTGCGATCGGTCAAAAAGATTATCCCCTGGCGATTAGTTATAGTCAACGCGCCCTGATTTTGGCTAGACAGACGGGCGATAAACTCGGTGAAGCTAATGCCCTGACTAACGTAGGCTACTCAGAAGTACTGGCTGCACACGCGATCGACCAAATGGATGAGGATATCTACGAGCAGAATATCAGTTATCTCGATCGAGGCTTAAAACTTGCCGAAACATTAGAAGACAAACAGAGTTTAGCACTGTGCTATCACAGCCTCGGACTCGCCTATCTCACCATCCAACAATACGACAAGGCGATCGAATATCTCCAATTGGGTACCAAAGCCGCCCAAGCCGTCGGCGACTTGTACCTCCAAGGACTGAATCTCACCTACCTCGCTGAGGCGCACCACAGCCTGGAAAAAAATAAAACTGCGATCTTTTATAGTTGTCTGGCGATGTACCAGCTTCATCAAATCGGTGCCAAGGAGTGGCGACAGAGCGCGAGTTTAGCCACGATCTTGCAAGGACAACTCGGACGTGAAGAATTTGAAAAGGTCTTAGTCCAGTATCGCCCTAATTTGCTACCCGCGATCGGTGTTGATGGCTATGATTATTTACCACAATTACTAACTGAGTATCTGAATGGTGGCGGTTGATTGAGGGTTGATGTGGCATCACTGCCGCTCTTTAAACAAAGATCGGTGGAAAAATGACCCTTACTTTTGACCCGCTCGTCTATATCGATCTGGCTGTAGCGATTCGCTTGGAGTGTAGGGTGTGTTAGCGAAAGCGTAACGCACCATTGGCGGTGATTAGGTGCGTTACGCTGACGCTAACACACCCTACAGCACACCTCCAGTCCTTTGTAGTCGGCTGTGCCGCATTGATTAGTTTTGGATTGCACACCATCCACCATCCACTATCCACGATTCACGATCTAATTTGTCACAGGTGAGGGATTAAGTATCTACGCGATCGCAGTTTCTAACCCACACTCAAAATATAAGTAGTACAGATCGAAAAAAAGCCATCTATCCATGGAAGTATCTTGGCAGTACCCGATCCCCTCCCCCCCCAGCAATGGTAGTTATTACCGAACCCGATCGCTAAAATAACTATTCCCAATCGCTAAATTTACTGTGTTAAGATTTAATGACACAGGACAAAGCAGGGGATGGAAAACAGCCATGTTTGAACGCTTTACAGAAAAAGCCATTAAAGTAATCATGCTGGCCCAGGAAGAAGCACGTCGCCTGGGGCACAATTTCGTCGGTACCGAGCAAATCCTCTTAGGATTGATTGGCGAGGGTACTGGCGTAGCAGCAAAGGTCTTGAAATCGATGGGGATCAACCTCAAAGACGCACGGATCGAAGTTGAGAAGATCATCGGACGTGGTTCGGGTTTTGTAGCAGTTGAAATCCCCTTCACCCCCAGAGCGAAGCGTGTTTTAGAGCTATCTTTAGAAGAAGCCCGCCAACTGGGACACAACTATATCGGCACCGAACACTTACTACTAGGCTTGATCCGCGAAGGTGAAGGCGTAGCAGCACGAGTTCTCGAAAACCTGGGTGTGGACTTAACCAAAGTTCGGACTCAAGTAATTCGGATGCTCGGCGAAACCTCGGAAACTGCGACAGCAACTGCTGGCGGTCGATCGGGCGGTAGTAATAAAACACCGACACTAGATGAGTTTGGTTCCAACCTCACTCAAATGGCTCATGACGGTAAATTAGACCCCGTTGTCGGTCGAGCAAAGGAAATCGAACGAGTCATCCAAATCCTCGGACGACGGACTAAAAATAACCCCGTCTTAATTGGCGAACCAGGTGTTGGTAAAACAGCCATCGCCGAAGGTTTAGCCCAACGCATCGCCAATCAAGATATCCCCGATATCCTTGAAGACAAGCGCGTTGTCACCCTCGATATCGGTTTATTAGTCGCTGGGACTAAATATCGTGGTGAATTTGAAGAACGCCTCAAGAAAATCATGGATGAAATCCGCCAAGCCGGAAACGTCATCCTGGTAATCGATGAAGTCCACACCCTGATCGGTGCTGGTGCTGCTGAAGGCGCGATCGATGCTGCAAATATCCTCAAACCTGCACTAGCACGGGGCGAACTGCAATGTATCGGTGCAACCACTCTCGATGAGTACCGCAAGCATATCGAACGGGATGCAGCACTAGAGCGTCGGTTCCAACCAGTAATGGTCGGCGAACCAAGTGTGGATGAAACGATCGAAATCCTCCACGGTCTCCGCGAACGTTACGAACAGCACCACAAGCTGAAAATCACCGACCTCGCGCTGGATGCTGCGGCAAAACTAGCCGATCGCTATATCGCCGATCGCTTCTTGCCCGATAAAGCGATCGATCTAATGGACGAAGCTGGTTCTCGCGTTCGCTTGCTCAATTCCCAACTCCCCGCAGCAGCAAAAGAGCTGGACAAAGAATTACGCAAAGTCCTCAAAGAGAAAGACGAAGCCGTCCGCTCTCAAGATTTTGATAAAGCAGGTGCTCTCAAAGACCGCGAAATCGAAATCAAAGCTGAGATCAAAACGATCGCTCAAACCAAGAAAGCTGCCGATGAAACCGAAGAGCGCGTGATGCCTGAAGTCACCGAAGAAGACATCGCGCACATCGTCGCTTCTTGGACAGGCGTACCAGTGAGCAAGCTCACCGAATCTGAGTCCGTCAAACTGCTAAATATGGAAGAAACCCTCCATCAGCGGTTGATCGGTCAAGAAGAGGCTGTCAAGGCTGTTTCCCGTGCAATTCGTCGCGCTCGTGTTGGACTAAAAAATCCCAACCGTCCGATCGCCAGTTTCATCTTCTCAGGCCCCACTGGAGTTGGTAAAACTGAGCTGACCAAAGCTCTGGCTAACTACTTCTTCGGTTCCGAAGACTCGATGATCCGTCTGGATATGTCCGAGTACATGGAGCGTCACACCGTATCTAAATTGATCGGTTCGCCTCCAGGTTACGTCGGCTACAGCGAAGGCGGTCAATTGACCGAAGCCGTCCGTCGTCGTCCTTACACCGTCGTCTTATTCGATGAAATCGAGAAAGCGCACCCCGACATCTTTAATATGCTCCTGCAAATTTTAGAAGACGGTCGCCTCACCGATGCCAAAGGACGCACGGTAGACTTCAAGAACACCATGATCATCCTCACCTCGAACGTAGGTTCCAAAGTGATCGAGAAAGGTGGTGGTGGTCTAGGTTTCGAGTTCTCGGACAACAAAACCGAAGCAACTTACAATCGCATCCGTAGCTTGGTCAACGAAGAACTCAAAAACTACTTCCGTCCAGAGTTCCTCAACCGTTTGGATGAAATCATCGTCTTCCAACAGCTCACCAAGCCAGAAGTTAAAGAGATCGCCGACATTATGCTCAAGGATCTATTCGGTCGCCTGACCGAGCAGGGAATCAAGCTAGAAGTCACAGATCGCTTCAAGGATCGACTCATCGATGAAGGTTATAACCCTGCATACGGTGCGCGTCCACTGCGTCGGGCAATTATGCGATTACTAGAAGACATCCTCGCTGAGGAAATGCTCTCCGGTCGTCTCAAAGATGGTGATACCTCGATCGTCGATATCGGCGAAGATGGTAAAGCCATTGTCACTCCCAAGCAGGACATTCTCGCTAAAGTAGCACCCGATTTGCTAGCACCAGTAGGCGAGTAAATAAGTAGTCAAAAATCGAACCTTCGATAATTAGCTATTAGCAAAAACAGGCAGACTCAGTTGAGTCTGCCTGTTTTTGTAATTAAATTTGATTGTTTCGGCATTCTTTATCGACAGAGATGTAGCAGTCGCCACATCGGTTAGGACATGTTAGTCCGCGAAGCGAAAAGCTCGCGCCCCAGGATCGCCTGTCCGTGATTTTAATCGCTGTCATAATCGCCTTGGCGGTTGCTATATTAGCGTATTGATTAACTCATCTATTTGTAAAAGTCCTTGAGTAATTTGCTGTACTCTATTCAATTCATCAGCCGGATCTGGTGGTTGTCTAGTTCGGTAAGATGTAGCTGAAGAATGTGCAACTAAACCTCTTTGCTCTCCAAATGTATTTAAGTCAGCTAGCAAAGCTGAATCTAAGTCATCACTGTCTATACCAATTGGTAAAAGTAATGACAATATATTAGCTTCCTTCACGCCATGATTTTGATTAATTGTTCGGATAAAACAATTGATAGCTGAGTCGATTTTTTTATCGATTTTTATTCGTTCTAGCGCAACTATTTTACTTCCTCTCACAGGACTAAGAGTATCTGGAGGTACATCCATCATCTCTCCTGAGAAAGCCAGTAAACTCAGTAAAGTACGAGAAGTTTTACCTTGATTATCCCAATCTCTTTTTGCATCTATTGCTAATTGTTTTACCCGATCTTCAAGATATGCTTCAATTTCAGCATGAGCTAACACTCTATATGCAATTGTTAGAGCTAACTGTCGATCGGAATATATACCTGTAGGATTAATTTTAGGCAAGAACTGCTTTTTCAACCTATTTAATTCTTTAGTCAAAGTAATGAATCTAGCAGATCTTGACATATCTAGATAACCACTTACCTTAAACCATCAAATTTAATCCAATCTTCAACAAGTTCAGGCACCTTGAATTTTAGATCGAGAACATCCGATAAAGATTTCCCCCATAGTGATAGACGTGTATATGTTCCACGAACATCTGTCGTTCCTCTGACACTTTCTATAAAACCGTTGCTAGGTTCAGAGCATAGCTCTTTGAAAGCAGCTTCTACCTTATCTTTGTTGATTACAGCAGCCTCTCTGATAATTTTATCTGAGAAATAAAACACCATTACATCTAGAGTAGCTCGATTGAACTGGCTGCGATAAGCTTCATTTTCACTTACCCAAACACGAGCAAAGTACTTATCTCCAAATATTGATATAGTTGCTTCGACTGCATGTTCAAATTGGTTAACTACATCTTTTATGTCATCTTCTGTCTCATCCCACTCTTTGTTTAAAACTTCACAAGTCATATTCAGAAACTTTTTGATATTACCGCGATATTGAGGCAAGAAATAATGGAAGGCTACATATCGCAATAATAATTCTACATCTCGCATCCGAAAATCACCATTTTTACTTTTAAAGATCTTCTTTAAAACCGGACTTTCGACAGATATATCGTCTAGAAAATCAATGAATTTACCTGGGTGCAATGCCTGTCTCAGCTCTTGCGCGGATAATGGTGTATTTTCCAGATTAAGCCGCAAGAAAATTTTGTGAAGAAGACTCTCACTATGCCAATTACGAATTACAATAGTACGAATTGTTTGGTTGTTGAGTTCATCAAGTACCGAACTCAATTCAATATTATTCTCGATCGACTCATAAGTACAACCATTTAGATCTGGTCTAAATTCTAAGCCTGTTAGAGCAAAGTTATTATTCTTTGTTTCGCTGTGCCCATAGAATTGTAGGATTGTCAGTAGACGTTGCTTACCATCAAGAACTATATACTTTCCACGTTCCTTATTGTTAGCTAGAACTATTTGTGGAATAGGAAAGCCAAGCACGATCGATTCTATAAATCTACTTTTGCGAATTTTACTCCAAGCATCTCTTCTTTGAAATCTTGGATTTAGCTCTATATTTCCGCCGACAATTTGATGGAGGATAGTCTCTGTTGTCCAGTCAGTGCCAGATATAATTATTCCAGAAATCTCTTTTAATTCTTTCAAATGGAGATCGGGCGATTCAATTTCACCTTCTCGTTCATCTTCTTCAAAAAGATTTATGATTTCTTTGTCTTCTAAAAGCTTTAACCCAACCATAACTGTATCCTAGCAGTATAAACTTATAATAACGTAAATTAATGGCGCAACTATTTAGTCATCTACGTGGTGCAGGTTGATGTAGGGTGTGTTAGGCTCAAGCCGTAACGCACCAGTATTTGATACCAATCTGATTTAGGATCGCTATAAGTACTGCCAAATCGATTTTGGGCGCATATTTGCGACTATTTATTCCCTAGCTTTAGACAACTACGCAAACGCATCCCTCTTTTAACCCAGTAAATCGTATGTCAACACTAACTTGCACTCGGAACAACTGTAAAGGCACGATTGATGATGGTTATTGCGATACCTGTGGGATGGCTGCGCTCAAATCTCAATCCGAACTCGACATTGCACTCGCTGCAAGTACCAGCAACCAACCAGTTCAAGCTAGTTCCCAGAGCCTCAAAACTGCGCCTAATAGTGCCTCAGTTACGACAGGTACCGGATCGAGTCCGACGAGCAATCGCTCGCGTGGTACTCGTCGGAGTGCGCCCACAGTGGGCAAAAGTAGTCGCCGTCAACTGGGTGCGGGATTGGTTTCGATTCCTGAATTGCCCTCTACTGCGCCCGAATTAGCAATATTAGCCGAAGCGAAGGTACCTGAAAATAAGCGGTTTTGTGCGGCTTGCAATCAAGCTGTCAAACGCGATCGAGGCTTTTGTACCAAGTGCGGGCAAAAATACAATTTCGTACCGAGTCTGGTACCTGGAGATGTCGTCGGCGAACAGTATCAAGTCAAGGGCGCGATCGCGTATGGTGGGTTAGGCTGGATCTATCTGGGCTTCGACAAATTATTATCGCGGTATGTCGTCCTCAAAGGGTTATTGAATAGTGAAGATGCGGCGAGTGCGGCGGTAGCTCTTGCCGAGCGGCAATTTTTGGCAGCCCTCAAGCACCCGAATATCGTCGGGATTTATAACTTTGTCACTCACGATGCCGAAGGCTATATCGTGATGGAATACGTCGGCGGTAAAACGCTCAAGGAAATTCGCAAAGAGCGCGGGAAGCTCCCAGTAGCTGAAGCCATCGCCTATATCCATCGGGTGCTGGGATCTTTTGCATATCTCCATCAGCTCGGTTTGGTTTACTGCGACTTCAAGCCAGATAATGTCATGCTCGAAGCGGATGATATCAAACTCATCGATTTGGGTGGGGCGCGCAAAATTGACGATCCCGATGGGGATATTTATGGGACGATCGGATATGCTGCTCCCGAAGCTGGCGAAGGGCCGACAGTTGCATCAGATTTATTTACGATCGGGCGAACTTTAGCCGTATTAGTGACGAATATTCCAGGCTTCAGTACCGAGCATCAATATACCTTACCCAGTGCCCAGTCAGATAGCGTTTTTGCCAAACAAGAATCGCTCTACCGCTTCCTGCTCAAAGCTACAGCAACAGCGGCTGACGATCGATTTCAGACAGCCGAAGAGATGGCGGAACAACTTTTGGGCGTATTAAGAGAAGTTGTCGCCGCCGAAACTAATACCCCGCGACCAGCTACGAGTATTTTATTCGATGGCGACAGGTTGGCTGTTACCGCTGGCGGTAATTTTAGCCCGATTCAGCCTAGCTATTTACATTTGCCCCATTTACTGATGGATATCAAAGATCCAGGCTTTAACCTCGTCCTCAATGCCTGTATGACTACGGATATCGATACTCGGATCGAGCAATTAACTCAGGTAGTCAAACAATTACCTACATCGATCGAAGCTAAACTCCGACTGGCAAACAGTCTTATCGATCGAGGGCACATCGCAGCAGGTGACTATACTGCCGCCGAACTGCTATTGGAAAAAGTAGCCCAGCAAGATGCTTGGGATTGGCGGGTAGACTGGTATCGCGGTAAATCACTCCTCGCTCAAAATCAGCCCCAGGAAGCGCAAGCAGCATTCGATCGAGTATATTTCGATTTGCCTGGAGAACTCGCGCCTAAACTGGCATTTGCGATCGCCGCCGAGCAGGGAAGCAACTATCCCCTCGCCACTCAGATGTACGAATTAGTAGAACGTACCGATCTCAATTATCCCACTGCTGCCTTTGGTTTAGCCCGTTGTCGGCTGATGCAAGGCGATCGAAATGCCGCTGTCACCGCCTTACAACAAGTTCCGCCTACATCTAATCTCTATACTAGAGCAAAAGTGGAAATCGCCCGAATTTTGGTCGATCGACAATTGCCAGTAGCCATCAATATTCCCCAACATCCCGAACCAACTCTCACCGAACTTAAATCAGCCACCCAAACAGTAGAATCCCTCACTCTAGAAGGGATCGAAAGATATCGACTCGATCGACAAGTATTAGAAACCGCCCTAACTTTACTCACATCAAAAGCCATTACCGCTCAGAATAATTTGATGATTTTGGGACAGCCACTTGAGGAAGTTAAACTGCGTGAAGGTTTAGAAAAAGTATTGCGATCGATCGCGCATCTAAGTACTGGCGATGAAAAGATATTGTTAGTAGATGAAGCAAATCGAGTTAGACCGAAAACATTGTTTTAGATCTGTTGACGCTTCTGTAGTTGTCAGTACCCACACTACTTTTCTCAATAGTTGGATATATTTATGAAAATAAAGATTGGAGAGAAGGGTCTAATTAATGAGGGAGATATAAAAGGTTGGTATATAAGAGTTGATGATGACTATAAAAATACAGGTGGATTTTTAATTATTTAGAACTCATCTCCTGATATGTCGTCTGGGGTAGGGTATGATAATTGGGTAGAAAATGAAGCTTCCCTAAAAGAATTCTTTGAACAAAATTCTTGGACTATCAATTGGGCTGAAGATTAACAGATAATAGCTGTGGTAAGATTTAGAAAAAGTCTTGAGATCGGTCGCGTATCTTAGATTGCTGTATTATACTGTTCGATCGCTTCAAATAATGCCTGGAAATTACCTTGTCCAAATCCCTTGGCTCGATTACGGCGTTCGATGACTTCAAAAAAGAAGGTGGGAGATTCAAAAAATGGCTGAGTAAATATCTGTAATAGGATCTCTTCAGGTGTAGATATAGACCAATCCATCAAAATTTGGAGCTGTTCGAGTTGTTGCCATTCATCATTAGTTAATATGAGATTTTGTTCGGTTCTAGCCCGATTTTGTAAGTTAGCATAATAAGTCTGCGGGATCGGTAGAAAAGTTAAGTGTTGCTGTTGCATTCGCTCGATCGTTTCTAGAATACTATTAGTTTGCAAGGCAATATGTTGAATCCCTGCACCTCGATTGATATCTAAAAACTCTTGAATTTGCGAGTTGACAGAAGTAGGCTCATTAATATTAAACCTAATCTTGCCACAGGAACTAATTAGAGCTTTACTCACCAATCCCGATTTCTGAGTCTGAATATCAAATGTCTGCTGTACTTGAAAATCAAACAGATCTCGATACCAGAGCGTAGCTAGTTCGAGTTCCCCAACCGCAACATTTAACACAATATGATCGATACCTAAAATCCTCTGATGAGGATCGATCGGATCGGCGAGCTGTTCTAATGGAGCTTGAATAATTGTATGCTCGATCGCACCCCAACCCCTAATTCTCAACCACGGCAATCGATCTAGCTCCGAAGAAACTGCCACAATTTCGATTCCCAATCGCTCAATTTTTCGCTTAATTTCAGCTAAATCTGACACCCGAAACGAGACATCTTTTACCCCCGACGGATGTAGCTTGAGATACTCAGCGACGGGACTAGACCCATTGAGGGGTGAGGATATTGAAAATAATAGGTGAGAATTACCAACTAGATACTCGATCGTATGTTCGTTCGATCGATTACCTAGATTTTGCAACCCCATTTGCGTGACTAATAAGTCTTGTGTTTGAGTAGCATCTACAACATAGAAATGAATGCAATCTATTTCCATAAAGTCAAATTCTAACGATCGTGTCAAAAGGATTGAAGCTTAAATCTTAATTAAAAAATGATGTTTAAACTAAATCATAGACTGTTGAAAACCCAATGTATAACTATCACAATCTAAACTACCGCCATAATTAATAAAGGTAATAAATTTAAGACGCTATAATGAGGAAAAAAGTCTTAAATTTTTACCCATCTTACTTAAAAGACGATATTTACGAGCCGATAGTTCGCAACTTAACAGTCTATTTTGAAATTATTTTGTGGCGGCAATCAGACCAAAGCGAATCAATCCACTCCGATAACCCTCACTCATCAATCGTAACGACATCGCCGCCTCGATCGTTTTCCGACCTGCCTTGAATAGCCCAAATATAGCCTGAGGTGTAATCGCCGAATCGATCACCACATCCCAAAATGGGGCAACTGCGGTAGACCAATCATCAGCGCGTAAATCTTTGAATCCACAGGCTGTAACGATTTCGGTGTATTCTGGCAACGAAATTACATACGGCAAACAATACACTCGATAAATATCCTGTAAATGCTTTTGCTCTTGGGCTGTCAGGGGAGTTGTCAGCGTCGTGGGACGATGGCACCAGGTGACAAAAATCAGCTTCCCACCTGGCTTCAATACTCGATAACACTCTTGTAAAAATTTCAGCTTATCTGGCATGTGTTCGCCACTTTCCAACGACCATACCAAGTCGAAACTATCGTCAGCAAATGGCATTGCTAACGCGTTCGCCACCTGAAAATCAGTCTTTGCTTGTAAACCCGCCGCTCGCGCTCGTTCCTTGGCTCGATTGGCTTGGACTGGCGAAAGGGTAATTCCCGTTACCCTAGCACCAAATTTTTCGGCTAAATAGAGGCTGCTGCCACCAATTCCACATCCAACATCAATAATATTCTGGGGTCGAGCGATGGTAAAGTCACCAGCCCAAGTAAGTACTTCTTCAATCAGGTCGATTTGTGCCTGACGACGATCTAGTTTATAGTTTCCATCTTCACCATAGTAGCCATGGTGCATGTGTTCGCCCCAAATCCCTTCCCATAGATCGCTCGAAGCATCATAGAATTCTTGAATTTGTCGATCCAGTTCGGTAGTCATTTAGGAAATCTCGGCTGATAGTCTGCTCACATATTCTAACAAATTGCTCTGACTGCGTTTCGGTCTATCCCATTGGAGCGAATAATTTAGGTGTCTCGATCGAGATTTTAGCGATGAAAATATCCATGAATCGAGCGATCGTCACCAGCAATTTTAGAAGTGATTAGATAACATTTAAATATTATTTTATATGTCGATCGCGAGTATCTTTTTTGAGTAAAATGTGCATAGTTAGTATTTTACTTGAATAGACCTCCTGCGAAACCTGTCGCCTCATGAAATTAAATAACGTCCAAATCCAAGGCAGTCACGCCCTAATTAATGGGCAGTTGGGAACCTATTCGGTACATCTGGGTAGTGCGATCGTCCATCGTCAACCAGGCGGTGCTATCTGTATTCTCCCCGTCAGTTCCCAACATCGCGGACGGCTATTCCTACCCTTCGTCGATGACGATCGGAAGACGGCTGAGATCGTGTCGAAGGTGTTGCTGCTGGCTAAGGATAAGGAAATTCAAGATCCGACAATTCTAGAGCAGATATTGGCGAAGTAGGGTATAAAAAGTTGGTAGGGAAATAGTTCTTTAGATTTTAATATTTTTAGTGAGGCTTGAATTATGGATCGTAATGACCTTCAACAGCGATACTCAAAAGGTAGAAAAAACTTTGCAGATTTAAACCTATCTGGTCTAGATCTATCTTACCTTCAAATGCCTTGTGCTGATTTAAGTAACTCTAATCTCAGTGGCACAAAACTGACATCAGCAAATTTGGAAGTTGCTAATTTAAGTAGAGTAAATTTAGAAAATGCAGATCTGAAGTGGATTAATATCGTGAGAGCCAACCTCAATCGAGCTAATCTACGAGGTGTGAACATGTCGAATCTGGATTTAGGAATGGCAAACTTAGAAGAAGCTAATCTAGAAGGAGCTAGTTTATTCAATATTAGACTAGGTGGTACTAACTTAACTGGAGCTAATTTAAGTAATACCGATCTGAAACGTGCTTGGCTTAATAAAGTCAGTTTACGAAATGCTAACTTGACAGGGGCGGATTTAACTGGTGCTAATCTTCAGGGATCTGACTTAACTGGTGCTAATTTAACTAATGCAAAATTTGATGGCGTTTGTTGGTTAGAAGTTCAGATCGATCCAAGTATACTTTCCGAAAAAGATGCTCTAATTTGGAGAATTAGTAATCAAGGGGTTGACGATTTACATGGCATCGACTTGAGCAGTACAGATTTACGAAGTGTAAATCTTCAAAAGATAGATTTGAGCGGTACAAATCTATCTAGAGCAAATTTAATATTTGCAAACTTGTCTGAAGCTAATTTGAGTCGAGCAAATCTATCTGGGGCAAACCTTGCTCAAGCAAATTTTACCAATGCTAATCTCACAGATGTTAACTTAATAAATGCTCAATTATATAAAACTAATTTTAGCTTTGCTAATTTTCAGAGTATTCAATTTGATGGGACTTCCTTTTTTAATGCAAATCTTGCAGATACGATTAATGTGCCTCCATCGATATTATCAACTTCTTTAATTCCTCTAAATCATCCTGACACACATCTACTCCATGAAATTCTTAGTGTGACGGAGGAATTGACCTGTGGATCGGAGAAAAACGATACTTATGAAATATTTATTTGGAATGCGCTCGACAAAGGTGAGTTTACACTAGAGAAGCTATTTCGGTCGATGGCATATCTAATACCTACTAGTATTGACGATCTACAACGTGTTTCTCCTGATACGGACAAGCTTACAACAGCTTACCAAGTTCTACTTAGTGCTATTGAAGAACAATTGACAGATATTGAACTATGGCAACTTGAAACTGAATCAATTGGAGATGTTTCTTCTGCAAAACCCTGTATTGTCATTGGTCGAACACTTGATGGGGATTGGTTGGGAGTTACAACTCAGGTAATGTCAGTATTGCAAATAGAAATCAAAACAGATGAGAAATTTTATATAAATGATAGAGGTGCAGCAAAACTAGAGAATCAGAAATTGATTTCTATACTCGATCGAGTATTGCCTGAAGCTAACAAACTTTTACCTGACAGCGAGGCAACTGAGAAAATCACATGGTCATTAACAGAAAATCGCGGTGCCACTATCCAGAATTTGCTTTTATCAACAAAACATTTTGGTGTGAAAGATATTCAAGGTGGTGAATACTTATTCCAAAGGACAGATGTAGAAGATAATGAAGTGGAGCGGCGTGAATTATTTGCCAAATTAGTGATTGACAATTTGGATGACATTCATGTCTACTTTATTGGAGGGTGTAATGTAGATATTTACTTATTAGGAAAAACTAAAAATCAAGACTGGATCGGCATACGGACAGGAGTAACATGGACTTAATTATTTGATGATTAGCTGAGATCGAGTTATACTCACGATCCCGATTTTATTTGCTATGTGAAGAATCGATCGAATCTACAGATAGAGCTAAAAAAGAGCGATAGACCATCTAAAATTAGTCAAGCGTTATGACATTGCTTCACTATTCAAATATCCAGGCAGAGCTATCTTGATTATCGCCTCAAGTGGATAGTCGATCTCAGTCGATCGATTGTCGATCTCTGGGCTATTACGCAAATCTCTAGGTACAATTAGAGTAGTAACCCTTGTATTGTGGGATTCAACCTATGCCAAAAACAGTTTGGGCAACCTTTTCGCAGGGAAAAGTTGAACTGTTAGAGCAGATCGCTATTCCTGATGGAACGAGAATACTCGTGACGATCTTACCTGATGATGAGAGCGATTTCTGGCTCAAAGCTAGCCAAACCTCACTCGCTGCCGTTTGGGATAACGATGAGGATGATATCTATGCCCAGCTACACTAAAGACGACATCATCTTGGTTCGATTAGGGCAAGAAGTAGAGATTCTAGAAGCCCCTAAGTCGATCGACTGTAATGAAGTTATGCCAGGATTCATACTGGACATGAGCAGAATTTGATAAAACTCAGTACTCATCACCTAGCCAGAAAAGTTATATGAATCTAACTCTAAAACCCGAACTAACAGAATTTATTCAGCAAGAAATCCTCATGGGTAAATATGCTAGCCCCGAAGAAGCGATCGAGGCTGCACTAAACTTACTAAAATCTAAAAGTGCTACCAATCGATTAGCTACCGAACTCCGCGAAAAAATAGATAGTGCAGCGGCTCAACTCGATCGAGGAGAAGGCTTAAACGGAGAAGATGTCATAGCAGGGTTGAGAGCCAAGCTACAAGCAGCGAGAGAGGCTCCGTAGATTGACTCAGTATCTTATCGCACCAGACGCAGCTAGAGATCTAGACGAAATATCCGAATACTATGCTGTACATAATATTGAAGCTGGTGAGAAGCTGCTTGATGAATTTGAAGCTAGATGTAAATATTTAGTGAATTTTCCCAAGATTGGCAAAAGCTATCAGTTACTCCGTGCCGATCTCAGAGGAATTTCCTTTTCTAGCTATATCATTTTCTATCGAGCCAACGAGGATATTGTTGAAATTTTGAGAGTTGTAAGTGGGAGTAGAGACTTGGAAGCTGTATTTGCAGATCCTTAGCAGTTTAGGTATCGATCGATTTGGCAAGCCTCCAGAACTTTTGACTGCGCCCGACTCACTATTGGGGGAAGACGTATTAAGAGGGTTTGTGCTTGATGCTAGATTTTTGTGGAGCAAGCCCTAGTTAATGTCCAATATTTAGTCGATCGCTTTCTGCTACAATACCCCAATCTCTCGCAAACAGCGACGGGTTAATTCTTTCCGAGCTGTTAGATCTGTTTGAGTGTGGATATCGATATTCGTTGCAAAGAAATAGACGTTCTTGCCCTTTTCTAGATACCCTACATACCAGCCAATTTGTGGTTTGATACCCTCATCAAATCCGGTAAAACCTGTTTTTCCACGAATGGTATAGTCTGGAGTTTGTTCGACGATCGTTATATCCTTGACGATCGCGATCGATCGCTTGGAAAATGGCAAATCGCCATTATATAGACGACGGAGAAATTGAATTTGAGCTTGAGGAGTAATTCGCAGTTTACCTCTGAGCCAAAAGTTATCGATCTCTTTTTTAGCACCGATTTGGTGATTACCATAGCCCACTTGTGTCACCCACTTTTGCATCTGCTCGTGTCCGACTCGACGCGCCAGTACTTGATAAAACCAGACGGCTGAAAGCTTCATTGCTTCCTTGAGATTTAGATCGCGATTCCATTCTGGCGGCTTGCGATCGATTCCATCCCAAGTCAATATCGCTAGCTCGTCGGGGATAACTTTTGTTTCGAGTGAAATCAGAGCGTTGAGAATCTTAAATGTCGATGCGGGTAAGAATTCTGTGCTATTACGCTGAGGATTGTGCTGATAAGTGCGATCGCTGTTAGCATCATAAATTAGGATCGACCCTTCGACTTTGAGATCTTGGAAGTGTTTGTTAAAATCGATAGATCTTGCCGAAATTGCTAGCGGAGATGCAGCAGTTATATTTGGTGTGGTTAAAGCTGCTTGAGATGAGTAAAGTACTATCAAAATAGCAAAGCACAACGCGATCGAGACAACTAAAAATTTATTCAATCGTAATAGTTTAGTTTGCATTCACACCTGACAAGAATTTACTAGTTTCAGCATACTACGATAACGATCGATCTAGGATACTGGTGCGTTACGGCTTGCGCCTAAGACACCATAGAGCAACCTAGATGCTAATTGAGGATTGCCATAACTAACGATCGTGGAATTTTCGAGTGGAGAGGAACCAACATTGCTTACCTACTCTTCACAGATCTATTCGAGTGTAAGATCGAAGTCTATCTCTCCACTAAATGTATGTCTGAGCGTGATGAATTACCGATGGATTTGGAGCAGATCGAGCGAGATTTGCGCGATCGAGCACTGAATAAGCAAAAAGTGGCATTGGACACATTAGCACAGGTTCCCGCCGATGTAGCGGTACCGATTCTCGCTAGATTGTTGGAGTCGAGCGACTTTATGCAGCGGCGAGTTGCGGTGATGGGTTTGGGCAATCATCGAGTGGAGGAGTCGTTTCAACTGTTAGCCAACGTAATTACCAACGATCGCGATCCCAATGTGATGGGTGAAGCGGCGAATTCGATCTTTGATTTTGGCGATCGCGCGATTCCGTTATTGGTAAATTTATTTAAAAATACTCAGAATTGGCTAGTCCGCCAAAGTATCATTTCCTTATTGCTCGATACCGATCGTTATGCCGAGCTGCTGGATACTGCCGAACTGGCGATCGCGGATGAGACTCAATCGGTACAAGAGGTAGGTATTTTGGCTCTGGGGCATCTATTAAATTCACCTGTGGGAGAACGCGCTCTATCGTTACTTTTAGACTTGTGCAAAGATCCCTCCTGGCGCAATCGCTGGCGGGCGACGATCGCGCTCCAAAGCCTCCAAAATACCGCTACAAAGGCAGCGATCGCCAGAATGCAACAAGATGAGCATTTTCGGGTGGTAGCAGCGGCTCTAGAGGTTGCTAACCACTGGGCGAGTTCTGGGTAGGTTTTAGGCTTTAGGAATTTTTAAGCCTAGATTTCCATGAAAATCTTGCTGTACCTTGTGGGTTAATTGCTTTGAGACGCGATTGACGATTTGTTTTAAGACTTTATCACCCGTACCTTGGATCGCACCTGTGGGTAACTTGTAGATAAACTTGGGAAACTGAATGTATACATGTAAATCGAGATCCCAGTCGATCTTGGTACCTGATTGCTGTCCATTTACGAACTCTACTAGCCGCATCTGAGCATTGAAACTCACTTCATAACCTGGAGGCGTATAATCGGGGATTTCAATAGTTTTGATGCGATAGATCCCACTATCCTGTGGCAACAGCTCCAAGCCAATCTTTGGTTCGACGGCGTAGCCACATGAATTGAACTTACCAATAGTTAGAGCATAACCATTTTGTCCGAGCGGGTTGGCTGTCATTGGACGAGCGCAACGCGTAAACCAGCCTGGATGAGCATCCAGATATTTGCCGACAGTTTTGATGTCCGACCCCATCAACATGGTATCAGTGAAGCGATAGCTAAAACAGAAGGGCTGGAGTTGCATTGTCTCTGGGGATGCCAGTCGCTGTTCTGATTCAGGATTCGTCACGATCGAATTCTGTTGTTTGCTTTTCTCTAGTGTTGTTACTGGCATCTCCTTTATTATCCCGTTGATGTGGTGACTGTATGGTGTCGAGCGAAATGCACTGACTGCTAATATCTATTTACAAGCTCTGGCTGGTTAAAACCGGAAAATTTAATTTAATTAAAGTAATTAGTAGTTGAAAAATTGATGCTCGTGCCCAGATCGAGTGCGGTGGTGGAGCCTGTCCGATCGGCAGATCGCTAATCAAGATGTTATGGATTGACTCGTGTTGGTTGCAATTTCGTGACGAAAAACACCCGTTTGATTGTTTCTATATTTAACATAAGTAGTAAGAGTACTCAACCTAAAATTTATTTTAATCAAAACCTCATGAAAGCATTTGTAGCAGGCGCGACAGGCGAAACTGGACGGCGAATCGTTCAAGAGCTAGTCAAACGGCAGATTCCAGTGCGAGCAATGGTGCGAGATATCGCCAAAGCACAAACTATTTTACCAGCGGAGGTAGAATTAGTCGTCGGTGATGTCCTCAATCTCGACAGTATTACTACTGCGCTCGGTGACAGTACGGTAATTCTCTGCGCGACAGGAGCTAAACCCAGTTTAGATCCGACAGGCCCCTATCAGGTGGATTATGAGGGCACCAAAAATCTGGTAAATGCCGCCAAATCTCACAATATCGAGCAGTTTGTGTTTGTTTCATCACTGTGTGTATCGAAGTTTTTCCATCCGCTCAATCTGTTTTGGTTGATCTTGTGGTGGAAACAACAAGCCGAGCAGTATCTCAAAGATAGTGGACTCAACTATACGATCGTGCGTCCAGGTGGACTTAAAAATGAAGATAATCCTAATCCGGTGGTGATGTCGGGAGCGGATACCCTCTTTGATGGTAGTATACCTAGACAAAAGGTGGCTCAGGTGTGCGTTGAGTCACTCACCAACCCTCAAGCCCGAAATAAAGTACTCGAAATCGTCAGCACACCCACAGCAGTGGCAAAAAGTTGGGAAGATCTATTTGCTAGTGTGTAGTATTTAGGGGATAGTGAATAATGAGACTGGCGGTGCATCTCTAGTCGCTAATTACTATCCTCTTTATCCCCAGATCTCGTCCCCAATCTTACATGGATCTACCCAAACCCAAACGTTTTAACACAATTGGTATCGCGATCGGCTGTGTGGTTTCGCTATGCTTATTGTTGATATTGAGACAACCATCGCGTCGTCAGGGGAATCCAATTTTTGAGACAGCCAGCAATCCACCGTTAGTGATGACAGGTGGCGATCCTTATGTTCGGGCACTAATGCGAATGATTTCGGCGAGTGAGGCAAGCGATCGACAACCCTATGCGGTAATATATGGTGGGAGTCATGCCCAGAATCTCGATCGACATCCCGAACAGTGTATTCGGATTACTAGTGGCCCGAATATCAATAATTGTTCCACAGCAGCGGGACGCTATCAGATGATTAATACCACTTGGGCAACAATGGCCAAGAAATATCATTCAGAGCGAGCGTGTACGCTGTTTGTCTTTGGGTGCGGCTATAGTTTCGAGGCAGAGTATCAAGACGCAGTAGTTCATGCTTGGCTCAGTGACGAGCAAGCCTGGAAGATGAATATTCCCCAATTATTAAAAGCTGGCGAGTTGGAAAAAGTCAGACAGCGGTTGTCTAGTACTTGGACGAGTTTAGGTTATGGGATTGAAACAAATATGGTGACACCAAAGTTAGCAGGTATTTATCAGCAGTTATTACAGGAAGAATTGGCACAGAAAAATTAGCTCTTAGCAATATTACTCATCCTTCAATAGCATTTGTTCGACAAAATTGGTGTAGACTTCACCTCTAATAAAATCGGGATGTTCGAGAATCCGTTGATGAAAATTAATCGTCGTTGGTACGCCCGTAATTGCATACTCGCGGAGGGCGCGACGCATCCGGCGAATTGCCATATCTCGATCGACTCCCCAGACGATTAATTTGCCAATTAGAGAGTCATAAAAAGGCGGAATCTCGTAATCAGTATACACATGTGAATCAATCCGCACTCCTGGCCCACCTGGAGCCAGATAACCAGTGATTTTACCAGGGCAGGGTCGGAAATTATGGTCGGGATCTTCAGCATTGACTCGACATTCGATCGAGTGACCTTTTAGTACTACTTGCTCTTGCGTGAAAGATAGTTTTTCACCTTGGGCGACGCGGATTTGCTCGGCGATCAAATCTAGTCCGGTAATCATTTCTGTCACCGGATGTTCGACTTGGATGCGAGTATTCATCTCCATAAAGTAGAAATCACCGTGTTTATCGAGCAGAAATTCTACCGTACCCACTCCAGAATAATCGATCGATTTCGCCGCTGCGATCGCCGCCGCACCCATTTTTTGCCGTAATTCAGGGGTCAATGCTGGACTGGGAGCTTCTTCTAATAACTTCTGATGTCGCCGTTGGATCGAACAATCGCGTTCGCCTAGATAGACGACATTCCCATAGTTATCAGCCAGAATCTGAAACTCAATATGACGCGGACATTCGATAAATTTCTCGACATATACCCCACCATTGCCAAATGCCGCCGCTGCTTCGCCTTGAGCGGCATGATATAGCCGCACTAAGTCTGCTTCTTCCCGCACCAACCGCATTCCCCTACCGCCACCGCCAGCAGTGGCTTTGAGCATCACTGGATAGCCGATTTCGGCGGCGGTTTTGAGTGCTGCTTCGGCATCGGCTAAGAGTCCATCGCTACCAGGTACCGTCGGTACGCCTACGCGTTTCATCGTTTCCTTGGCGGTAGATTTGTCTCCCATCGCCCGCATCGCGGCTGGTGAAGGGCCGATAAAGGTGAGATGATGATCTGCACAAATCTCTGCAAATCGAGCATTCTCCGCCAGAAATCCGTAACCTGGATGAA
>ENA-OFCD01000532-OFCD01000532.1-metagenomes-genome-assembly--contig:-NODE-532-length-23914-cov-5.886500_pt1 | contig 23914 bp, 20 predicted proteins | sample MGYA00153392_OFCD01 | MGnify analysis MGYA00153392
AAAACTCAGAAACGAAAAAGCCGCTCCGAAGGCGGCTTGAATACAATGGCAGGATTTCCCGCCAGTTTCGAAGATCAGACCGAAAAGCTGGAGCCGCAGCCGCACGACGTGCTGGCATTGGGATTCTTGATCACGAACTGCGCACCTTCCAGATCGTTTTTGTAATCAATCTCTGCCCCTGCCAGATACTGGTAGCTCATCGCATCAATCAACAGCGACACCCCGTTCTTGGTCATCGTCGTGTCGTCCTCGTTGGCGACCTCGTCAAACGTGAATCCATAGGAGAAGCCGGAGCAGCTGCCGCCCTCAACAAAAACACGCAGTTTCAGGTCGGGGTTGCCTTCGTCGGCAATCAAATCAGCGACCTTGGCCGCTGCGCTGTCGGTAAAGACGAAAGGTGCGGGGATTTCGGTCGGGATGTTTTCAGCAACTTTGCTCATGGTGTTACCCCTGAATTTTTCGCGGCAAGCTTGGGCGTTTTGATGTTGAAGCTCTCGCCGCAGCCGCATTCGCTGTCGACGTTTGGATTATCAAATTTAAACATCTGTTTTAGCCCTTCGGTGACGAAATCGATCCGTGAGCCGTCAAGTACCAACAGACTTTCTGCGTCGAGCACTACATGGGCACCATGCGACTCGAACGTGTGATCTCCTGCGCGTATTTCGTCGGCGATGTCAAAGGTGTACGCCAAGCCGGAACAGCCGACTTTCTTGACGCCGATGCGTAGCGCAAGACCGTTACCTCGTTTTGCAAGCTGGCTCTGAATCTGTTTTGCCGCATTTTGAGTCAATGTAATTGCCATAAGTTAACCTTCAAAGTAACCAAAGAATGCACTGCGATCAGGAGGAAAATCCAAGATAAATCGCCTGGGGGTTCATTGAGCTGCCCTAAAAAATGTATTTATAGTATCGTTCCGAAACTATTCTCTTGTCAACATAGTTTTGAAACGCTATCATATTGGCATGCTCAAGGAGTTTAAAATGAAAAGTCGTACACTTGCGGAGTTGGTCTTTCACTTGGGACGTATAGCCTCCGGCGAGGGGCTCGTGGAAGGGCTCACGGCCGCCCAGTGGGCAGTGCTCAGATACTTCGCACAGGCCAATCGCTTCTCGCGAACCCCGTCTGCTTTCGCCGCGTTCCATGGCACGACTCGGGGTACGGCGACGCAGACAATCAAAAGCCTTGAAGCCCAAGGCTATCTGACACGCGTGCGGTCAGAGGACGACAGGCGCAGTGTGTGGTTGGTTCTGACCGAAAAAGCCAGGGCTATTGTTGCAAACGACCCCTTTGAATCCCTAGTCCGTGCTGCTGACTCCCTACCCCCCATTGTCCAAGGCTACTTCGCCAATGCCTTGCAACATATGCTGGGTGAGGTGGCGCGCGAGAGAGGCAAAGCTCCCTTCGGCACCTGCACGTCGTGTCAGCATTTGAAAAGCGACGGTTGCAGCCGGAAGGGACAGACCGCCTATGTGTGCGGGTTCACGAGCGAGCCACTGCGGTTGGAAGAGCTCGACGGGGTCTGCATCAACTTTGTCCCGGGTACAGTGAACCCAGCCGTCAAGACAGGAATTAGTCTAGTTTAGGATGGCCTGTCCGTCCTTCACACAGCTGCTTGACGCTGTCTCATTCTTGCTAAATTTATCCACCATCCTAGCGCTCCGCTATTTATAATTGGGCGAAGAACAAACCTCTGCCGGTGTGCGATTGCCTTGAGACTGGTGTGGCCACTCATCATCGTAAAACCCAAAGTGTTCCGTCAGCCCGATTATCAATTCCGACGGGTTGGCATAGCCCTTCGGATACACGTCTTCGTATTTCACGCTGCGCCATAACCGTTCAACAAAGATGTTGTTCAGTGCCCGGCCACGTCCGTCCATGCTGATGGTAATGCCGTGTGCTTTGAGCAAGCCCGTAAAACTGTCACGGGTGAACTGGCAACTTTGATCGGTGTTGAATATCTCAGGGTCACCATATCCCCCGGTGTCTTTTCCAAACAGTCTACGAAGAGCGATGTGGTCAGTGTGTTGCTGATTCTAAAGCTCAGTACTTTCCTGCTGTACCAATCGATCTGGAGTTGGAGTTGACCCGTTTCCACGGACAGTTCAGAGGTCCTCGACCTCGGGTTGATTGTGCGCCAGAACACGACTTATCCACCGGGTGCTGCGCACCTGTTGATAAGCCTGCACTTTTGGCGCACAAGGTCGACCTCTAAGCTGTCTGCGGAAACGGGTCAACTCCAGTTTGGCGTGGTCACCCAAAAACAACGACACGTAATAGACGACCCCGTAATAATATGCACAGACGAAAGTTGTTTTTCAGGTTCCGCTCTTACCGTCCAGTCCCAACTTTTGGTTTTCTCATAAATCGCACCAGTCATAGAAAATAAAGCTTTGCTGTATTGCATCGCTGGGGCAAAAAATGATCCGGGGTCTGTCCGCATTATTCCTGCTATGGATGAACCGTGATGTTGCTCACGAGCCGCAGATCAACATCCTGGGTCGTGCCATTTTTCAGTGTGATATGCAGAATCCCGCTCGCGGGCACATGTATCCGCTCGCCTCCTCCTGCAACGCGATCCCGCGTGTTGTCATTGCTGCTATCCGCACCGCTAGGTGTGCTGGTAAACAAGGTGGCGCCGGTCAGACGAATGCGGAATGTTCCGCTTCCGCCTGCGTCGTTGGTGGTGTGCAGGATGACCGTCTGGCGTTTTGCCAGCTTGACGGTTGCGATGTCTCGCCCGGTAGCGCCGCCGTAGCTTTGCGCAAAATGACAGCATTCAAGCGAGCTCGATCCATTGCGTGCGAGCACCTCAAAATTCAGTACGGCGGCGCTCCCGGGGTTGGCGCTGACATCCACAGTTATTGTCAATGTGCCTGGGCCGGCGGTCAGCGAATAAAAACTTTCCCTGTTGGGCTCGTTCAAATCTCCGGTTATCTCTGCAGAATTTAGCGGTATCGGGTTATCGCGGTCAGAGGATTGCGCTGATGTGTGCGTGGTGGCTGCCAAAAGCAGCAAAGATAGCGTCACAAGTAACAAACTCTTTTTCACTTTTATCTCCTGGAAGGAACAAATGGGAACGGACAACATTTTCTCCAGCGCCTGCATGTGGCTGGCCTGTTGTTCGATACGCAAGGCTTGCTTTCTGATCTCAATGTCATTTTCGTTTAACAATTGGTTCAGTTTCTAAAACGCCGCTAGCGCCACGCCTTGCGTATTGGTGATGCTGATCTTGTGATGGGGTGAAAGTGAACAGGGCGAGGTGAATGTTAAGCGGCGGGGAATGTTTCACGACGGGTCTCCGGTTACAGGAATCATTCATGGTCGTATGGTGTTTGGTTTACAGAGACCCCGGCACGCAGGAAGGACCTGGCGGTAACAGTTGTATCCCAACCTGATTCAACAGCCGGGCGACCGCGACCGAACCCGCTGGATCAACCGCATAGACCTGCGCAAAAAGCTGGCCAAAGACCGTACTATCACTGGGTAGCTTTGTGCAGCCACCGGGGCAAGATGCCCGGGTAATGATCACGGGATACCCCAACGTCTGCACAATCTGACTTGGGCTGACATAGCCATGCGCCAGCAGCAATAATGCAATCAACATCGACGGCTGGGCGGTGGTAACGGGGCTCTCACCTTGGATCCGGTAGCGACAGGGGCTGGGAGGATGCGCACCCGGAGACGGGTTCACCACGCAGGGGTTTGGGGGGTGTGCGATCTCCGCCTCCAGCACGGCCTCGTTAGAGGTAGTGGTGATTCCACGCTCGTTGGTGTCCACATCGAAGCGGAAACGCGAGGTCAATTCAAGGACCGACCCGTCGGGGAGTGCGAGCGTTGTATTTGCCTGAATGCGTGGCGTTGATGACTGAGCGAACGCCATAGACGAGCCAACGGTGAGAGCAGCCATCATCGCCAACGTGATCACTAAAGTTTGTTTTCTACCTTTGGTATTCATTTTTTTCTCCTCTGCGCCTTGAAATGATTCCTTGGCGCGGTGAGCCAGCATGGTGTTTCGAGAAATGCGGTCTTTGTAGGATATGTCTGGTGCCGAAGGTCAACGCCAAATTCAAGATACGCTTATCCAATAAGGATTGATACCGAACCCCATCCCCTGATTGCGGGAGGGAGGGATACTAAGAAATCTGGCTAGCCGGTCTGCCGAGGGCTACAAAATGAATCGCCTTTGGACTAACGGCGCGCTCGTTGATGCCGCGCTATTTATGGGACACTAAGTCTCTGATATTGTGACTCTTGAGTACGCTGGACTGTTGCTAGTTTTTCGATTCACTTGACTGTTAATCCGCAGGCCCGTGGTCCGAGTTCAGGTCGGTGAGCCGAAATTAAGTATTGAAATTAAGGGGTTACAGCACAATAGCGGTAACCCCTTTTTTCATTGGGGTGCTGGCCGCGCGTTAGTGATGTGGCACGCTACCAAAATTAACGAAAATCTCAACACGAATAAAATCAAAAATGGCCAAACCCAAAACCCTCTACAGTTGCTCCGAATGCGGCGGCCAATCGCCCAAATGGCAGGGCCAATGCCCGCATTGCCATGCCTGGAATACGCTGGTCGAAACCGTCGCCGAGCAAGCCAGCGCCTCGACCAACCGCTTCTCTACATTAGCGGGCGTAACAGCCGAACGTGGCGTGGTGCAATCGTTATCGAAAGTCCGCGCCGAAGATGTGCCGCGCAAACCGACCGGTATCAGCGAATTTGATCGTGTGCTCGGCGGCGGCTTGGTCGGGGGCGGCGTCGTGTTGATTGGCGGTGATCCCGGCATTGGCAAATCCACATTGCTCCTGCAGGCGCTCGCCAGCATCTCGAATACCAACACCGTGCTTTACGTGAGCGGCGAAGAAAGCCCGCAGCAAATCGCCATGCGCGCCAGGCGGCTTTCGCTGGATACGCATGATGTCAAACTGCTCGCCGAAATTGAGCTGGAAAAAATCCTCAGCGTCATCGCCCACGAAAAGCCGCAAGTCGCGGTCATCGATTCCATCCAAACCGTTTACTCTGCTGCACTCACGTCCGCCCCCGGCTCTGTCGCCCAAGTGCGCGAATGCGCCGCACACCTTACACGCATGGCGAAATGGAGCGGCACCACCTTGATCCTCGTCGGCCACGTCACGAAAGAGGGCGCATTGGCCGGGCCCAGAGTGCTCGAACACATGGTCGATACTGTGCTCTATTTCGAGGGCGATACGCATTCCTCATTTCGCCTCATCCGCGCGGTCAAAAATCGCTTCGGCGCGGTCAACGAAATCGGCGTTTTCGCGATGACCGAAAAAGGTTTACGCGAAGTCACCAACCCGTCGGCCATATTTTTATCGCAACACGACACCTCCGTATCCGGTAGCTGCGTCATGGTCACGCAAGAAGGCTCGCGCCCGCTGCTAGTCGAAATTCAGGCGCTGGTCGACAACAGTTATGGCATGAACCCCAAGCGCCTCTCGGTCGGCCTAGAGCAAAATCGCCTTGCGATGTTGCTTGCGGTATTACACCGCCACGGCGGCCTCGCCGTATTCGATCAGGACGTCTTCATCAACGCCGTCGGTGGGGTGCGCATTGATGAACCCGGCGCGGATTTAGCCGTGCTGCTGGCCATCGTCTCCAGCTTCAAAAACAAGCCCCTCCCCGCGAAGCACGTTGTCTTTGGTGAGATCGGTTTGGCCGGCGAAGTTCGGCCGGTGCAACGCGGACAGGAACGATTGAAGGAAGCAGCGAAACTCGGCTTTACCCACGCGATCGTGCCGAAGGCGAATAAGCCGAAACACAAGATTGAAGGGATGGAGATTATTGCGGTGGAGCGGGTGGAGCAGGCGGTGGCTTATTGTCGGGGTGGGTAGAAAGTATTCTCAATGGAGAAAATTGTGTTGTCAAAAAAAGAAGTAAACCGGGCTGGCGAGGTTTTAAAAAAAGATCTCATCGGCCAGAATCAGCTTCTGGACGCAATGGGAGTGCTCAATACATGGCGCGCGAAACACAGCTTTCCTATCAATACATTCCAAGCCACGCGGCGACATCGTTTGTCGTCGATAGATTCCACTGCATTAGTCGCGCAGAGACTAGAGCGATCATCTTCCATTATTTCCAAATTGAAGCGACTTGACGGTATGAAGCTTGCGCGGATGCAGGATAGTGGCGGTATGCGCGGAGTGCCATCACGTTTAAGTCAGGTGAATGATGTTCGTGCTCTATACGAGGAAGTTGGCCGATTTGATCATGAGCTTGCAGCGTTAACAGACTATATTCACAATCCAAAAGTGGACGGGTATCGCAGCGTGCATTTTGGTTTTCGTTATCAAAATTAACTGGAACCTGAACACAACGTGCTCTTTGTTGAACTGCAACTTCGCATAAAATTACAGCATGCCTGGGCCACCGCTGTCGAAACAATGGGTACTTTTTTAGGGCAGGGCTTGAAAGCTAGACAGGGTGAAAGCCATGGACTCAGATTTTTTGACTTGGTTAGTTTTGCGTTCGCACATATTGAAAAAGCGCCTCGAATACCGGGATGAGATGGACTCGACTTTGAAAGTACCTGTATCGCCATTCGTGACGCTGAAATTCGATTGGGTGTCCTTGATAAATTACGCGGATTCACGGCTGTAGTAAACGCGATAAGCGATACGAAGCATCGCTCGCGCAAGTTCTTCTATCACCTCGTGATTTTGAATTCACTTCAAAATTCGGTAGAGATATTTCCATATAGCGAAAAGGAGTTTGAGATCGCGGCCGCACAATATGCGGAATCCGAAAGACGGGTTATTTCAGGTGAGGCAATTGAAGTGTTTCTGGTTTCGGCAGGCCCAATACATTCACTTCGTAAAGCATGCCCAATTTTCTTTTTAGATGCAGAGTCTTTCATACGCCAAGTAACTCGCCTAATTGAAGTCGGCACAAAAGCGCGCGGAACTGGTAAGCGAAGACGATTGGTTATAAAAAAAGGACAAGCTTATTTTGATTTCTAGCACGTAGGTTGGACAGGGTTCATCTGCCCAACATCGGTGCTTGAGTGGCGATGTTGGGCAAACGATAAAGCAATTTATCCAACGTATCAATTTTCTCCACGCCTAAAAATTGACACGGCCCAATACGAGCGGGCCGTTCCAACCACAAAAAAATCTGGGCGTTCGACTCGTCGCTGCGGCGGTCCATTGAGATAATATCGCAGCGGGACTTAACCAACCCAAGCGCTTGCGGATACATTGATCTAATTCATTCGCAATCCAGTTCAGTTTTGCCTGCGTGAAATGACGCAAACTCTTCCCCTTTGGGATGTACTGGCGTATTAATTTGTTCATATTCTCCACCGCCCTTTTCTGACACTAGTTGATGCCCTGCTGGAAACGGGTGAAGGTGATTTTGGGCAGCATTGTGCTTAATCGCAGATTGCTGCGCGGGCATCATCAAGTCCGCGGAAAAAGCCGGCATCAACCGCGAATTGCTATGCCGCACGTTATCGAAAAAAAGCAGCGACACAACCATCAAGCTTGATGCCGATTTTGCTTACAGTTGAACTCAGCGCCGCCCAGTTCGGGGGTGTTCAGAGCCATGCTTCGTGTACGACCGCACCGCACGTTCTTTAACTTCCGGTAAACGGCTCATACTTTTTTTCATGGAGGCTTTATTTACTCAAGTTCAGGAGCCTTCGTCAAACTGGGTCGGTTCAGATGGTTAAAATCCTACTATCGGATGAGTATTTTGATTTGATGTAAACAAATGAAACGGGAGCACGTTTAACGAACAAAGGAATCATCTGACGTTTTCAACTGACCACAAGGAGCCTCAAATCAATAAATTTATCGTCGTTCTGGTTGCATCTTTATTTGCCGCAAGCGTATTTGCGCAAACGGCAACACAAACCGTCAAAGCGGATGCGGAAGTGGCAAAAACAAAGGTCAAGGAGGAGGTAAAAGAAATAGCGGCAGGCGCTAAAAAAGTTGGCCAGAAGGTCAAGACGACCGCAAAAAAAATAGCGGTTAAGGTGAAGGAAGAAGCCAAGGAAGTAAAGGCGAAAGTAACTAAGTGAAGTTGCGCTCAACTTGCTGGGGGCACCACTCCTAGCGTTACGGGCTTTGTGGGATAACGAACAGACGGCGGCAGGCATAGACTTTAAACTCTGAGCTCAGCAATCCCGCATTTAAAGCCGTTTCCGAAGATGCAGTTTGCGGATGCTCTATATTTTATCGATAAGGAAATCACTATGAAAACACTATCAGCATTTAGCATCACCATTGTCACTACAACAGCATTACTGGCCGGCTGCGCAGACATGCCTTCCAACCAACAGAATTATCCTTCGCAGAATTATTCCTCGCAGAATTATCCTTCACAGAATTACCGACAGCAGGGCACGTCCTACGGCACAGTTGACCGGATCGAGCTCGTTAGAAGTGGCGACTCCAATAATGTGGCGGGCACTATCATTGGCGGCATCATCGGTGGGGTCATTGGTCACCAGATTGGTAGTGGCAATGGCAACACCGCTGCTACAGTCGCAGGTGCTGCGGGCGGTGCTTATGTTGGCAATCAGGTTCAGCAACGTCGGCGCAATGACAACGAGGCGTTTCGGGTAACAGTGCGTATGGATAACGGCTCATATCAAACCATTACCGAGGACAACATTACAGATTTGCGAACGGGTGACCGCGTCCGCCTTGATAGTAACGGCCTTTCCCGATATTAAAGCAATGCGATGAAGGCGCGGCGCACGACAGAAAAATCTGCCGTGCGCCGCGTGGTTTCAAGATATGCTCTTAAAGTCTAACCGAACTCAGCTTTACTTCAAATCCCAGTCTAAAAATCCCACAATGAATGGCGGATGAATGGGGCGCCAGCGTACTTGAGGTTCTCAGCCCTTTTTCTGACAAGGCACTTCAGCTTTGAAGTTGAGTGTGAAACTACGTTGCTTTCACTGCTCTTTTTTGATGTCTTCCAATGCGTTACTCTATCCGCGTTGTTTCATCTTTTTGCCCTAATTAAATACTCAACAAAAAGCCTACAGGAGTACTTTTTCTCTCGCGAAAGTGGGGGTTTTTGGGGGGATGTTCGTTGGGCAAAGGTCGAGATGGTGTCCATGTCAGCAATGGCGCTAAAACAATTTACGCGCTGCAATTTGTGTTCAAATTTTTGAGCAATATACACTCAACCTCCCCCATTCCTGCATTCATCTGAGCGGGGGAAGAAGCAAATCACGGCCTCTATCTACATCCTGAACACACCATATTGCGTCTTCTCAATCGGCGCATTCATCGCCGCCGATAGCCCCAATCCCAATACCGTGCGCGTATCTTTTGGATCAATCACACCGTCGTCCCATAGCCGCGCGGTGGCGTAATATGGATTGCCTTGATCTTCGTATTGCTGACGAATCGGCGCTTTAAAAGCTTCTTCTTCTTCCGCCGTCCAAGAGCCGCCTTTGCCTTCAATGCCATCGCGTTTTACGGTGGCAAGCACGGATGCGGCTTGTTCCCCGCCCATCACCGAAATGCGTGTATTGGGCCATGTCCATAAAAAGCGTGGGTTGAACGCTCTTCCACACATGCCGTAGTTTCCCGCACCAAATGAGCCACCGATCAGTACGGTGAATTTCGGCACTTTTGCGCATGAAACGGCGGTGACCATCTTCGCGCCGTCTTTGGCAATGCCGCCGGTTTCGTATTTCTTGCCGACCATAAATCCGGTGATGTTTTGCAAAAATATCAGCGGCGTCCCGCGCTGATTGCATAGCTCAATAAAGTGCGTGCCTTTCAATGCGGATTCGGAAAACAAAATTCCATTGTTAGCGATGATGCCGACCGGGTGACCCCAGATATGCGCAAAGCCGCATACCAGTGTGGTGCCATACAGCGCCTTGAATTCGTGGAAGTCCGAGCCATCCACAATACGCGCGATGACCTCGCGAATATCAAACGGTTGCTTGGTATCTTTGGGAATCACGCCGTAGAGTTCTTCCGCCGCGTATTTCGGTTCGACAGCGTTTTGCAACGCCACATCTGGCGTTTTTTTGCGATTCAAATGTGAGACGATTTCGCGCGCAATACCGAGCGCGTGTTTATCGTTTTCCGCCAGATGATCGGTCACGCCCGAGGTGCGCGAGTGCACGTCACCGCCGCCTAATTCTTCAGCGGTGACCACTTCGCCGGTCGCCGCTTTCACCAGCGGTGGGCCACCCAAAAATATGGTGCCCTGATTTTTGACGATGATCGATTCATCGCACATCGCCGGCACATAGGCGCCGCCCGCCGTGCACGAGCCCATCACGCAGGCGATTTGCGGAATACCTTTTGCAGACAAATTTGCCTGATTGTAAAAGATACGGCCAAAGTGTTCTTTGTCTGGGAACACCTCGTCCTGCAGCGGCAAAAATGCGCCACCCGAATCGACCAGATACACACAAGGCAAATTGTTTTGCATCGCAATTTCCTGCGCACGCAAATGCTTTTTTACCGTCAGCGGATAGTATGTTCCGCCTTTGACGGTGGCGTCATTGGCAACGATCACCACCTCTTGTCCGGATACGCGTCCGATGCCGGTGATTACACCCGCAGCGGGTGCGTCATGCCCGGTTTTGCCGTAAACGCCCCATGCGGCTAGTGGTGAGAATTCGAGAAAAGGTGAGCCTTGGTCGAGCAGCGCTTTCACGCGATCACGCGGCAGCAATTTGCCGCGTGCTACATGCTTGGCGTTCGCATCCGCGCCGCCACCCTCCGCGACTTGGCTGCTGCGATGGTTCAATTCATCGACCAGCGTGCGCATGTGTGCCGCATTGGCGATGAAATTAGGCGACAGCGCATCAAGCTTGGATTTTAGTTGGGGCATTTATGGTTTTCTATTTTTATGTTGTGATTCGCTTGACGACGAATAATGTTTTTTAGTGTGATGAGGTAGCACTTGACGGCCTCAAACTTTCATCATTCCACCAAATTTCGCGCAATCACCATCCGCTGCACTTCACTGGTGCCTTCATAAATCTGCGTAATCCGCGCATCGCGGTAGTAGCGCTCAACCGGATAATCTTCGAGATAGCCATAACCACCATGAATTTGAATCGCTTTTGAGCAGACCCATTCGGCGAGTTCGGATGCATACAGCTTCGCCTGTGATGCTTCGCTTAAACACGGCATGCCTTCGGTGCGCATGCGGGCGGCGTGGAGGACGAGCATGCGCGCGGCGTTGATGCGGGTGTGCATATCGGCGAGCATATTGGCGATGGATTGGTGCTCGTGAATTTTCTTGCCAAATTGGGTGCGGTCTTTTGAATACGCGACTGCGGCATCGAGGGCTGCGCGGGCGATACCGAGTGCCTGCGCGGCGATGCCGATGCGGCCACCTTCGAGACCCGAAAGTGCAATTGCCAAGCCCTTACCGCGCGGGCCAAGCAGCTGGGCTTCGTCGATTTTGCAGTTGTCCAAAATAATGGCGCAGGTGTCAGAGGCGCGGATGCCGAGTTTATGTTCGGGACGCTGCACATTAAAGCCCGGCGAGTCGGTCGGCACGATAAAGCACGAAATACCTTTTTTGCCGAGATCGGGATCGGTCACGGCGAACACCATCGCAAGCTTGGCGCGCTTGCCGTTGGTGACGAATTGCTTGTTGCCGTTTAGCACCCATTGCCCGTTCACGAGCTTGGCGGTAGTCTTTAAATTATTGGCTTCGGAGCCTGCTTGCGGCTCGGTCAAACAAAAGCAGCCGATCTTTTTTCCGCCGGCCAAATCAGGCAAATATGCACGCTTTTGTTCCTCAGACCCCCACGCCAGAATCGGCCCGCAGCCGACCGAGTTATGCACGCTCATCAGTGTGGACGTTGAAGCGTCCCCCGCAGCCACTTCTTCTTCGGCCAGCGCGTAGGCAACGTAGTCAGAATAGCTGCCGCCGTATTCTTCCGGGACCATCATGCCAAGTAGTCCGAGCTCGCCCATCTGCGCGACGGTCGCATCAGGAATCCACTTGTCGCGTTCCCACTGCGCCGCATGGGGTGCTAATTCGTTTTGGGCAAATTCGCGCGCCATGTCGCGAATCATGCGTTGCTCTTCAGTGTAAAAATCGGTGGCTGTTTTCATGAGCATGGTGTGCTTCTTTGAATATTTGTTGGTCAGACGTTATTTTGTAACGTCGTCGAGCTTTTTTGTATTTTCAGCGGCCAGAGCATCCATTGCTTTCTGCGCTTCCTTGGCCTTATCGAGCGCCTTAATTTGTTCGCCATAAACCGGGTTATCGCGCACCATTTTTTCGGCGGTGGCTTTCTCGGCTTGAATTTGTTCAGCGGCTTTGGGCTTATCCTCGGCCTTTTTGGAGCATGCAGCCATCGTTAATACGACGCATATCAGCAGCGATATTTTACCCATCGCTACCACCCAATTTCCTCACCGGTATAGTTAAAAAATCCACCGTTGTTTTTCTTCGTCGCACTTGCGATTACCTTACGCATACCGGTGATGCTCACCTCCGGCGTGATATCTGCGCCTTCGCCACCCATATCAGTCTGCACCCAGCCGGGATGCATCACAAACGCGATGATGTCCTTTGATGCGTACTCTAATGCGGCTGCTTTTACCGTAGCGTTAAGCGCTGCTTTGCTCGCGCGGTAGGTGACGCCATGCGGGCCGGTCATGCCGCCGATTGAACCCATCATGCTGGAGACGAAAGCGAATCTGCCTTTGCTTTTAACCAGTCGTGGCGCGACACTCGGAATTATTTGCATAGCGCCAAATACGTTGGCATGCATAACGTTATCAAAATCTTTCAGTGATGCAGGCGCTGTTACTGAGGCTTCGCGCGGGCCATAAACGCCTGCGTTGTAGATCGCCACATCGAGGGATCGTTTTCCCAGAGATTCGGTAAATGCAGCGATTGACGCCACATCGGTTGTATCGAGAACAATTGCTTCCGCACCCAATGCCGCAAGTTTTTTGCCGTCTACGGCGCGACGATGGGTGGCGATTACCTCGCAGCCCTCGTGACGATACTGGCGAACAAATTCTAGCCCAAGGCCGCGTGACGCGCCGATGATGAGGATGGTTTTCAAGATAATTCCTATTCAGTGAATCGACGAAAAGCGTGGCCCGCCACCGGATTGGCGTTCAAAGCAAAAATGCTTTAAATACCGCGCTGGTGCTAGTGTTTAAAATCTAAATAATCTCCACTGCCAGCGCCGTCGCCTCGCCACCGCCAATGCAAAGCGATGCAATCCCACGCTTGCCGCCGCGCGCCTTCAAGGCATGAATCAGCGTCACGATCAGCCGTGCGCCAGATGCGCCAATCGGATGGCCGAGCGCACATGCGCCGCCATTCACGTTGACTTTTTCATGGGGCAAATTGAGATCTTTCATCGCCGCCATCGTTACTACCGCGAAGGCTTCATTGATTTCATAGAGATCCACATTATCCGGACCCCAGCCGAGTTTTTTATGCAGCTTGTCGATCGCGCCAACCGGTGCCGTGGTGAACCACTCCGGTTCATGCGCGTTTGAGGTCTGGCCGACGATGCGCGCAAGCGGCGTGATGCCTTTTGCTTTTGCGTCGGATTCTTTCATCAAAATCAGGATCGCCGCACCATCAGAAATTGATGATGAGGTCGCCGCCGTGACCGTGCCGTCTTTATTAAAAGCAGGGCGTAACGCAGCAATTTTTTCTGGTTTGCACAAGCCGGGTGGCTCGTCAGTGGCTAAAACGACATCGCCGCCCTTGCCTGCGATTGTTACGCTAGCGATCTCATCTTTGAACGCGCCGCTGGCCACGGCGGCCTGCGCACGCTTCACGCTCTCGGTTGCAAATGCATCCTGCATCGCGCGCGTGAAACCATATTTTGCGGCGGTTGCGTCGGCAAAAATGCCCATCGATTTACCGTCGTAAGCGTTTTCCAGACCATCAAACGCCATATGGTCCAAGCACTTCACGTGACCATAGCGGAATCCCTGGCGGGCTTTGGGCAGCATGTAAGGCGCGTTGCTCATGCTCTCCATACCGCCGGCCACGATTACATCGGCCGAGCCTGCGACAATCGCGTCATGCGCCATCATTACGGTTTTCATGCCGGAGCCGCAGACTTTGTTTACAGTCGAGCACGCGGTTGATTTCAATAAGTCTGCGCCAAGCACTGCCTGACGCGCCGGTGCTTGCCCTAACGCGGCAGACAGCACGCAGCCGATGATGGCCTCGGTGATGTCTTCAGGCTTCAAGCCGGATTGCGCGACCGCGGCCTTAATCGCGACAGAGGCTAATTGTGGCGAAGTCATCGGTAGCAGCTGACCATTCATGGCGCCGATCGGGGTGCGTTTTGCGGCGACGATTACGATTGAATCTGACATGGTGTTCTCCAAGTTAAAATTTAAATTCCGAAAGACTCTCTTTTTATTTATTTTTTGCTTGATTCGATTCTTTAGCTCGATTCCCCAAACAATTCCCGCCCAATCAACATCCGGCGAATCTCATTGGTCCCCGCGCCAATGTCGTACAACTTCGCGTCGCGCAGTAAACGCCCCGCTGGATATTCGTTGATATAACCATTCCCGCCAAGCGCCTGAATGGCTTCGAGTGCGACTTTCACGGCAGATTCGGAAGCATACAAAATACAGGCCGCCGCATCTTTACGTGCCGCGCGGCCGCGGCCCTGATCCAGCATTTCAGCGACGCGATAGGTGAACGCACGCGACGATTGCAGCGCCACATACATGTCCGCCATTTTCCCCTGCATCAGGCCGAACGTCCCAATCGCCTGACCAAATTGTTTGCGCTCGTGCATGTAGGGAAGCACCAAATCCATCGCCGCCTGCATGATGCCAATCGGTCCTCCGGAAAGCACTGTGCGTTCAGTATCGAGGCCGCTCATCAATACTTTCGAGCCGCCGTTTAACGTACCCAAAATATTTTCTTCTGGGATTTCACAATCTTCAAATACCAGCTCGCATGTGTCTGAGCCGCGCATGCCGAGCTTGTCGAGCTTTTGTGCCGTGCGAAAGCCCTTCATGCCTTTTTCGACGATAAAGGCCGTCATTGCTTTCGAGCCCATTTCTTTTGGCGCGGTGCGCATGTACACAATCAACACATCTGCATGCGGCCCGTTGGTGATCCACATTTTGTTGCCATTGGCGATGTATCGATCGCCTTTTTTCTCCGCTTTACACGCCATCGAACCGACCACATCCGAGCCTGCGCCCGGCTCACTCATGGCGAGCGCGCCGACGAATTCGCCCGAACAAAGCTTGGGCAGATATTTTGCTTTTTGCGCTTCCGTCCCGTTTAAATACACGTTATTCACGCATAAATTCGAATGCGCGCCATAAGCCAGACCAACCGATCCCGATGCGCGCGAGACCTCTTCCATCGCCACCGTATGCGCCAAATAGCCCATGCCGGTGCCGCCATATTCTTCGGCAACTGAAATTCCTAGCAATCCCAAATCGCCCAATTTTTTCCACATGTCCATCGGGAAATGATTATCGTGGTCAATCGCCGCCGCGCGGGGTGCCAACTCCGCGTCGCACATGCGTTTAACGGAATCGCGCAGGGCGTCGGTGTCGTCGGTAATGTGTGTGTCAAAAATCATGACTAACTTCCAATTTTAAATAAATGATAAATTATCCACTTTTCAAGGGCTTGTTGCTGTCACTAGGGCAGCAGCTTTGTGCTACTTCGCTCCCATCCGAATCGCGCCGTCCAGCCTGATCACTTCGCCGTTCAAAACTTCGTTTTCAATAATGTGCTTCGCTAACGCGGCATATTCGTCAGGGCGGCCCAGGCGGGAAGGGAAGGGGATTTGCGCGCCAAGGGAGGCGCGGATTTCTTCACTCATGCCTTGCAACATGGGGGTATCAAAAATGCCCGGTGCAATGGTCATGACGCGAATGCCGAATTTGGCCAGTTCGCGGGCAATCGGCAGGGTCATGCCGTTCACGCCTGCCTTCGATGCCGCATAACCGGCCTGACCAATCTGGCCTTCGAAAGACGCAACCGACGAGGTATTGATAATCACGCCACGTTCGCCGTTTGCGTTCGGTGCTTGCAAGGTCATCGCTGCAGCAGCGAGGCGAATCACGTTGAACGTTCCAATTAAATTGATGCTGATCGTGCGAGAAAAATTGGCCAATGAATGTGGGCCGTTTTTGCCGACCACGCGTTCGCCCGGTGCGACCCCGGCACAATTCAATACGCCATGAATGCCGCCGAATGCGGTGGTACAAAGGGTTACCGCCGCCTGCACGCTGGCTTCGTCAGTCACGTTGGTCTCAATAAATTTTGCCTGGCTGCCGAGCTCGGCCACCATTTTAGTGCCGCCCTCGACATTGATATCAGCGAGAACAACATTGCCGCCATTGGCAACAATCAATCGCGCCGACGCCGCGCCCAAGCCAGAGCCGCCACCGGAAATGAGAAATGTATGATTTTGAATTTGCATGATTTGATCGGGATTGATGATTTGAATAGAGAAGTGTTGCTGAAAAAGTAGGTGACGCATAAATCAAAGCACAATTTTAGTTCAACTGGCCGATGAACTAAACATTAAATTCCGAGCGCTATCCCTTCAGTTTGGCCGTATCTAAAACCTCGCTCACCGCGAAATCATAAAATTAAAGGCATTCACGGCGTGCGCTTCCGTCTTCGCTCAGTAGCGCTTGCTTTGCCAGCGCGTGATTGCCAAGCTGCTAGCCATTCAGTGTTTTCATTCCGCCTTCTACATATCGCGTTCCGCTCGCGGCTCCAAATGGAAAAATCGCGTCCAGTTCAATCAGTTCGAGGGCGCTTAACTTCACGTCAAGTGCAAGCGCATTTTCTTCCAGATAGCTGCGTCGCTTGGTGCCTGGAATCGGCACAATGTCGTCGCCCTGTGCCAGTACCCAGGCAAGTGCAAATTGACCAGGCGTACAGCCTTTTTGCGCGGCGAGCTCTTTTACCTTGACGACTAAAGCCAGATTTTTCGCAAAATTTTCGCCCTGAAAACGTGGACTAGTGCGGCGATAATCATCGTCCGCAAACTGGGATGGCGTGGTGATGGCACCGGTCAAAAACCCCCGTCCCAGCGGGCTATAGGGCACGAAGCCAATGCCCAGCGCTCGGCAAGTTGCCAGCACGGCTTGTTCAGGGTCGCGGGTCCACAAAGAATATTCGCTTTGCAGGGCAGTGATCGGGTGTATTTTGTGCGCGCGTTCGAGTGTTTGCGACGATGCCTCTGATAGCCCGATATAGCGAATCTTGCCTGCTTTGACCAAATCCGACAGCGCACCCACCGTGTCCTCAATAGGCGTTTGCGGGTCAATCCGGTGTTGATAATAGAGATCAATCGTCTCAACCCCCAGCCGTTTCAAGCTGCCTTCCACTGAATGTCGAACATAGTCCGGGCTACCATTGATGCCACGCGCGGCGGGATTGTTCGGATCGCGAACAATGCCGAATTTACTGGCAATAAAAAATTGATTGCGCTTGCCCACAATGGCTTTGGCAATCAGCTCCTCATTGGTATACGGGCCATACATATCTGCCGTGTCAAGAAAGTTGATACCCAGCTCGAGCGCGCGATGAATCGTCGCAATCGATTCAGCATCATCGCGATTCGCATAAAAGTCGCTCATGCCCATACAGCCAAGGCCGATAGCCGATACCGCAGGGCCATTCGTGCCGAGCTGGCGCGTGGTAATTGGTGTGTTCATTAGAATTCCCTGATGAGAGTTGAATAAAGCGTGTTGGGCGCAAGCGCTGATTAAGGGGCAAGATTTATTTTCTGCTGGTAACGCTTTATGCGTCAGATGCGGTATTAAATTTTGAATAGCCTGCTATCTCTTGGCAAGGAATTTCTTAATTCGTTCCCTTATAGGAAGGCCGTGAGTTTTACACACCAGCGCCTTGACTGAGCTGAGCAAGATTTGTAAGTTATAAAGTTTACCCTCACTCCCGCCGCTGGCCCAAAGCTGCCCATATTGACGGCGAGGGGGCAACACGCAACACACAACACTATTAAATGGCGGAATTAGCAATGCAAAAAAATGAAAAACACTAGCATTGGGTGGCATTGCGGGCCATAAATGCTTGTGAATAACCGCCAATTATAGGGTTTCGTTGTTTAATAGCGGCGATTTTTTTAGCAATTGGATGGTCACCATTTGCCCTGTAGTTTCCGTTAGCGGCCCTCGCGACACGCGGGCTTTAGATCGTTAATAAAATAAAGGCTTAGAACGTAATTGCGCATAAAAATCCGCCACTTAAATTTGCCTATCCCTTGATCGCGGATAACCGCGATAGATAGAGCAAGCGCATGTCAGGTTTTCCATTTGCATCTCGTTCTTAAGGTTGCACCGTTAATTTTTGCGTGTTCCGTTAACACTGCAGCGAATCGTGAACTGTCCTCTACTGGTTTTCAGCTCGTTCCCATGCTCAAGAAGCTGCCCGGCTCATACGGACGCGTACCGTTGATCCGCAACGCCATGTTGTGAATCTGCGGAGTGCCGCAGTGCTGTGCCAATCAACGATACAAAAGAGAAATTCATGACTCAAATCGTAAAAATATGGGGGTCACGGGCGGTGGTGGCGGGTTCAAAAATTCGCAAATGATGGGAACCACATTTGCCTTGTTTGAGAAGTATCTGCCCGCCACGTTGCAAGCGAGTGCAACACAATTTGGCAGACATCTGCAATTGCAAACTGACCATCTATTAAATTCGGTAGTTACCGTGCTTTGCGTATTTAATGGGCAAGGATGCGCTCAGCGCGACCTCCCGCATCAAGCGCAAATTTTTTGACCGTGATACGATCTTGCAGCCACTAAAACTCGGATCGCCAGGGAGGCGTACCAATGGTTTTTAATTCGCTCACGTTTATCGTGTTTTTCGCGCTCGTGCTGGTGCTGCACTCGATGCCCTTTGGATGGACCACCAAAAAAGTTAATCTGCTCATCGCGAGCTACCTTTTCTACGCAGCTTGGAATCCGCCGTTCATTATTTTGTTGTGGGTATCCACGGTCGTGGATTGGATTGCGGCGCAAAAACTGGTAAAGGCCGAACGACCCAGCACACGCCGCGCATGGATGCTCGTATCGGTGGTGGCCAATCTGGGGATGCTGTGTTATTTCAAGTACGGCACGTTCCTGATGAGTAATTTCGTCGCCTTGATGGGGGCGCTGGGTGTGACCTACACGCCCCCGGCGTTCGATATCGTGCTGCCGGTCGGAATATCGTTTTATACGTTTGCCACGATGTCGTACACGCTTGATATTTATTTACGACGTGCTGCGCCAGCGCGTAATTTCCTCGATTACGCGTTGTTTGTTACCTTCTTCCCGCATTTGGTGGCGGGCCCTATCATGCGGCCCACTGAATTGGTTCCGCAATTCGTCACGCCACGTCGTGCGACGCCACAAATGTTACGTTTCGGACTGGCATTAATGACGCTTGGATTGTTCCAAAAAGTGGTGCTGGCAGATAGTTTCCTGGCCGCGGCAAGTGAGATGGTTTTTGACGGCAATCGTATACCCGGTGTGCTCGATTCGTGGGTTGCCACGCTCGCTTTCAGCGGTCAGATTTTTTGCGATTTTGCGGGTTATTCGACTACCGCGATCGGCGCTGCCCTGTGCCTCGGTTTTGCGATGCCCGATAATTTTCGTTTTCCCTATGCGGCCATCGGTTTTTCGGATTTCTGGCGACGATGGCACATCACACTGTCGTCCTGGCTTCGCGATTATCTATACATCCCGCTCGGTGGCAATCGGCATGGTGAAGCTCGTACTTATCTGGCGCTGATGGTGACAATGCTGCTGGGCGGTTTATGGCATGGTGCCAGTTGGACGTTCGTGGTTTGGGGTGGCCTCCATGGGCTGTATTTGTCGCTGGAGCGTTTGCTGCGATCCCGTTTTTCGGGCAATAAGCCGGGGCCTGTGATGCTGGTGTTGTTTGGCTTGTTGACCTATGCGCTGGTCAACGTGACGTGGGTATTTTTCCGTGCCACCAGCTTTGGCAAAGCATGGCAGGTGTTGGGCGGCATGTTTGGCGCAAACAGCGACGCCAAACCAATCTTGCCGACCGTGCATTTGGTCATGGTTACGCTGATTGTCAGTGGCATTGTCTGCGCTCACTGGCTGATGAGAAACCGGACACTGGAATCAGTCGTCAGCCGCACCCCGGCCATGCTGCTCGCAGCCATTTGGGCGCTGATGCTGTTCGCGATTGTGATTGCACAAGGAGAAGGAAATGCCTTCATCTATTTCCAGTTCTGAGGTGGCTATGTCCGACAGTCTCGCCAATGCTGCGGAAAAACTTGATCGCCCCGGCTTCGTGAGACTCACCGCATCCGATCGCCCGGGGGTCGCGCAGCCGGTGCCTGAGCGTGATGTGCCCGCGCGGCCTTGGGATCAAATTTTTCTCGTGGCGATGCTCATGTTTATGGTTTTGCTGGGCGCCTGGGAATTTTATTGGCGCGACTTTGGCGTGGTTCCCGCCTACGCCAACAGCAATGATTCATGGGCGGCACAGCGTCGCCGAATTGTTAATGGTGAAGGCAACAGTACTGTGTTGATCGGCTCCTCACGCATGCTGTTTGATGTGCAGCTACCCATCTGGGAAAGCGCTACTGGCAAACGCCCAATTCAGCTGGCACTCGAAGGCACCTCGGCGGTTCCGGTATTGGAAAATCTTGCAGATGACACGAACTTTACAGGTCGCTTGTTGATCGGTGTTGCACCGGATTTATTTTTCTCAGGCTTTGCCTACCGCGGCGCAGCAATCCCTTATTTTCACAAACAAAGTTTGTCGCAACGCAGCGGGCACTGGCTATCGCAGCATTTCGTGGAGCCTTATTTTGCGTTCTACGATGGTGATTACGCGTTAAACACCGTAGTCAGGCGACAGGCATGGCCCGCCCGTCCCGGTGTGCCACAGCGCATCAGCGTTCGCAAGCTGGCTCTATCAGACGCCGACCGCAACACACATCTATGGCAGAAGGTGGAAACAGATCCCGCGTATCAGGCACAGGCGCGGCGCATTTGGGCGCAGAATTTCACCGGCCCGCCTCCGCCAAACATGGACACTCCGGAAAAATTGCAAAAATTGATTGATAAACAGATCAGCCGAGCCACTGCTGCTGTTTCCACGTTGCGCGCGCGCGGCGTCCGTCTGACGTTTGTCCGATTACCGAGCGATGGGGATTATTACGCATTTGAAAAAAAAGTTTTCCCGAGAGCGCAAACCTGGGACGCGCTGTTGCAGCGTACCGGCAGCACGGGCATCCATTTTGAGGATTACCCTCAATTGCAAGGCTACTATTTGCCTGAGTGGTCACACGTTTCTGCAAGCGAAGCCAATCGACTCACGTCAGCGTTGGTGCCGTTGGTCGAACGGGAGTTTAGCCGTCAGGAAGCATCGACAGAACGGCGCTGACCTCTGCATGGGCTGATGTTGATCGTCTGCCGTACCTTTATTTAATGGCGATGATGAATGTCGGGAAAGTGCGGGTGGTCGTGGCTGAGCGCGATATGCGGATGGTCGTGCACATGCGGCTCCTTGCCGTCCCATGCAAAGTCGTGTTCGTGCTGATGGTGCTCGTCGTGCACGTGGCCATGCGCGTGCTGCATCGGCTCATGCAGGTGTTGATGGGCATGATGTTCGGTCAGATGCAGGGCGATGCCCAACGCCATTAATGCCGCCGCGAACCAGAATAGAGTCGTGGGCGCATCGCCCAGAAATAATATGGCAATTACTGCGCCGGCGAACGGTGCGACTGAGAAATAAGCCCCGGTACGGGCGGTGCCCAGATGGCGCAGCGCGATCACAAACAACACCAGACTGAGTCCATAGCCGCAGAAGCCCACTAGCCCTGCGGCAAGTATGCTGGTGGGTTGCGGAAAGGTGTTTCCTATTGCCAGCGCAATGGTAAGGTTGATGCTGCCCGCAACCAAACCCTTGATGCCCGCGATCTGCACGGCATCGCTGGCGGAAATTTTGCGGGTCAGATTATTATCGATTGCCCAACACAGGCAGGCGGCAATGATCGCCAGCGTACCCCATGCGATGCCGGTTTCAATCGATGATGGCCACGATAGCAATGCGCCCGCCACCACGATGCAGCACATCCCCAAGAAAATTCGACGGTCAAAATTTTCCTTGAACACAAACCATGCTAGCGCTGCCGTGAGGACACCTTCGAGGTTTAGCAACAATGACGTAGTGGATGCGGCAGTCGAGCTCAGGCCAAGCATCAGTAAAGCGGGCCCGGCCACACCTCCCGCCAATACCGCCGCCGCGAGCCATGGCCAATCAGCTCTCACCAGACGCGCGGATTGGAACGTTGCCACGGTGTGTGCAGGCATCTGGCGCACCGCAAACCAAAAGAGCAAGCCGATCCCGCTGCCCAGATAGAGCAGTCCTGCCAACATTAGCGGCGCAATCGCACCCACCAGCAGCTTGGCGAATGGGGTACTGATGCCAAATAGCAAAGCCGATAAAAGTGCGCAGAGTACGCCGATATTCATGAAACAACACTCGTTTTGGGGAAGGAAAATGTCCGGCTTGGAACACTGTGATTATAGGTTCATAAAAGTTTTAACGAACGCACATGCGCAGGGGCTAGACCGGAAGCGCATGAGCCTGCAGTTCGGCGACGCGGTGGTGAAGAGACTAACATCCACGGCCATCTTGCGATGGAGACACCCCAAGCGGTGTACGCATATCCTCTGCAACGCAACGCGTCGTCACGCTCGCCGCGATGGCATGCTACGGTTTTTTTGCTGTTTGCTGCCTGCCTGGTTGAGTAAATACGTTTACTTTATGCGGCTATTGATATGAGCCCAATTCAATAAATTGCTCCGTATACTCTGGTGCAGAGTGTAATCTTGTTTTTTAACCAGACACGGAGTGCAGGCAATGAACCGCAGAGAGTTCGTGGGATTGGGGATGGTCATGGCAGGCACTGTGAGCGGAGGACAGGTGATGGCAGCAGTCGGCACTGACAAGAAGGGCGCTTTTAAGATCGAAGACGCAAGCATTGCCGATTTACAAGCCGCGATGCAGTCCGGTAAAACGAGCTCGCAGGCGCTGGTGAAAGCGTATTTGGTCCGAATTAAAAAAATAGACAAATCCGGCCCCTCTATAAATTCAATCATTGAGCTCAACCCCGACGCGCTTTCTATTGCGGCGGCGCTTGACAAGGAGCGCAAATTGAGTGGCCCACGTTCTCCGCTGCATGGCATCCCCGTGCTGATCAAAGATAATATTGCTACTGCGGACAAAATGGAGACCACCGCGGGTTCACTGGCGATGGTGGGCGTCAAGCCGCAGCGCGATGCTTTTGTGGTTGAAAAACTGCGCGCTGCCGGTGCCGTCATTCTCGGCAAAACGAATCTTAGCGAATGGGCTAACTTCCGCTCAACCCGCTCGTCATCTGGCTGGAGCGGTCGCGGCGGGCTGACTAAAAATCCATACGCGCTCGATCGCAGCACCAGTGGTTCCAGTTCCGGCTCAGGCGCGTCCATTGCCGCCAGTCTCGCCGCGGTAGCGGTCGGCACTGAGACCGATGGTTCCATCATCTCGCCCGCGGCGGCCAACAGTCTTGTTGGTATTAAGCCTACGGTTGGTTTAGTCAGCCGCAGCGGCATTATTCCGATTGCGGCGTCGCAAGATACGGCGGGGCCCATGGCGCGTAATGTGGCTGATGCGGTGGCCCTGCTGGCGGCGCTTTGCGGCGCAGATGGTCGCGACGATGCAACCAAAGAAGCCACTTCGCACGCGCTTGACTACAGCAAATTTCTGGATGCCGATGGACTTATGGGTGCGCGCATCGGTGTGATCCGCGCCAACTTTGGTGGCCGCAATGATCTTGCCTCGGCGGTGGTGGAAGAAGCGCTGAAAGTGCTGACCGCCAAGGGCGCCATTCTGGTCGACGTTGAATTGCCCAATGCCGGAAAATACGGTGACAGCGAAACCGAAGTGCTCA
>ENA-OFCD01000535-OFCD01000535.1-metagenomes-genome-assembly--contig:-NODE-535-length-23803-cov-7.571964_pt1 | contig 23803 bp, 23 predicted proteins | sample MGYA00153392_OFCD01 | MGnify analysis MGYA00153392
TTCTTAGTCTTCAACCGCCCTCAAATGAATTTGGGGCTAACGGCAAAAGTTCACTTCAGTGAACTAAGAGACTTTACTTTTGCGACAACTAATCCACCCTGCTTTGTGCCGATCTCGATATAGTGCCTACAGATCGTTATGCGGATTTGGCGGACTCGGATGTAATTGTAGTGACGGTTGGCGCACCCAATCGCGCTGGGGAAGATCGATTGGAGATGTTGGGGCGCAACGCGGAAATCTTACGGGCGGCGATCCAGGAACTCGATCGAGTCGCACCAACAGCAATTGTCATTATCGTTAGCAATCCGGTGGATGTGTTGACGCGGATCGCTATAGAAGAATCCCTGCGTTCAGAACACCTGATTATCGGAGCGGGAACCGTACTCGATACCGCTCGACTATGCTATCAACTTGGAAAGCAATTTGATGTCGATCGCCAAGACGTTCGAGGGTATATAATTGGCGAACATGGCGACAGCGAACTAATTGTGTGGTCGAGTGTGACGATCGGAGCCATTCCTCTCACCGCCTTTCTCACTCCAGAAATAACGCTCGAATCGCTCAAACAAGGCTACACCAAAGCTACCCGCAAACGCGGTTATGATATTCTACAACGTAAAGGTCATACTAGCTATGGTGTTGCCACGGTAGTGACTCAGATCGTGGATGCGATCTGGCGCGACGCTAACAAGATTTTCACCGTATCAGTCAGACCCCATCCTGGATATCAGGTCGCTCGAAATGTTGTCTTGGGTTTGCCTTGCATTATCGGCAAAAAAGGGATCGAACGTTCATTATTGTTACCACTAAATGCTGAGGAACAAAAATTACTCGATCGATCGGCGTTGCGGTTGAGTGATGCGTACGAGAAATTAGTAACCAGTTGACACTTGGCGGGGCTGTGCTTACGGCACCAACGGCTTCGCTATGCTAGAGCCAAGGCTAACGCCAACACTGCAAGACGCGCAGTCCCATTTGAACTACCTCTATCAAAAGTTATAGATAATATTTATTTATTTACGTAGAAAGATACAGAATATATCCTAGCGTTTCTGCTTTAATTGAAGGTATCAACAGTAAATTGGAAAGTCTTCATCCATGACTGCAATAGCTAAGGTACATAGATTTCAGCCAGCTCAACGCGTCAGATTTGTGGGCGGAGAAGGAATCGTGCGAAACTTGAAACTTGAAACTGGAACCTGGAAGTATCTCGTGGAGATGCCAATGGGTGATGAGCCAAGCTTTGGCAGAGTAGGTGCAGAGACAATGGTATTATTTAACGAGACAGAATTGCGTGCAGCATGAACCAAAATCGCAGCCATTAACAGGACTACTAGTTGCGTCAATCATCGTGGTACTCTGGCTCGGTAGCTGGATCTCCCTCTTATTTACAGATATTACCCAGTTGACACCCTTGGTCATTTTGGCGGCAATTGTCGGGCGCACGTTTATCCAGACGGGGTTATTTATAGTCGCCCATGATGCCATTCACGGAGTAGTAGTTCCAGGAAGTCGGCAATGGAATCAATGGATCGGACAATTTGCCCTAATGCTCTACGCGCTGCTACCCTATCAGAAACTCGCTCTCAATCATAGCCAGCATCATCAGCAGCCAGGGCGGGTAGGCGATCCAGACTTTCATGATGGCATTCACTCTAGTATCTTTGGCTGGTATCTAAAATTCATGACAGGATACCTAGACAATAGACAACGGATCGTCTTGTTTTTTGGGATCGGAGTGGTATTTCATACTCTTAATTTGAAATTTCACGTACCGATCGCTAACCTATTTTTGTTTTGGATCTTCCCGATCGTGTTTAGCTCGATGCAGTTATTTGTATTTGGAACTTATCTACCACATCGTGGCTCTACTACTGGTGCCGAAATCGAGGCAAATTCTCACAACGCCAGCAGCAGCAATTATCATCCGATTTTATCATTCTTAACCTGCTATCACTTTGGTTATCACTGGGAGCATCACGAATATCCCTTTCTGCCTTGGTACGGCTTACCAGCCGCCCGTCAAGTGACTAACGCCGAACAGTAACACGGAGCAAATATTCATGTCGGCAAAAGTTGCACTGGTAACGGGACAGATCACGATTAATGATGGTGGCTCATTTCTATTGACGGCTGCGGATGGATCGATCGACGATCTCCGCGCTCAAGGATTCTTTGTGCGAGACACCCGCTTGATTTCTTACTATGGACTCTCGATCGACAGGAAACCACTGACTCTACTCACTTCTAGCGCGATCGCTCATCGAGTGGCACGATATGAGTTTACCAGTCCCGAATTGTTGACAGCACACGGGATCGTACCAGCCAAAAAACTGTTAGTCAGTCTAAGGCGCGACATTATGGGGGGAATGCACGAGGATATCAGTGTCACCAATCACCATCAAGAACGCGTCGAAATTCAGTTAATGCTGGCAATTCGTTCGGATTTTGTGGATGTTTCGCGGGTTAAAGCCCAAGAATTTTATACAGAAGGTCGAATGGAGACAACTTGGGCAGACGATATGCTCACAAATACCTACTGCAATGGTTCGTTTAATAGAGGTCTGCGGATTCAATCCAAAGGCGCAAGTTCGCCCCCGCGCTATTCTAATGGTCGGTTGGTGTTCGATGTTGCCCTCGATCCGGGTGAGAGCTGGCATACCTGTATCAATTTCATCGCCTTGGTAGATGGCGAGGAACTAGTGCCAAAACATACCGATGCGGGGATCGATGCGACTCCAGCAGGCGAACAGATGGCTAGCTATCTAGAAGTGGCAACTCATCTGCGATCCTCCAATCGGGAGGTCGAACAAACCTATTACCAAGCTCTAACCGATTTAGCCGCACTGAGAATTCCAGTCGATGGCGGTAACACAGTTTGGATTCCAGCCGCTGGCATTCCCTGGTTTGTCGCTGTATTTGGGCGCGATCCATTGATTACCAGTCTACAAACGATGTCTGTCGCACCAAATCTCGCCCAGGGGACACTGCTGAAATTAGCCCAATTACAGTCAGCCGAATTTAATGACTGGCAAGATGCCGAACCTGGTAAGATTTTGCACGAACTACGGCGAGGAGAACTCGCACAACTCAATCAAATCCCTTCGGCACCTTATTACGGGGCGATCGATACCACCCTATTATGGATTATTACCCTGTCTGAAACCTATAATTGGACGGGCGATCGGCAACTGCTCGATAACTGTTATGAACCGCTAGCCAAAGCACTGCACTGGATCGACAAATACGGCGACTTCGATGGCGATGGTTTTGTTGAGTATCGCAGCCGCTCCAAAGATGGCATCCAGAATCAAGGTTGGAAAGATTCGGGAGATGCAATTCGGGCGGCAGATGGGACGATCGTGAATGCGCCGATTGCCTTATGTGAGACTCAAGGACAGGTCTATGACGCGTGGTTGAGGGCAGCAGATCTCTACGATGTGCTGGGCGAGTCAGACCGCGCTCGATCGCTCCGCCAGCAAGCCGAGCAGCTCTATGTGAGATTTAACGATCGATTCTGGATGGAGGATGAGGGTTTTTATTGTCTGGGGCTAGATAGTAATAAACAGCAGATTCGATCGATCGCTTCCAATGCCGGACAGTTGCTCTGGTCGGGGATCGTCACCCCAGAGCGGGCACACCAAGTGGTGCAACGATTGTTTCAGCCCGATTTATGGTGCGGTTGGGGCATTCGGACACTTTCAGCCAAACATCCTGCCTACGACCCGATCGGCTACCACACAGGCAGTGTTTGGGCACACGACAACTCATTCATCGCTGCCGGACTCAAACGATATGGCTACCACACCGAAGCCAACCAGATTGCCGAGGGAATTTTTGCCGCAGCTAGTTCATTTCAATCCAACCAGATGCCCGAACTATTTGGTGGCATCGCAAGATCGTTAGAAAACTTTCCCGTTCCCTACGTCGATGCCAACATTCCCCAAGCATGGGCAGCAGGCTCGATGCCCTGGCTGATTAGCACCATGTTGGGATTACAAGCTGATGCCCCAACTCGACGATTGCAAGTCCAACCAATGTTGCCAGACTGGTTGCCAGATCTACAACTTACCAATATCCACATCGGCGATGCCCAAGTAGACTTAGACTTTTGGCGCGAAGGCGATCTTACTCACTGGAAAGTCGTGCGTCAAGTCGGGGAATTAGACATTATCGATCTTCCCGATTCCAGACGGTGAAAGGAACTTAGCGGATCGTCACCATAATAGCGATCGCAAAAATAGGCAGAATTAAATGTCGCAAAACACCCTAGAAACCAACTAGTATCAGCGGTGGGCATTGTCTAGGTGCGCTCTAAATATTGATGCCGATGTACTCAACACTCAAAAACTAGCAAAATAGATCGTCAAAATCGATCGCAGGAGCTAATATGACCGATCGACACTACGATATCATCATCATCGGTACCGGAGCAGGTGGCGGCACCCTCGCCCATCACCTCGCCCCCAGCGGCAAAAACATTCTCATCCTAGAGCGTGGGACCTTCCTTCCCAGAGAAAAAGATAACTGGAATCCAGTAGCCGTCACCGCCAAAGATCGCTACTTCAACGCCGAAACCTGGAGCGACAAAGACGGAAAAGACCTAAAACCCGCAGCAGGTTATTGGGTGGGTGGTAACACCAAATTATATGGTGGCACCTTATTTAGAGCGCGAGAGCGAGAATTTGATGAGATCGTTCATAAAGGTGGCATCTCTCCCGAATGGTGCCTCAAATACGCAGATTTTGAACCCTATTACACTCAAGCCGAAAAACTCTATCACGTTCATGGTAGGAGAGGTCTAGACCCCACCGAGCCGTGGACGACTGAAGAATATGCCTATCCTGCCATCAGTCACGAACCACGCATTCAAGCAGTTAGCGACGATTTAGTAGCTCAAGGCTTACACCCGTTTTACCTGCCGATGTCCATCAAACTCAACGAAGCGCAACGGTTTTTGAGTGAATGTATTCGGTGCGAAACCTGCGATGGGTATCCTTGTCTACTTCATGCCAAAGCCGATGCCGAAGTAATGACTGTGCGTCCAGCCATAGCACACTTAAATGTCACACTCCTGACCTCAGCCACAGTTCTACGCCTCCATACCAGTGATTCCGGTCGAGAAATTACTGCGGTAGAAACCGAAGTAGATGGCGAAGTCAAGCTGTTTCGCGGGGACATAGTTGTAGTAGCTGGTGGCGCGATTAATTCGGCAATATTACTACTGAAATCGAGCAACGACAAGCATCCCAATGGATTAGCCAACAGTTCCGACCAAGTGGGGCGTAATTTTATGAAGCATAATTGCGGCGTGGTAGTCGGAGTCATGGCAAAAGAAAACCCCACAGTATTCGCGAAAACGCTGGGAGTAAATGATTTTTACTGGGGTGAACCAGATTTCCCCTATCCAATGGGACAGATCCAACTCTCTGGCAAAGTCAATAAAGAGATGCTAGCGAATGAAGTACCTCTAAAGATAGATGCAGATATTTCGCCTGAATACGCTGCTCGGCACTCAGTTGACTGGTGGTTGATGGCTGAAGATTTACCCGATCCTAACAATAGAGTCCGTCTAAAGGGGGATAGAATTTCCCTCGAATATACAGACAATAATACTGAGTCATTCGATCGACTAGTTCATCGTTGGATCGGTATACTCAAATCGATCGATACCGACCCGAATTCTCGCTATTACAGTAGCAATTTTTCCCTGCGTTGGGTCGCTCATCAGTGTGGTACTTGCCGCTTTGGTACAGATCCGAACACATCTGTGTTGGATATCAATTGCCGCACTCACGAGATTGATAACCTCTATGTCGTCGATGGCAGTTTCTTCCCTTCAAATATTGGCTCGAACCCGACTTTAACGATCGTTGCAAATACTTTGCGAGTTGGCGATATTTTGCTCGATCGACTTAGCTAAAGAGTATTAGCGGAGATCTTTAACCCACCCCAGCCCTCCCCTTATTAAGGGGAGGGAGCAAGAGTCGCCATCCCCGCAGATTCGGGGGAGCAACGAAAGCCCCCCCTTGATAAGGCGGGGTTGGGGGGGTAAACATCTCCGCTGCTAACAGACAACCTCACTCCACTAAATATTATGACCACCGAATTTCGTCCGACAGCCGAGGATATCCCCGCTCAAACCTTGCCATATCCTGCCAGTCAGGCGGATATGATCCCCCAGCCAGATAGTGACATGTCCAACTACAAGCCTGCTGGTAAATTGCAAGGCAAAGTAGCGATTATCACTGGTGGTGATTCGGGAATCGGGCGGGCGGTCGCGATCGCCTACGCGATGGAAGGTGCCGATGTCGCGATCGTGTACAATGTCAACGATGAAGATGCCAATGTCACCAAAGCACTCGTAGAAGAAAAGGGTCAACATTGTCTGACCATCAAAGCTGATGTCCGTGATTCGGCGCAGTGTCAGCAAGCAGTCACCCAAACTGTCGAGAAGTTCGGACATTTAGAGATATTAGTTAACAATGCTGGCTATCAAGCGGTCAAGTTCGAGATTGAAGACATCTCCGACGAACAGTTTCGCCGCACGATGGAAACCAACATTTTTGGTTACTTCTACATGCTCAAAGCCGCCTTACCCCACCTCAAAGCAGGCGATGTCGTCATCAATACCAGCAGCATTCTCGGCCTAATTGGCAAAGAATTTTTGGTTGATTACTCAGCTAGTAAAGGGGCAATCAACGCCTTTACCAAAGCTACAGCCCAAAATTTAGCTAAACGCAAAATTCGGGTCAATGCCGTCGCTCCTGGCCCCGTCTGGACACCTGGAATTCCTGGCACGATGACCAAAGAACAAGTGGATAATTTTGACAAGGACAATGCGATGCAACGTGCTGGACAACCAGAAGAACTCGCACCCACTTATGTCTATTTTGCCTCCGAAGATAGCAGCTTTGTCACTGGTGCGATCCTCGAAGTTACAGGCGGTCAAGTTTCTAGTACCTAAGGAGCCAAATGTCGAGTACTGCGATCGAATCGATCGGAATGACGGTGGGGGATATGGATCGATCGATCGATTTCTATACCACCGTTTTAGCATTTACCAAGACTGGCGATCGTCAAATTACAGGCGTGGCATCTGACGATGTGTTACCACTGCAAGCAGATCCGATCCCATCAGCAGCCAATCTCCAGTTACGAATCGTCACCCTCCAACTTGGTGCAGAGACGATCGAACTCACGCAATGTTTGAAGCATCCAGGGCAACCGATTCCGCCAGATTCACGCAGTAACGATCGTTGGTTTCAGCACCTCGCGATCGTTGTTAGCGATATGGATCGCGCTTATCGACATGTCCGCCAGCATTCACTCCTCCAAATTCCCAATCCCCAAACCTTACCCGACTGGAATCCAGTCGCTGGCGGCATCCAAGCTCTTTACTTTCAAGATCCCGACGGTCACAATCTCGAACTGCTCCACTTTCCAACCGCTAAAGCCGCTCCAAAATGGCAACAGCCGACCACCGATTTATTTCTAGGTATCGACCATACGGCGATCGTCGTCGCCGATACAGCAGCTAGTCGTGTATTCTACTGCGATCTGTTAGGACTGGAATTAAAACAAGAAAGTGAAAATTTTGGTTCCGAACAAGAGCTACTGAGCGGTATCGCTGCTGTCAAAGTGCGGATTAGCAGTCTCACAGCCGCCGCAGGTGTCGGCATCGAGCTGTTGGAATATCTAGAGCCGACCGATGGACGATCGATCCCTTCCGATACCGAGTCCAATGACCTCTGGTGCTGCCAAACCAAGCTCGTCGTCGCCGATGCGATGGAGACAGTCCAACAACTTACCGCCGCACACTTTCCACTCGTGTCCACCGAGGTGTCACTGTCGAATACATCTAGCTTAGAATTCGATCGCCAATTCCTCGTTAGAGACCCAGATGGGCACACAATTCGGCTAGTCGATCCCTAGAAAAAATCAATTGTAAACCACTACAAAAATAGCGTGAAAACCGCCGCTAATCGACGTTGTAGGCTATTTAGATCCGGGTTAAAATAGATGTATAGAGATAGAAAAGGAAAAGACTGAGTGAAAATTCAACCCTCTGTATTGGTTCACCTAGGGTTCGGCAAATACGTCCGATCGGACAACGTTGTAGCACTGATTCCACTAGAAGAAGATCGTGGGCCAGGACGGCGTACTGTAGTGTATCTTCAGGGACAAAACGAGCCAATGGTTGTCTCTCGATCGGAAGATACGATCGTTCGTGACTTGGTGCAAGAACCGCTGGAGGTAACTCGATCGCGTCAGCAACAAGAGATCTTGCGCGATCTACTGCAAACTTTAGATACAGTCAATGCAACTGTCCGTCGGATCAGCCGCGATGAAGGTGGTTTGGATCTCGATCGACTAGAAGATCGGATCGCTAAGGTGCTCGAAGATTAGTTTGATATGGGGAGGGGCGATCGATCGCCCCTTTTTGGTGTTTGGAGTCGATCGAGCCATGATGCGGCTTAGTTGGGGTTGTTTTTTTAACGCAGCGATGCGCGCTCGTCGGGTTCCCCGACGGTTTAGCGCATCAAGACAAAGGGCGCGAAGGTTTTTGGTGTATGAGTGGGTTGGTTGGAGATCGCCGCAAAGGACGCAAAGGGGGGATAATTGTTTTTAACGGAACTGGATTGAATCGAGCGGCGAGAGTAATAACCTTAACCTGGGCTTTACCAACGGCAGATGCGAAAAATGATATGCTGCATGCCAGTAACACACATAGTCGTCAAATACTGTCATGAGTGAATTAGTTGTCGTAAGTTTTGAAGGCAAATTTCAAGCTGAAGATGTCCTGTTGAGATTGCTCAAATTGGAGCAGGCGAATTTACTAGATTTGGATGATGCTGTGGTAGTCACCAAAAATACCGTAGGTAAAATCAGGGTTAAGGGCTACCATGATTTGACTTCACCCGCTCCCGAATTAGGGAATGAACTCTGGGGCGGTATTATGAGTGCAGTGGTGTTTCATCGCGAACTGGAGATTGCTCAAGATATCTTCGAGCCTAGCTTTTTGACCGAAGTTGAAACATGCTTGAAACCAAATTCCTCAGCATTGTTTGTGCTGGTACGCTGTGCCCAACCAAAACCCGTCCTGGCAGCGTTAGCGGGTGTTGGGGGTGAAATCATCCGTACCACCCTTCCAGAGTCATTTGAGATCAAGCTGCGGGATGCCTTGATGGTTGTCTAAACTTCGCGGATGACTTTGCAGGGATTGCCAACTGCGATCGAGTTGCACGGGATATCCTTGACGACGACACTACCAGCACCGATTGTCGTATTGGAGCCGATCTTCACGCCTGGGCAAATAATCGCCCCGCCCCCAATCCAGACATTATCACCAATTGCGATCGGAGCTGCTAATTCTTTACCTGTGAGCCGGAGAGCTGGATCTACAGGATGATCCGCTGTATAAATCTGTACGTATGGGCCTAAAAGTACGTTATCGCCGATTTCAACTAGATTGCAATCCAAAATCACACAACCAATATTTGCATAGAATTTATCGCCCACAAACAGATTAGTACCATAGTCACAATAAAACGGCGGCTCGATCTCAATTTGCGCCCCAATTTTCCCCAACCATCGACCTAAAATTTCATACCTTTGTTCGGGTTGAGTTTCTGGAGTGCTATTGTAGAGGCTGGCAAAATTACCAGAATTCATCCGAGCATTTGTTAGCTCGCGATCGGCAGCCAGATATAGTTCTCCAGCTAACATTTTTTGTTTTTCTGTCATAATATCATCCTCATTATTAGCACCTCTGAACTAAAGACTCATATACATTTAAATAGTTAAATATTAAAAGTTAGTATCGATCGATGTGACTAGTTTTAATTCTATTTAAATAAATGTGGTGCTGCTGTGTGAAATAGTGATATAACTCCATCGGCAATTAACTGAACAGCGATCGCTAAAATAAAAAATCCTAAAACTCGATTGAGCGCGCCCAAACCATTACGACCCAAAATCGACAGCAGCGACTCACCCAGCACCAGACAGACATAGAGTAAACCACCGAATAGCACGATCCCGATTAAACACCCCAGATAATCACTCCATTGCGTTAGTCTAGTTGCTAACCCAATTGTCACACCGATCGATCCTGGCCCCGCAATCAGTGGAATTGCCATCGGGGTAAACGAAATATCCTCCTTCTCTGTCCCAGCTTGCTGTTCGGAATCCGTCAATCGCTGTCGGCTCGTCACCATTTCCCAAGCTGCATTGGAGACTAATAAGCCGCCAGCGATTCGCAATACGTCGAGCGAGATCCCAAAAAACTCTAGAATCGATCGACCGCCCAGCAAAAACACCGCTAGAATCACAACCACATTAATCGCCGTTTTTTGAGCTTGTTTTCGTCGATCGCTCCGGCTATCTGTAGCCGTCAGGCTGTAAAATATCGGTACGGCTCCAATTGGGTTGGCAATTGGAAATAAAGCTGCCAATGTGCCGATCGCATAGTTCAGTATTCCTGGCATCATGCCACTTTAATTCCTCTCAATCACACCTATTGTATTATTGCAGATCTAACCGGAATACCTGTCAACTGTCTAAACCAGATTAGATCTCCTGCGAAAGTAAAAACAAAATCTTTTCTAGTATTGTTTTCGTCTATAGTTTCCCCTAAAGCCTAAAGCCTAAAGCCTAATACCTGACTTTCGCAGGAAGTCTATTGATTCCAGTATCCATACCACCATATGATTAGAACACTGTTCTATCTAGGTTAAACACAATGGGAAGCTGGCAAGCGATCGCTGCACTGAGCATTTTTGTAGGCACGATCGGCATCATCATCATCGAATGGTTGCCACTGACGATTGCCGCGATGCTGGGCGCATTGCTGTTGGTGGTTTTAAATATTTTGACCCTCGATCGGGCGATCGGTTATATTGCCAACAGTCACACCACTCTGGCGTTATTTTTTGGAGTGATGGTGATGATTCGGGCACTGCAACCTACTCGGGTATTTGAGTATTTAGCCACCCAAATGGTGCTACTGGCTAGAGGAAAAGGCAGCCGTTTATTATTGGGCATTGTGGCAATTACCACCCCAATTTGTGCTGTCTTGCCGAATCCCACTACCGTAATGCTCCTAGCCCCCTTAATTCCACCGCTCGCCCAGGAAATTGGTGTAGACTTTGTGCCGCTGCTAATTTTGATGGTATTTGTCGCCAATAGTTCTGGATTATTGACTCTCGTCGGCGATCCAGCAACTTTTATTGTCGGTAGCTCGATTAATATGACATTTACCGATTACCTCCAAACCCTCAGTCTTGGTGGTGTGCTGGCAGTACTCGTCGTTGTAGCAACCTTACCGTTTTTATTCAAGAAAATCTGGCGGACGGAACTTGCTAATTTAGATTTGCTGGTTCCTCCTCAAATTCAACATCCCCGAACTCTAGCGTTGGGATCGGCAATCATCCTGCTGGTGCTAGTTTTTTTCGTCATCGGCGAAATGCTCCCCGTCCCGATTTCACCAGCGACAGTGGCACTACTGGGCGCGGTGCTGTGTCTGCTACTTGCCCATCACAGCAAAATTGATACTGTTAGCAACATTTTGGGGGATGTGGATTGGAGTACACTTTTATTCTTTATGAGTATTTTTGTGCTGATTGGCGGATTGCAACACACTGGAGTACTTAGTAGTGCCGCTGGTGTATTGGCATGGCTGTTAGGTAAAAATATTGCACTAGGCGCGATCGTTCTCCTATTCTCAGTCGGGCTGATTTCTAGCGTGGTACCAACTATTCCTTTGGTAGTTGCCATGGTGCCACTACTAAAAGAATATATTGTTAATGCTGGATTTGTCGGGGCGGAAATCCTTGTACCCGGATCTACTCTGCCACTGCCGCCAGAGGTGCTACCGCTATTTTATGCCATGATGTACGGCGCGACGGTAGGCGGTAATGGTACCCTCGTTGGGGCATCTGCCAATGTCGTTGCGGCTGGAATTTCCGAGCAGCATGGGAAACCGATTTCGTTCCAACGATTTCTCTATTATGGGTTGCCAACAATGGGCTTGCAGCTATTGGTGTTGGCGGCTTATGTCAGTATTGCCTTTTTGTGAACAGATCTAACAGAACCGGATTGGATCGCCTTCTTCTGCTTCGATGTCATCTAAATCCGTAGTCATGACAATGATTAAGAATGATTTGGTGAGATTTTGCCGACAAAGGCTATATTTCTCAATCCTCAGCATCACAGCTAAGTAGGTAAGTGGAATTAAATATCAAACCCAGGTAGGTTGGGTTGAAGCCCGCGAAACCCAACAGCAGCAACGTTGTGTACATAGTCGGTATTTTATATTTAATTAAGCCCAGCTACTTATCTGAAAAGTTAGATCCTGTTACTGTCTCTCTAAACGACGACGCAATTGACTACTAATTACATCGATAAAAGTTACGACTACGAGTAGAACCAACATCATCGTAGTGGCTTTATTATATTCAAATCCCCGAATATAATTGACCAGTTCAAAGCCGATTCCCCCCGCACCCACAACACCGAGTACAGAAGCAGCGCGGATATTATATTCAAACATATAAACGGTATAACCCAATAGTAAGGGCAATACTTGGGGCATAACTCCATATTGGGCAATTTGCAACCAAGATGCGCCACTGACTTGGAGTGCTTCGAGTGAATAGCGATCGACAGATTCGATCGCTGTCTGGTAAAATTTACCGAGATAGCCGATCGTATAAATGCCTAGAGCTAGGGTTCCAGCGGGTGCGCCCAAACCTGTCGCAGCCACAAAGATCAAGCCCAAGATAATTGAAGGGATCGATCGCACCGTATTTTGAAAGAAATTAGCACACCACCGCACCCACCAAGGTGTTAAATTATTTGCTGATAAGATGGCAATTGGTAGTGAAAAAATTGCGCCAATTGTTGTGCCCCACAGCGACATTTGGATCGTTTCTAATAACCGTGCCCAAGCGACATCCAAAATCGATAGATCTGGGGGAAATAAGCGAGAAATAAAGTCAGTGATATAGCCGCCACTATCTCGGAGCGATCGCAGATCTAGCTTTAAACCATTCCACGCCCAGCTATAAATAGCCAGCACCGTGAGGAAGATTAATATTTTGACGCTCTGAGATTTAATTGTGCCCAATTACCTAATCTTTAATTAACTGCTCGAATTGTGCGTCGAGATTTTGACTGACACCATGATAGACCACTCGACCGCGATCGACAACGATTGCCGTCTGAGCATAAGTATGTGCTAAAGCTAAATCGTGCAAAACTGTCACCACCGTCATCCCAGATCGATGTAGCTGCGACAAGGTTTGCATCACCTGTTGAATCGCCATAATATCTAAGCCAGTCACTGGCTCGTCGGCGAGTAAGATTTGGGGTGAGCGGATTAAGGCTCTGGCAATAGCGACTCGCTGTTGTTGCCCCCCACTCAGTTGCCTGGTAGACTGACTAGCAAATTCGCCTAGCCCCAATCGATCGAGCAGTTCTAGGGCAGTCTGCCGCTCACTAGCTGGAAATCCGGTCAGTGTTTGCCAGCCCGAAAACTCACCTAACCTGCCACAGAGCACGTTGTCAAGGGCGGAAAGCTGGGGAATAAGTCCACCGCCCTGAAACAACATTGCTAGAGGTTGACGGGCTTGCTTGAGGGTACTAGGTGTGACCGCAATATTATTGACAAAAATACCGCCGGATCGTAGTGGTAATAATCCGGCGATCGATCTCAGTAAACTAGATTTACCCGCACCATTCAAGCCGAGAATCGCGACAAATTCGCCTTGCTCGATCTTGCAGTCGATCCCATCCAAAATTGGACGATTACCAACTTTTGCTTGACTAACTACCTGCTGACAGAAAATTGCTGGAGCAAGATCGCTATTTTTTACTCGTTTCTCGATTGCACTCACTTGATTTTTGCCGAACTTAAATTAGCCTACGATTGTTCGGGGTGAACTCGATCGAGTTCACCCTCAAAAGTTAGGGCTGCATCCCAGCACGTGCCGAGGCATCTCTCATCGGTTTCAAGTGCTTGTCATGATCGACTTCTACCAACTCAGTAGAGTTATAGAGATCTCTTAGCAATTTATTGTTTGCGGGCTGATTTAATTTCAGCATGGCGGCGACGAGCTGCTTGCGTTTAGCTACTGGGACATCATCATCGATCGAGATCCCATGAGCGGGTACGCCAGAGATACTGTACAGTACTCGCAAAGTGCTAGCTTCAGCGGCTGTTATGTAAGGAGCACCGAGGGTATACTCTGACACTGCGGCGACATCTGATTGACCTTTCAATACTGATTGGAGTGCTTTGTCATATCCGCCACCATAAGCTACCTGTCCAAAGAAACCAGTCAACCGATCTCGATCTGGCACTAATTTCATTTGTACCAACTCCGCTACAGGGAAAATAAAGCCCGATCCAGAAGTTGCCGAAGTAAATACGATCTTCTTGCCCCGAAGTTGGCTCAGAGTAGCTTCGCCTTTACCAGATTTAAGCGGACTATTCTTAGGAACTACAAAAATTGATTTGTAGGTATGCCCACCGGAATAATTAGCACGGACTTCTGCTAGATACATAGTAGCGTTAGCAAGCTGTTTTGCTTTGAGTGCGGGACGACTGCTCAAGAAGGCTACATCAGCCCGATTAGCCCGTAACGCTTCTACTGCGGCAGTGTCATCACCGAACACTGCTTCAACAGGTTGTTGCAACTCTTTGCTAAGAAAATCTGTGACGGCTTTAGCCTTTGTCGGTAAGTCTGTTGTCCCTGCTGACGATCTAGTGGGAAAGACAATCTTGAGCGGTTGAGCTTGAGCGACTGCTGGGGATACTCTCAGGTTTGTGGCGATCGATTCGACGATCTGTTGATGATAGACGATCGCCATACTACCCAAGATCGTTGCTGTAATACCGATACCAAGTTTGATTTGCTGATTCATCGATTGCCGATCGCTAGGCGATTTAAAATTCAATTTATTGACATTATATCGCATTAGTTGTCAAAATCAACAGTAAATTGTGTCAGTAGAGCTTAAACAGTTGACAGTTGACAGTTAACAGCGTTGTGATTAGAACGGAGATTTAAACTCCACAGGGCTTTAAAACCTGGCTATTCGGTAAACAAGGTGAGATTATCAACTGACTTGACTGTTCCTCGATCGAGCAATCATCCCATGCTTAGGTGCAAAAATCATCGCAACTACGAATACTAGAGTTTGTAGTACCACGATACAGCCACCAGTCGAGCCATCAATGTGATAACTGATATAAGTCCCCATCACACTTGAAAATACGCCAGAAGCCATTGCAATTAGCATCATATGGTCAAAATTATCACTTAATAAGTAAGCAGTTGCGCCTGGAGTTACCAACATCGCCACGACCAAAATAATCCCGACTGTTTGCAGTCCAGCAACGGCTGTGAGCGATAGTAGAGATAGCAGAACATAGTAGAGAAAGGTAGTATTTAGACCGATCGATCGGGCATGAGTAGAATCAAAACAAAATAAAATTAGATCTTTGCGTAAAATTGCTAGTGTACCCAACGTAATCACACTAATAACTACTGTTTGAATAATATCCCCGTCCGAAATACCCAAGACATTGCCAAACAGAATATGAGTGAGATCGATCGAGCTTTTAATTTTAGAAACTAATACTAATCCCAAGGCAAAGAAACCCGTAAATACCAATCCAATTACAGTGTCTTCTTTAACACGAGTTTTTTCCTTAATAAATCCAATTGCAATTACTGAACCTACCCCAAACACAAACGCACCTACCGCCAAAGGAATATTTAGGACATAGGCAATAACTACCCCTGGCATCACTGCATGGGAAACCGCATCCCCCATCAATGCCCATCCTTTCAAAGTCATGTAGCAAGAGAGGGCAGAACAAACTATGCCCACCAACGCACTCACCAAAATTGCCTTGAGCATAAACTCATACTGCAACGGTGCAATGAACCACTTAACTATATCCATTAGACCTCATGCGAAAGTGAAAGCAAAATCTTTTATAATACTGTTGTCGTCCAAAACTTCAGCTAAAGCCTAAAGCCTAAAACCTAAAGCCTAAATCCTATTATTGTTGTCGATCTAAATTGCTATGAGTTTTGGCAGCCGAAAAATCGCCGACAGAACCACCAAAGGCACGGGCAAGATTTTCTTCAGTAAACACCTCATCGGTGCTCCCATACGCCAAGATACTGCGATTGACGAGTACGACTCGATCGCAAAATGTCGTAATCGAAGCCAGATCGTGGGTAGAAATCAAAATTGTGTGCCCAGATTGCCGGAGTTCTGTCAATAAATCGATCATCATTTTTTCAGTCTTGATATCGACTCCGGCAAAAGGTTCATCTAATAATAGAACAGTGCCTTGTTGTGCTAACGCTCTCGCAAAAAATGCTCGTTTCTTTTGCCCACCCGATAGCTCTCCAATTTGACGATCGCGCATTTCCCACATTTCCACCCGTTCCAAACTTGCCCGGACAGATTGTTTGTCAATCGCTCTAGGAATTCGCAATAAATTCATGTACCCATAGCGTCCCATCATCACCACATCATGAACACTCACCGGAAAATCCCAGTCTACTTCTTCAGATTGGGGCACATATGCCACTAAATTACGTTTTTGAGCCTGATGAATCGATAATCCATCGATCGAGATCGTGCCAGTGGCGGGTTTGACAAACCCCATAATCGCTTTAAACAGGGTTGATTTTCCCGCTCCATTCATTCCCACCAGACCATGAATACTCCCTGCTTGCAGTTGCAATGAGGCACTGTGTAGGGCGACTTTACCATTATAGGCAACCGTCACATTTTCAATTTCAACACCAATCATGTTCATAATTTTTTTATTACTTACTTTGTAATCCTTTAATTAACGTACTCACGTTATATTCTAAAAGTTTGAGATAGGTAGACGCTGGGCCATCAGGTGGAGATAATGAGTCCACATAAAATACCCCCCCAAATTTTGCACCTGATTCTTTGGCGACTTGCAGTTGAGCTTTGGGATTAACTGTACTCTCACAGAATACTGTTGGAATTCGATTTTCCTTCACCGTATTAATCGTTTTTTCCACCTGTTTTGGCGTGGCTTGCTGTTCGGCATTGACTGCCCACAAGTACACTTCTTTCAAGCCATAATCACGGGCAATATAAGCAAATGCCCCTTCACAACTGACGATGTAGCGTCGCTCTGGTGGAATTGCGGCGATCGCTGTTTTGAGCTTCAAATCGATCTCTTTTATCTGTTCGCTATAAGCTTTGGCATTCCGATCGTAAGTAGCCGCATTTGCTGGATCGAGCTTGCCCAATGATTTGCGAATATTTTCGACGTAGATGACTGCATTTTGGGGCGACATCCACGCATGGGGATTGGGTTTACCTTTGTAGGCATCTTCAGCAATATCGATCGGTTGGAATCCTTCACTCAAGGTAACGTGAGGCACCTTGGGTAGGCTATTATAAAAGCGATCGGCCCAACGTTCCAAATTTAGACCATTCTCTAAAATTAGATTTGCCTTTTGCCCCCGCGCCAAATCGCTCGGAGTAGCTTGGTAGCCGTGGATTTCTGCCCCAGGCTTGGTTATGGATTCGACAATCGCTTTGTCTCCAGCGACATTTTGCGTCATGTCTGCTAGCACTGTAAAAGTAGTAAGGATAACTTTTTTGTTTGTCGGATTGGGGGCGGTTTCGATCGTGGAGTTGGTAGTGCAACTACTGAGCCAAACACCGATCGATAGCCCAATTATCCCCATTTGCCACCGTTTCAAGCCGATCGAGCTTGTGGTGGGGACAGACTTATACTTCATTCAATATATTTTCTCATAATTTTATCATTATTTGATAACATATCACAAAAATGAGAGAATTATGAAAAGCGATTTCGACAGATCCCCAGTCGGGGATCTTGGGAGCAAGGATTTTTGCATGTCTTAACCGTTCGTGAGCGATTGCTACACTTAGTCAACTGTTTAAATATTGCCAACAAGTTCGGGCAATTTCCCACTCTTCTTGGGTATGAATTGCCAGTAATCTGACTGGAGATCGTACACTCGCCAAATCGAGATCGGGTGGGATCGACAAACTATTTAGATTCGAGTCTATTTCTACTCCTAAAAAAGCCAATTTCGAGGCAACAGCAGCCCGAATGCCAGCGTGATGTTCCCCCACACCAGCCGTAAAAATTAGTGCGTCTAAACCACCTAAAGCTGGTAATAAGGAAGCGATTCTAGCTACGAGTCGATCGATATAAATATCTAGAGCTAACTTTGCTTTTATATTACCAGAATCGATCGCTTTATCGATCTCCCGTACATCATTGGACACACCAGAAATACCCAATAATCCCGACTCAAAATTTAAAACACGATCTAGTTCCTCAACTGTATATTCCTTCTCCCTTAATAGATGGAGAATTATGCCTGGATCGATCGATCCACAGCGCGTACCCATCACCAAACCATCGAGCGGTGTAAAACCCATTGTCGTATCGATACACTGCCCAAATTTAGTCGCCGCTAGAGAGCAACCATTCCCTAAATGACAACTAATTAATCGCAACTCTCCCAAATCTCGTCCCAATAATTCCGCTGCGCGTCGGGTGCAATATTGATGACTGATGCCATGAAAACCATACTTTCTGATTCCTTGCTCTAACCACTGATAAGGCACAGGATAAACATAAGCCACCTCTGGTAAATCCCGATAGAAAGCCGTATCGAATACCGCCATTTGGGTCATATTACCTGACAATGACTCGATCGCATCAATCCCCATTAAATTAGCCGGATTGTGTAACGGTGCATAGATTGACAATCGATCGATTTCTGCCTTCACTTCAGGATTAATTAACGTCGGCTGACGGTATTTATCGCCACCATGTACGACTCTATTCCCGACGATATCGATTTCGTCGATATTATTAACAACCTGAGTTTTCCCACTCCAGAGCAAATTTAATAGATCGTGAACATCGGTAATTCGACTCATTCCCGATCGCTCTTCTCGCACCGAATCATCAGCAGTTTTAGCCTTCAATACCACTGTTCCAGATGAATCCCAATCAACTTCCCCCGTCCATAATGGCACGACTGGATCTGATGGCACCTCTCCAGTCAATCGATATAGACTCGATTTGAAACTACTCGAACCAGCATTCAGCACTAAAATATTCATCTACTATTGAATTAAGCCTCAATGTGGCTCAGTAATTGGGGCCATCTGCTTTCTTTTCCCATCTGTCCTTCCCATCGCAATGATTAGCTACGAAAGCTTAATAACTCATCAATAGAAGCTAATAGCTTGACATCTACAGCCATAATTTCCTTAATAGCATTTAGCTCGATCGACCAGCTCACATTTACAGTAAAAAAGTTTGTTTTTACTTTACCTTGAATATGATATTGAGTGCGATCGCTATGCTCCAGAGGATCGGCTACCCCAACCTTTGTAAGTATTTCCCCACGCTCTGGACAAAAATTCATGCCTTTGGCTTCTTTCTCCAAATATCGAGCGATCGCCTCTTTACCTACGATCGACTTTTCAAATGGCGGATTGAGACATCCTTGCTCTGCAAATAGCTGTGCAGTTTCCATGAACTCACCATTGTTCAAGCGCATAAAATACTCATGAATAGTATTTTCATAGATACCGTCAATATCGAGCGATGTGTCTAGATCGATCGTCCGAGATTCAGGTGCAAGTACAGAAATGGTTTTCATAATCAATAATGACAACTAAAATACTATCAAAGCACAAGTATAATCTCTTGAAATCTGTCTTTTGGCAGAGCGTAATCTATTTCCAAAGGAAATATCGCCCAAACTGGATTATTAGTATTGTAATAATGACCAATGAGGAAAGTAATATGGCAGCTCCTGTTTCAAACGTAAATCCCGATCTACTCTCTGCTGTTGCGGCTCTGTCCACAGACCAGCAGCTTGCACTACTGTGGTTTATCTATAAAGAAGTTGGCAAATCAATCACCCCAGCGGCACCTGGAGCCAGCACAGCAGCACCCACGATCGCTGAAGGACTATTCAAACAAGTCCTAGAACTGCCCCACGATGAGCAGCTACAAGTCCAGCGCGACTTGATCGAACGCAAAAATAGCCTCATCAGTCGCGAATATGGCGCATTAAGCGACACTACCAAACTACTATTTTGGTATTTACTAGCCCAAGGTATGGATCGGACAGAAATCATTCCGATGCCAGCAGATTACGCATTAGAGCCTGAAGCTACTCAATGTATGACCCAACTTCAACAACTCGAACATTCCGAGCAGATTACCGTCTTACGCGATCTAGTTGCCAACATGGGCGTAGATCCAGCCTCTAGCCCTCACGATGAAGCCACTGGCCTTTAATATATTTACAGACAGTAATTAACCAAAGTTGCTACCCAAACAGCAGGGGCTATAAACGCCTGCTGTTTGGTAAGGCGGTGGCGATGATGTTCGATGACTTAGTAGCTGCAATCAATAAGTAGGTATCGACTGCGGTAGGGGGGCTAATTAGTCACCCTTTTTTGATGACGATCTGAAAACGGTTTAAAGTGAAGTTATCTGTATCAAAGTGATGGGCGATCCTGCTAATGGTTAGGCACGTATCCAAAGTTTCGTGGCGAGAACGGTTCAATATCTCTAGAGTGGCGATCGCCTATCCCTGGCTGACGCTGGGGTTTTGGCTGGCAGTGTGTGTTGCTGGCGCGCTCGGGTTTAGCACTCTCAAGTACAATTTGTTGCCGGACATTACCTTTCCAGTCGTAGTAGTGAATGCTCAAGCACCAACCGCCACTGCTCTCGAAACCGAACAGAAATTGACTCGCCCCCTCGAAGCCAAGCTCCAGCAGCTAGCGGGGGTTTCTAAGGTGCGATCGTCTACTTATCCAGGGCAGACGGCAGTAAGTCTCGCTTTTGATGTCGGTACTAATTTGGAGGCGGCTAGCGATTTAGTCAAGCGCACTGTTACCGCTCTCAACCTCACGCCGAATGTGCGGGTAATCGCGCTCAACCTCAACGAGTCAGCGGTGGTAAGTTATGCGCTGTACGGTTCCAAGCAAGATTTAGCTAGTCTGGCTCAGGTTGCCCAGACGCAGATCGTCCCCGCGATCGGTAAACTGCCTGGGGTGCTCAAAGTCACGCTATTGGGAGCAACGAACCCGCCCACGGCGGTGCGGCTGAACGATCGAGACGTGTTAGCGGTACAGGTGGTCAAGCGCGGTACTGCGAATACGCTAGAGGTAGTTGACAGCGTAGAGCGGGAAATGGGGAGGCTCCGCAGCCAATTTACCGACGTGCAGATCGAACTGGCTGCCACACAAGCGACGTATATTCGGGAGGCGACGGCGGCGACGATCGAAGCATTGGTGCTAGCTGTGATTTTGTCTACTGTGGTCATCTATCTGTTTTTGACAAATTGGCAGGCAACCGCGATCTCTGCCCTGGCGATTCCGACTTCCCTATTGGGGACATTTATCGTGATGGCGATTTATGGTTTCAATCTAGAGACGATTACCCTGTTGGCACTGGCGTTGGTGATTGGGATTATTGTCGATGATGCGATCGTCGATGTCGAAAATATCACTCGGCACCTCGAAGAGGGCGAACCGCCCCGCGAAGCCGCGATTCATGCTACCAATGAAATCGGGCTGACGGTGACAGCAACGACGATGACGATCGTCGCTGTATTTTTGCCTGTCGGGTTGATGGGTGGAGTGCTGGGTCAATTTTTTCGCCCCTTTGGTTTGACGATCTCCGCCGCCGTGATTACGTCGCTGTTGGTGGCGCGTACTTTGTCGCCCTTACTTGCCGTCTACTGGCTCAAGCGCAGCCCGACGCAACGGGTATCCCGCTTCTGGCTCCGGTTTATGGACGGCTATCGGGGACTACTCACTTGGTCTTTGGCGCACCGAGGCATCGTCTTAGGATTGGCACTACTGAGCTTCTGTGGGGGGATCGGACTGATTCCGTTTCTCTCCAAAGGTTTTATTCCGCATTTGGATCGGGGGGAATTTAACATTGTTTATCAAGCAGCACCAACGGTTACACTCGCGCAATCCTTGGAAATCGCTAGGAAAATAGAGAGCGAAGTGCGACGCGCCCCTGATGTCGAAACAGTATTTACTACAGTGGGTTCTCGCCAAGGCGAACCAAATCGCGGTACTCTCTATGTCAAAATGCGTCACGATCGCCAGCTCAATACCTTAGCACAACAACATCAACTGCGCGATCGATTGCCCAAGATTGCTGATGTGACTACCAGTGTCGAGGATATTCCGTTTGTCGATACTGGCGGCGAAAAACCGCTGCAATTTGCGCTCCGCTCCGAAGATCTTCAAGTATTAGAACAGGCGACTAATACCCTCAAAGCCAAAGTCCAAAATCTCCCTGGCTTCGTCGATGTCACCAGTACAGGAGCGCAATCCGCGAGCGAGATCGAACACCTCAATGGGAAGCGAGTGGCATATATCAGTGCCAATCTCGGTCAAGGGCTGACACTAGGCGCAGCAACCGATCGAGTCGTAGCTGAGGCGAAAACGACCTTACCCAAGACGGTCGAACTCAGCCTCGGCGGAGACTCCGAACGTGCCGCAGACACCTTTAGTGGCTTTGGGGTGACGATCGCCCTCTCAGTGCTGTGTGTATTGGGCGTACTGTTCCTGCTATTTCGTTCCTGGGTCGATCCGCTCGTGATTATCCTCGCCCTACCCCTCTCGATCGTCGGTGCAGTACTGGCTCAGTTCTTTACCCGCAGCGACTTTGGGATGATTTCGGTGATTGGCATCATCTTCTTATTGGGATTAGTTAACAAAAACGCGATCTTACTCGTGGACTATATCAATCAACTGCGAGAGCAAGGGCTGAATCGCCACGAAGCCATTCTCCGCGCAGGTTTGGTACGGCTACGGCCGATTTTAATGACTACCGCCGCGACGATCTTGGGAATGCTACCGATCGCGCTGGGATTGGGGGCAGGTGCCGAGCTACGGGCACCGATGGCGATCGTCATTATCGGCGGGTTGATGTCTTCGACGTTGTTGAGTTTGGTGGTGATCCCAGTTGCTTACGCTGTTGTCGATACGATCCGCAATAAAATGCGTCGATCGAGGTAAGTTAATTATGTTAGCGGGTGTCTTGGCATAAACCTACCCCTCTAGATTTGTGTGCGATCGCTTGTTGGGAAGGGTAGCGTGATTTCGACTTAAATTGCTGGTTCTCGAACAGACGATCCATTACATCGAACACTGGGTCGATCGCCTTAAACCGTTAAGAATCGATCGGCTAAACCCAATTCTGCCATAATTTCCATCGTCGAATGGTGAATCGTATCACCCCGAAAATCTCGGTCTAAATCTCGATGAACTTCAAGCAAGATAACTTTAATCCCCTGTCGGGCTAAAAGTAGAGCTAATACAGCTCCAGCAGGGCCACCACCGACGATACAGCAGGCAGTTTGCTGGATATCTAATATCTCTGGAGCAGCCGCTACTGGGGCGGCTAGAGTTGGATTATTCATAATGTGTACCTGCGATGTTTCCACCGCCGATCGGCGACTCAATTACGAGGTTAGTGTTAAATCCTGAGGAACTTGTGAGGATAAGAAGATCTTCACAAGTTCCTCAAGTTCAAGATTTATCTTGAAGCTACAGATACATTTCTTCAGGAGATTGCCATGACCGCAACTACCAATAAAACCACAGATATTACTCTTTGACAGTAATGTTCGACCATGATGTAACAACAGATGGTGCGCCAGTAGCCCGATTTATCAAACGGTTACAAGAATTGATGACA
>ENA-OFCD01000537-OFCD01000537.1-metagenomes-genome-assembly--contig:-NODE-537-length-23763-cov-17.498102_pt1 | contig 23763 bp, 24 predicted proteins | sample MGYA00153392_OFCD01 | MGnify analysis MGYA00153392
TCGAGCTGGCGCCGCCGCCGACCGCATCGGCACAAATGGGTTTGGAGGCTTGGGTTGATGAACTGGTGCGCCTGTCGGCCCATTGGAAAAGCGACGCGCCACTCATTTTTCTGCGCATGCAAAAGGCTGAAGATTGCGCGCCGTACCGCGCGCTCGCGGGCGGGCTCGCGCTCGATGACGGCACGCTCGCCGGCCTGTCACTTTTCGCGGCGACCGCCTACGCCGAGTCGGGCAACTTCACCGTGCTGCACCTGTTGACCGGCTGCCGCGCCGCGCGTGTGCTGTTGCCATTCGCAGGCGATGCGGTGCCTGCGCTCGGCGCGGTGGTGCGCGCGTTCACGGCGGGCTACCTTGCCAGCGGTGTGGCGCATGGCGTGCAGCCTTTGCCGCAAGCGCCGGCCGATTGGTCCACGCTCACTGCGGCCGCCATCGGGTCTGATGACGAGCACGTGATCAAACTGGTCGACGCCTGCTTTGCCGAGGCGCGGACCGGTGCCGAGGCGCTCTACCGGCAGGCGGCGGCCCGCGCCCTCGCCTGATCGTCGACCGATTCGGCAGCTCAAAAATCCACGCTCGACCGCAACCCGATCACCATCACCGCATCGTTCGAATTCACGCCGCCCGGGTGGTGCACGTATTGAACGTTGGGCTGCAAGCTGAAGAACGGGCGGTGCACCCAGGCGTAGAACAGCTCGCCGACGGTTTCCGAGCCGGGCACCTTGCGCGTGTTGGCGTTGCGGGCATTGCTCAGTCGAACGTTGTCGGCAACGCGGCCGTTCCCGTGGTTGCTGCCGAGCGCGAAGCCGATCGTGTCGGCGGGGCGCCCGTCGAACGGGCCTTTCCAGGTGACGCCGAGGGCGATCTGGCGGTCCATCGACGCGGCGGTGGCGCGGTCGGACTGCGTGATGTTGAGGAACACGCTGGCGTCCGATCCCTTGTCGCGGCCGGTGATCTGCTGCGCGAAGTTGAGGTGCGCGCCGCTGCGCGAATTGCGCTGCAACGGCGTGCCGCCGGTGAGCGCGAGCGGCTGGTGGCTCGTGTCGAGCGTCACGTCGTTCGCGTTCGACGTGTCGTACCAGGCGCCGACCTTGCAGTTGCCGGGGAGCCCGCCGAGCGTGGGCGTCCAGCCGAACTCGATCGGAATGAGTGCGCCGGTGGTGCCCGACGGGTTGTTCGGGTAGAGCCCTTGGTGGTGCGCAAAACTGTCGTCGATGTAGCGCGGGTTGACCTGGTAGACGCCGAGCTGTGCGCTCATCTCGCCGCCGAGCGCCACTTTGACGCGCGTGCCCCATTGGCTCACCGGGTAGCTGTACCAAAGCACACCGCGCACGTTGCCGGGCTGCGAGCCGCAAAAAGTGAGGTTTTGAAAGTCGCACGGAAACGCAGCGAAGTCATCGCCCACGGGCAGGCGGCCGAGCTTGAGGTCGAGGCCACCGTCCAGCCAGGTCTGGCGCAACGAAAGCCGCGTGAGGCGCCAGGTCTGCCCGCGGCCGTAGACCTCTTGCACGCCTTGCAGCGTGTTCAGCGAAGCGTCGTCGCCGAGGTTGCGGCCGTTGCGATCGGTGATCACGACCTCTGCCGCGGCGTGGTGCCAGCCGAGCAGTTTTTGCAGGTCGAACTTGCTGCCGAACGACCATTGGTCGGTGTAGCGGGCTTTCTTCTCCGACCCGCATTGGGTGTTGGTGGCGGCCTCGCAAACATAGCCGAGCGAAAGGCCGATGCCGCGGTCGACGAGGCGCGGGCGCCCGGCGCAACGTGCAGAGTCGCCGCGCACAGGCCGAGCTTCATGCAGACCAGTGCGCGGCTCGGGCGGCGCTCGAAGGGCGTGGTGACCGACCCTTGCTTCATCGCCGCGCCGCCTGTTCGAGCCCGAAAATCGCCGCGCCGAGCAGCGCTGCGTTGACCATCACCACATGCACCGGCACCGCGCGCATCAGGTTGCCGAACCGGCCCTTCGCCGTGAAGGCCTGCATGAAGGCGCCGTCTTGCAACAGCGGCAGCACGCGCGGCGGCATGCCACCGGCCAGGTACACGCCGCCCGTGGCCATGACCTTGAGCATCAGGTTGCCGGCCTCGGCGCCCCAGACGTCGATGACGACCCGCAGCGTGGTCGCCGCGAGCGGTTTGGCAATGTCGTTCTCAAGCGCCGCTTTGACGATCAACGGCATGCGATCGGTGACAGCCTGCAACGCGGCGGCGAAGGCCGGGGGTTCCGAGGCCGGGTCACGCGAACGCAGGTAGTCGTACACGTTGGCCAAGCCCGAACCGGAGCACACGCGCTCATAGCCGGCGTGTCGGAAGCGATCTGTCAAATACGCCTGCAAGCCGGCTTGAACGGCATTGGTCGGCGCGAAATCGGTGTGGCCACCTTCGGAGGCGCACGCCAGATAGGCATCGCCAGTCCACACCAAAAAACCTTCACCGAACCCGGTGCCGGGCGCCATCACGGCGATCGGGCCGTGCGCGATGGCCTGGCCGGTGTTGACCACTTTGGTTTCCTGCGGCTCCAAGTGCGGAACGGCGTGGGCGATCGACCTCAGGTCGTTCAGCAGCGAGACCCGCTCCATTCCGAGCTGCGCCCTCAACGCTTCTCGAGACAACTGCCAAGGCAGGTTGGTGAGGTGAGCGCGCCCGTCGATCACCGGCCCGGCGACGCAAAAACAGGCCGAGTCCGGTTGCTCTCCGGCCTTGACCAGCGGGTCGGCGAGAAAGGCCCCGACGACCTGCTCGAGACCGGCGTATTCAGCGCTGGCGTACTGCCGTTCGAGCACGAATCGGCGCGGCCTGGCCTCTGCCGACACCAGCGCCAGCCGCGTGTTCGTGCCGCCGATGTCGCCTGCCAGCAGCATCATGTTTTGGCGGCCCAGAGATCCTGGATTTTCTCGAGCGACAGGCTTTTGGTCTCCGGCACGCTGCGGTAGATCCAGACCCAACCCAAACCGCAAAAGAACGTCAGCAACCAGAAGGTCAGCGAGCTGCCGATGGCAGTCACCAGCGACAAGAAAAACTGGCTGACGAACCACGCCGAGCCCCAGTTCACGGCGGTGGCGAGCGCCACGTCACGGCTGCGAATGCGCGCCGGAAACACCTCGTTGATCACCGTCCAGATCACGGGCCCGAGCGAGAACGCGAAGCAGGTGATGAATACCACCAGCGCCGCCACGGTGACCATGCCGGCCGTGCGCGGTGCGGCCTACGCCGCTGACGCCGCAGCGGAGGCCGCTGACGCCACGGCCCCACCCGCGGCACCTCCGGTAGCGGCATCGATGAAGCGAAATGCCACGCCGACCACCGCGAGGCTCGCGCCCATGCCGACGAGCCCGACCATCAACAGCTTGCGCCGCCCGATCTTGTCGATGAAGGCGATCGCGATCAGCGTGGCCAGCACGTTCACACCGCCGATCGCCCAGAGCGTGACGCGCGCGCGCTGCCTCGATCGCGAAGCCGGCCGACGCGAAAATTTGGTTGGCGTAGTAGATGATCGCGTTGATGCCGGTGACTTGCTGGAACACCGCCAGCCCGATCGCGACCATCAACGGCCGCCGCCACTTCGCATGAAAAAGCTCGCCCCAGCCAGCGGCATTGGCGTCTTGCGCGAGCGTGGCCTCGACGGCGTCGAGCCGGGGCTCGATGTCTGAGTCGGGCTCGATGCGGCGCAGCTCGGCGGCGGCATCGGCACGGCAGTTTTTGAGCATCAGCCAGCGCGGCGATTCAGGCGCGAACAGGCCGACGATGAACAGCGCCAACCCCGGCACCGCCGCCGCGCCGAGCATCAGGCGCCAGTCGGTTTCGGCGGCGAGCAGGCCGGTGACGAGGTAGGCCAGGAAGATGCCGATCGTGATCGCCATCTGGTAGCCGGAAACGAAGCGCCCGCGCAGTGGTGCAGGGGCCAGTTCGGCGGCGTAGAGCGGCGCGGCAACTGCGGCCACACCCACGCCAGCGCCGATCACGAGCCGGGCGACCACCAAAATCGCCGCGTTGGGGGTGAAGTACTGCACCGCGGCGCCGAGTGCGAACAGCGCGCCGGCGATCAACACGGTGCGCTTTCGGCCGAGGCGGTCAGCGAGCTCACCGCCCGCGAGCGACTCGAGCAGCGCGCCGAGCGTGACCCAGCTCGTCACCACCTGAACCATCAACAAACTCAACGAGAACGCGGCCTCGATGCCCGGCAACGCGCCTGAAATCACGCCTTGGTCGTCATGCCGCCAGTAGCGGCGGGCGCCGGGGCTGCAGAGGGTTTCGGGACTGCGCTCATGGGTCTGCCTCGGGTGACGGAACGTGCTCGGCAACATCTGCGGGCCTGCAGTAGGGACCGACGTTGCGAGCTTCGATCGATCGAGCGAGTTTGTCTGTGCGATGCCGAACACCGTGCACGCCACGGATGGCGCTGATGCTCGTCTGGCCGCCTGCCCTTACCCCCATGCCCGGCGCGGCGCGGGGCCGCTACAGTGCAGGCTCATTGCCTGGAGGCCCGGATGAAAAAGCTGTTGTCCATGTTGTCGTTACTGGCGTTGTTGCCGCTCGCGTTGTCACCTATCGCGTTCTCGTCGACCGCTCAAGCCGCCGACCCGCTGAAGGTGCGCGTCGGCGTCGAAGGTGCTTACCCGCCGTTCAGCTCGGTCGGTGCCGACGGCAAAATCGTCGGCTTCGACATCGACATCGCGAACGCGCTGTGCGCGCAGATGAAAGCGCAGTGCACGCTGGTGCAGCAAGAGTTCGACGCGATGATCCCGGCGCTGCAGGCCAAGAAGATCGACGTGATCGTCGCCTCGATGTCGGCCACGCCCGAGCGGCTCAAGGTGGTCGACTTTTCCGACAAGTACTACAACACCCCGAACCGCCTGATCGCCAAGGCGGGCGTCGCGATCGACGGCACGCCCGCGAGTCTCAAAGGCAAGAAGATCGGCGTGCAGCGCAGCACCATCAACGACCGTTTCGCGACCGCGAAGTTCGGTGGTGCCACGATCGTGCGCTACACGAAACAAGACGAGGTGTTCCTCGACCTGGCAGCAGGCCGCATCGACGCGACGCTGGTCGACGCGGTCGCGGGCGATGTCGGTTTCCTGAAGCTGCCGGCCGGCAAAGGCTATGCGTTCACCGGGCCGGTGTACGACGACGCGGCGTACTTCGGCACCGGCGTCGGCGTGGCGTTGCGCAAGGGCGAGGCGCCGCTGCGCGATCAGCTCAACGCTGCCATCAAAGCGATCCGCGGCAACGGCGTTTATAAGACGTTGCAGGCCAAGTATTTCGACTTCGACGTGTACGGAAAGTAGCGCACTGACATGCTGCAAGGCTACGGCGCGAGCCTGCTTCAGGGCGCGGCGCTGACGCTGGCGGTCGCGCTCGCCTCGCTGCTGCTCGCGCTCGTGCTCGGCCTCGCAGGCGCAACCGCGAAGCTGTCGAACTCGACCTTCTGGCGCCGCACCGCGACCGTCTACACCACCGTGATCCGTGGCGTGCCTGATCTGGTGCTGATGATGCTGATCTTCTACGGCGGGCAGATCGCGGTGAACGCGGCGCTCGCCGCGCTCGGCTTCGAGAGTGTCGACATCGACCCGTTCATCGCCGGTGTCGCCACGCTCGGCTTCATTTTCGGTGCGTACTTCACCGAGACCTTTCGGGGCGCGATACAAGCGGTGCCGAAAGGGCAGATCGAGGCGGGCCGCGCGTTCGGCATGTCACCGGGGCTCGTGTTCCGGCGCATCACCGCGCCGCAGATGCTGCGCTTGGCGATCCCCTCGTTCACGAACAACTGGCTGGTGCTCGTCAAGTCGACCGCGCTGGTGTCACTGATCGGTTTGAACGACATGCTGCAGCGGGCACAGCAGGCGGCAGGCGCCACGCGCGAACCGTTCACGTTCTACCTCGCAGTCGGCGCGCTCTACCTCGCGGTCACGAGCGTTTCGGTGCTCGTGTTGCGCGCGCTCGAACACCGCGTCTCGCGTGGCGCGAAGGTGGCGGCGCTGTGAGCCCGCCGGGCCGCCCCAAGGGCGAACACCGAAGTGCGCAGCACGAAGGTTTCTTATGAATTTCGCGGCCGTCTTGGAGAGCCTGCCGACCTATTGGGAAGGTTTGCTGACGACGCTGCAATTGCTCGCGATGGCGCTCGTGCTCGGCCTGCTCGGCGCGCTGCCGCTCGGCGTGATGCGCGCGTCGAGCCGGCGCTGGCTGGGCGTACCGATCGGTGCGCCCGTGTGGCTCTACACCTGGGTGTTTCGCGGCACACCGTTGCTGGTGCAACTGTTCATCGTCTACTACGGTCTCGCGCAGTTCGACGCGGTGCGGAGCAGCATCGCGTGGCCGTGGCTTTCGAACGCCTGGTTCTGCGCCGTGCTCACGTTCGCGCTCAACACCTGCGCCTACACGACCGAGATGCTGGCCGGCGCGATCCGCACCACGCCGCACGGCGAGGTCGAGGCGGCGCGCGCGTTCGGCATGTCGTGGCCCACGCTGATGCGGCGCATCGTGTTGCCCTCGGCGCTGCGCCACTGCCTGCCGGCCTACAGCAACGAGGTCATCATGATGTTGCACGCGACCTCGATCGCGAGCGTGGTCACGCTGCTCGACCTGACCGGCGCGGCGCGCGAAATGAATTCGCGCTTCTACCTGCCGTTCGAGGCCTTCCTGACCGCTGCGCTGTTCTACCTCGTGCTGACCTTCGTGCTGGTGGCGGCGTTTCGGCGCGCCGAGGCGCGCTGGCTGGCGTACCTGCAGCCGCGGCGCTGAACGGCGCGCCGACCGACCGAAAATCCGCCGATGCACATTCAGCACCACCCGCTCGCCGGCTCGCCGCTCGGCACCCGGCGCGAGATCGTCAGCGTCCACTACGGGCCGCAAGACACCGGCCGCAAGGTCTATGTGCAGGCCGCGCTGCACGCCGACGAGCTGCCCGGCATGCTGGTCGCGCACCACCTGCGCCAGCGCCTGCTCGCGCTCGAAGCAACAGGCCGATTGCGCGGCGAAGTCGTCGTCGTGCCGGTCGCGAACCCGATCGGCATCGGCCAGACGCTGCTGCACGCCAACATCGGCCGCTTCGAATTCGGCAGCGGCGAAAACTTCAACCGGCATTACCCGGCGCTGTTCGACGCAGTGGTACCCAAGCTCGAAGGCCGGCTCGGTGACGACGAATCGGCGAACGCGCAAACGATCCGCGCCGCGTTGCACTCGCTGGTCAGCGCACTGCCCGAAGACACCGAGTTGATGAGCCAACGCAAGATCCTGCTCGGCCTCGCCTGCGACGCCGAGGTCGTGCTCGACCTGCACTGCGACGCCGAATCGCTGCTGCACCTCTACACCGGCACGGCAATGTGGCCGCAGGCCGAACCGCTCGCGCGGTTGACCGGCACGCGTGCCTCGTTGCTGGCCGACGAATCGGGCGACCACCCGTTCGACGAAGCCTGCGCGCAAATTTGGTGGCAGCTCGAAGCGCACTTTCGCGGCCGGCACCCGATCCCGATGGGCTGCCTCGCCGTCACGCTCGAACTGCGCGGCGAGGCCGATGTGTCGCACGCCATGGCGTCTGCCGATGCCGACGCACTGATCGCTTTCCTCACCCACCGCGGCATCGTCGACGGCCCCGTGGCCGAGTTGCCGCCACTGCGCGAACCCGCCACGCCGCTCGCCGGCACCGACGTGCTGAAAGCACCGGTCAGCGGTGTCGTCGTCTATCTGCGCGAGTTGGGTGACGTGATCCGCGCCGGCGAGGTCGTGTTCGAGATCGTCGAGCCGATCAGCGGCGACGTGCACGCTGTCACAAGCCGCACCGACGGCCTCTTCTTCGCCCGCGAATCGCAACGCTACGCCCGCGCCGGCCGCAGCATCGCCAAGGTCGCCGGCGCCGTCGCGGTGCGCAGCGGCAAGTTGTCGAGCGACTGATGACTCCCGTCGACCCCAATGCGCCCGCGGGCTCTGCTCTTCTCCCTCTCCCGCAAGCGGGAGAGGGCCGGGGTGAGGGTGCCCCCGAAAAGCTCCGCGTCGAAAACCTCCACAAACGCTTCGGCCGAGTCGACGTGCTGAACGGCATCAGCCTGACCGCCCACGCCGGCGACGTGATCGCGATCATCGGCTCCAGCGGCTCGGGCAAAAGCACCTTCCTGCGCTGCATCAACCTGCTCGAGCAGCCGCACGCCGGGCGCATCGTGCTGGGCGGCGAAGAGTTGCGGCTCAAGCCCGGCAAGCACGGCAAAAACGGCGACCTGCAAGCCGTCGACGCCCGACAACTCCAGCGCCTGCGCTCGCGCATCGCGATGGTGTTCCAGCACTTCAACCTGTGGTCGCACATGACCGCGCTCGAGAACATCATCGAAGCGCCGATCCGCGTGCTCGGCGTGCCGCGCGATGAGGCCATCGCCCGCGCCGAAGCACTGCTCTCGCGCGTCGGCGTCGCGCACCGCAAGGGCCTCTACCCGTCGCAACTGTCGGGGGGCGAACAGCAGCGCGTCGCCATCGCACGTGCATTGGCGATGGAACCCGAGGTCATGCTGTTCGACGAGCCCACCTCGGCACTCGACCCCGAACTCGTCGGCGAGGTGTTGAAGGTGATGCGCGACCTCGCCGCCGAAGGCCGCACGATGATCGTCGTCACCCACGAAATGGGCTTCGCCCGCGAGGTCGCGAATCACCTCGTGTTCCTGCACAAAGGCGTGATCGAAGAGCAAGGCGCGCCCCGCGAGGTGCTGGCCGCGCCGAAGAGCGAGCGGCTGCGGGGGTTTTTGTCGGGGAGTCTGAAGTAGGCGGGACAGGTGCGTGGGACGGAGGCGTCTAGCTGAGTGCCGGTGCCTTGCCGTTTTCGCCAAACTGCCTGCGGTTGAAATCGGCCATTTCCGGTCGCTGCTCATGGGCAAATTTCGGGCAACTCATTCGTCAGGACTGGATGCCTTGCCCACCATTGCGTACTCAATGGCCACCTCCCGTTGCATGCTCCGCCCGGTATCGACCTCCTGTGCGAACACGCGCCTGTCTATCGCGAAACGGGTGGCAGCCAACGCGACTTCGTAAGCTTGCCTGACGGAGCCGGACAGTTCGGCCGGCGCTGCGCACGCGTCGGCATGGGTACCCTTCGCACCATCGAGCACACCCGCCAAGCGAGCGGCAATTCGCCACTCCTTGCAGGCGGCATAGGCAATTAGCAGCTGAGCCAGGCCGCGCGTTGCTCCCGGTGACGTCGGGTAATTGCGATGCAAAGGCAGGCTCTCGCGGAACAGTGCCAGCGCGCGCACCGGATCGTCCTGTCTCAGCGCCAGAAAGCCCTGCTGCGCCAAGCTGCCGGCGATGTCGAACTTCGACTCCACAGATCGATACAGCGTCAGACTCTCGGCGAGCAGTTGGCCGGCACGCTCGAAGTGGCCGCGGCGGATGGCGATGGTGCCTAGCAGCGCACGTCCGTGACCGATGTAGAGCCTGTCGCCCCCAATCTTTGCCATCTCGGCCTCGCATTCCGCCACCATGGCCTCGGCCGATTCGTCACGTCCCATCAACGCCTCGTAGCCCGCGTAGCAGATCAGCGCTTGAGCCAGCAAAAAGGCCTGGCGCCAGGGGTCGGCGATGCTGCGGCCGTGCGCCAGGCTGGCCCGGAACATCTCGGCAGTGGCCACGTCGCGCTGACGCGTGTCGATGTAGCCCATCCACATCAGGGACCAGGCCAGACCCTCCTCGAATTCCAGCGCGCCCGAGAGTTCGACGCACCTTTCGCACAATCGGCGCCCGTGAGGCGGGTCATAGTTGGTGGCGAGCATCGCGGCGCCGTAGAAAGAGCGAGCCTCGTGCACCGAGAGTGGAGCGCCGCTGAGTCTCAGGGCTTCTGCCAGCCGTTCCTGCCAGCCCACCATTTCTTTCCAGTGCATGTTCTTGTACCAAAAACGTGTCAGCGAGCTGAACAGACGCAGGCCGAGTTCAGGTTGGCCTGAGTTCAGCGACCAGTGCAGTGCGAGCCGCATGTTGTCCAGCTCGAGCTCGGCTTGTGCGTGCCCACGCAATTGGTCCTGCCGCGTCAGCGTTGGGCGAATTGTTTCGGCCTGATCGACGAAGTGGCGCAAGTGGCGCTCGCGCGTCGACTGAAGTTCGTCGGCTGCCATCAACTTCTCCAGCCCGTACTCTCGAATGGTCTCGAGCAGCCGGTAACGCGGCTCCTCGGATTGAGTGTCCAGAACGACCAGCGACTTCTCGACCAGCCGTGCCATCAGCTCCGGCACGTCTTCGCGCAACAAAGGTGGCGCGCTGCACACCGCTTTGGCGGCAGCCAATGTCCATCCACCCGCGAACTGTGAGAGTCGGCGCCACAGCACACGCTCCGGCTCGTTCAACAGCTCGTGGCTCCAGTCGATGAGCGAGCGCAGAGTTTGGTGACGCTGAAGCGCCGTGCGCCGGCTGCGAGTCAGCAGCGCGAAGCGATCGTGCAAACGCTCGGCCACCTGTTCCACGCGCATCGCGCCGACACGCGCCGCTGCAAGCTCGAGCGCCAGCGGTATGCCGTCGAGCCGGTGACAGATTTGCGCGACGGCCACCGTGTTCTCCGGAGTCAGCCGGAATGTCGGCGCAGCGGCCTGGGCGCGTTCGACAAACAGCCGGCTGGCGGGAAAATCGAGCAGCGCGTCGACCGACAGCAACGTGTCCGGCGGTGCCGATCGCAACGACGGCAGGCGCCATGCGACCTCGCCTGCCACATCGAGCGCCTCTCGACTGGTCGCGAGTGTGCGTGTGCCGGCGCTGCAGCGCAGCACTTGTTCGGCGAACGCGGCACAGGCCTCAATCAGGTGCTCGCAGTTGTCGAGGATCAACAGCATGCGGCGTCGACGCAAAAATTCCAGCAACGTGTCGAGAAGCGACCGGGTGGCCTCTTCGTGCACGTCCAACGCGCCGGCCACGGTACCGATTACCAGAGAGGCGTCCGTGACGGGAGCCAGTTCGACAATGCATACGCCGTCCGGAAAATCAGGCGTCACGATGTCGGCGACCTCGAGCGCCATCCGGGTCTTGCCCACGCCGCCAGCTCCCACAAGGGTCAGCAGATGCGTGCGGCGCAACAGCGCGAGCACCGCTGCCAAATCCTCTTCGCGCCCAATAAGCGTTGGCTTGTTGGCGGGCAGGTTGTTGACGGCAACAGAGCGTGGCAAATCTGCCGGCGCCGCCGAGGTCGGCGTCTTCGCAGGCAGCGCGGTGATGCTTTCGTCAAGCATCCTGCCGAAACGGTAGCCGCGGCCAGGCACCGTCAGCACCGCGTGCGCACCGAGCAGCTTGCGCAGGCTCGAGACGTGCTGGCGCAGGTTGTTCTCGTCGACCACCAGACGAGGCCAGACGACATTCAAAAGCTCTTCGTGCGACACGACCCGATCGCGATGCTCGATCAGCACCAGCAGCAGGTCGTAGGCCCGGGCACCGACGGCCAACGGCGCGCCATCGCCCAGCAGCAGCCGCTGCGCGGGGCGCAGTTCGAAGCTGTCAAAACGATAAGAGGGCGTTGGAGCGTTCATGTTCGCCATGACGAAAGCCGAAGCCCACGCGCCCCGGATTCACAACAATTCACGCGCACGTTATAGCCTGCTCGCCCAGCGCACTCGACACTGACCTCGCCCCAATTGCCAAGGAGACACGACATGAACGCACCGACAGACCTGAATGCACTCAAGACCCGCCAGCAGGCCGCCTGGGGCACGGGCGACTATGCCGTGGTCGGGACCACACTGCAGATTGTCGGGGAGCAGCTGGCCGAGGCCTGCGACCTGAAAACCGACGAGCGCGTGCTCGACGTTGCCGCAGGCAACGGCAACGCCACGCTGGCCGCCGCACGTCGCGGCTGTGTCGTGACCTCCACTGACTATGTTGCCAGCCTGCTGGAGCGAGGTGCCGAGCGGGCGCGCGCCGAGCGGCTCGACGTCAAATTTCAGACTGCCGATGTGGAGGAACTGCCCTTCGCAGATGCTAGCTTCGACGCTGTGGTCTCGACCTTCGGCGTGATGTTTGCACCCGACCACGCCCGATCGGCAGCCGAGATGGCGCGGGTGTGCCGGCCCGGCGGCCGCATCGGCTTGGCGAACTGGACACCGGACAGCCTGATCGGCCGCATGTTCAAGGTGCTGGGTCGTTATGTGCCACCGCCGGCCGGTGTGCAGCCACCCTCGTTGTGGGGAACCGAGGCCCATGTTCGTTCGCTATTCAACGGGCAGCTCACTCAGGTCATGGCAGTGCCGCGAATGTTCAACTTCCGTTACCGGTCGGCAGCTCACTTCGTCGATGTGTTCCGGGCCTGGTACGGACCTGTGAACAAGGCTTTTGCCGCGCAGTCGCCCGAGCAGGCCGAGGCATTGACAGCGGAGCTCGTGGCCTTGCTGGAAAGCCTGAACCGGGCGCCGGGCTCCCTGGTGGTGCCCAGCGAATACCTCGAGATCGTCGTCGTCCGACGTTGAAACTCAGCGCATGCCGACCGAAGCTTGCAAGGAGTACCGGCTGTGATGAACACCTCCGATCTCGACATGCCGATGTGTGAACCCTTCTTCCGCGAAGCCGGTGCCGGCCCGGGCGTCGTCTGCGTCCATGCGAACGCCAGCAGTTCGTCGCAGTGGCGAGCACTGATAGAAACATTGGCAAGTGGCTTTCATGTGTTGGCTCCCGACACTCATGGCGCCGGCAAGGGCCCCGCGTGGCCGGCAGACCGCCCACTCGCGCTGCGTGATGAAGTGAGGTTGCTGGAACCAATCTTCGCGCGTGCCGGCACCTCGTTCTCGCTGGTCGGGCATTCCTATGGCGGTGCCGTGGCGTTGGTGGCGGCAGCGCATAAATCGCAACGCGTACGCGCGCTTGTGCTTTACGAGCCCACGCTGTTCGCCCTGGTCGATGCGGCATTGCCACGACCCAATGATGCCGACGGTATCCGCCAGACCGTGGAGCGCGCTGGCGCTGCGCTCGCGGTGGGCAACCGCGGCGCCGCCGCCGAGCACTTCATCGACTTCTGGATGGGCGCGGGCGCCTGGCACGCGACGCCTCAGTCGCGACGCACTGCGATCGAGGCGGCCGTTATCAATGTGCAGGGTTGGGGCCGGGCGCTGTTCGCCGAACCTACACCGCTGAAAGCCCTCGGCGCGCTGACGATGCCGGTTCTGCTGATGGTCGGGGAAAACTCGCCGGCGTCCGCCCACGCGGTGGCGCGGCTGCTTGCCCAAACCCTGCCGCGCGTCGAGACGCTAGAGTTCAAGGGACTGGGTCACATGGGTCCGGTCACTCACCCGGAGGTCGTCAACTCGGCGATCGAGAAATTTCTGCGCAGCAGCACGGCTGCCTGACACGACCGCGGCCGGTTGCCGCTTCTCCATACGGGGAGAAGCACGATGAGTAGCGCACGGCGAATCCGAGACGCCTTCGATCGGATGCAACATGTTTTCGCAAAGCGGCCGGCGGTGGCTTCGGCCGCTGCGACCATGCGTGCCCGCATCATCGACGGCTTGCGCTGCGAGGCCCGTGAAGGCAACTGGCTTTTTTCGCTCGACCTGCCCGTCGATGCGGGCGGCACCAATGCGGGTGCGACTCCGGGCGTGCATGGTCGGGCGGCCCTTGCGAGCTGTCTGGCGATGAGCTGCAGCATCGAATTCGCACGCGCTGGAATTGAAGCGCGCAGTGTCGAGGTTGAAGTGCAGGTCGACTACGACAACCGCGGCTTGGTGGGAATGGACAACATCAAGCCCGGCTACCTGAGCGTGCGGCACACGCTGTACCTCGACACCGATGCGTCGCTCGATGCCGTGCAGCCGGCGCTCGAGAAGGCGCAGCGCAACAGCCCGTATCTGGACGTCTTCGCCCAAGCGCAGCCGGTGTCGGGTCAAGTGGTCTTCGGGCCACGTCCGCAGGTCTAGAGGGCAATGGACGCGCGCTTGCAGTTGCGGGTACAGCTGTATGGCGGGGATCGTGCAGCCCCCAGCTACGAACAGGCATGGAAGCAGGCACTCGCGCCGGCCACAGTCGCGGTATTGAACGCGGCAGAGCTACAGCCTGGTGAGCGCGTACTCGACGTCGCTTGCGGATCCGGCGTGCTTACGCGTGCAGCGTGGCAGGCAGTGAAATCTCGAGGCGGCGAGGTGGTGGGCACCGATATTTCGGAGCTCATGCTCGCCGAGGCGGCCGAGGTGGCCGAGGTGGCCGAGCAATCGCGCGACTGCCGCTTCGTGCGGACAGACGCGCAAGCCCTCGATACTTTTGTGCCGGCCGAATATTTCGATGCCGTGCTGTGCGGTCTGGGTCTGATGTACATGCCCGACCCGGAGGCTGCTTTAGCAACCATGGCAGGTTGTCTGCGCCCAGGAGGGCGCATGGCAGTTTCGGTGTGGGGTGAGCGGCGAGCCTGCGGATGGGCCGACGTCTTTCCAATTGTCGATTCGCGGGTTCGCTCGAAAGTTTGCCCGATGTTCTTCGGGCTCGGTACCGGCAATACGCTTGAACAGGCAATGCGTGCAGCCGGGCTGGTCGACGTGCAGTTGAGCCGTCCGCCAACGACTGTCCATTACGCCGATGCCAATGCGGCCTGCGACGCGGCCTTTCTCTACGGACCTGTCGCGCTCGCGTACTCCCGATTCGATGAATCGACGCGTTTTTCGGTCCGCGCCGAGTATCTGGCTTCGATCGAACCTTGGCGAATGGGCGACCGGTTCGAGATTCCTGGTGCGTTTGTGGTCGGATCTGGGCAGAGGCCTGAGGCCACCGTCGAGGCGCAATGTGGGCGGCGCTCGTCCTGAGCGCTTCCTTCGGAGCTTTCAATTTGGCGCCCCAAATTGCCGCTTTGGTCAATTCCTGACCTCCGCAATCGACTTGCGCTGATGCTCACTACTCGCGAACCTAACGTAACGGCTTGGTGCCGCTGCACCAACGTCCGTAAACAACCCATCACCCCCAAACCTCCCGCGCCACCTCCACCACCATTGCCAGCTTGTCGCGCTGCGCTTGCACCGCGATGTTGTTGCCGTGCACCGTGCTGCTGAATCCGCATTGCGGTGACAAGCACAACTGATCGAGTGGGGCGAACTTCGCAGCCTCGTCGATGCGCCGCTTGAGTTCGTCCTTCGATTCCATCGCGCCGAACTTGGTCGTGACCAGGCCGAGCACGACGACCTTGTTCTTGGGCAGGAAGCGCAGCGGGCGAAAGTCGCCGGAGCGTGCGTCGTCGTACTCCATGAAGTAGGCGTCGAGGTTCATTTCGGCGAGCAGCGCTTCGGCCACGGGCTCGTAGTTGCCGGCTGCCGCGTGCGTGCTCTTGAAGTTGCCGCGGCAAAGGTGCATCGCGAGCGTCATGCCGGCGGGCTTTTGCGCGACGACCTTGTTGATGAATTGGGCGTAGCGGTGCGGCAACTCGTTCGGGTCGTCGCCGCGCTGGCGAGCGGCTTCGCGCATCTTGTCGTCGCACAGGTAGGCGAGGTTGGTGTCGTCCATCTGCACATAGGTGCAGCCTGCTGCGGCGAGCGAGTGCAGCTCGGCGGCGTAGGCGGTGGCCACGTCGTCGTAGAACGCCGGGTCGAGCTCAGGGTAGTGCGCGCGGCTGATGCCGGCGCGGCCGCCGCGAAAGTGCAGCATCGTCGGCGACGGGATCGTGACCTTGGGCGTGAGCCCGCCCTTGCCGAGGGAATTCACTTGCGACTGCAGGTATTCGAAATCGGCGCGCTGGATGTCTTTCACATGCTCGACCTTGCCCACCACGCGCATCACCGGCGGCGCGAGCTCTTCGCTGCCATCGGGTTGGATGACGGTGACGGGGATGTCCGTCTGCACGCCGCCGAGCTGCTTCAGAAAATCGATGTGGAAATAGGTGCGGCGAAACTCGCCGTCGGTGATCGACTGCAGGCCCACGTCGGCCTGGAACTGCACGATTTCGGCGATGGCTTTGTCTTCGACGGCGCGCAGTTGCTCGGGCGTGATCTCGCGCTTCTCGCGCTGCGCGCGGGCATCGAGCAGGAACTCGGGCCGCAGAAAACTGCCGACGTGGTCGGCGCGAAACGGTGGCGTGGTGCGAATGGTCATCGTGTGTCTCCTCGCGGGGGTTTGAACCAGCATAGCCTGCGCTCACAGTTCGCTACATTTAGCCCCGGCCGATCTGCACAACGCACTGCCAAACCCGGAGCCTTCATGATCACCAAACGCCACGCCTTGCAACTCGCCGTCGCTACCTTGACGAGCACCGCGCTGAGCGCTTTCGCCGCCGCTGACACCGGCCCGATCAAGATCGGCCTGATCCTGCCGATGACCGGTCAATCGGCCTCCACCGGCCGCCAGATCGACGCCGCCGTCAAGCTCTGGATGGCGCAGAACGGCAACAAGATCGCCGGCCGCACGGTCGAGGTTATTTTGAAAGACGACGGCGCCGTGCCCGACGCGACCAAGCGCATCGCACAAGAGATGATCGTCAACGACAAGGTCACGGTGATCGCCGGTTTCGGCATCACGCCGACCGCGCTGTCTACCGCGCCGCTGGCCACGCAAAGCAAGACGCCGCTGGTCGTGATGGCCGCCGCCACGAGCAGCATCACCGAGGCCTCGCCCTACATCGTGCGCACCAGCTTCACGTTGCCGCAGGTCACGGTCGGCATGGCCGACTGGGCGGCCAAAAACAAAATCAAGAAGGTGGTGACGCTGGTCAGCGAGTACGGCCCGGGCTTCGATGCCGAAAAGTTTTTCGACAGCCAGTTCCGCTTGAACGGCGGGCAGATCATCGACAAGCTGCGCACGCCGCTCAAGTCGCCCGACTTCGCGCCGGTGCTGCAAAAAGTGATCGATGCCAAGCCCGATGCGCTGTTCGTGTTCTTGCCCTCGGGTCAGGGCGCGGCGTTCATGAAGCAGTTCGCCGAACGCGGGCTCGACAAGTCGGGCATCAAGCTGATCGCGACAGGCGACGTGACCGACGACGACCAACTCGCCGACATCGGCGACGTGGCCCTCGGCGTCGTCAACTCGCACCACTATTCGGCAGCGCACCCCTCGGCCACGAACAAGAAATTCGTCGAGGCGTTTCAGGCGGCGAACAAGGGCATGCGGCCGAACTTCATGGCCGTCGGCGGCTACGACGGCATGCGCGTAATTTACAAAGCACTCGAGGCGACGAAGGGCGCGGGCGGCGACGCATTGCTCGCGGCGATGAAGGGTCAAATTTTCGAGAGCCCACGCGGCCCGGTGCTGATCGATGCGCAATCGCGCGACATCGTGCAAGACGTCTACATCCGCAAGGTCGAGCGCGTGCCGGCGATGGGCAATGGGCTCTACAACGTCGAGTTCGATGTGATCAAGGCGGTAAAGGATCCAGGCAAGGCGAAGTGATCGAGACGACCGTCGAAGGGTTCTCCGCGGCATGCTGACGCTTGTCTTCGACGGAATCGCCTACGGCATGCTGCTGTTCGTGCTCGCGGTCGGGCTGGCCGTGACGCTCGGGCTGATGAACTTCATCAACCTCGCGCACGGCGCGTTCGCGATGACCGGCGGCTACATCACGGTGCTGGCGATGAACCGGCTCGGCGTGCCTTTCCTGCTGTGCCTGCCACTCGCGTTCATCGGCGCTGCGCTGCTCGGCGCAGTGCTCGAGCCGTTGCTGTACCGGCGCATGTACGCCAAGCCGCACCTCGATCAGGTGCTGTTCTCGATCGGGCTGGTGTTCATCGCGGTGACCGCGGTGGATTATTTCGTCGGCGGCTCGCAGCAAAACATCCAGATTCCCAATTGGCTGCGCGGCCGCTTCGACATCGAATGGGTCGGCATCGGCAAGTACCGGCTCTTCATCATCGTCGTCTGCGCGCTGCTCACGATCGCGCTGCAGGCGGTGCTGACACGCACGCGCTTCGGTGCGCAGCTGCGCGCGGCGGTCGACGACCCGCGCGTGGCCGGCGGGCTCGGGCTCAACGTGAATCGCATCTTCTTGCTGACCTTCGCGGTCGGCTCCGGTCTCGCCGGGTTGGGTGGCGCGCTCGGCGCCGAGGTGCTGGGCCTGGACCCGACCTTCCCACTGAAATTCATGATCTACTTTTTGATCGTCTGCTCGGTTGGCGGCACGACCACCATCACGGGCCCGCTGCTCGCCGCGCTGCTGCTCGGCATCGCCGACGTGGCCGGCAAGTACTACCTGCCCAAGCTCGGCGCGTTCATTGTCTACACGCTGATGATCGTGATTTTGATGATCCGGCCGCAGGGGTTGTTTGCGCGTGGGGGAGGTGGCAGGTGAACATTGTTGTGGCAACCGTCGAAGCCGCTTTCGACGAGGTCGTAAAGCTGATTCAGGCCGCACGCCTGCGTGCCGCCGAGGCGGTGAATGTCGAGGTGATCGACTTGTACTGGCGCATCGGCGAGTACCTGCACCACGGGACCGCCGCTGACGGCTGGGCCAAGAGCACCGTCGTGCAATTGGCCAACTTCATCGCGACGCGCGAGCTGGGTCGGCGCGGTTTCTCGCCGCAAAACCTCTGGCGCATGCGGCAGTTTTATGAGGCGTTGCATGCGGAGCCGAAACTCTCACCACTGTTGAGAGTTTTGCCGTGGTCTTCGCACCTGCACATCCTGAGCCGTGCAAAAAGGCCCGAAGAACGGCAGTTCTATCTGCGCATGGCCTCGCAGTACCGCTGGCCGGTTCGCGAGGTCGCGCGGCAGATCGATGCCGGCCTGTTCGAGCAGGCGGTGTTGAACCCGCCAAAACTCTCAACAGCGTTAAGAGAAATGCACCCGCAGGCCGAGCGTCAGTTCAAAGACGCCTACTTGCTGGAGTTTCTGGAGTTGCCACTCCAGCACTCCGAAGCCGATCTGCACCGCGGCCTGTTGCAGAACTTGGGTCGTTTTCTGACTGAACTCGGGCGTGACTTCTGCTACATCGGCTCGGAGTACCCGGTGCTCGACCGCGACGTGCGCAAGCCGCACGAGAACCCGGCCGTCGCGGCATGAACTCGGCCACATCCCTCGCCTGCGCCGCCCGCTGGCGTTGGTGGGAAGGCGCGCTGATCCTCGCGCTGCTGCTCTCGTGGGCGCTGCTGCCATCGCACGCGCTGCTGCTCAATGAGATCGCAATCCTCGCGCTGTTCGCGGTCTCGCTCGACTTGATCCTCGGCTACGCCGGCATCGTCTCGCTCGGGCACGCGGCGTTCTTCGGCTTCGGCGCCTACGCGGCGGCGCTGTTCGCCAAGCTCGTGATGCCCGACCCGTGGCTCGGCATGGCGTTCGCGGCCGCGCTCACCGCCGCGCTCGGCTCGGTGTGCAGCCTGCTCATCTTGCGCGGCTCCGATCTGACGCGGCTGATGGTCACGCTCGGTGTCGCGTCGATCCTGTACGAGCTCGCGAACAAGCTCGACGGGCTGACCGGCGGCGCCGATGGCCTGCAGGGCGTGGTGATGGGCCCGTTGCTCACGCCGTTCGGCCGCTTCGAGTTCGACTTGTACGGGCGCACGGCGTATGCCTACACGCTGGTCGTGTTGATCGTGTGTTTGCTCATCGGCCGCAAGCTCGTGCACTCGCCGTTCGGCTACTCGCTGCAAGCGCTGCGCGACAACCGGTTGCGCGCCGCGAGCATCGGGCTCTCGGTGAACGCGCGGTTGGTCGCGGCGTACACGATCAGCGCTGCATTCGCCGGTGCCGCGGGCGCACTGCTCGCGCAGACCAGTGGCTTCGCCTCGCTCGACGTGTTCGACTTCCACCGCAGCGCCGAGGTGCTGCTGGTGCTCGTGATCGGCGGCACCGGGTACCTGTACGGCGGCATCTTCGGCGCGATCGTGTTCAAGCTGCTGCACGACGCTGTGTCGGCGTGGACGCCGCAGTACTGGAACTTCTGGCTCGGCCTGTTCCTCGTCGTGCTCGTGCTGGTGGGTCGCGAGACGCTGATCCGGCCACGCAGCTGGTTCAGTCGAGCATGAACGAGACCGTCCTCGAAACCCGCGGGCTGCTCAAGCGCTTCGGCGGCATCACGCCGACGAACGATGTGTCGATCACGGTCGAGCGCGGCGCGCGCCGCGCGCTGATCGGCCCGAACGGTGCCGGTAAAACCACGCTGATCAACCTGCTGACCGGCGTGCTCGCGCCGACCGCGGGTGAGGTCTGGCTCGACGGCGCCGAGATCACGCGTCTGTCGCCGCACAACCGAGTGCGCCGCGGCATCGTGCGCACCTTCCAGATCAACCAGTTGTTCAACGAGCTGACGCCGCTGCAGTCGCTCGCACTCAGCGTGTCGGCGCAACTCGGCATCAGCGCACGGTGGTGGCAGCGCTTGGGCGCCGATGCGCGCGTAGCGCCGATCTGCGACACGCTGCTGCACCAGTTTCGCCTCGACGACGTGATGAACCAGCAGGTCAAGCACCTCGCCTACGGCAAGCGCCGGCTGCTCGAAATCGCGACGGCACTCGCTTGTGCACCGCGCGTGCTGCTGCTCGACGAGCCCGTGGCTGGCGTGCCCGAAGGCGAGCGCGAAGAGATCTTCGAGATCATCGACGCGCTGCCCGCCGAGGTGTCGGTGCTGCTGATCGAGCACGACATGGATTTGGTCTTCAACTTCGCGACCAGTGTGACGGTGCTGGTCAACGGCGCGGTGTTCGCCGAAGGATCGGTCGATGCAATCGCGAACGACCCGCGCGTGAAGGCGGTGTACTTGGGTGAATCACTCGACAAGCGCGAGCATGGCTGAGCTGCTGCGCGTCGAAGGCTTGCGGTCGGGCTACGGTGAGGCGGTCGTCGTGCAGGGTGTCGACCTCGTGCTGCCGCAAGGCGAATCGCTCGCGCTGCTGGGCCGCAACGGCACGGGCAAGACCACGCTGCTGAACACGCTGGTGGGCGTGACGCGCCGGTACAAAGGCCGCATCACCCTCGCCGGGCACGACATCACCGCGCTGCCACCGCACCAGCGCGCCGCGGCCGGTATCGGCTGGGTGCCGCAAGAGCGCAACATCTTCAAGTCGTTGACGGTCGACGAGAACCTGAGCGCCGTGGCTCGCCCCGGCGCGTGGACTTTGGCGCGCGCTTACGAGATGTTTCCGCGGCTGGCCGAGCGCAAATCGAACTTGGGCAACCAGCTCTCGGGCGGCGAGCAGCAGATGCTCGCCGTGGCGCGCGCGCTGGTGCTGAACCCGAAGCTGCTGCTGCTCGACGAGCCGCTCGAAGGCCTCGCGCCGATCATCGTGGAAGAACTGCTGCGCTCGATCGCGCGCGTGGTGCGCGATGAAGGCATGAGCGCCATCATCGTCGAGCAAAACCCGCGGATGATTTTGCCCATCACGCAGCGCGCAGTCGTGCTCGATCGCGGCGCGGTCGTGCACGAAGGCGCGAGCGCCGCACTGATGGCTGATCGCGCGCGCCTCGACCGCTGGCTAGGCGTAGCCAAGCACCAAGCGTCGGAGGGCTCTTCGCATTAACTCCCTCTCCCTTTGGGAGAGGCTTGGGGTGAGTGCGGCGAATCCACATCAATTCAACGTCGCCGGATCGACATTGGCGCCGCAGACGATCAGCACCACGCGCTCGCCCGCTTTCGGTCGCACCACGCCGCTCTGCAGCGCCGCCAGTGGTAACGCGGCAGCGGGCTCGACCGCGAGCTTGAGTTCCTCCCACATGAAGCGCTGGGCCGCGCGGATCGCGTCGTCGGTCAGCAACTCCGATTGCGCCACATGCTTTTGCGTCACGTGCCAAGCGATGCGCCCGACGCGGCGCGCGCCGAGCGAATCGGCAGCGATGCCACTCACAGCTACGTCGACCGGCTCGCCGGCCTCGCGGGCGCGGTAGAGCGTCGGCGCGAGTTCGGGCTCGAGCGCGATCACGCGTGCACGGCTCGCGAACCAGGCCGCGATGCCGCCGGTGAGCCCGCCACCACCGACGCTCACCAGCACCGCATCGGGCGTGCCACGCATCTGCATCTCGACCTCGCGTGCCAGCGTGCCGGCACCGGCGACCACCTCCGGCTGGTCGTAGGCGTGCGTCAGCAGCGCGCCGGTTTCGCGTTGACGCGACTCGCAGGCCTCGAGCGCGTCGGCATACGCATCACCCGCGATCACGACGGTGGCGCCGAGCGCGGCCAGGCGCGCGCGTTTGGCCGGCGAGCTCGTGCGCGGCACGAACACCTCGGCACGCACGCCGAGCGCGCGTGCGGCGAGCGCGGTCGCGATGCCGGCGTTGCCGCCCGAGGCGACGATCACGCCGGCAGCGGGAATCGGGTTCGACAGCAGCCGGTTGAACATGCCGCGCGCCTTGAAGCTGCCCGAGCGCTGCAAGTGTTCGAGCTTGAGCCACACGTCGAACGGCGGGATATCGGCCGGCAGCCCGAGCACGCTGCTCGGCAGGCGCCACAGCGGCGTCTCGAACACGTGCGGCGCGATGCGCGCTGCGGCGGCGGTGATGTCGTCTGGCGTGATGGTCATGGTGCGAAAAGGAGAGGGCGGGCAAGTATCGCGCCGTCGGCCTAGGATGAACCAACCGCGCCGCGGGCGTGATCTGGAGCAACGAATGCAACTCGGAATGATCGGCCTCGGCCGCATGGGCGCGAACATGGTGCGGCGCCTGATGAAGGGCGGCCACGAGTGCGTGGTGTTCGATCGCGCTGCTATCTCGGTGCAAGCGCTCGTGAAAGAGGGCGCGACCGGCGCCGATTCGTATGCCGATCAGATCGCCAAGCTCACGAAGCCGCGCGCACTCTGGCTGATGGTGCCGGCCGCGGCCGTCGACGCGACGGTCACCGAATTGCTGCCACTTCTAGACGCCGGCGACACACTGATCGACGGCGGCAACTCCTACTACGTCGACGATATCCGCCACGCCAAGACGTTGGCGGCCAAGCAGGTTCACTGTGTCGACGTCGGCACCAGCGGCGGTGTGTGGGGGTTGGAGCGCGGCTACTGCATGATGATCGGCGGCGAGGCCGAGGTGGTCAAACGGCTCGACCCGATCTTCAAAACGCTCGCGCCCGGCATCGGCGAGATCGAGCGCACGCCGGGGCGCGATGGCAGCGGCACGGCCGAGCAAGGTTACCTGCACTGCGGTGCGAACGGCGCCGGGCACTTCGTCAAGATGGTGCACAACGGCATCGAATACGGAATGATGGCCGCTTATGCCGAGGGCCTTTCCATCCTCAAAGGCGCCAACATCGGCAGCGCCACGCACGAGGTCGACGCCGAGACCACGCCGATGCGCGACCCCACGCACTACCGCTACGACATGCCGCTGCAAGACATCGCCGAAGTCTGGCGCCGCGGCAGCGTGATCGCCTCGTGGTTGCTCGACCTCACGGCCAATGCGCTGAACGAAGACCCGCAACTCGCGAAGTTCGGCGGGCTGGTCGCCGATTCGGGCGAAGGCCGCTGGACCATTCAAGCCGCGATCGACGAAGCCGTGCCCGCGCCGGTGCTGACCGCTGCGCTGTACTCGCGCTTCAGTTCACGCGGCGAGGCGGAGTTTCAGAATCGGATCTTGAGCGCGATGCGGTTTCAGTTCGGGGGGCATGTGGAGAAGAAGGCGCAGTAGTGCGAGGCGGGGCACGCGGGTCGAAGTTTCGAGGCTGGCGAAGGCATCAGATGCGATAACATCTGATGTACCTGCATCACGGGAGCTCGCCATGCGCACCACCCTCGACCTCGACGACGACGTGCTTGCCAGCGCGAAGGAAATCGCCCGGCGCCAGAACACCACGGCGGGCCGTGTGCTTTCCGATCTGGCGCGCAGCGCGTTGACGCAGGCAGCCGCACCGCGCACGCCATCGGCGCGAGCGCCGGCGCCGGCCCATGGTTTTCGGCCGTTCGCGTCGCGTGGCGGCGTCGTCACCAACGCGCTGGTCGACAAACTGCGCGACGAGGG
>ENA-OFCD01000538-OFCD01000538.1-metagenomes-genome-assembly--contig:-NODE-538-length-23742-cov-5.580107_pt1 | contig 23742 bp, 23 predicted proteins | sample MGYA00153392_OFCD01 | MGnify analysis MGYA00153392
GTTTGGGCTATGTTCTTACCTTCTTCGGCAAAGGTGAATTCCGATTGCCAGTTATTAGTGGCTTCGTGTGCTGTGGTTATGATACTCCCAATCACGCCGGAATTAAAAGGAATATACGACCATTTAGTAAACTCGCTTGTGCCATCCGCTTTAAAATGTCCTGCACGAACGCGTACTTGAATAAGTCCTTGTCTATACAGCAGTGGAATAGTATATCTGCCTGTTAAAGTTGTAACCCGTGTGGCATTGAATCGAAATAATTGCGCGATGGTCGTTAAATCGAAAGCACCAACTGCAATTGTTTTTTTATAGTAATCGCTTTCTTTCTCGTAAAAATTCCATTCAATATCGAAATAATCGGCAGCACCAAAATCGTAGCTGGCAGTCACTTCAAACGTCGTTGGTCCAACCAAAGTGCTTATCTCATTATTGATATAGAAGGTATTTACTGGTTTAGCGCAATCAAAGGATAAAGTACGGCGTTCAATGATTTCGGCAGAGGTGATGTAAATGGGCAGTGTTGCTAATGTAATACCCACTAAATTGTTAATGCTCGTTATCTGATACACCATGCGCAGTGAATTGGTGGTGTTGTATATTTTAAAGGCGCGTAGATCAGAGACGTTTTGTTTGGTTGGGTCGTATTTAAAGTTGAATGTTCCAAAACTGTCAACACCGACACCTGCCGCATTGGTAAAAGTAACTTTGAAGTTAATAGTCATTGAAAATGCAGCTTGCGCCGTCGGAAATGAATCGCGTAAGAATTCGAAGGAGACGACGTTCTTAATCATTTGATAGGTGCGCGTGGCATCTAAATAACCTGAATCGGCAAAGCTGATGACGTGAAAAGCACCGCTTGGCAAAAAGTTCGTATCCTTCTTAGCGATAACAAAATCACTTGCCAGCAAACGCGTCGTTGATGACAGTAAACCCAACAGTGTAAACACTGTCACCAACATCTGACGATAGCTCAATTTACCAAAAACAAATCGTAAAGAACGCTCCATAATAACAAGAAATTTATTAACGAATGAACTCCTCTTTTATCTGTAAGAAAAACTACTTTAAAACATCAACGTCGCTGACGTGTTAAGCAACCATTCTGGTTTACTATCTTGCGTAGTTTCATTTAAAGGTTTAAGCCTATAAATAATACCTGTATTCAAATGTAGAAATCTGCCTAAGTTTAAACTTGAATTTGCTGTAATTCCCATTCGCCACGCTTGTTCACCTACACGTTTCGATGCTTGTAAGCCAGACGTGAATTTATAATTTTTACCCACTGAAAAATTATCGTTTAACTGCACATAACCTGACGAAATTTGGTGTGTTTCGGCTGTGTAACCGAATTGGCTTTTAAAATCGACGCTGTTTTGTGTGTTCAAAACCAACCTTTGGTTTAAGCCTAAATAAGACGTCTGATTAATTTTCAATGAATCGAAAAATTGTGCTTGTTGATTAATGTTCGAAAACGTGATGTTCGTATATTGCTTTAATCCAACAGCTTTATAATTAAAACTGCCCGTGAGCAAATAAATATTCGAGCGATAGTCAACTCTGTTATCGCCACGTGCTGTATTTTGAGTAAAATTATTCGGCATATAGCGAAACTGAACAAAATTACCTTTGCCCATATTCCAACTCGCTTCAGTTGAAATTTGAGTGAGCGCAGATTCACTCAGTCCGCTCAAATTGGCATTATTAGGTTTGCCGTAACGTACTTCGCCTTTGAGCGATAGCTTATTTTTAAATAAACCAATCTTTCCATCGAGTTTTACACCATTGCGATTATTTACCAAAAAATCATTGCCAAAAGTAGCGAAATCACTTCCAATATAATAATAACCCAAGCCAATTTTTGACGACTTAGATACAGCATAATATAGAGTACCTGAAGTCGCTACGCGATTAATAAACGTCGGATTTGTAGAGGTTTCATCAGAAAATCCAATGTTTTCTCCCAAATGAGAATATGCAATAGCCGTAACAATGCCAAAGCGTTTCCCAAAATCTTTAGAATAAGTGGCATCTAAAACAGAATTATCGGGCGAATTATAAAAAGTATTGAACGATGTATCACTCGTCCTGTGCGCATTCATAAAGCGAAAAACAATCTTACCTGAATCGGGTGTTGTAAAACCATATTTTAGTTGAATAAACCGCTTACCAAGCGCTGCCTGTTGAAACGGATTATAAAATACGGGCGAATTAAAAGCAGCGTAAGCACCTGTTCCATAAATAACACCAAATGTCTTATGATTTATCTCCGTCTCAAATTTAAATCCAGCCAGTAACTGGTTTTTAATGGTAAACTCATCTTCGTCGGTTGAAAATCTACCGAATGAGAAGTCGCGCATATTGTGCAGCATTTTTTCTTTCCAACTTAAAATCTTCGACCGTGCAACAACGCCTTTGATAAATTCTGGATCTTGAAGTTTTGTTAAATCGCCTTCTACTTTTTTAAACTTAGTTCTGAGTTCGTTTGCTTGATTGATATAATTACTGCGCTCCGACCAGATTTTTTCATACTTCTGCTCAAAAGCCATTAAACTATTGTAAACCCGAGTCAATGAATCTTTCGTTGCTGTAATGTGCAAAGAACTATCTTTTTGCGCCCTGATTGAATCCAGTTTTTGTGTCACAGCGTATTTCAATTCTGAAAATTTGGGATTGTTTATAACCGCAGTATAAGCGGTGTATTTAGCATCGTTCAGCAGCACCGAATAATCGGTATTCGGCAAATGAAAATCACCCGTAGGAATGTTTAATGAAAAATGTTTTTTCATGTGCTCCATGCTCAACTTTTCAAAAATATTTTGTTTGTACTGCGCCAAATCAATATTCAATCCGCCCGACGACCATTGCGATTGCCAAACATTGTTTACAAATACCGCCGAAAATTGACCCGTTACAGGTATTCCCATAAAATTGAAATTTGTATTTACATTCGCATTGAAAAAATTATTATTCACTGTGAGCGTATCGTCCGAAGTATAGTAGTAATTCATATTCACCGTCGTTGAGCGATAGATATTATTGAACACATTTTTTCGCTTCACAATACCGTTGAATTGCTTCAACAAGCCCGCTGCTTCCGATTTTTGAAAAGCATTGTTTATGTCATCTTGTATTTTATCCATTTTAACCGCGCTCAATACATTTGAAAATATAGAATCATTCGCCACTGACTGTTTAATTAAATGTAAAGCACTCGTATCGCCCGTCATAAATGTTTTATAAGCATCGCTTACGCCTTGCGCCGTTGACCGATTGTGCGTCAGTACAAAAAATATGAGTATCAAAATGTATGGCTTGGGCATCAGCAAACATTTAATTCTAAAAAGCAAATCGGATAATTTTGTTATTTCTTTTTTAGTAGTTCTACGTCTTTTTGAAGTTGCTCTATGATAGCTTGTTGTTCTTTTATCGCTTGTAAGAGTAGAGGTATCATCTCGATGTAGTTGACGGCTTTGAGTTGTGTCGGTGGTTCTTCGGTTTTAATTTCTCTTTTTTCATTTACTTTTACTGTTTTTACTGTTGGATTCCCTTGATTATCCTTGTCTAACTCATATTTTACAACTTCTACGACTTGTTCTTTTATGATAGTTTTGCCAGGTTGCATTATATTAATGACGAAATTAGTTGCAACTTTTTCAACATCTTGAGCAATAAATCCAGAGTGTAATTTTCTCTCAGAATTACCCTTTTCTGATTTTAGATTATATGTTTTAGGTGCTAAATTTTTTATCATTGAGATGGCTCCAGATAAGTCATTTATATTTTCCTTTAAAGAGACATCTGACAATTGTGTCAATGTTCCGTTAACTGTCACATTACCCTTAAAATAAGCGGCTAAAGCAGTATTTATATATGCACTATCAACGACACTATAAACTCCAATCATAACCCCTGGCGGATTAGAAGCCGTATATCCAGTACCTACATCTGGTATTATTTCGGTTCTCACTCCGTAAATATTGGTTATAGAATTTCTCGGTATTTTCATTAAATTATAAACTCCATAAGCATTAGATTGAATACCCCCATAAATGGTCATATCATTATATAACCCGATAGTTTTTTGTTGATATCCAAATAAGCTATCAGTAGAAGTGTTCTTTGTACTTGTACTATCAGATTTTTTAAAAATATTTTTTACACCAGCAACTTCATAGCCATAGTTTGCTTCAGGAGCGTATCCATTGTTTGATTTTAGTGCATTATAGACACCATAATTATTTTTATTGCCTTTCATTTCAAAATCATTATACAAGCCTTGTACAACTCCAGACGGGTTTGTCTGTAAAAGTTCTTCTGCATAATTTCTGAAAAACTTAATATCTCCAGAGTTAGTAACTCTAGCTGAATTATATACCCCATTTAATTGATTGCTTATTGTGTCCATTTTATTTAAAATGGCTGTAGTTTGTGAAAACCCTGAAGTTATTGGTTTAGGTTTTTCTCTTACATAATTGTAAATTGACTGTACAAACTGACCTGCTCTACTTGTTATTTCTGTTTGAATTCCAACTCTAACATATGGATTAAACGAACCATCAGCTGGGTCGATTGCGCCACTGGTGGGTAATGTTTCTGAACTTGTTACATTTTTTATTCCATAAAGAAATTGATTTCCCACAGTAGTATCAGTAACAATTTGTTTGAGAGATAAACCGAATTGTTTATTATAAGCTTCAACACTCAATCGTCCCTCGTCGGCACTAGAAAATTTTGTTGTATCTCCAACCACAGCGTTTAAATTGCGCTTAACAGTTACTTGAGCAAGCAGTAAATTTGCAAACACTGATAAAATAAAAGCGAAGAGGGTGCGCTTTCTAAGAATCATTAAATTCATAAAATTAAATTTATTAAATGTGAAATGATGACAATTGAGCCTTGATATTGACTTGCGTAGTAAAGTAAATTTTGGGTACATAGCTTAATTTTGTTTTAATAGTGTGTAAAACTTTACATTGCCAACAGTTATGTTAGCAATAGTTAATTTTTCTTAGAGTTATTAACTACCACAAATATATTCCGACTCGGCGGTATTTAAAAATTATAGAGTAAAAATTTACAAATAATTAATATTGAAGTATTTTAGACTATTAAATTCCTTGTCAAATGTTTGAAAAAACTATTTCAGGGCGATGCAATTAATTTTATAATTGTATTTATGTTAATTAAACAAAAAAAAGCAAACAAAAACAACCTAAAATTAAAATTGTTGGAAGATTTTTGATGGCGGACTTTGAAGTGCAAAACCCGTAAAAACTAAGCGCTTTAATCCCTTTTTGCAGGAAGAGAATTTTCCTTGCCAAGAAACAAAAAACAACAAATTTTCAATTTATAATAGAACAGGAACAAAATCGACTAATCATTTTTATAACGTTTTCATTTTCGAATAAAATTAACATAACTAAAATTATGCGCGTTCAAAATTTTTCTTCCGTTTGCTTCAACGTCGCTTCCTGCACGTCGCTAATAAAAATCAAACCGAATGTCTGAATCATTTCCGCCTCTACCCTTCTCAACTGACTATCCAAAACGGTTTGTGTATCTTTCATTTAACGGGCATCGTTGGCGTTTTTTGTTTTTATTTTTGCAAAAGCTTTTGAATTGATATTTTGTAATTTGATTTTTGCTTTTTGAAAACTGCTCCTCCCCTACCCTACTTATAAATTCAGAGCATGTTTTTGATTAAAAAATTTTCACTGTTTTAGGATTATTAGTAGCAATAGCTTTTTATTTAAAGATTATTAATGTTAATAGTATTGATTTAAAGATTATTGACATAAATAATTAATAACTGTTTTGTATCTTTACTTTTCAATTAATTAAAATCTAAAGATGGTTATTAGCTCTATGAATTTTAAAGGAGGTGCAGGCAAAACAATGGTATGCACTAATCTTGCTGTAGCTTTTGCTCAAGCAGGAAAAAAAGTTTGTATCGTTGATACCGATGATTCTTTTGCAGCTACAAAATGGGCAGGGAGACGAGAAGAACAAGGACTCAAACCAAGTATACCTATTGCACAAATGACAGAACCAAAAACAATTGTTGCTTTAGTCCGTCAACTCGATCAAGATAATGATGTTATTATTATCGATGGTCCACCTAGGTTAAATGCGCTGGTTAGCAAAATCATTCTTTTAAGTGATATGGTTATAATACCTGTCCCTCCGAAAAGTGGTAATGATAGAGAAGTAACCGAAGATTTTCTCCAACGGTTTGACTCCATTCAAGAACAAAGAACTGATAATACCAGGACAGCTGCCTACTTACTTCCAAACATGGTGAAGGATAATTATAATTTACACACTACGTTTATAGCTTCTTTGCCCATTCTTTGTGAGGATTACGGCGTTAAAATTTTCGATACGAGACTTAATGATTTAGTGGGTTTCGGCGAAGCCAATCAATTCGGATTGGGTGTAACAGAGTATACTTCCGAAAAAGCAAAAAAACAATTCCTTACTTTATACAGCGAAATTATTACTAAACTTCAAAATTAAAATTGCATCATGGCAAAAGTAAACGACCTTAAAAACAGCTTTTCTACGAGTAGAAAAATTCAAACAGCTTTATCTACTGAAGATATTGATCGTATAGCAGAAGGCATGGAGGCACCAACTATGAAAGTTGTAGCGTCACCAACAATAAAAGTTGCTGAGAAAACCACTGTTATTCCAACCGAAGAATTAGTTAAGACTAGTCTTGATTTTCCTTTAGATTTATACAAAGATATGAAAATTAATTTAATCGGTCGGCGTCAGTCCATGAAGGAATATCTTTTAGACTTGATTCGTCGTGATTTATACGGGAAGGGAAAACAGGTTTAAACTCTACTAAAACCGTAAAGATTAAATATTTATTTACATAAAGATTATTAAAGTATAACCGTAAAGATTAAATATTTATTTACGTAAAGATTATTAAAGTAAAACCGTAAAGATTAAATATTTATTTACGCAAAGATTATTAAAGTAAAACCTTAAAGATTAATTATCTATTTACTGTTTAAAACAAAATCTTCAAACTCCTTATTGGTCATAGACTTTGCAATGATTCGATTTTCAAAAGCTGAAAGATTAGTTTGTTCTAATTTCTTTTTATGGTGAGCAATTTTTTCAACAATACTACCCCAAACATCACCGCTTTCATAAATTTTATTTTTAGTCCACCAAATAACAAAGGTGCTTGCTTTTATAGCTTTAGTAGTTGTTTGAATCGCTGTCTTATTAAAATGTTGAATTGCTTTTTCAACAAAAATATCTTCATAGCCTTCTATTTCACTGCCCTTAATAGAGGTCAAAATTTGTCTATAAGCGATGCCTTTAAATATTCCGAATTCGACCAAATTTTCATAAGCCATCTTTTTACTTCTTGAAAGAACATCTATGTCTTGTGCGCTCGGTGAGTAATCTTTAGGATACTCATCCTTAACTTTAGCTTCCTTATTTTCATGTTTGGTAGCTTCTAAAAATTTATTAGTCTTGATTTTCTCTGCAACTTTAAATGTAATACCAGTAATTGTGCGACCAGACTTGAGATAATCATAACTAACTTGCATGGCTGGCACGGTTAAATTGATTTCATCTTTAATTCGGTCTAAAACATTTAATCTAAAATCTTTGAATCCTGAATTAGTATATTTTTCCTCAATACCTAATATAGCTTTCAATTCTTCGATTTCGTAACTCAAATTTAATTCTCTAAAACCCTTTGTTCTTCCTCTTTCACTTTTAAAAATAGAATACATGCGAATAGCGTGTGCATTCTTCATAGTAATTATCTCCGAGACACCAATATTTACATACTCATGGAGTTGTAAAAGAAACGGTTTCATATCAGGTGAGAATGAAAATTTAATTACAGTTTGCCCATCATCATCGATGAGAGGTTTAATAGATGAGAAAAAATTTATTCGACCGCGTAATTTTTTTCCTTCAACTAAAACATTTGTAGGAAATTTTATGTTTTTACTGATAAGACTATCGCATATTTTATCAATTTCATCATAGAAACCACCCCATTTTTTTGAAGTCTCTTTTAAAGTCTCTTCAATCAATCGGATTGGAACTGTGATTACATTAAAATCTGTTTCATTCTTTGGATTAAGGTGAGAGATTAGATAGTATAAAATTTTTTGCTCCTTAGCAGTCATCCTGTACTGAGCATTGAAAATAAAAGTATTATCAATCTTAGCTATCTTATCCGTTATTAATTTATTCATCTAAAAAAATTGAGTTGCAAAGTTAATAAAAGTAGTTCAAATACCAAACTCCTTTTTTGAACCCTAATTTACTCCCTTTACTTTCTAATTAATTCTCAATATAATTAGATTCTTTCGATCGATTTTTTTTTAAAATCTTATAATGTTGTGTTATCGGTCTCAAACTTTCTAAAAACGGATAATAATGTAAAAACCGATCTCACTTGAACCCTATTTTACTCCCTTTTTAAAAATTAGATTTCTAAATTTAGTTCAGGCAATTTAGACACGCTATTAACCCTATTTATCTCCCTTTTTAAAATTATACAATTTTTTCCAGACCAAAACGCAAAAAACTTTCTACTATCATTGTTTTCAAGAATTTGGAGTATGGATTTGATAAAAATCAAACCCTATTCTTCTCCTTTTTTACTCCCTTATTTTCTCCCTTTTTAAAATAAAACAATCATTTAAAGCCGAACCCTAATTATCTCCTTTTTTAAACCCTTATTTTCTCCCTTTTTAAAAAATAATTGCTTCCAGTAAAAAGAATTAGAAATAGTTTGAGCATAATAATTCCTAATTTTCTCCCTTTTAATCCCTATTTATCTCCTCCATCTAACCCTATTTATCTCCTTCTATAACCCTATTTATCTCCTTCTATAACCCTAATTATCTCCTTTTTAAAATTCACAAAAAATTGATAATGATGAAGTTGTGAGGAGATTAAACTTAATAAATTTTCTAAAAAGAATTAAAACTCTTAAAACATAATTAGGAATTAAGCTTTTTAAAGGGTTTTTATAGCCTTTTTTGAAGTAATTATGCATTAAGAAGTTCCGCGGCGGTGCGTCATTCTTTTAAAGTTACTAAAAACTCAATTTATTTTGCTTTTTTATTTAGGAAAGTACAACCGCAATTGAGGAAATGGCAATGTAGATGATTTTTGTATCAGATTTGGTCATCTATCCGATTCAAACTTCAACGCTTGATGTCTGAAAAATGAAAAGCACTAACAAAAAATAGATCAGCTCTATGAGATAGGTCAATTAAAAGAAGTATGATTGGTTTTTAAAAATTTCATCACTAGGAAGGACATAGACGTAGATATTGATATTAGCCTTATGATTGTGCAAAAAAGTGTTTAAATGGCTTACAGCGAATAGTATGGCTTACAAGGAAGCATTTATTGACGGTTTGGACGTGGTAGAAACAAAATATAAAAAAACAGCCGAAGAAATGAACTAAGCGCTTAAATAATAATAATCTAGTGCCGTAAGATTTAATTAATTGCAGGTTTTTTTATACTTTTGTCTCTATAATTATTTTTCTTATGGGTAGAGGCATACCACCTGCCGCTCCAATACTTTTGAGCGAGCGCATTTACAAATTACTTTTTATAGAAAGTCATAAACGCACCATAAAGCGTCATCATCTTGAGCGGATTGAAATTCTACTACGCTGTAGTTCACTTGGAGGCTCCCAATCAAACGGTCATATTACGCGAGAAATGGGTTTGGCTTACAATACAGTTATGTCTTGGCGTAGACGCTTTGCTCAGATGTACGCTTCTCCTTCGAATTTTGAAAAAGATTTTCAAGGTCAGGATTTAAGCGATAGTGCTTTGGTTTCCAAGATTTTAACCTTCTTAGAAGATGGTTATCGTAGTGGTGCTCCGAAAACTTTTACACTTGCACAAGAGCAACAAATAGTTGCTTTAGCTTGCCAAAAACCTTCGGATTTTGGCATTGAAATGACCACATGGACACATATAATTTTGGCTCAGGTAGCCATTTCAAAAAAGATTGTAGAAACCATATCGTCTCGACACATCGGGACGATTTTAAAAAAGGCAGGCGTTACGACCTCATAAATCTGAATATTGGCTCTTTCCTAATATCGATGATTGGCAAGCATTTGTCGTGAGAGTCTCTTTAATTTGCCAGTTGATAATAGAAACTGTCAAAGGCGACAATCCCAAACGTTATGTCGTAAGTATTGATGAAAAAACAGGTATTCAAGCATTGGGGCGCATAGAACAGGTAGCACCAGTCAGTAAAGGAGGGCATATACGCCGTGAGTTTGAATATCAACGCAATGGTACAACAACCCTTATTGCTGGGCTAAATATTGCTGATGGTAAATTAATAAACTCAGTAATGGGACCAACACGCACCGAATTAGACTTTTATGATTTCATTAAAAAGACGATTGAATCAATCTTATCTAAACAGGCTGATGCAGAAATTATTTTTATGACAGATCATTTAAACACACATATTTCAGAAAGTTTAGTCAATTTGATGGCAAAGCAAAATAATGTCTCAACAGACTTGGGGGTAAAAAACAAAAAGGGTATACTGCAAAATCAAATTAGGCGAATAGAATTTTTAGAAACAGAAAATCACAAAATTCGATTTATATTTACACCTAAGCACTGTTCTTGGCTTAATCCTATTGAAAACTGGTTTGCAAAACTTCAAAAACATGTAATAACAAACGGAAATTTTAAGTCTGTTGGCGAACTCGAAAATAAAATTACTAAATATGTGGCTTATCATAATGAATGGTTGTGCAAAACTATGAATTGGAAGTTTAGAGGTTTTGAAAAGGCTAAAGAATTGGCTAACATTAAACCTTTAAAAAATTAAATCTTATGGCACTAGAAACAGATAAAGGAGGGGAGAAGCAATGATGAATATTCCAGAATTTATTTTGATTAGCATATTCAAATTTCAAGTGCAGCTGGTTATTAAATCTTTTGGAGTTTCGCTCTCTTCGTTCACGTCGCGCCTTCCGCTCGAAGCTATCGCTAACCGCTGCTACCGCTAACTCGAAAGGATTTTAAAGTTTGAAAAACCTTCTCGCACTGTCCTTCGGCGCACCTCAAAAAGCGCAACAAGGTTTTTCAAACACAAAAATCTAAATCGGCAAGGAGGTTTCTTTTCTGGGAAAAGGAAGTTTCGAAGAAACACCCTTAAAGTTTTTATTTATCGACCAAATAAAAAGACTGCTCGCGTTAATTGGTTTTCACTAAAGGGAAGAAAAATAATCTAAAAAAATATGAAAATACGCATAAAAAATAAATAAAAAAAACATGAAAATAATTTGAAAAAGTATTGATAATTCAAGTTTTTTGTTGTATCTTTATATCACAATTAAACAACGACGAAGCTAGTCGATAAACAAGCAAATAATTATGTCAAATACAGCAACAGCTTTCGTTCCATCGAACACACCGAATCCACGCAGAGAAGAATTAAAAGTATTGAGCAACGAGTTAAAGCAGTTCGCTACCGAAGCAGAAACAACGATTAACGCGGTGTTAGTGGCGCATTATTCAGATTTTACGGGTGAAAAATCGGAAACGTTTAAAACGCTTGCAGCCTGGAACGCGGAAGGTTATCTTGTTAAACGAGGCGCAGAATCTTTTATCATTTGGGGCGCACCCGAAAAGAAAACGCTTAATAAAGCGGACGGTTTACACGGGAAAGAGGCAGAAGTTATTACGTTTTGCAGAATGGTGCATTTGTTCCACGTTGGGCAAGTTTTCAAGAAAAGAGAAACACCAAATAAAGAAACTGCAGCAGTTACGCCCGAAAGAAAAGCAGCGACACCCGTAGAAATCGAAATCCAAAAAAAGCGCAAAGTTTCAAAAAAAACGGCTTAATCTACACCGAAGTTTTAACCCTGCGCTGCTTCGATAGGGTAGGGTTAAAACATTTTTTCAAATTCACAAAACACAACAAGTATGGAAGCCAAAATATACGTTGGTACTTATGGTAAGTACAACGAAGGGAGTTTGCATGGCGATTATTTAGACCTAACGGAATTTGTAGACGTGAAAGATTTTTATGCTGCTTGTAAGGTACTACACAGCGACGAAGACGACGCAGAATTTATGTTTCAAGACTATGACGGCATAGTTAACGATATGCCCGAAGACTGGCGAGGAGAATGTTATATCAAAGATATTGCTTTTGAGTTTTTAAAACACTTTGAAGGCGAAGACGATAAAGCCACGCACTTTTTAGAATGGTTGAAACATTCGGGTTATAACGGCGACTTTGATTATTTAAAAGAAAATTTTGAAACCGCATACATTGGTGAATTTGAGAGCGAAAAGGCGTTTGCGGAACACCACGCCGAAGAATTAGGATATTACGCAGCAATGGAGAAGGCAGGAATCAATGTCCGTTATTTTGACGAAGAAGCCTTTGCCGTAGATTTATTTTGCGGTGAATTCAATTTTTATAGTGGCGTTGTTTTTCAATCCATTTAAACCCCGAATCTAAAAATTTAACACTTCCTTTTTCTTCCCTTTAGTGAAATAAAAAAATTATGAGTACACATATTATTGCAGAAATAGAGTTAAAATACACCCCAAATAAATACAGCACAGTTGTAGTAAAAACCGCGATTGATTGCGTTCCGATATTTCGCGACGTTTGGAACAAAGACGGCTTAGAATATTACGAGGAATTTAAAATCATGTACCTCAACCGCGCGAATGAAGTTTTAGGTATTTATCACCATGCAACAGGTGGCATGAATGCAGTTTTTTATGATATTCGGATGATATTTCAAGCAGCATTAAAGGCAAACGCCAGTTCAATTATCGTCGTGCATAATCACCCAACGGGCAATTTAAAGCCATCGGAACTCGATATTAAAATGACGCAAAAAGTCAAAAAAGCAGGTGATATTTTAGATATTACTTTACTCGATAGCATCATTTTAACGAAAGATAGTTTTTGTTCAATGGCTTCTGATGGTTATTTTTGAACATTCCCGAAAGCAGATATTTTTTGAAACGCTCACTGTAACTTAGTGAGCGTTTTTTTTTTCTAAATTCCGCAAGTCCGCAAATATATAATTCCGCAAATCCGTAAATACTTAATTCCGCAAATTCGCAAATACTTAATTCCGTAAATTTGTAAATATATAATTTCGCAAATCCGTAAATACTTAATTTCGCAAATTTGCAAATACTTAATTTCGCAAATTCGCAAATATATAATTTCACAAATTCGAAAATATATAATTCCGAAAATCCGAAAATATATAATTCCGCAAATCCGAAAATATATAATTCCACAAAAGACAGAGGCTAACAAGATACAGCGTAATATAAAGTTAAACGGGAAGTTGTGCGTAGATTTAAACACAACGCGCAGACAGTGGAGCGGCAAGTATAATCAATCTAAAATGCCACATGTAGTAAATAACAACGCGCATTTTTTTATCTTCTGTAAAAAAAGAATTGGACTACATTCTGAAAAAAATGTCATCATTTTTTAAAACGGTTATTTTCGGCACAATTTTAACATACAGCAGTGGCGTATCAGAACGATGGCGTTCATTGCCATTTAGGGGCAAGATGTGTTTTTGTAATGACAAAAACTTGCTCTTGCCTCGCTGCTTGGGCACTCGGGTAAAAATGGTCGCAACTCTCATTTTTTTGTAACGGACATTGTATGGAAGATAGTGCCACGGGCGCAGGCGGGAAGAAACATCGCATAAAGATTAACAGGACGAAGAAAGTAGAGCTGCGGCTGACAGAAGCGGAGTATGCACTTTTATTAATTCATGCCAGTGAACATAAAACGGTGTCCGATTTTATCCGTCATTGCTGTTTGGAAAAGCGAAACAAGAAACTGGAGAAAACGAAAGATTTTGTAAAAACGGTTCAAGCAATGACTTTTGAAATCAATGCGATTGGCAAAAATATCAATCAGATTGCGCGATACAGTAATTTGCTGTTGGAAAAAAAAGTCAAATTTGATAGCCTCGCGCTGTTCAATCCAATCATTACGCAGTACACCTCAACGCTTTTAAAGTTTGAACAAACGCTCAAAAAAGTATTAAACAGCTAAATTCATAAATCAATAAGTATGACAATCGTATTTGGAAACCAGAAGGGTGGGGTAGGGAAGACGTCGTTATCTATTTTATTCGCAAATTATTTAGTGATGCTCGGCAAAAAAGTGCTGCTCATTGAAATGGATATTCAGCAATCAGTGACATCGACGCGCAAACGCGAATTAGAATTTATGAGTGAAATGGCTAAACCAAAACCCTATGATATCCTTTTTTCTAAACTGAGCGATTACCCAAAAATAGCCGAGAAACTCAAAAATGCGAACATCCATGTCGTGATTGATTTACCAGGAAAGCTAGATGATCCGCACCTCGTGCCCATTTTAAAAAACGCTGATTTAATCGTCTGTCCATTCGATTATGATATTCGCTCTTTTACAAGTACCGCCACGTTTGCGTCAGTCATCAAAAAAATAGACAGCGCAAAGCAAATTGTTTTTGTGCCCAATCGCATTAAAGTGATGAACTATGAACTTCGAGACGAAGTCAACGCGACCTTAGAAAAAATGGGTTTAGTGACAGATGTTATCAGCGATAGAGCTGCTATTAAAAGAATCAGCACATTCGAGATAACGGAGGAACAAAAAGGCATCGTCGGTAAAGTGTTCGATGCCATTATTGAAAATCATAAAATTTAAAAGACGTGGTTATAGAAACAGATGATTTAGTGAATGACCTTTTGAATATTTTGCAGCCAACGCAAACCGTTGTGCCTGTTAAAAAAGAAGTTGTCGTTCCGAAGAAAGAGAAAATTGCTGTTGCAGTGCAGCCGATAAAAAAAGAAGAAGCTGTAAAAGTTGAACCTAAATCGAAGATTCGAACGGAAATATCAGACGGATTTTTAGATGGCATTATCGAACAAGAAAATCCATCACCCAAAGCAAGTGTTCTTATTAGTGAAGATATCTATGAGATTTTTGTTTCGATAAAACGCGCCAAGAAAATCAAAAATGTGCCGATTCTTTTAGATCATGCACTCAAATATTTTATCAAACACCATGTGCAAGAGATAAAGACACTACTTTATGATAGCCAAAATAATGAAATCCTCTAAAGGTTTTTCGGCAGTGTATTACAACGAACACAAAGTCTCGGAGCAAAAAGCCGTTTTACTCGCGGCTGAAAACTTTGATGTGCAGGCGCTCGGTTCAAGAGCTTTGACGCAGTCCGATTATATCAAGTATTTTAAAGAAATAGCAGACCAGAACACACGCGTGCGTTCTAAACAGTTTCACGCCGTCATTTCTACCAAACTCGCTACACACTCGGCTGAAGATTTAAAACTCATCGCAGAAGCCTACGTGCAGCGCATGGGTTATGGTGAAAATCCGTACTTGTTGTATTTTCATGCTGATACCGAACACAACCATGTTCATATTGTCAGTAGCAGAGTGAACAAAGCAGGAGAAAAAATAAATGACAGTTTTGAAAAACGCGAATCGCTGCGGCATGTAGAACAGATTATGCAAGCGTTTAACAAACAAGAACTCGGACATAAAAACGCGCTTGATGCTATTATGCAATATCAGTTTTCGACGGAAGCCCAACTCAAAGTATTGTTAGAACGGCAAGGGTTTTTGGTTAAATTGGATGACAAAAGAAACTTTATCGTCTTGAAAGACAGTAAAGATGTGGGTTTAATATCCCGTCAAGACATTGCCGAAAAGTTGCAAACTCAAACCGATGGTAATCGAAAAACTCAACTCAAAGCTATTTTACTAAAATATAAAGACCAGCCCGAGATAGAACTGTTCTTAAAAGAAAAATTCGGCATCAACCTCGTGTTTCATCAGGCTGAAGGAAAATTTGCGCCGTACGGTTATACGCTCATAGACCACCCGAACAAACTAGTGTTTAAAGGTTCGGAAATATTGAAACTATCCGAACTACTCAAAAATAACGAAAACCCAGCGCAAAAAATAAATGCGATAGAATCACCGCACATCGAAAACTTACACAACCGCAGTCGCGATTCAAAGCTCATAGAATCCTATTTAGCCGCTAACGATTTATTCGTTTTCAAAAAAGGCAGCGATATTATTTTAGTCAATAGACCGAACAACGAAACGCACAAGGTCACGGATTTAACTTTTCTCGCAGCGCATGTTTTTATTGATTTGAAAGATACAGAGCGCATTGAACAAACCAACGCACCAACACAGGATGTTGCATTTTCGACGGAGAATAGTTTGGATACAGATAGGAAACGGAAAAAGGGAACAGGGATGAAAAGATAGAAAGAAATTGATTTCTTGAAAAGTATTTACTATTCAAGTAGATAAAGCGTATCTTTGTAAAAAAATAACGATGAGTGAAAAAAATAGTCATGGCGGTGCCAGACCTAATGCAGGTGTTAAGATTGATCCTTTAGTGGGTAAAAGATTAAAAGTAGCAACCACGCTCTCGCCGAAACATCTGGAGCTGATAAAAAAAGAAGGAAAACCGATGTCGCATATTATCGGCGAAGGATTGGATTTATATTTTGGTATCAGTTCAAAAAATAAACGTGACAACGAAATAAATTTTTAAATTAAATTTTTGAAAACGAAAAGGAATCAATTGAAATGTATCATCCGATGATACATTTAAGGTTTGAAAGTGTAGTATCGGCGTATATATTTAGATTTTAAAACTTTTTATTTAAAAATTTTTGTAGTTTAAAAATTTGTACTTATTTTTACGCACAATTAAATTCACATAAAAATACGAAACACTATGGATAATTTAGACGTCATACCTTTTGATGGTAAAGACATTCGTAAAATCTGGCACGAAGAGCAATGGTATTTCTCAATCGTTGATGTTATTGGCGTCTTAACAGACAGTCCAATTCCTAGAACGTATTGGTCAAAATTAAAAGCAAAAATATTAGCAGAATCAGGAAATGAGTTGAACCCAAATTGGGTTCAACTGAAAATGCTATCTGCAGATGGGAAAATTTATAAAACAGATGCTACCAATACCGAAGGTATTTTACGCATCGTCATGTCCGTTCCTTCGCCTAAAGCAGAACCTTTAAAACTATGGCTGGCGCAAACAGGTTATGAGCGCATACAAGAAACTGAAAATCCAGAACTCACCGCGCAACGCGCCCGCGAAGGCTATAAAAACTTAGGCTACGACGATACCTGGATTGATACGCGCCTACAATCAATCGCCATTCGTGGACAACTCACCGACGAATGGAGTAAGCGCGACGTGAAAGAAGGTCAAGAATTTGCCATACTCACTGCCGAAATCAGTAAAGCCACCTTTGGCATTACGCCGAGCGAACACAAAGTCATTAAAGACCTGAAGCGCGAAAACCTACGCGACCACATGAATCCGTTAGAACTTATTTTCACCATGCTCGGTGAAGAAACCACGCGACAAGCTGCCCTGAAACGCGATGCGCAAGGCTTTTTAGAAAACCGCGATGCTGCGCGGCAGGGTGGGAGTGCTGCCGGAAACGCGCTGAAAGCACACGAAGAAACCACAAGTGAAAAGGTTATTACAGGCGAAAATTTTAAAAACCAAATTGCTGCAGCGAAGAAAAAAGTAAAGGATTTGGGGAAAGAGTAGGGCGGGAGATAAATCAAAAATATATCTTAATCTTCTAAATGAAGAGTAAGTTGAAATATCAATATTCAGCTGTATTTAATTTTTATAAAAATCAAAATGGCAAAAACGATAGAAGAGGGTTTTACTAAATTTATTAGTGGTCTTCAGCCAAATGATTCAGAGCATTGGAAAGCGGCATCACATAAAAATTCAGTAGAAGCTTGCCTTTATAACAATTTTGGATGTTATAGGTTTTTTGAAACAGGTTCATTTGGAAATGGCACAAGTGTAAAGCATTTTTCAGATACGGATTATTTTGCGGCAATACCAAAAGATAGGCTTTGGGAGAATAGTAGTAGTTCTTTGGCAAAAGTTAGAGAAGCACTTCAGACTACTTTTCAAAGAACGGATGGAATAAAAGTAAACTGTCCTGCAGTAAAAATTCCTTTCGGGCAATATGCTTCAGAAGATATGGAAATTACTCCTTGTTGGGCAGCTGGGACAATCGATACTAAACTTGGTAATTTTGCTCTATCTCAGATTCCAAATTGTGATGGAGGATGGATGTATTCAAGTCCAAAAGCGCATAATGAATATGTAAAAAAAGAAAATGATAGATTGAAAAGCAATAAAGTTAAAAATCTAATTCAGCTTGTCAAAGCATGGAAATATTTTAACGACGTGCCAATTAGTTCATTTTATCTTGAATTGCGTGTTACAAAGTATGTAGAAAGAGAAAGTATAATTATTTTTGATATTGATTTGGAAGAGATATTTCTAAACTTGTGCAATCAAGGTTTGGCAGATATGCAAGACCCAATGGGAATTTCAGGACTAATACCTGCATCAAAAACTAATAACTTTAAACAAATAGCATTTTCAAAATTGTATACAGCAGCTACCAGAGCAGAAAAAGCAATTGAGGCTAAAAGCAAAAGTAATATTGACGATTCTTTTTACTGGTGGAACTTACTTTTTGATAATAAATTCCCTGCAAGATGAATAATATTGGCATAAAGCAAAACGAACAGAAACAATTGGAAAGATTGGCGGCTCAGAGAGAATTATACGCTGCTGGTAAAAAAATTTATGTTTTCCAAATCTTAACTACGGTTTTGATTCCTATTATTCTGTCTGTAATAGCCGTTAAGTTTAAGGATATTGAGCATAAAGCTGCGTGTTATGGGCTATTTGCAATACTTTTTGATAGTATAATTTTGGAAAGAGCCATAAAAAGGAGAAAAGAGAAAGCGGCAAAAATTCAAGAATTATTTGATTGCGATGTTTTAAGCCTACAAGCATCACCTTTTAAAATTATTGATGATGTAGCAGTTGAAGAAGTCTTGAAACATTATAGAGCCCATAGTAAAATAGCATCGAACATAGAAAAAATTAAAGATTGGTATCCAAAAAAAATTCAAAATCTTCCTTTGCATATTGCCAGACTAATTTGCCAACGAGAAAACTGTTGGTGGGATAGTAATCTTAGAAAGCGTTATGTTAAAATGCTTGATTATTTGGCAATCACTATCCTGATTGTTATGGTTTGTTTTGGAGTGATGAATAATTTAATATTTGTAGATCTTGTTTTAATAGGAGTTGCCTTACTACCTTTCTTTCAGTTTACTATAAAGCAAAGAAACGAACATAACGATGCAGTTAAAAGGCTTGATGAGCTGAGAAAAAATGCAGAAGATTTATGGAAAATCGGATTAGACCAGAGTGAATCGGAAGATTTGATAACTGAAAAGTCTAGGCGTTTGCAAGATGAAGTATTTGAGCATCGAAGTAAAAGCCCATTGATTTTGGATGTTTTTTACAATCTGTTAAGAAATAAAGACGAAGAACTCATCAATAGTTCGACTGAGCAACGACTAGTAGAAGCTAAACAAAAAGGTTTTGAATAAATAAATTTATTTCTAGGCAATGGCATTAAGTATAAATAATTTACTTCGGGATTTATCATACAATTACTACATCAGCAATGGCTCTGTTGAAAGTAATAAAATTGAAGTTTCAATTGGCTTTTTATCACGGTCTATAAAAGCGGCTTTGGGGGATGATATTATTAAAATTGTGAAATTCGGGTCTTACGATAGGGATACTATGCTTCCAAGGCTATATGATAGCAATTCAGATGTAGATATAATGATTGTATTTAACCACGATAGTTGTGGTGTAAAAGCTGAAACTTATAGAAATTGGATAAGAAAATTTACGGAACTCAAGTATCCGCGTAGTTATGTTAAAAAAGATTTTCCAACTTTAGTTTTAGAGTTAGATCATATAAAATTTGACTTAGTTCCAACTATATCTTTAATGCAAAAATACTATATTCCTGACAATAATAACGGTTGGATGAACACAGATCCCGAAGGATTTAATAAACATCTAACAGAATCTAACAGAAGATATAATTCAATAGTAAAACCAATTATTCGGCTTTTGAAGGCATGGAATTCGAGCAAAGGAAAACCGTACTCTTCATACGAGTTAGAAAAATTTATAACTGTCATGAATTTTCAAGGGCATACAATTGAATCTGGTTTTTTTTATGCAATTGACAAAATACCAACTACTGATTTATCTAAAACGGCATTGACTAAAGTACAACATCTAAAAGATGATAAAAATTGGGTGGTGACTTATTTAAATCAAGGAGATGGAAAAAATAGTTTAATTCGATTAAAAAGAATCCTGCCTTTTTAGGTTTGATATTGAAATTCATCTTTCTTAGGAGTAATAAACTACATTTGTTATAATTTTCTGAATAGCTTAAAAATTTAAATGAACCAACTGCCAAACCATCCAACGCTCGAAATAGGAAAACTCTCATCAGTTTTTAGCGACACGACCAACTCGTACAAATTTTATTGGTTTTTAGCCATATTGGATAGTATCAAAGAAAATCACAAATCTTTGATACCGAAGAATGAACTCGCATTGCGTATGGTTGCGAGCGTTTGGTATCCACTTGATTATTATAAACTCTCTTTTGGAAAACAAGATAGTTTTAAAGGAATTGCGCGTCACGTTTCAGAACTATTAGAGATTGATAATAGCGTAAATTCCAAAAGCCTTTTTGAGCAAATCAATACAAAATTAAATCCTACAGAAGTTAAAAGTATCAACACAATGATACCTAATACGCTGTTGGGTTATGTTCCATATCGTTTCGTTCGACCTTTTTTCAGCAGTGAAACAGTAGGCTTATTGGATGCCAAAGTAAATAGCGTGGTAAAAGAAACATCTAATCAGCGTTTTACACAACAACCCGAGCGAATAATATACAGATTTATCGAAGAGAGTATAGAACTCAATACTATTTGGTTTGAATATTTTCAAACGCATCAGACTATTCTCAGAGGATTTATTTATTGGCATTTACTTCGTTTTTTGCACAAGCACAACGACAACGTCATCGGACTAACAGAGAAGTTGGGAAAGCCAACCCAGCGTAACCTAACAACAGCAAATGATTATTGGAAAGGATATTTAAAAGCAAATACATCGATTCAATGTATTTATTCCAATCAAAACATAACACTTCAAAATGTAAGCTTAGACCATTTTATTCCATGGTCTTATGTAGCGCACGATAGGTTATGGAATATTATACCAACATCTAAAAATATTAATTCTGCAAAGAATGATAAATTACCTGACACCGAGTTATATTTTGATAAATTCAGCGAATTGCAATACCATTCATTTATTTTTTACATTCAAAAAGAACGATTCAAATTATTAGAAGATTACAGTTTATTATTTCACGAAGAGCTCAAATCAATAGCAGAATTCACTTACGATGATTTCAAAAATAAACTTCAAAAGCAAATATTCCCACAACTTGAAATTGCAAAAAACATGGGATTTAGTCCCTTTATTTATCTCAAGAAAGAATAATTTCGGGAAATGCCGAAGCTGTAAAATTACATGATGCACTAAACCCAAGTTCATTTACTCCATCCGAAAACACACCAGATTTATAGTGTGCAATACCTTTATTTCCCTTTGGTTTCACTGCGCGAATTTGTATCTTCTTAGAATTAATTAACCAAGCCAAGCACTCAAAAAAATGCTTCTCCTGATGATTTAACGTCTTTTTCAATCCCTCAAAATCATATAACAACCTTGATAAGTCATGAACATCACCAATCTCTCCCTTAATAACCGCTATTTTATCATCCTCAGAAAGAATATGGTTTATTACCATTCTCACCTCGCCACCATTACTCAAAAATTTAGCGAAACCAACTGCTAAAACAGAAATAGCCGAAGAACTAAAATAACCCAAGAGTAAATCCATACGATTACTTTGGGTAAGTGCTTCCAAATAAAACTGCACAGGCTCCCACTCGCGATGCGACACATATCTACCATCAGTAGGAAACTCTATGGAATTTAACATAAAATATTGAGCAAGTAATATTCCTTCTAAGGAAAAAAAATAGTAGCACCAACTGTTGATTCTTTACAGCAGCACCATCTATTACAACAGTTGCAAAAATAAATAATTATAGTGTCATTTTTTATTTTTCATCTATGAAACTAAGGAAGTTTCCCCTTTCAATTCCTGTAGCATCATCTGACTGAAACTAACGCTAACTGCTACTGCCAATAACTCTGAGATTTTAAAGTTTAAAGCTCTTCTCTAATTTTTTTTTGGACATTTCTCAAAACTAATATGACCTTTTAGGTACTAAAATCTAAAATAATTAGAGAAACCTCGAACTCGTTTTTATGTCACTCGGAGAAGCCTTAACGCGTAGTGAAACCATTAAAGACGATGCACAAGGTTTTAACGAAAACGCTAAAACAGCCAAACGTGGCGGCGCTATTGCAGGAAAAGCACGTTTAACGGTTGAAAAAGAAACGGGTAAAAAAGTTGTTTCGAAAGAAACTTTTTTAGCTACACCAAAGAAAACAGATGGAGTAGTAGAGGGCGAGTAAGTGACAAAACGAACAAAAAATACGTTTCTAAGAATTTATTTTCGCAAAAAAATTGAAAAAAGCTATCCGTGTTGGGTGGCTCTTTTTATTTGAAAAAAAGGCTGATATTTAGATTCGTCATTTGTAATTAATCTAAACCATTAGTTATTTATTATCAACACAATGCAAAAGATTTTCGGTTTAAAATGATTATTTTTTTTCGAAAATATTTTGCAACAGACTACATATTTAGAGTTACTTGAACTCAATAATAATTCTAATACGGTTCATAATTCAATTTATTATATCTTTAACTTTTGAAAATAAAAAACTAACAGTGTAGTAAAGTTCGAAAAGAACGCACATAGATTTGCACCAACACGATTACGAAAACTAACATTGGGTTTTAAGAAATTAAACGCCCTCATTCAAGTAACACTATGATTTGGACACTGTTTTTTAAAATAGTAGGCATCGCCTACGCAGCCTATTACGCCAGCATTATTCTTTTCGATTTAAGCCCACTCAATAAAAAAAATAGTGGAAAAAACAAAAGCACCGCGTTTGATGGATTGGTCGTCGATACATCGCATTTGAATACTTTTTCTCCGTCAGCGGTTGCGCCCATTAAAGCCAGCACGGTTGTGCCACTGCATACAGCAATGAATGCAAAATTGCCGTTCGATGATGGGCGCAATAAAGACATCGTTTTTGATGAATACAGCACACTGGAAAAAACGAAACATCCACACCACAACATAAACTTAGACGACATCGACAACCATTTAGCCGCACTTGATAACACTTCGGCAATAGATGCATTGTTTGCACAAGCGCATACAGAGAGTGAGAGCGTTGCCAGTAGTATTTTTGATAAATACAAATAAATATCCGATATTTAGGACAAAAATTTAAAGCCGATTCCAACACAAAATTTTATCTCTTTTTATACATCAACTAAATATTTTCTAATGAAACAGAACTTCAAAACAACCGCAATGGTTATCATTGCGATACTTGCAACACATGCTCTGATGGCGCAAAATGGTAAAACGGCTATTGCTGCGGCAACCACCGAGCTCAAAAGCTATATCGACGTTATTGGCAGCCTTGTACTCGCTATCGGCGGGGTAGTGGGTTTTATAGGCGGCGTGCGCGTATATACTAAATGGAA
>ENA-OFCD01000539-OFCD01000539.1-metagenomes-genome-assembly--contig:-NODE-539-length-23677-cov-3.915841_pt1 | contig 23677 bp, 17 predicted proteins | sample MGYA00153392_OFCD01 | MGnify analysis MGYA00153392
CGTAGAAGTCGCGCCGTTCGAGAGGATGGAATATTTGTACGTGGTCTTCGGCGAGAGTCCGTCGACATGCACCGAGTGCCATGCGCCGACCGTGGCGTCGACGATGTCGCGAGGCTTGCCAGGTGATTCGAGTCGCACGGTGACGGGCGCTGGTGGGTCGACCTCAGCACGCACGACCACGCTCGTGGAGGCGAGCTCTTGTACGTAGGGACCCTTCACGAGCGGGCTCAGCGGAGCCGCGTGCGCGACGCCGACGAACGTCACCAACGACAACGCGATCGACCACGTCCTTTTGAGCTGCACGCTTAGGCTGTGTAGACGAGCTTGGTCTCTCAAGCTAGCGCGCACGTTTGGCTACATTCGCGATTCGTCGTGGTTCTCGCGCAGGCTCGATTGACCCACCCCAATTCGCAGTTTACGGTTCAGTTGTGTTCTCGGGAGGAGTCTCCTGAGAAACGCTACAGGAGAACTCCGCGTATCATGTCGCAACCGGTGGCGCCGTTGCCTCCGCCCGTGCCTGTGCCCGTTGCCGCAGCAGCCGGGGGTGATGACCAACAGCAGCAGCCTTCGGACGAAGGTCTGCCCAAGCGCTTTGGCAAGTACACCTTGCTGCGCACGCTCGCGCGCGGCGGCATGGCGGAGCTGTTTCTAGCGATCCAAAAAAGCGTCGCCGGCTTCGAGAAGCTGATCGTCATCAAGCGCATTTTGCCGTCGGTCAACCAAGACGCGGCGTTCATCGAGATGCTGCTTCACGAGGCGCGCATCGCCGCGACGCTCTCGCACCCGAACATCGTCCAGATCTTCGATCTCGGGCAGGCGGACGGCCTCTATTACATCGCGATGGAGCACGTTCACGGCGAAGACATTCGCTCGATCGTGCGCCAGATGAAGAAGAAGAACGTGCCCGAGTTTCCGCTCGAGCACGCGATCGCGATCGCGCTCGGGATGTGCACGGGCCTCGCGTACGCACACGACAAGCGCGACTTGGACAACACCCCGCTGGGCATCGTTCACCGCGATATTTCGCCGCAGAACGTGGTCGTCACGTTCACCGGCGACGTGAAGATCGTCGACTTCGGAATCGCCAAGAGCGACACGAAGATGAACAGCGATACGAAGAGCGGCAAGCTGAAGGGGAAGGTCCCCTATATGTCGCCGGAGCAAGCGCGCGGCGAGCACATCGACGCCCGCTCCGACATCTTCGCGACCGGCGTCATGCTCTTCGAGCTGACCACCGGCAAGCGCTTGTTCAAGGGCGCGAGCGAGTACGAGACCCTCAAGCTCATCTGCGAGCGCGAGTATCCGAAGCCGTCGCAAGTGCGTCCGGGATATCCGCCGGCGCTCGAGAAGATCGTGGTGAAGGCGCTCGCGAAGGCCACGAGCGACCGCTACCAGTCCGCGCGCGAGATGCAGGCCGATCTCGAGACCTTCGTGCGAGACGAGCGCATCCACGTCTCGACCATCAACCTCACTCAATTCATGCAGGGCTTGTTCGAGGACAAGCTGGTGTCGCAGAAAGAGCAGCTCCTCCAAGGCAAGCAGCTCGCGGACATCATCGAGGCGAACAACCCGCTCGAGTCGATGGCGGATCTTCCGCACACGGGAGTCACGTCGTCGGCGGCTGCGGCTCACACGCTCTCGGGCGACGTCAAGAAGAAGGGCAACGGGCTCGTCATCGGCTTGCTCGCCATCATCGTGATGCTCGGCGGCGGTGTCGGCGGCACGTGGTGGTGGATGAAGAAGAAGCAGGCGCAGCAGCTGACGGCTGGCCCCGTTGTCCCGCCTGTCGTCATCGCGAAGGGCTCGATCGAGGTGAAGAGCGATCCGCCCGGCGCGGCGATCTGGGTGGACGGCGATCTTCGCCCGGAGCCAACACCCGCGACGATCCTGCAGCTACCGACGAGCGGCAAGCCGATCGAGATCAAGGTCACGAAAGACGGCTTCGAGGCCTTCAAACAGACGATCACGCTCACCGAGAAGGACTCGAAGGCGACGGTCTCGACGACGATGACGAAGGGCTCGGTCGTCATCGACGTGACCGTGCTGCCGGCAGCGGCGAAGCCGACGGTCATGCTCGACGCGAAGAAGTATGACGTGCTCACGGTCGACGGCATCTCCTCGGGCGATCAGCACAAGCTCACGGTCTCGGCGAACGGATACCTCGACTTCACGACGAACTTCATCGCGCAGGCCCAAGAGAAGAAGCACTTCGACGTGACGCTGCAGCCGTTCGTACCCGGCAAGCCCAACGGGACGGGCGCGGCCAAGCCGAGCGGCACGGGCAAGCTCAACGTCGGCGCGTCCGGAGGTTGGTGCAACATCTCGGTGGACGGCGCGGCGAAGGGACCGACGCCGCTCGCCGGCATCGAGCTCAGCGCGGGTCCGCACCGCGTGACGTGCACGCCCGAGGGCAAAGCGGCGCAGTCACAAACCGTGGACGTCCCGAAGGACGGCACCGGTCGCTGCAAGTTCACGCTCTAGGGATCCCCCGACTAGCGCTTCTTGAAGAGCATCCGGTACACGGGCAAGCCATCCGCGATCGCACGCTTTTCGCGGTTGGTGCGCGCGCCGTACGCTTGATCCGTCAAGCGTGACGAACCGGGCGCCTCGCCCGCGGGAACGAACTTGTCGCTCAGCGTGATCGCCTCTTCGTAGCGATCCGCGCGCTCCTCGACATCCGTCTGCACGAAGAGCTCGCCGTTCGGCTCGAGCAAGCGCGCGATCTGCTCGAGGAACACGTCGCCCATGACGAGCCGCTTCTGGTGCTTCTTCTTCCACCAAGGGTCGGGGAACAACAAAAACACGCGACGCACGGACGCGTCGGGACCGAGCCGCTTCAACGCGTGTAGAGCGTCCTCCGCGAACACACGCGCGCGCCCGCCGAGACCCTGCGCCTTGAGACGCGAGTCGACGAGCGCGGCCCATTTCCGCCGAATCTCGAGCCCCACGAGCCCCGCGTCGATCGCACTCATCGCGCGCTCTTGGAGGAACATCCCGCGACCGGGACCGATCTCGAGCTCGATCCATTTTCCGATGACGAGCTCGCGGACGTCCACGGTCTCGCCGTCGGGGAGCGTGGGCGCGTTCGCGTAAGGGCTGATGATCGGCACGACGAGCGATTACTCGGCGCGTGACGACTCAGTCAATCAATTCGGCGGAGTCGGGTTGGTGGTAACGCCCGTCGCGCCGTTGACGGACCACGCGAAGTTGTCGATGAGCGCGCTCGAGTCGAGCACACCGTCGCCCGAGTCCCAGATGGCGAAGAGCAAGGTAATCTCCTTGCCGCGCAGCGTGTCGACGGGGACGGTGGTGGTCAGCCAGCCGGTGCCGCCGTGGTCGGCGTATCCGGTGTCCTTCCCGAAGCCCGTCGCGAGGAGCATGGTGTCGCCTTGCGGGCACTTAAAGTTCTTGCCGCCGGCCGTGCAAGGCGGGCCACTCATGCAGCCGCATACTTGCAAGAAGCTGTTGTTGACGCTGACGGGATTGCCGTCTTGATCGAACAGGATGTTCTGGTCCTTCAGCTTGGCGGGCTGCGGCTTCATCATGATGACGAACGAGTCGTTGTACGTGCTGCAGATGAAGCCCGGCCACTCGTACGTGAAGAACGCCGACTGCACCTTGAACGAGTTGGCGTTCGTGGGGACGCGGATCGACAGCGCGAGCGCTGCGCCGTCATGCGGCTGGCCCGTGATGACGTTCGGGCACGCGGGAGTGTCCTTCGGATAGGGCGGCGGCGAACCGCTCGTGATGCCTTTGTCGAAGCCGCTGACGTCCTTGTAGTCCACGTCGGTCGGCTGGCGTGCCGTGCCCGACGAGATCGCGAACATCGTCGCGCCGAGCTGCGGCTTGCTGTTCTTGGGCTGCTTCGTGTCCTTGCCGAACGCGGAAAGGATGCCGTGACCGACATCGAAGTTGGGGCTGTTGCTGACCGTGCTGTCGGGCAGCACGTATTTCGCCGAAGTGACGCCCCAGACGCGGTTCTTACCCATCGCGCCGGAGGTGGTCTTGCGACAGAGGTCCATCGATCGAGCGCCGTCGAACGGATCATTGGAGGCGACCTTCAAACCGACGTCGCAGTTGGCGGGCTCGTCATCGGGGACGCCGCTGCAGTCTTCGTCGACGCCGTTGGCCGGGATGTCGAACGCGCCCGGGTTGATGTTGACGTCGCAGTCGTTGCAGTCGCCGTCCACCGCGGAGAAGCCGTCTCCGTCGTGGTCCGATCCGTCGCTGAACGCGCACGTCTTCGGGGTCGCATCGGGGTCACCGATGATGACGCTGCCGCCGTCGTCGGCGTTGGGATCACCGTCAGCACCAGCCTCGACGGTGTTGTCGAAGAGGTGGGCCCCCGGACCGGAGGAGCACGCCATCGAGAAGCCCAAAGCCAACACAGACAGAGTGATCAAACGCATGGCGTCCTCCAGGAACTATAGATTGTCACGGTCCATGGCCACGATCGTCACAAACCATCTCTAGATCGGTCGAATTAGTGACTCACGCTTGACCCCAAGTGCGCGAGGGGTGACTTTCCCGCGGCTTGAGCACGAACGCACGACTTCAAAGCGCTCTTCGGCGAGCGCTTCCGGCGCTGCCGATTGTGCTCGCGACTGCCCTTTTGACGCAGCGATGCATTCATGCCGTGCTGTTGAAGGTGGGCCATCCGGGCGCGACGCTCGACGACTCGTTCATTCATTTTCAATACGCCCGCGCAATCGCCGACGGTCACCCGCTCCAATACCAAGCGGGCGAGCCGATCACGACGGGAGCCACGAGCGTGCTGTGGCCCGCGCTGCTCGCGCCGTTCTATCTGGTGGGGTTCCGCGATCTGTCGATCATGTGGCCCGCGTGGGGTCTCGCATTCCTCGCGCACGGGATGCTCGCGTGGGAGGCCAACAAGCTCGCGGAGCCGCTCGTCGGCAAGCTCGGCGGGTACGCGACTGCGGCTATGGTGCTCGCGTTTGCCGGCTTCGCATGGTGCTCGTCGAGCGGCATGGAGGTGATGCCCTTCGCGTGGGCGATCGCGCGAGCCACGCGCTTGGCTTGCGAATGGAGCGAGCGGCGCGAGTCACGTACGAACAAGACGCTGCGCGACCTCGTGATGATGGCGTGGGTCGCCGCGCTCTTTCGTCCCGAGGGCGCGATCACGGCGGCGCTAGTTGCGCTCACGATCGCGCTCTTCCCTCGGAAACACGGGCTCATTTCTCGCGCCGAGAGTTTGTTCGCGCTCTCGGGCGCGCTCGCCACTCCGCTCTTGCTGCTCGCGCTCACGGGCAGCACGCGTTCGAACACGACCGTCGTGAAGCTCATGATCGGCAACCCCTATTATCAAGACGGCGTCTTGTGGCAGACCGCCGCGACCAACGCGCGCACGCTGGTCGGTACGATCCTCAATGGAGAGGTGTGGTCTGCGGAGTTCCTCCCCTCGGGCTCGGCGCCGTTCGCGCTGATGGGACTCGTCGCGCTCCTGATCGTAGGCGTTCAGTCCAACAAGCATTGGCGCGCGATCTTGATCCTCACGCTCGCTCTCGGAATGTTCATCCCGTGCCTGTACATCACGTTCTTGTGGAACAGGCTTCGGTACCTCTGGCCGTTCGCGACCGGGTTTTTCATCGGGCTCGCATGCCTCGCGAAGGTCGCGACCGACCTCGGGACGGCGGTGTGGCCGCGCGCTCGCTCGCTGTCGCCGCTGCTCGCCGGTGCGTTCATAGGAGCGCTCGTGGTGCGGCTCGACTGGTCGATCGACGACGTCGCCAACAGCGCGCACGGCATCGATCAACAACACGTGAAGATCGGGCGCTGGGCCAAGGCGAACCTGCCCCAAGACGCACGCATCGCCGTGAACGACACCGGAGCGATCGCGTACTTCAGCGATCGGCACACCTTCGACATCGTCGGCCTCACCAGCGTGGGAGAGGCCAAATACTGGGTCGCCGGCACGGGCTCGCGCATGGAGCACTACGAGCGGCTGCACGCCTCGCGGCCCGAGATGCTGCCGACGCACTTCATCGTCTACCCCGAGTGGATGGGAACGGACGCGCTGTTCGGCGACTACTTGTATGATGCAACCGTCACCGACTCGACGATCTTGGGCGGCCAGAGCATGCGCGCGTACGTGGCCGACTACAGACTGCTCGGTAGCGGAGAGCAGCCGTGGAGCGGGGGCGTCGTCACAGACGCGGTGGACGTCGCGGATCTGGAGAGCGAAGCGGAGCACGGCTACGAGCTGCTCGGCGCGCACGACAACGAGCAATCGGTCACGAAGGGTCTGAACGCCAAAGGGGACTGGACGCTCGACGGCGCTCGCGGTTGGCGTCACGCGGATCGCTTCACGCTCGATTTCGGCGGCGGAGGCAAGCTCGTGGTGCGCGCGACCAAGACGCCGATACGGCACGAGCTCTGGGACGGCCCATTGCCGCCGGTCATCGTCGATGTGCTCGCGAACGGCGCGAACGTAGGCATGCTTACAATCGAAGATGGCGAGTGGGACGAGCAATCACTCGCCATCCCCGCAAACGGAAAGACCCGCCTCGAGATTCGCTCTCGAGACGGGTCCTTGTTCACTTCGTTTCACTATTGGTCAGTTCACTGATCGGTGGGTGAGAACACGAGCGGGTAGACCACCGTGACGACGCCGACGGCAGGCACGGGGAACGTCATGTTGTAGTAGGCCTTGGCGACGCACTGACGAACGCCCATGTCCGCCATGTCACTGCCTGACGCGTCTTGCGCCATCGTCACCGCGCCGTCGCGACCGATCATGAACTGCGTCTCCACGCGACCCGCGAGCGCGGGGTTCGTGCGCAGGCCGTCCGAATAGCAGGCGACCATGCGGCCCGAGTTCTGGCGAACGATGCGTTGAATCACTGCGGGGTCGAGGCGACCGTTCGTCTTGATCTCTGCGATACGCGGATCGCGTGGGCCCTTCGAAACGTGCACGCCAGTGACGCGACCATGATCCTTGCCGAGGCCGCCGGTGCAATCATCGCCCGGTGGGCAGGTGCCGACGCCGCCGTAGTTGCCGATCTTGTCGATGCCGATGCCTTTGCAGTTGCCGTTGGTGCAGCCGCCGCCCTCACCCGTGCCAGAGAGACCGAGGCCGCTGCCGAACGCGTCGCCCATGTCGCCTGCCCAGAGGTTGCCGAGGTGGCTCTCTCTGTCGGCGCCGATGAGCGTGGAGCCCCAGGGGACGACGGGCGCGTTCGAGTCGCTCGCGTTCGCGGAGGCGAGCAGGCCGATGAGGCCGAACTCTCGCGCCTCGTTGATCGCGCGCTCCTTGGCGAGCTGCACGTCTTCCTTGCTCGCGTCACCCTTCGCGCTCCAGTGACCGTTGGCGGAGACGGGCTTGCTCGTGCCTGCAGAGCCCTCTTGACCCTGCGCTTGCTGACCCGCGTTCGAGCCGGAGCTCGAGTCGCTCGCTTGGCCGTCGATCGGAGGAGGCGTCTCCTTCTCCTGCTCTGCTGCGGACGTGAGGTACTGCTTCATCATGAGGATTTGATCGCGGTCGATGCCTTCTTGATCCGCCGAGCTGAGCGACGGCATGAAGAACGCGAAGGCGGCGAGGAACGCGGCGTGCGCGACGGCCGAGAAGCCGATCGTGCCGAACGCGCTCTCTTCGAGGCGCTTGCCGAAGTCGGTCGGGATCTTCGTCTCCGCGTCACCCACCGAGAGGCGGATCGAGAACGCGCCCATCTCGATGTCGACGACGCTTCCGCGCGCCAACACGAAGGGAGACGCTTGACGGGGCAAGCGATCGACGAACACGAACGCGTTCGCGGGAGGCGTCACGACGATCTCACCGCCGCGGAACGAGACGAGGTCGAGCGAGTCCGTGCCTGTGACTTCGCTCGGGATCGAGAAGTCGCAGCCCTCGGTCTCGCCGATGCGGATGCCCTTATCGAGCGCGACGTGCTTCTGGCCGAGAGCATTCTTGTCGAGCGCCTTTCCCCAGAACATCGTGACTTCGATCTCTTCTTTGTTCGAAGCCATCTCCGACGCGCCCACGCTGCTCATCGTCGCCGTGTTCATGACAAACCCTTCCTGTTGCGTGGGAATGGTTCCCGCGCTTCGTCTTCGCGCTGTCCCGGCCTCGTCGGCACTCGCAACGCTCAAAGGGAAAGACAGCGACTCCCGGTGCGAGTTCCGAAAAAGTCACGACCGAAGGCGAGTGGGGCTGCGGTGGATTTCTCCAGAAAAACGCCCCTTCTTGGATGTGTGCAGAGTGGTCCAGGTGCCGAACCTATGATCCGAGCGCCACACTCTTTCGCACCGAACACCCTAATTTGCAGGCGCAATAGGCTTTGACACATGGAGTGCGCGCGCCGTGCTCAACTGGGAGGGTACGAGATGCGAAGGACTCTGCTGTCAATGGCGCTCACCACCGCCGCTTCCTCGAGTGTGCTCGCGGACGGGCACTCCGCGCGTGCTTGCGGCGGATGCTTCCACCCGCCGACGGAGGTCACTGTCGTCAACGAGCACCGCATGGTGTTCTCGATCGGAAAGACGCAGACGGTCCTCTGGGATCAGATCAAGTACGGCGGCGACCCGAAAGAGTTCGCGTGGGTGCTTCCAGTACGCCCAGGCACCAAGCTCGAGCTCTCGCACGACGACTTCATGGTGGCGCTCGACGAGTACACGCAGCCGGTCATCACGGGCCCCACCCCGCCGCCGAGCAAGGGTTCGGCGTTCGGATGCGGCTCCTCTAGTTCGGCGACCCTCGACAGCGTGCCCAACTCCGGAGTCACCGTCGTGAGCGAGCAGGTCGTCGGTCCCTACGAAGTGGCGACGCTGCGCGCGATCGACAGCGGGGCGCTCGAGGCTTGGCTGAAGGCGCACTCGTACGTGATCCCTCCCGCAGTGCAGCCGACGGTGGACTCGTACGTGAAGGAGAAGTTCGACTTCATCGCGCTCCGTTTGCTGCCGAACAAAGGCATCGGCGCGATGCAGCCCGTTCGCGTCGTGACGCAGGGCGCGGACGCGACACTCCCCTTGCGCATGGTCGCCGCGGGCGTGGGCCAGCGCGTTGGCATCCTTCTCTACGTCATCGGCGAGGGTCGCTACCGGACGACCAACTTTCACGACGTCACCGTCAAAGACTCGCAGCTCGTCTGGGACACGGCGGCGTCCAAGTCGAACTACTCGACGCTCGCGGAGAGCGCGATGACGGGCGGTGACGGCAAGGGCGTACTCACCGAATTCGCCGGCCACGCGAACACGAGCGACTTCGGTCAGGCGGGCAGCAGAGGCTTCTTCTTGCCGTCCCTGAAAGAGGCCTACAACCAGACGACTCGGCAGAGCTTCGCGAACAACAACTGCAGCCGCAGTCCTCTCGCGGACTCGGGGTTCAATACGCCGGACGTCAATGTGCCCGACGCTTCTGTCGACGGCTCACCCTCCGACGCGAGCGTCGCGGACGCCAACGCTCCCGACGCGGCGCCTCCCGCATCGAACAACGACTGCGTCTTCGACGACGTGGACGTGGCGACCAAGGGCATGAACCCGAGCGACGTGTGGATCACGCGCATGCGCATGCACCTGCCCGTCTCCGCACTCGCGGCCGATCTGCAGCTGGGCGCCGAGTCGACGCAGTCGCTCGTGAGCAATCAGCACAGCGTCGCCAGCACGACGGACGCGGGCGGTGGCTGCTCTGAAGGCGGCGGCTCCAACACGTGGACCGGAGTCGCACTCGGCGCGCTCGGTGCGATCTTGGTCGCGCGCCGACGCAAGCGCGTCACTGAGTAAGCTTGAGCGCGGGGCCCCGAGCGTGTAACCGGTAGACGTGCGCAAGCGGCCGCTCGGAAAGACGGGGCTCTACGTCTCCGAGATGAGCGTCGGCACTTGGGGACTCTCCGGCGACGCGTACGGCGCGGTCACCGAGAAGGACGCGGAGGCGACTCTCCTGCGCTGCGTGGAGATGGGCATGACGCTCGTCGACACCGCAGACGCATACGGCGGCGGCAAGATGGAAGCGCTGCTCGGGCGCCTCTTCAGCAAGCGCGACGACATCATCATCGTCACCAAGGGCGGCACGGACCGCACCACCGAGCCGCCGCGCAAACGCTTCGAGGCCCAGTACCTGCGCGACTCGGTAGAGCGCTCGCGCAAGCGCCTTCGTCGGGACGTGCTGGACCTCTACCTGTTGCACAACCCGAGCGCAGACGCGCTGGTGGGCGGCGAAGCGGTAGAGACGATGGAGGGCCTAGTTTTAGCCAAGAAGATCGCTCACTGGGGAGTGGCGGCGGGAGACGAGGTCGTGGCGCGCGCGGCGATCGATCGTGGCGCTGAGGTGATCGAGCTCGCGTACAACCTCGTGCACTCGATCGATCTTCACCGCGTCGCTGGCGACGTGATGGTCTCCTGCGCTGGCGTGCTCGCACGCTCCACGCTCGCGCACGGCATGCTCTCGGGCACGTGGGCGAAGGACCGAGAGTTCGACGAGTCCGATCACCGGCGCGATCGATGGACGAGGCTCGAGCTCCAGGCGCGGCTGGAGCAGCTCGAGAAGCTGCAGTTCTTGACCGCCGGAGACGTCAAGACTCTGCGTGCCGCGGCGATACGCTTCGCGCTCGCGAATACGCTGGTCTCCTCCGCGGTGCTCGGTCCACGCAGCGTCGCGCAGGCGGAGGAGCTCGTGCGCGAGACCGGCGGTGGCCCGCGATATCTGCCCGACGAGGCGCTCCTGCGGCTCCCACGCGTGCTCGCCAAAGCGGGCATCCTCACGTGAGCGAAGACGAGCGAATCCTCTCGGCGATGCTTCGGATCGCTTCGGAAGCATCCGCGCTCGTCCGCGCCGGCTACGCGCGAGACGTGCGTGCAGAATACAAGGGACCCGACGATCCCGTGACCGAGGTGGATCGAGCCGCGAACGAGCTGATCGTGCGCGCACTCCTGCGCGACTTCCCTGGCGTGCCGATCGTCGCGGAAGAGAGCGACCCAAGCACGTTCGACGCACGCGCGCATTCTGACGAGACGTTCTTCGTCGACCCGCTCGACGGCACCCGAGAGTTCCTCGCGAAGAACGGTGAGTTCGCGGTGATGATCGGTCTCGCTCGCGGCGGACGCGCGGAGCTCGGGGTCGTCGATGCGACGGCGCGCAATCGCGTCTTCGCGGGAGGTCCTGCGGGCGCGTTCGAACTCGCTCCGGACGGCTCAAGGCGATCGATTCGCGCGCGCCCACCTCACGCGCCGCTGAGCGTGCTCGTGTCGCGCTCGCGCTACGGTGAACGGACTCGCGCCCTCGTCGAGCGACTGGACGCAGTCGCGTCCCCCACGGGCGGTGCTGGGCTCAAGACCGTTCTCGTCTGTGCAGGCGAAGCCGATGCGTACGTGCATCTCGACCGCGCAGGCATGTTGTGGGACGCGTGCGCAGGTGACGCGATCGCGCGCGGATCGGGCGTGACGCTCACGAACGGAGCTGGCGCCGTCATCGATTACCGGCGTGACCCACTCGAGTTGACGAACGGAGTCATCGTCGCGTGCACGGAAGTACACAGGACGATCGTCGCTTCGTTGACGGCCTGATCGATCGCGCTGGCTTTCGTGCCGAATTCTGCGGACGCGCCGCTTGGTCTAGCGCATGCTTGTGATTCACTTCTTGCGGGCAAGCTGAGTTCACTGCTGCCCTGAGGACCTCTTTGAATGGCTACGTGCCCTACTTGTCGCACGCACTACTCGGACGACATCGCCAGCTGCGCAACGGACGGCAGCGCGCTCCTCCCTGACGCAGCGTTCAAGGGCGTTGATGTCGATCTCGCGGCGGGCGACGTGGTCGCGGACTATCGCATCGAGGCCAAGATCGGACAGGGCGGCTTCGGGGCCGTCTACAAAGCCATCCACCCGCTGATCGGCAAAGCCGCGGCGGTGAAGGTGCTCGGCCGAGACCTCTCGAGCAAGCCGGAGATGGTCTCGCGCTTCATCGCGGAGGCGCGCGCGGTCAACCAGATCCGGCACAAGGGGATCATCGACATCTTTGCGTTCGGTTCGCTGCCCGACGGACGGCAGTACTACATCATGGAGCTACTCGAGGGCACGACGCTCGACGCGTTCATGCGCAGCAAGGGCCCGCTCGCTCTCGGTCAAGCGATCCCGATCCTCCGAGGAGTGGCGCGAGCAATCGACGCCGCGCATGCACAAGGAATCGCGCATAGAGACTTGAAGCCGGAGAACGTGTTCTTGACGTTCGACGACGAGGGCCGTGCGACGCCGAAGATTTTGGACTTCGGGATCGCCAAGTTGTTGGGCGAGACGAGCGGCGCGTCGAAGACGCAAACGGGCACGCCCATGGGAACGCCCCACTACATGTCGCCCGAGCAGTCGCGCGGCGTGGGCGTCGACAACCGCACGGACGTCTACTCGTTCGGTGTGATGGCGTACGAGATGATCACGGGCACTTTGCCGTTCGACGGCGAGGCCGTGATGGACATCCTCCTCAAGCAAATCACGACAGAGGCCGCGCCGCCGTCGACGGTGCGCGAAGGCATCGCGCCAGGCGTAGACGCGGCGATCCTGCGCATGATGGAGAAGGACGCCGACAAGCGACCGCAGACGCTGGGCGCCGCGGTGGACGCGCTCGCGCAAGCCGCGGCGGCCTCTGGCGAGCTGGCCACTCCGAGTCAAACGACGCTACCGGTTCGCTCCGGCCCGATGCTGTCGCCGGTCGAGATCGAGAGGCTCACGAGCGCCAAGACGATGCTCGGTCAAGGTCCGCAGACGCTCAACGGCAGCACCTCGGCTGCGGCGCCGAAGTCGGGGATGAAGACGTGGGCGGTCGCCGCGATCGTGGCGGCAGTCGCGCTGATCGGCGCGGGCGCTTTCTTCGCGACGCGACCCGGTGACGAGCCCAAGGGCGCTGGGCTCGTCCAGAGCACGACGTTAGGCACGAGCGTCGTTGCATCGAGCGCGTCCGTGAGCGTCGCGATCGCGCCTGCGGGCCCCGTGTCCGTGAAGGTCACGATCGAGGGAGCGCCGCCGGACACGGAGATCTTCCGCGGCGACACGCGCCTGGGAGCGGTGTCGTCACCGCTCACGCTCGTTCGCGACGAGACCGTGACGCTGAGCATTCGCGCGAAGGGTTTCTGGTCGAAGGACGTCGTGGTGACGCCGAAGAGCGATGAGGTGGTCTCCGTCACGCTCGACAAGATCGCCGCGCCTTCGCACACGGGCAGTGGTCACAAGCCGACCAAGGAAATCGAGAACCCATTCTGATGCGAACCAAGCGCGCTTTCGCCATCGTCGCTCTCGCGGCGCTCACCTCCTCTTTCGCTGCCTCCTGCGCAGACCTCCCCGCCATTCCGGCCGACAAGTGCGGCAATCGAGTCGTGGACGGCAACGAGGACTGCGACACCTTCGGCAACGGCATCGGCACGGCATGCAGGCCCGCCACGGATCGCGTGGCCGCGTGCAGGTTCGACTGCAACTTCGCGGCTGGACACTTTTGTCCGGGCGGCTTTGGCTGTGGCGCAGACGATGTCTGTCGCGCACCGTCGGGCTCCTTCGCGACTGCGACGACGATCCCCACCACCGTCGAGCAGGTCGTCGTTGCAGACTTCGATGGCGACCGCCACCAGGACGTCGTCACGCAGGGCGCGACCGGAGTGCGCGTGCACTTCTTCGATCACACGAGCACCAACCTGCTCACTCTCACGGACACCACGCCCCTCCCCATCACCCGCGGTCGAATCGTCGGAGGGAGCCTCACGAGCGACGGCCTCTCGTCGCTGACGGTCGTCGATACAGGCCTCGCGCAGGTCTACGAAAAGGGCATCAAGCGTGACCGAGTCGTCGGCGGCGGGCTCAATGTTTGGCGATCACAGCCCAACCGATCGCTGCTGCCCACCATCTATCCGTCTTTCCCGATCGTGCGCTCGGACACCGCGAAGACTCCGGTGAAGGACGCGATCGTCCTGTCGGGCAAAGGAACCAGCTTTCACGCGGGCCAAGACCTCTTCATCATCGCGGACACCGGAAGCGGTTCGTACGAACTCGCGTATCTGGAGATCAGCACAACGGGGACTCCGAGGTCCTTTCCGATGCTGCCGCTCGCCGTGGGACCGTCCTCGCTGGCGGGCCTGCCTACCGTGGGTCCGCTTCCTCTCGCGCCGGTGTTTCAAGAGTGCGACTCGATGGTGATCGCGCCGCTCAACTCTGCGACGGTCACGGCGATGCCGCTTTGCGCTGCCGGTGCCGACATGAACGGAACGCCGTTCTTCGTTCCGAACGTGCTCGACCAGACGCAGATCGGGTTGATGGGAAAGTCCGCACCGATCATCACTGTGAAGCTGCCGAAAGGGTCACCGCTCACGGTCGCAGGCCGCGCGTTCATTGCAGATGCGAACGGAGACAAGCTGAACGACATCTTGGTGAGCGTGGGTCCTTTCATGGTCGGCAAAGACGCCTACTTTCCATTGGCCGTTGCATACGCGATCGGCAACGGCCACTTCACCTCGGCCCAGGACCCGAGCAAGCCCGTGCAGGACGACCAGATGTCGTTCTACGGAGGCGGCCTCGCCCTCATCGCGCAGGGGAAGGGCCCGCAATGGATCCCGCCGACTGGCGGTCCCGTGCTCGACGTCGGCTATATCGATTCGGATGACACGCTCGATTGGGTAACGCCGACAGGCATTCGTTTTGGCGCTCCAGACACGCTCCCGTTCTCGCTGCCGAGCTCCGCGCCCTGGAAAGAAGCGCGCATCATGGACACGAACGGCAACGGCGCGAAGGACGTGGTCGCCATCTCCCCGGGCGGTGTCGACTTCTACAACGGGACGAACTTCGTCCTCATGAACCATCAAGCGAACAGCTTCGACGGCGCGCCGTCTCACATGATCATCGCGGACCTCGACGGCGACTTGGCCCTCGACATCGCCGTGTCGGTGAGCGGCGACAGCGTCTCTCAGGCCGAGACGTTGCCGAGCGACGCGCTCTATGTCCAATTCGGCACGTTCGGAGGCTTCCCTCAAGCGCCGACGCTCGCGGGGCGGGCTCCGCCGATCTCGTACATGGATCCGGCGTACATAAGCTGGTTGCGCGGGGCGCCTGACTTCATCGCGAGCATTGCCGCGGTCTCCAAGATCAATGGGCAGCTCTACGCGGTCGCCATCCAGGGGAGCTCGTCGAGGACGCTCACCTCACCGTTCACGCTCGCGACGGTCGACGGGCTCGGGCGCGGCGCCGCGTTCGATGCAGTGGTCGGCACGTTCCTGCCAGACAATCGCGACGGGACGAGTCGCACGGCGCTAGCGACCATCGCGATCGACACTTTGGATAGCAGTGTGATGGGCAGCTACAAAGGCCAGCTCTGGGCGGCGCCCGTGACCGGAGCGGCGCAGTTCGACGCGACGCGGCTCATCCCCACACCCGTAAAATACGAGGTCCCCCTGGACCCAGGTCAGCTCACGGGCTCGCGAGTCGTGGCGGTCGATCTCGATCCCCCGAGCGCGGGCGGTATCGATGAGGCGCTCGTCTTCGTACCGGCAGTCAAGAAGGGGACGCTCCCCGGGACTTTCTTCGTCAACGCGCTCGACGCCAAGAACAAGCAATGGTCGATTCGCGGCACACCGAACGCGTTCGACGCGATCCCGACGACACGCACGTTCCCGCTCGCCGTGTCGACCGCGGACATCGACGGCAACGGGAGCCTAGACGTGCTCGTGTTCGGCGGAGACGGCGCCACCGGCGTCTTCGCGAAGGTGATGTTCAACGACCTCACGGGCTCGCTCGACTACGCGCAGGCCGTGCTCGTCAACTTGCCGCCCGGCACCGCAGCCGCGGCGCCTCTCAACGCGACCGCTGGCGTTGGCGCGACGATCCTGGCGCTCACACCGGACGGAGTCGTCATCGTCCCCACGCTCCCGAACGACCCGCGACACTTCGGACCGCCCGGCAATTGCGTCGGCAAGATGAGGGTGAACTGCGCCGTGGCGTTCAACAAGTCCGTCGCGTCGAGCACCTTGGTCGACATGCGCGCCGCCGACCTGGACGGAGACGGCGTCGAGGATTTGATCGTAGCGTCGCAAACGGGCTTGAGCCTCTATCGCCAAGAGGCGGTAAAGCCGTGAGGTGCTCGCTCTCCATCGCGCTCGTCACGGCGGCGCTCGCGGCCTTCAGCCCACCCGCTCTCGCGCAGACTGACGTCGAGCAAGCGAAGACTCTCTTTTTGGCGGGCGCGCAGGCGTACGAGAAGGGCGACTTTCTCGCGGCCATCCAAGCCTTCGAAGAGGCGGAGCGACGCGCACCACGAGCGGCGATCGTATTTTCGATCGCGCAGGCGCACCGTCGCCACTACTACAACGACACGACGGCCACGGACCACCTTCGCGCGGCGGTCGCCAAGTACCGCGAGTACCTCGCGCAGGCGCCGGAAGGATCACGCAAGAGCGACGCGTCACAGGCGCTCGCGGAGCTCGGCCCGGCTGCCGATCGTCTCGCGGCTTCCACCGAACCTCAGCGTCCTCAACCGAAGCAGCCCGCGCGCATCAGCATCAACTCCACGGGCACGCCGAACGTCCTCATCTCGCTCGACGGCGCGCCTGGGCAAGAGGCTCCACTCATCAAGCCGGTGAAGGAAGGGCCACACACGATCATCCTCTCCGCGGACGGCTTCATCGACGAGACGCACACGGTGAGCGCGCTGGAAGGTTCGATCGTCGCGCAAGACTTCCCGCTCAAGGAGAAGCCCGCGCAGGTTACCGTGGTGGGCGATAGTGGCGCGCGCGTCGACGTCGATGGGCGCACGGTAGGCTCGTTGCCGCTGAGCGCTCCGATCCCCGTGCCCAGCGGGACGCACCTCATCACGGTCAGCAGGAACGGATACGATGCTGCCATCCGCGACGTTGAGCTCACGCGCGGTCAGTCGCAAAAGCTGTCGATTACGCTGCCCGTGAGCACGCAGCGCAAGGTGGCGATCGGCTTCATGTTCGCAGGCGGCGCGGGCGTGCTTGCGGGCGCCACCTTCACTGGCCTGTCGATCGAGCGTCAAGACGCGGCCAAGGGCATCATCGATCGCAGCGCGACGCAGAACATCACTTCCGGCGATCTCGTCTCGTATCAATCTGCGGTGTCGACGCACCAAACGTGGTCGACGGCATCGTTCATCGCGTACGGCGCGGGCGCAGCGCTCTTGACGACGGGAGCGCTGTTGTTCGCGTTCGACTCGCCTTCACTTAGCGGCCCCGCTGTCCGCGAGCGCGCAACGCCGCAGAAGCAAGACGCGCCCAAGAAGCCAGAGCCAACGGAGGTCGGCTTCACCCCGCTGCTCGGACCGTCCGTCGTGGGCGGCACTCTCACAGGACGGTTTTAAAATGACGGAGCACGCGGACGTCGTCGTCGTAGGGGCGGGCATCATGGGCCTGTCGATCGCGTATCACCTCGCGCGGCTCGGCACCGCGAACGTCGTCGTCATCGACAAGACGTACCTCTGCGGTGGCGCGAGCGGGCGCAACGGCGGCGGTGTGCGCGCGCAGTGGTCCAGCGAGGCGAACATACGACTGATGCAAGAGAGCATCAGGATGTGCCGGGACTTCGCCACCGAGATGAAGATCAACGTCTGGTTTCGTCAAGGCGGATATTTGTTCTTGGTGAGAGACGAGGCGCGGCGCAGATCGCTCGAAGCGAGCGTCACGTTGCAGAACGAGTGCGGCCTGCCGACGAAGATGCTGACGCCGAAGGAGGCGCAGAAGCTCGTGCCGGAGCTCGACGTGAACGGCGTCCTCGCGGCGAGCTACAACCCGGAGGACGGCGTCGTCTTTCCGTGGCCGTTCGTGTGGGGCTTTGCCCAGGCCGCGATGAAGCTCGGCGTGCGCGTGCGCCCGTTCAGCGAGGTCACCGGCTTCGACACGGTCGGCGGTCGCATCGAGGCCGTCGTGATCAAGAAGGTGGACGCTCCCCACGAGAAGCCGGAGCGCATCCGAACGCTCACGGTCGTCAACGCGGCGGGTGCGTGGTCGCCCGAGGTCGCGAGGCTGCTCGGCGTAGAGCTCCCGAATCACCCTCACCGTCACGAGATCTGCTCGACCGAGCCACTCAAGCCTTGGCTCAAGCCGCTCGTCGCCGATCTCACGGACGGCCTGTATTTCAGCCAGTCTACGCGCGGTGAGATCGTCGGTGGTGTTGGCCAAGCGCGAGTCCCGGACGGGCTCAATCAAGACAGCTCGCACGCGTTCCTCGGTCGCTATTCGCGCTCGCTGGTACGCGCGTGCCCAGTGCTCGGTGACGTGAAGGTGCTTCGGCAGTGGGCCGGCTGCTACGACATCACACCCGATCAGAACCCCATCGTCGGAGAGGTCGACGAGGTGGAGGGCTTCTTTCAGGCGAGCGGCTTCATGGGGCACGGCTTCATGATGGCGCCCGTGGTGGGCAAGCTCATCGCGCAGTACATCCGCGAGCGCACGCCGCTGCCCATGTTCGAGCGCTGGAACCTACGGCGCTACAAAACCGGGAACCTGCTATCGGAGGCCATGATCATCGGCTGAAGACCGTGGCGCACCTCTGGGGGGAGCGCCTACCCTCGTCATTTAATCTTTATTGTCGGGGGACTTCATGGCTTTCCACCGTGTGCGCGGCGTGCTGCTGAGTGCGAGCTTCATCGTCGCCGGCGCAGGAGTCGCGATGACGTCGTGCTTGGACGCCACCGAGACCGCAGGGAGCAACCACACGTGCGCGCTAATCAACCTCATGAACATGCCAACGGTCATCAAGTGTTGGGGCGAGAACGAGCCGGCCAATCGGGCACGGGCATGCCTCAGTTCGAGCCGATGAAGGACGCGAACTCGAAGGTGACGGGCGAGACCATAGTGGCAGCTGGCGCGAACCACTCGGGCGCGGGCGGCTCCGGCGATTTCTGGTGGGGCGACAATCAGGACGGGTCGATGACCGGATCGGGGAGCAGCAATCCCATGTCGAGCACGACCGCAAGGCTGGTCACGGGCGTGAACGGCGGCGCGATACTCTCGATCGCCGACACTCACGCGTGCGCGAGCGAAGGCGGCAGCTCGGTGCTGTGTTGGGGTACCCAAAATAGCTACGCGCTTGGGACCATTCCCGGCAGCACGTTCCACACGAACACCTTCCCCCAAGCGTCGGTGGTCGGAGTCGCGACGGGCACCAACCACACCCGCGCGATCGTCAAGACGGGCGGCATCAACACCGTTCGTTGCTGGGGCGAGAACACGATGGGCCAGCTCGGCAACGCGCAGAACGTTCCGTCTTTCACCGAGACCCCGGTGAACCTCGCGCCGGACTGAGCGTTGACACCTCACCTGTGAGCCAGCTAGCGTCACGGCGCTCGCACGCGGTGGCGCACGTTGGTTGGGGTTCGGCGCCGCGAAGCGGTTTTCGCTCGGGAAAGGACTCGCCCCATGAAGCGCACGGCTACTGCACTCACCTTCGCTCTAAGTTTGTCGTTGTCCGCCATGCTGCCTGTCGCGCTCGGCGCGGCAGTCGCGAGCTGTGCGGACGAGAACGACCCCGCTACTTGGGTGAAGCGACTCGACGATCCTGCGCAACGCGCGACGGCGATCAAGCGCCTCGGTCAGTTCTACGAGGACGGGATGACCAAGGCGAACAAGAAGCACGACGATCCGGACGTCAAGAAGCTCCTAGATGCCATGGTTGACCCGATGGCCAAGACCTACATCGCGGGCTCGCTCGACGACAAGACCCGCAAGGATTTGATGAAGGAGCTCGCGGACATGCGCGACGTACGCGCGCAGTCGGCGTTCGCGAAGGCGCTCGGCGAGTACGAGTTCCAGAAGAACGACGAGGACGTGAAGTTCGCAGCCGGCGCGATCACCGCGATGGCCAACTCCGGCACCAAGTTCGATCAGCCCACGATCGACGCCCTCTGGACCTGCTTTGGCAAGTACGCGCCCTCCAAGACCAACTCCATCCAAGGCACGACGGCAATCCACGACGCCATCCTCGCGGTCAACGATCCCTCATACGGGCCGAAGGCGGTCGAGAAGATCAGCGCACCGGTGACTCTCGACGACGGCACGAGCGCGCAGGGAACCAAGAAGGTCAACGACCAGCTCGAGTTCTGGCAGACGACCTCGATTCAGCTGTTGAAGCAGCAGAAGTTCAAGGGCGCCGTGAAGGCGCTCGTCGCCGTGATGTTGACCAAGAACAAACTCGGTTTGGCGGCGCTCGCGCAAGCGGCCCTCCTCAAGATGCCCGCAGACGCAGTGCCCGTGCTGGGTGAGGCGCTCGCGGGCAAGGACGCGGACCTCGCAAAGCTCGAGGCCGATTGGGGCGCCGACAAAGCGTACATCCCGAACCTGATGAACGTGCTCTCGTACACGTCGCTGCCCGCCGCACGCGACGCGATCTACGCCGCAATTCCGGCGCTCGACAACGACACGAACAAGGCCGGCGCGGCGCAGTCACTCATCTGGTTCCCGGTCGATGCGAAGCTGCTCGACACCTACCGGACGCTCTACAAAGGGTTGCCCCCGATCGCCGACAAGGGCGACGCAGACACTGGCGCCGAGCGCGCGCAGCTTCTCCAAGTCGCGAGCGAGTTCTACGATCCGAGCCTCTTGCCTTGGGCTCTTGCGGAGTCGAAGGACTGCAAGGGCGTCAACATGTTGAGCGGCAAGGTCGGCGCGCTGCAGTCGGCGATCAAGCTCATGCAACCAGAGCAGAAGCAGCTCGTCGCCGATGCTCTGAAGAACCTGCAGAACGCAGGGCTCTCCGTGCAAGAGAAGAAGGCCGTCGCCGATCAGGTGCAGGCAGTGTTCGACAACGCTGCCGCCGCGCTCGACAAGTGCCAGAAGAACACGGCTTGTTACTTGGGCATCCTGGACGAGCCGATTCCGTCGACGCCGAACGCGAACTGGAAGCCCATCAAGGCGGCCGCGATGTGCGGCATCCTCGGCAACGAGCAGACGAAGAAGGATTTGCTCGCCAAGCTCCCGAAGGTGAAGAACCCCGGTGCGCGCCTCGCGGCGACCGTCGCGATCAATCACCTGTCGCCAATGGGTGACGTCGCTGCCGCAGATGCGCTCGACAAGATCGTCCAAGACGACACCGACAAAAAGGACACCGACGGGCTCAAGGGCGACGACGCACTCGTAAAGGTGTCCGCCATGCTGCGGGCGCGCGCGGGCAAGTGAGCATCGTCGAGGCATGATCCGAATCGAGGTCGTTCAGGGCCAAAAGCCCGGTGAAAAGCGCGAGTCCGCCACCGACAGCCTGAAGGTGGGCCGCGCGGAGACCAACGACCTCGTGTTGACGGACGTGGTCGTGTCCGGCGATCACTTGAGCATCGCGCTCGCGGGTGACCAATACGTCGTCACCGATCTGCGCTCCACCAACGGGACGGCGATCATCCGTGGCAGCGAGCGGATCGCGCTCGACGCCGGATCCGCGACGGTCTTGCTCGCGGGAGACCTGATCGAGCTCGGGCAAGGCGCGAGCGCAGTTCGCCTCGCGGTCGTGACGAGCGAAGACGCCGAGGAGGCGCGCGTGCTCGCCATCCGCCGCATCGACGAGATCGAGCCCGCTGCCACGAACGTCGAGCAAGACGCCGGGCGCGTGCGTGCGCTCTACCTCGCGCAGAAACACATCGCCGCCGCGACGGACCTCGCCGAGGTGGTGGATTCGATCGCCGAGGCCGTGCTGGACCTCGTACCCAAATCGACGCACGTCTGCATCGTGCTGCGCGAGGACGACGAGAAATCGGGCGCGGCGGGCGCCAGTGCGTACGTCCCCGTGCTCACGCGTGTGCGCGGGCAACCGCAATCGCAGGGGCCGATCCCGATCACGCGCAGCGTGTTTCGCAAGGTGATCAGTGAGCGCGCGGCCGTAGTAGCCGCGGACGCTCCTGGCGCGCTCGGTCAGACGGAGTCGCTGCTCGGTGCCTCGATTCGTTCGACGCTGGCCGTGCCGCTCTGGTCCAAGGACGAAATCTTGGGTGTGCTGCAGCTCGACAACCGCGAGAGCACCGTCGTGTTCACCGCAGCGGATCTCGAACTCGTCGCGGTCCTCGCGCACAACGCCTCGCTCGCGGTCGCCAACGCGCGGTTGGTCAAGCGCCTGCGCGCGGCGGAAGACCGCCTGAAGAAAGAGAACTCTTTCTTGAAGAGCCGCGAGCAAGAGCGGCGCACGGGTGGGCGCAACCAGCAGGAGATCATCGGCTCCGCGTCTGCGATGAAGGCGCTGCTCGGGCAGCTCGACAAAGTCGTCGACACGCGGGTCACGGTGCTCATCGAAGGCGAGACGGGCGTCGGCAAGGAGCTGATCGCCGCGGCGGTGCACTATCGCTCGCGCAGGCGCGACAAGCTCTTCGTCAGTCAGAACTGCGCCGCGATGCCCGAGAACCTCCTCGAGAGCGAGCTCTTCGGTCACAAGAAAGGCTCGTTCACGGGCGCGCACGAGGACAAGAAGGGCCTGTTCGAGATCGCGGACGGCGGCACGCTGTTCCTCGACGAGGTCACCGAGATGGCGTTCTCGTTGCAAAGCAAGCTGCTCCGCGTCCTGCAAGAGGGCGAGATTCGCCCGGTCGGCGCGTCCGCGGAGAAGAAGGTCGACGTACGCATCGTCGCGGCCACGAACCGCAACCTCGAGAAGGAGGTCGCGGAGGGGCGCTTCCGCGAGGACCTCTACTATCGCCTCAAAGTGTTTCCGCTCCGCGTACCGCCGCTGCGCGAACGCCGCGAAGACATCCCTCAGCTCGCGCAGTACTTCCTCACGCGGTTCTCCGCCGAGCTCGGCAAGCCCGCGGCAGGGTTCTCGCAGCAGGCGATGGAGCTGCTCCAGAGCTACCGCTGGCCCGGCAACGTCCGCGAGCTGCAGAACGAAGTGCAGCGCCTCATGATCCAAATCGACGCCGGTGGCTTCGTGACGCCGGATCTGTTGTCGCCGCGCGTACGCCAGATCGACGCGGTGATCGATCGCGTGCGCCCCACGAAGGGCACACTCAAGGAGATGATGGATCAGCTCGAGCGCTGGATGTTGATCGAGTCGCTGCGCGAGCACGGCAACAACAAGACGGCGGCGGCAAAGTCACTCGGCATCACGCGCGAGGGTCTGCACAAGAAGCTGCGCGCGTTCGGCCTTTAGCTCACGGCCGTTTCAGATCGGCAGGTAGCTCGGCGAGCACGTCCTTGGCGAGAGCTGCGGCGTCTGGCTTCAAGAAGACCTGCAGCGTCGTTGCCCTCTTCGCGGTTCCCTTCCAAAGCAGCGCTCCGTCGGCGGAGAAGAGGAACAGGCCGATGTCGACGCCTTGCTCCGTGCACGTGTTCTTGTCGCACGCATCCACGGTGCGCAGCAGCGGCACGAGCACCGAACCGGCCGACGACGACTTTGCGATGGCGCGCGCGAGCGGGGTCGCGATGGTGGCGCCAAGATTCCAATCGCTCGACCACGTCGACACCGCAGAATCCGTCCCGAGCTCACCGCAGAGCTGAACGCGCTCCTCGGGCGGCAGGGTGACGAGCTTGGTTCGAGACTCGAGGTCCGCGGTGAGCGCGTCGGCGATGACGTCGCTCGAAGCGTGAGATGTCGCGAGGCATTTGACGACCTGCGTGCTCACGGTGGGCGACGGCGCGCGCGCACCCGTGAACTGTGGGTTGCGAAACGTGTTCGCAGTGCAGGCCGTGGCCATCAATGCGAGCACGAGTCTTTTCACGAGCCGACTCTAATCGCTTCGCACAAAAAAGCGCGCCCGAAGCATTGCTGCTTCGGGCGC
>ENA-OFCD01000540-OFCD01000540.1-metagenomes-genome-assembly--contig:-NODE-540-length-23659-cov-2.775250_pt1 | contig 23659 bp, 19 predicted proteins | sample MGYA00153392_OFCD01 | MGnify analysis MGYA00153392
TCACTGTGCGGAGCGCATCAATTATTTTAATTTTATCCATTTTTAAAAGCTGTGAGCTATGAGCTTTGAGCTATGAACCTTCTTTTGCAGAATAATACTCATAGCTCATAGCTCATAGCTAAATGAAATAATCAATTACAAAAAAGCAACCGTAAACTACGCTCGCTATTCCGTTTGTTGTAAAAAAAGCGCGATTGACGCGTGATAAATTATTGACACTAATAATGCTGTGTTGATAAATGAGCATCGAAATAAAAATAATCGCGCCGACAATTTGAATATATTTTAAGGGCAAATCGGATTTAAAAAGATAAACCGTTATACCAATCATTATCAATCCACACAAAACGTGAAGACCATTAGAAATATTCACAGCGCGCGCGCGCCCAAAAGACGAAGGTACGGAATACAAACCATTTGTTGCGTCGAATGAATCATCTTGCAGCGCGTAAATAATATCAAATCCTGAAACCCATAGTAAAACAAGACCCGAATAGACTAAAGGTAAAAATCCAAATTCGCCTGTGACCGCAATATAAGCGCCAATCGGCGCGAGCGATAAACCTAAACCTAAAATAAAATGGCAGAGAAATGTAAATCGCTTTGTGTAACTATAACCTAAAATAACAAGTAGCGCAATGGGAGAAAGAAAAAAACACATTCTATTAATGAGAAACGTACAAAAAACAAACGCTGCCGCATTAACAATCACAAAAAATAAAGCATTATTTGCTGAAATTTCTCCCGCAGGAATTTCGCGCATAGAAGTTCTCGGATTCAACGCGTCTATATGGCGATCTAAATAGCGATTAAATGCCATGGCGGCACTGCGAGCAAAAATCATACACAAAATAATGTAAGCGAAGGTTTCTATTTGGGGCACAGCGCCGATGTGTTGCGTACCTAATAAAAAACCTATTACGGCAAAAGGCAACGCAAAAACTGTATGCGCGAACACAATGAGCGAAAAATATTTTTTCATGCAGGAGATATGTCAAATTAAAATGCAAATTTCTGTTTTTTTGTTCAAACTACATAAACATTAAAATCTATTTCTGATTATTATAACTGTTCGACAAATTTTGGATAAAATGAAAATTGATAAATTTTATCTTATTTTCGCCCAAAAATTATATTATGCTTTACGATAAAAAAATTGCTGAAGATGTTGCGCGTATTTTGCTCGATATTAAAGCCGTAAAATTAAACGCCGAAAATCCTTTTATTTGGACGTCTGGCATAAAATCCCCTATCTATTGCGATAACCGTATAACCTTAGCGCATCCTGAAGCAAGAGAAAAAATTATTGCTTATTTATTAGACGCTACCGATAATATAGAAGATTTCGATGTTGTGCACGGCGTTGCAACCGCTGGTATTCCTTACGGAATGTTGATTGCTTATGCTATAAATATTCCTTTCGGTTACATACGCGAGAAGCCAAAAGGTCATGGCAGACAAAACCAAATTGAAGGCGCGCAAGAAGAAGGCACAACGACATTAATTGTTGAAGATTTAATTTCTACAGGAAAAAGTTCGATAATCGCTATTGAAGCAGCGCGCGAAGCGAAAATAAAAGTGGCGGGTGTGCTTTCTATTTTCGATTACGATTTTAATGAAACATTCGACGCTTTCACTAAAATTAATTGCCCCTACGTTTCACTTTGTAATTATGATACACTTTTAAAGGCGGCATTAGATGCAAAATATATTTTGCCCGAACAACTCGAAGATTTAAAAAACTGGCGCGTTTCACCACAAACTTGGAGGGTGTAATTTAGATTTATAGTTTCAGCAAAGGTTTTTTTTCGTATCAAAATATAGAAACTGATTGAAAAATCTCTAAGCAGCGATACAAAAATAAAAAAAATAAGGAGCACTACTATTTTAGTACTTCTTTTTTTTAATATTCAGATATGATAGTGTTAATTTGTGATGTTTTTGATTCTTTGCATTTGCGAAGTTAATTTTATAATAATTCAAGTCGAGTAACCAACTCTAACGTATGAGCGTAATTACCCCTAATTCGGAAATTTTTTTACATAAATACCTTAATAATGCTTCGCCGACGGGCTACGAAGCGGAAGGACAAAAGCTTTGGCTCGAATATATTAAGCCCTATATTCATGAATGGCACGTTGATAATTACGGAACGGTATATGGTGTCATAAACCCTGGTAAAAGTTTTAGAGTTGTCATCGAAGGTCATGCAGATGAAGTGTCGTGGTATGTTAATCATATCACTGAAGATGGTTTTATTGGTGTTATTCGCAACGGTGGATCGGACCAAACTATTTCGCCATCCAAACGAGTAAATATTCATACCAAAAACGGATTCATTAAAGGCGTTTTTGGTTGGCCCGCCATTCATACGCGTATCGGCAAAGAAGCCAACATCAATCCAGAGTTAACAAATATTTTTATTGATATCGGTGCAAAAAATAAAGAAGAAGTTTTAAGCAAAGATATTCACGTCGGCTGCGTGATTACTTATGAAGACGAACTGATAATTTTAAATGAAATCATGTACTGTGGTCGTGCGCTTGATAATCGCATCGGTGGATTTTGTATCGCCGAAGTAGCGCGTTTGCTCCACGAAAATAAAATCGAACTACCTTACTCTTTATATATCGTCAATTCTGTGCAAGAAGAAGTTGGTTTACACGGAGCTGAAATGATTACACAAACAATTAAACCCCATGTCGCTATAGTAACCGATGTATGTCACGATACTTCAACGCCTTTAATGAACGCCAAACAGCAGGGTGATGTTAAATGTGGCAAAGGTCCTTGTTTTGCGTACGGTCCTGCGGTGCATAATAAATTGCTGCAACTCATTATTGATACGGCGACAGAAGAAAAAATGGAATTTCAGCGTTTGGCGCACAGCCGTTACACTGGTACAGATACAGATGCTTTTGCTTATTCAAATGGTGGTGTTGTGTCGGCACTGATTTCTTTGCCGTTGCGTTATATGCACACAACCGTTGAAATGGCGCACAAAAATGATGTGGAAAATGTAATTAAAATTATTTATGCCGTTTTACAGAAAATTGAAGCGAACCATAACTTCAAATATTTTTGAAAATAATTACCAACTATTTGATTTCACAATCATTTCTGAAAGATCATACACCATAATGTCATCTTGTTTGTTGTGCGCTTTAATGCCGTCGCTCAACATGGTTATACAAAACGGACAATTGGCAGCAACAACAGTCGCATTCGATTCTAAAATATCATTCGTACGTTCAAAATTTATGCGTGATGTGCCTGGTTCATCTTCTTTAAACATTTGACCACCACCCGCACCACAACACAAACCTGTGGACTTACAGCGTTTGAGTTCTACTAAATCGGCATCAAGCGCGGCGAGTACAGAGCGGGGTGCTTCGTAAATATTATTTGCTCTGCCTAAGTAACAACTATCGTGATACGTTATTTTTTTTCCTTTAAATTCACCACCTTCAACACGCAATTTACCTTCGTCGAGCAATTGTTTTAAAAAAGTAGCGTGATGTATGACTTCGTAATTACCACCTAAAATCGGATATTCATTTTTAAGTGTGTTAAAACAATGTGGACAAGCCGTGACAATTTTCTTGACTTTGTATGTATTCAGTGTTTTAATATTCTGCAAAGCCATCATCTGAAAAACAAATTCATTGCCTGCGCGTCGCGCAGGATCACCCGTACAAGCTTCTTCATCGCCGAGAATGGCAAACGAAATACCAACTTCGTTTAAAATTTTTGCAAATGCTTTCGAGACCCGTTGCGCACGCGGATCGAAACTACCAGCACAGCCTACCCAGAATAATATTTCTGGTGTTTCACCTTGCGCGGCTAAAACCGCCATTGTCGGAATCTTCATTTTCGTTGCTCGTTGCTCGTTGATAGTTGTTCGTTGTTTAGTGCTCTCAAACGCACAACTATCAACGAGCAACCATCTACGAAATAAACTAATCGTTAAATTTTATATAACTCTTGCGTTTTTTAGAAGTAATTGAACCTCCACACGATTCATTTTCATCAGTATGCGCTACCCATTTAACTAAATAATCGAGGCGCGCGTTGGAAAATTCTAACAGCCAATTACATCGACAAGTTGGATAATTTGTGCCGTAACCACTTTTATCGTTATCTGGAAAAACCATATCGAGTTGTGCATCGCGATACGCTTCCCAACTTGCTTGTGCTTTTTTAAACCGAGACATAAAAACGACATCTTGTGCATAATCTTCACTGATGCGTGACGAAATTTCATCTATAACTTTTTTAAGTTTTAAATAGTCACCACAAGAATTGCGATTTTGATCTACTTGAGATGTTGTTGTCTGCGATTTCGCAACTGTAAAAAATAACAATATAATAAAAGCGAGCGTGAAATTTTGTTTCATAGAATGCGATTTGAAATTATTATATAAACAGAAGTATTTGATTGTAAAAGATTTAAAAAAATAGTTTTAGTTGGATTTGTATTCTTGCAAATATAATAGAATTTCTTTACGCCGTAGCATCTGTTGCCCATTTTTCGCGCGGCGTTGGCATTTGCCACACTGATCCACTATTTTCTAAACTTGTGAACATAGGAATCCAATCGCTCGGTCCTTCCGAAAGCGTTAAAATTTCGTAGCGGCGCATTTTTAAAATTACGTCCAAAGGATTTATCAGAATCGGACAAGCTTCGACGCAAGCATTACACGTTGTGCAAGCGTTGAGTTCTTCTTTCGTGATGTAATCGAAAAGTGATTTACCATCGCTGAAATTTTTAGCTGTTAAAACTGTATCGTTCGGATGTTCAGCCTTGTTTATAAATTCTATATTTTTGGAATCGAGTTTATCTCCAATTTCTTTCGCACGGTCGCGAACATCCATCACAATTTTTCGCGGTGAAAGTTTTTTACCTGTTAAATTCGCTGGACATTGCGCTGTGCAACGTCCACACTCGGTGCAACTATATGCTTCTAAAATGTTTCGCCAACTCAAATTTGTTACATCGTTAGAACCAAAACTCACTACTGCATCGGCAGCGATTTCCGTTTGCGGCGTTTCTGCTTCCATTCCGAGAATACTGCGCAATTCTTTCGTCACTTCGGGCATATTCGCCATTTCGCCGCGCGGCGTAAGCCGTGCATAATACGTATTGATGAAGGCGAAAATAATGTGCAGGTGTTTTGAAAAAGGCAGATAATTTAAATACGCCAAAACCAAAGCAATGTGCATCCACCAACCTGTTCGCTCTAAAAAAATTAAAGTCGAACTACTTAAACCACCAAATAGTAACGGACCGAGCCAACCACTGACAGCAAAAAATCCAGTGTGATGATAATGATCGGGCAATCGAGATTGTAGAACGGTATCTGAGCCGTTCATACAAAAAATTGCGAAAATGAGGATGATTTCTAAAATTAGAATTATTGCAGCGTCGCGTGTAGGAAATCCTTTGAGTTCAGGCATTTGAAATCGCGCAATCTTTAAAACAAATCGTCGCGCTAAAAAAGCAATCGTCGCTATGAAAGCGAGCACGCTCAAAATCTCAATTGTGCTGACGATAAATGTATAAAAACTTCCGAGGAACGGCGAAAAAAAACGATGCAAACCGAAAGTGCCATCAGTTAAAATTTCGAGCAACTCAATTTGCGTTATTAGGAACGCAGTGTAAATGAACAAATGCAAAATAGCAGGTGTCCAGTTTTGAAACATTTTTTTCTGACCTAAAGCGACCAATAAAACGTTGTTCCAACGCTTTGATATGTTGCCAGAAATAATTTCGGGCGTACCGAGATTTATATTGCGACGAATTTTCAAAAAATTCTCAACGGCAAAATAAATACTGATTGTACCAATCAATAAGAACAAGATTTGAGCCATTTCTTAATTATTTATCCGTTTAGTTCTTGCTCAATATCCGACATGAAAACGTATTCAATAGATTCTTCTAATGAAGGAAGAATTACAAGTACACTATCGAGCCGAGAAATCTCAATGAGTTTTCGCACGTTAGAATGTTGCACATTGCACATCACAAACGAGCCACCTGTATCTTGCCATAAACGCTTGCCGGTGAGTATTGAACTCAAACCTGAAGAGTCAATGTATCGCACATCTTTTAAGTTGAGAATAAAATTTTTTACACCCTCGTTCTTAAAAATTGTGAATTCCGACTTGAGTGTCGGCGCAACTAAAGAATTTAAATTCTCTTCGTGGAGTTCAAAAATGGTGTATCGCTCTTCGCGGTTTACTGAATATTTCATAAGCTACTTTGTAGTATTAACCTTAATACAATGCGAAATAAGTATAATTGCATCATATATTTTTCGCTTGTGCATTTTTATAGTGTCAATTTTTAAAAAAAATTTTTTTTTCGCTTTCCCCAAAAAAAATTATTATCCATTTTGAAGGGAAAATCCCCATTTTTAGTTAATTATTGTATAATTCGCCCAAAAATATAGAGCAAGAAAAATATTTTTTCCAATACATCCACTTTTATTGCAAATGTTTTTTTGAAAAAAATAATGACTAACATATATTTGTACAACAACTAAGTGTTGCCATTAAAATTGTGTGTATTTTGAACTTAGAAAGGGTAATTTATTTTTCACAGCAAGTCCTTTTGTCTTGTTTTTAAAAATTAAGTGCCATTTTGACGCAAAATATTAATTTTAAAAATTTGGTATTATTTTGTTAAAGTAAAATTGAATTGTAATTTGATAGTGGCTGTTTTATTTTATCGGAATTGAGTTAAGAAAAATTTCATTGAACTGTTTAAAGAAACACTTAAAATTTAAATCCAGTAAAGCCGAACATACGCGCTCATATTTTGTTTATTAATGAGTTTACAACCATTGCTTTTATGAACAATAAAAAGTTTTCGCGCAAATTTAAAGAAATTTTAGACAACAGCCGTGGAGAAGCCCTGAGATTAGGGCACGATTACATTGGTTCGGAGCATTTACTCTTAGGTTTAATTGTTGACAAAGAATGTTTACCTGTCCGTGTTTTAAAATCTTTAGAAATTAATTTTGACGATTTAAAACGCAAAGTAGAAGATAATATTCAGCGTTATTCTGGCCCAAGTTCTCACCTCAATCTCGGAAATATTAGCCTAAACTCTCAAGCTGAAAAAGTTTTGAAATATTCTGTGCTCGAAGCACGCGATATGCAAAACGACGAAGCACAACCTGAACATTTAATGCTTTCTATTTTAAAACAGAAAGAAACGAATGTTACGCGTTTGCTCAACGATTTATACATAGATTACGAAACTTTCAAACAAGAAATGGGTTACGTACGTCAAGAATCAGATTATATGCCTCCAAAAGTTTTAGACCAAGCACCTGGCGAAAGCGAAGATCAATACGAAGAAGATGAATCTCGCAATTACAGAAAAGCGAACACGAAGAGTCGCACACCTGTTTTAGATAATTACGGCAGAGACGTAACGCGTTTAGCAGAGGAAGGAAAATTGGATCCCATTATTGGTCGCGATCAAGAAATTGAACGCGTGAGTCAAATTTTAAGTCGCCGTAAAAAGAATAATCCAATTCTTATCGGTGAACCTGGCGTTGGTAAAACGGCAATTGTTGAAGGTTTAGCGTTGCGTATCATTCAGAAAAAAGTCAGTCGTACGCTATTTAATAAACGTGTTGTCATGCTCGACTTAGCAGCGTTGGTAGCAGGAACAAAATATCGCGGACAATTTGAAGAGCGCATGAAATCTATCATGGCAGAGCTCGAGAAAACGCACGATGTCATTCTGTTCATTGATGAAATACATACAATGGTTGGTGCAGGTGGCGCAACAGGTTCGCTCGATGCTTCAAACATTTTGAAACCTGCTTTGGCACGTGGCGAATTGCAATGTATCGGTGCATCTACTTTGGACGAATACCGTCAATACATTGAGAAAGATGGGGCATTAGATCGTCGTTTCCAAAAAGTTATGATTGACCCTCCTTCACTCGAAGATACGATTCACATCTTACAAAATATTAGTTCTAAATACGAAGATTTCCACAACGTTGACTACACGCCTGAAGCAATTCGCGCTTGCGCAGTTTTAAGCGACCGTTATATTACAGATCGTTTTTTACCAGATAAAGCTATTGATGTTTTAGATGAAGTAGGAGCGCGTGTGCATTTAAAAAATATTCATGTGCCACAACACATCGAAGTTTTAGAAAAACGCATTGAAGAATTGAAAGACGAGAAAAGTCAAGCTGTTAAGAATCAACTCTATGAGCGCGCCGCAGATTTACGCGATTTAGAAACGAAACTTGGCAAACAATTGGAGCAAGAAAAATTCCAGTGGGAAGAAGATTCTAAAACCATGCGTTACCCTGTTACGGAAGATGATATTTCTGAAGTGGTGGCTATGATGACAGGCATTCCTGTTCAGAAAGTAGGCGCGTCTGAAAATATTAAATTGCTTTCGATGGGTGAAGATTTGAAAAAAATCGTCATCGGTCAATCAGAGGCAGTAACAAAAATTACAAAAGCCATTCAACGTAATCGCGTAGGACTGAAAGATCCAAAAAAACCGATTGGTACGTTTATATTTTTAGGACCAACGGGTGTTGGCAAAACAGAAATGGCGAAAACCATTGCACGCTATTTATTCAATTCGGACGATTCCCTTATCCGAATTGATATGAGTGAGTATATGGAAAAATTTAGCATTACGCGTTTGATTGGTGCGCCTCCAGGTTTTGTAGGTTACGAAGAAGGTGGACAACTCACAGAAAAAGTACGTCGCAAACCGTATTCGGTTGTTCTTCTCGATGAAATTGAAAAAGCACACCCCGATGTGTATAATATTTTATTGCAAGTGCTTGACGACGGACAATTGACGGATAGCTTAGGTCGAAAAGTTGATTTTAAAAATACCATCATTATTATGACATCCAACATTGGTGTCAGACAGCTAAAAGATTTTGGCGGTGGACTCGGTTTCAAAACCAAAGCGCGCGAAGAAGCATCGGAAGATATGTCGAAAGCAGTAATTCAGAATGCGTTACAAAAAACATTTTCACCGGAGTTTTTAAATCGTATTGACGACGTGATTGTGTTTAATGAACTGGGCACGCCTGAAATTCAAAAAATAGTTGAAATCATGCTCGGCAATTTGAGGACGCGCTTGAATGCCATGGGAATTTCTATCAATTTGACCGACGATGCTAAAGCATTCTTAGTGGAGAAAGGATACGATCCGAAATATGGTGCGCGACCATTAGCGCGTGCTATTCAGAAATATGTTGAAGATCCATTAGCGGAATTCATTCTAAACGAGCAACCCGTAGAAGGTTCTGTTTTAGAACTCCGCGTTAATGACGATAAAGAAACGTTGCGCGTAGAAAATGCAAAATCGTTGACGGCGTAGAGGAAATATGTTGATGAATAATAAAAATCGTTGCTCGAACTTTAAAATAGTTTTGAGCAACGCTTTTTTTTTAATCACTTTTTTTTCTTCCAAGGCAAATCGTAATCGCCTGCCATAATGCAACCATAAGGTCGAATTTCATCAACAACCGTCGCGAGATTGAACGATTCAATTTGTGCTTTAACGTGCTCAGCATTTTTATATGCACTCGGTAATTCGGAAATATCAATTTTATCGAAAAAGAAACGAACGTCTAATCCGCGCGTTTCGCGTTCAAAAATTTGTTTCTTAGTTTCGTTCATGTTTTCGTTTTTGTGTTGCGTGCGCGACATATTTCTACCTGCGCCGTGCGGCGCAAAACCCAAATTGTTTTCGGCTTCAACACCTTGCACCAATAAAATAGGTTGCGCCATATTGAGTGGTATAATTTGTGGACCAGCTACATCGGGCATAAAAGATGCTTTCATCGGCGTTGCGCCTTTGGCGTGATAAAATAAATCGTCCTCTTTAAAAACAAAGTTATGCTCATTCCAATACCGTTGCGAGTGATCAATGTCGAGCACGCAACCAATATTTTTATGAATGACGGTATGATTTTCTTTCGTCCAATCGCGAATAAACTGCAACGCTTCCCAATACGTTTCGCCTTCTTTCGTGTCGCTCGGAATCCAAGCGTTGAAATGTGGCGTATCTTTTGAAATATTTTTTCTAAACGTTTCAGCAATTTTCATTCCCATATTATACAAAACCGCACCAACACCACGCGATCCGTGATGCGTAACTACGACTGTATCTCCTGTTTTTTTCGATGTGCCGATATACAAAAAATGATTGCCGTCGCCTTGCGTTCCCAAATGCGAATGCGCCAACTGCAAACTCTTTTGGTGATTTAAATAGCGATTACTTTTAAATTTATCTAAAATTTCAGAAGATAGTTTGTATTGATCTTTTCCATCGCGTCCACCGGGTCCGAAATGCGTTGATTGGTGCGCGGCATCTAAAATTTTTTTCGGACTCACTTTTCCAAAATTAGTGAGCATAACGGAACAACAAATATCGGCACTGTGCATTCCAGGATGAATTGCTTTTTTTGTTACTACTACCCCACCCACAGGAATTGATCCCATCGGACCAGCAACGCAGGCGTCAGGCATAATGGCACCGCGCACAACGGTGGGCGTACGCATTAAAGTCAGCATAGTTTTGCGAACGAGCTGCACATTTTTTTCTTCAATCTCGTTTTCAGCGCTTATGTTTTCATAAAATGGAATCGAACTTTCATGCAGTGGCAACATCGGCGCAGGTTGCAAACTATCTAAATAGTTGCGCACAGCTTCGCCCTCAACATTATTTTTATTAATGTAATCAAGTGCTTCCTTAAACCATTTCCCTTGCTTGTAACCGAGTTGGATTAAATCTTTTCCTTTTACCATAAATTTCTGCCTGACTTCGAAGACTTCAATGACTGAAATGGCAATAACAACAAAGAGAATTTTTTAGTTCAATACCAACTCTCCAACAGTATGTCGAAAACGCACACGCTTGATTCGGTCTCCTGACCGAATCGTAGTATTTTGCGGTCTCCGACCGCTATTCTATTTGCCATCCATAAATAATGTTTGGACCATTATTAAAAATAATGTGTGGCTCCGAAATTTTACGTTGTGCCCAACATGTGAACGAACTTTTTCTTTTATAAATATAGCTTCTTACAAATAATCCTACGTTGCGAGCGATACTTACTATACCCACAATAAGCGAGGTGAAAAGGCAGTAACAAGAAATTTATTTTTTAGTACGTAGGGCTAATTACAATTCCATTTTCATTTTATAAAGGTGTTTTAAATCGTCGAGGCAATTCATACAAATACAATCTGGTTCATCCAGCATTTCTTGTTTAATGAAAATGATTTCATTTTGCGTCAAACTTACTTTAACGCATTCGCATTTGTGCGGCGCGTTTGCTTTACACCCGTGTGTTTTACCACAGCGCGGACATTCAGCGAGCGCGTGTTTTGATTTATCTATTTGTAATTGGAACATAAAAACATAACTTAAAAGTATAAATTTTGTTTTAGTAAAACTTGTAAAAACGTATAACGCATTTTATTAGTTGATCAAATTTAACTCAAGTTTCTAAAGAAAACCCTTTAATGTTAAATTTTATTTTTTTGCTTCAAAAATTAAATTTAACGGTTTTAAGTTTTGTTTTTAGCGATTTTAAAAATTTTGAACGATTTATGCACAGAAATTGTTATTAAACTTTTACTAAACACTATTTATGTGCAATTTTGCACTAATTTTATTTTATGAGTAAGCACGGCAGAGTTTTAGTAGCGATGAGCGGAGGAATTGATAGTACAGCAACTGCGATGATGTTGCATGATGAAGGGTATGAAGTTGTTGGAATAACTATGAAAACATGGGATTATGCCAACGCGGGTGCATCCAAAAAAGAAACAGGTTGTTGCTCTCTCGATTCTATAAACGATGCACGTGCTGTGGCGGTTAAAATGGGTTTTCACCATTTCATTATTGATATTCGCGCTGAGTTTGGCGATTATGTTATTGATAATTTTGTAAATGAATACATGAATGGTAGAACGCCTAATCCGTGTGTTTTGTGCAACACGCATATTAAATGGAATTCGCTCGTGAAGCGCGCAGATATGCTAGATTGTGAAAATATTGCAACGGGTCATTACGCAATAATTAATAAAACTTCTGACAGGTTTCATATTTCTAAAGCCGTTGACGCACAAAAAGATCAAAGTTACGTGTTGTGGGGATTGACGCAAAAATGTTTATCACGCACAATTTTCCCGATTGGAGAAATGTTAAAACCCGACGTTCGGAAATATGTTAAAGAAGCGGGTTACGAAGAATTTTCAAAAAAAGGAGAGAGTTACGAAATTTGCTTTGTGCCCGATAATGATTATCGCGCTTTTTTGCGATTTAAAAATCCAGACATTGATGCGGAATTAAAAGGGGGGAAATTTGTAAATCTTCAAGGTGAAGTGATAGGCACACACGCCGGTTATCCATTTTTTACAATTGGTCAAAGAAAAAATCTCGGCACAGCATTTGGCAAACCTATGTTTGTTACAAAAATAATTCCTGAAACGAATACTGTTGTTTTGGGAGAACTCGACGATTTAAAACGCAATGGTATTATTGTCGGCGGAATTAATTTGCAAAAATATGCGCGCATTGAAAAACCTATTGAAACTTCAACGCAAATTCGGTATAACGATGGTGGCACACTTGCAACTATAGCCGAAATTGAAGAAGGAATTTCTGTTGAATTTTTTGCACCTGTTCGCGGCGTTGCGCCAGGACAATCTGCCGTTTTTTATGAAGGAAATGACTTAGTGGGTGGCGGCATTATTATAAAGAGTATGTCCTTCAATAAACCCGATTTTCAAAAACAATTTGCGACAGCCTAAATATTATTTGAATGAAAACAGGAAAAATTAAAAACTTTGGTTGGTTGGTCGGTCTCTTTTGTTTATTCTCGTGTACAAAAAGTACGAATGATTCCTATTCTTTTTACGCGAATAATTATTTTCCATTAAAAATTGGCGCTTCTCTTATCTATACTTTAGATACCATTCAATTTGATCCAGGAACGGGCGTTGTAAAAATTGATACTTTTAAATGGTACGCGCAAGAAATTGTGAGAGATACTTTCATGGATGCGCAAAAAAATGTCAATTATCTCATTGATCGTTACGAACATTCGCGCAATGCTAACGATACCGCTTGGATTTATCGTCGCACATTTGTAGAAACTATAACTTCGCAAAACACGCAGCGTTTAGAAGGTACATTCCGATATATTAAATTACCGTCTGCTTTTTCGCTCAATCAGCAATGGGATGGAAATGCTTATTTAGATGCATACTCAGCTATTTCAGTAGCGAATAATACTGTTTTACCGTTTATTCAATCTTGGAAAAGTACGATTATCGGCGTTAATTCATCGGAAACGGTGAATGGAAAAAATTTTGCGGATGTAACAATTGTCGAAGCTAAATCCGATCCTAATATTTTAACTGAGCGGCGTTACCAGATTGAAAAATATGCGAACGGCATCGGATTAATTTCGCGCCAACTCGAAATTTTAGACACCCAAATTTTAGATTCTAAAATAGCATGGAGCGCTAAAGCGCAAAAAGGATTTATTGTTACACAAAAATTGTATTAGTTGATAGTTGTTCGTTGATAGTTGTTCGTTGATAGTTGTTCGTTGATAGTTGTTCGTTTAGGAGTGCTCACAGACTAACAACTATCAACGAACAACTACTAACCCGCTCCTCGCGCGCCTTTGAATCCTATCGTCTTTTTAATGAAAATAGAATCTTCTTTATTCAAAGTGAAATGCTCTACGTCGTTCATTAAAATGATGTTGCCCACTTCTAAACGTTCCGAAACAGAGATACCCGCCATGCGCAAATTAAATTTAGCAATCGCTTCGCTGACTATTTGACGGACTATGCGTGCATTACCGAAATATTTATCGCGATACAAGTGTAGAAAAGTAAGATAGTTTTTCAAATGCTCACGAGATTCTTCCGAAATTTGAATCTGTGCGTCGCTGAACATTCGCTCTGCAATTTGCATCAACTCAGACGGTGAATAATCTTCAAACTTTAAAGTTTTGTCGAAACGGCTACTCAAACCTGGATTTGTTTTCAGGAATTGCTCCATATTATCGGTGTAACCGGCTACAAAAACAAAAAACTGCCCGCGTCTATCTTCCATTTTTTTCAGCAATGTTTGTATTGCTTCAATACCAAAATCGCCCTGATTTGTTCCTGTGTTGTTTAAAGCGTAGGCTTCATCAATAAATAAAACGCCGCCAAGTGCTTCTTCAATTTTTTCAGATGTTTTGATTGCAGTTTGACCAACATAACCAGCAACCAAACCTTGACGATCGGTTTCAACCATGTGTCCACGTTCTAAAATGCCGAGCGCTTTATAAATTTTTGTCAAAATGCGCGCAACGGTTGTTTTGCCTGTGCCTGGATTACCGACAAAAACAGTATGAAGATAAAAACTACCGAGTGCGTCTCTGCCCGATTCAGTATAGTAACGTACCAAATTAACTAACTCGCGAATTTGATCTTTAATTTTATCCATGCCAATCAATCCGTTCAACTCTTCGAGCGAAATTTTTAAAAGTGGCTCGTCAACTGGAATTTTTGGCAGTTCATTTTGTTGAATAAGTTGTATCTTTTCTACATCTGCCGCTTCTACTAACGATATTTCTTCGTTACTCATCGAAGTTGGACTTTCATTATGCATAATGCGCAAACCTAAATTAACTTTCGCTTGCTCAATCACATCGTAAACAAAGCGCGCATTACCAAACGAGCGATCGCGATTTCTGTATGCTTCTACTATAATATCGTCGAGGCGCTTTTTTGCGTTAGGGCTTAAAATGATACCTTTTTCCACCGCAGCAAACTCAGAAATTTGAGAGAGTTCTTGTGGCAAATAATCTTTAAAATCGAAAAAATGTTTGAATCGTGAACGCAAACCTGGATTCGATTCTATGAAATTGCGCATCTCTTTTGGATAACCCGCAACGATGACGGCTAAATCGCCTGGTCCGTTCGATAGTTCTTTTACTAAAATTTCAATCACTTCGCGACCAAAATCTTTTGTATCATCGTTCGAGCGCGCTAAAGAGTAGGCTTCATCAATAAATAAAACACCACCACGCGCTTGCTCAATCGCATCTTTAACTTTCGGCGCAGTTTGACCGATGTACTCACCGATGAGATCAACGCGATCAACTTCATACACGTGTCCCTTAGAAAGTAAACCCATTTTGTTATACAGCAAACCCATCATTTTAGCGACAGTCGTTTTACCCGTTCCTGGATTACCCACAAAGACAGAATGCACATTAATGTTTGTGATTTCTTCAAACCCTTTATCTTTCCGCAGTTGTAGAAACTGGATATACTTAGCGTGATCGCGTACTTTTTGTTTAATATTATTCAAACCTATGAGCGCATCCATGCGTTGCATAACGTCTTCAAACGAAATACTTGTGTCTTCCAAATCTTGTTGAAGTCTGTAACCTTCTGCCGACATCGGCACTAAAAGTGCAGGCTCACCTTGCTCAAACGCATCGCCAACCTCAAAACTTACGGATGCAATGAGCCTATCCATAAATATGACATCGCAAGTATAAATATCTTCGCGCCACGAACCAATCACGTTAGAACCCCAACCTGCCGAAAATTGAATAATTTCATCTTTCTTTTCAATCCGCGAAAGTCGCGTAATTTGCCCTTTTAATTCACGCGCATTATTGTAAAACTTTGTGAAAATTTCACACTGCCAACTTTTAGAGGCGTTATTGATATTTTGCAATTCAATATCGGCATAAATATATCGCGTTTGATCTCCTTTGAACGAAGTCATGTAAGTGCGCTCATTAATTGGAATATCGTCGTAAGGACCTTCGTACAATCGCAAAGATTTTACATCGAGGTATGGGTTTTCAAAAAGCGTAATTTCTCTGCCAGCATCTTCAATGTAAAAATATTTCGTTCCCATTTTTTCGCCGTCCACGTAAGCTTCCCAATAATAAGTGCCGCGTTTCCAAAACGAACCTTCTTTTCTATTTCCCCAACCTTCACGCACATAAACGGTACTATCAAATTTACTGACTGTGCGTTTAAATTGCAACGCGCATAATTCGTTCTTTCCTTTTTTAAGTGCATAGCAACGCAGTTCAACATCGGCTGTCCAATCTTCGGTATCAAACAATTTATTAAATAAAGCAAGCTCGCAATAAATATAGGACGTTTCGTAGCGGTCAAAAACTTGACGGTACTTTTTTTTGTTATCAGCCAGCCATTCAGTTGTCGAGTAAATTTTAATCTCTTTAAACTTAAATTTTCTGTTGACGCTTAAAATCTCTTCTTCTGGTATTAAACTCATCTATTTTAACTTCTTGATATTTGCGTGAAATTTTAAAAATTATATTCTGTAAAAGTTCAAATATTTCTACTCATAAATTTAAAACGAAATATAATACTTTCCCAGCTTTTTTCAAAAAAACTTTTATTAAGCTTATAAATTAGTTGGCAGTTGATGGTTGACAGTTGATAGTCTTTAGGTTTTACTATCAACTGTCAACCATCAACTGTCAACTAACTTTGCTATTTTTAAATTTTTTTGTGTTGACATCTGTCTGCGAATTATTTTTTGCACGTCCGCGGTTTCTGGGTATTTTTTTATAGCGTCAATATATTCTTGGACGTTTTGAGTTTCGCGAGTAACATAACCAAAGCCTTTATATTTTCCATCCTTAATTAAAACAACAGCCCATTCATCCTCATCCCTACCTTTATCTATCAGTAAAAAATCTTCATCGAAGGCAGTGCGCATTAAATTTTGTGCAGCTTCTGCGCGAATATTATATGTTTCAGATAATTCTTTTTGCAAACAAGCACCCAAACAATTTCCTAACTGATGACTAAAACAAGCGCGCTCACTCGCAGTGGCATCTAAAAGATTTTCGCAGAGATTAAATTTTTTACCGAGTGCTTTTAAATACGCTTTTGCTTCAAAAATTTTGGTAAATTCTTTTAACGCAACTTGTGTAATGCGGACATCTCGTTTATTTGGTGAAGCGTGAAAACGTTTATAACCCTGCTCATCGAAATAAGTAAAAACGGCGAAGGGGAAGAAAAAACGGCGTTGAGCACGGTTAATGCGCGGACGCAACCTTTTAATTTCATAATCTTCGAGTAAGAGCGCTATCAATTCGCTTCCTGTAACTTCATACGTTATATCGCTTATCGAATCCGAGAGTTTATCGCCTTTGTTAGTTTTGTCGTTAAAATGTTCGTACACTCGTTTGCGAATATTCAAACTTTTACCCACATAAATTACTGTTCCTGCCTTATCGTGAAAATAATAAATGCCCGTACTTTCGGGTAAACTTTCAACTAAAGGTTGTTCGATACTTTTTGGCAAAACGGTTTCCTTAAAACCATCTTCAAGCCAATCATTTGTCGGTTGGTCTATTCGATTTTTGTGCAAAATTTTTTCAAATACAATTGCCGTTGCCAACGCGTCGTCTAAAGCGCGGTGTCTATCTTCCACTTTAATTTTCCAGTGCGAAATTAAATTGCCGAGTGCGTGGCTTTTAATTTCTGGAAACGTTTTACGTGAAAGTTTGACGGTGCAAAGTTGTTTGCGCGAATACGTAAAACCCAAGCGTTTAAATTCTTCTTGCACAAAAGCGTAATCGAAACGCACATTATGCGCCACAAAAATGGCATTTTCAGTAAATTCTACAATTTGTTTAGCAACTTCATAAAACTTTGGCGCCGTTGCTACCATTGCATCCGTAATTCCTGTTATTTTTGTGATATTATAAGGTATGGAGCGTTCGGGATTTAGGAGCGTGCTGAATTTATCAATTACGGTATAACCATCGTGCAAAACAATGGCAATTTCTGTAATGCGCTCTCGATCGGCGCGTCCGCCCGTCGTTTCTACATCAATAATTGCAAAGAGTTTATTTTTTGTATTTTTCAAAACACGCGTACTTTAAAATCTTATTTTTATGCTAAAGCTACTAAATTCAATACGGTTTTTAATCTTTTTTGTTTTAAGTATAACACAATGTTGCATAAATAAAGCACAAAATACAAACAAATTATTTGAAAATAATACTATTACGGTCGGTGCTGAAAAATTTTCTGAATATTTACCGCTACTAAAAAATAAAAGAGTGGGTATGGTTGTAAATATAACTTCCGTTGTTGGAAAAAATAATACGCCACTTGTTGACACGCTTAAAAATTTAGGTATAAACATTCGCGCAATTTTTCCGCCAGAACACGGATTTAGAGGCACAGCGGATGCAGGTGAAAAAGTGGATAATAGCATTGATGCTAAAACTGGCATAAAAATAATTTCTATTTACGGCAAAAAATATGCACCCGATTCAACCGATTTAGTAAATATTGATGTTCTGATTTACGACATACAAGACGTTGGCGTGCGTTTTTATACTTACATTTCAACGCTGCAATATTTAATTGAAGCCGCCGCAAAATTTAATAAACAACTTATTATTTTAGACAGACCAAATCCGAATGGGCATTATGTGGATGGATTTATACTTGATACGACCTATAAATCGTTTGTCGGTATGCAACCAATTCCTATAGTTTATGGCATGACACCTGCCGAGTACGCGCAAATGCTAATAAATGAGAAAATGTTAAAAGTTGATGCATCAAAACTAAACTTAGTCGTTATTAAATGCGATGGTTATTCGCACAAAACTTTTTATCAATTACCGATAAAACCTTCGCCCAATATTCCGAATATGCACGCTGTTTATTTATATCCGTCGCTGTGTTATTTTGAACCAACCGATGTCAGCGTCGGTCGAGGAACGGATAAACCATTTCAAATTTTTGGTTCGCCGAATATGAAAACGCCGAACAACAATTTTGAATTTACACCCGTTCCGACGGAAGGTGCAAAAACACCACCACTGCAAGATAAAGTTTGTTACGGAAAAGATTTATCCGCCTTGGATTTAAAAACGCTTCAAACAGAAGCAAAAATTAATTGGGATTATTTGTTAGAAGCTTATAAAAATCATACTAAAAAAGATAGTTTTTTTTATAAAAATAATTTTTTTGAAAAGCTTTGTGGCAATAAAAATATGCGCGATTATGTTAAAGAACAAAAATCGAGTGAGTATATTCGCTCGACGTATGCAGTTGAGTTGAAAAAGTTTAAAGTCATTCGCAAAAAATATTTACTCTATCCCGATTTTGAATAATTGATTCAATTGTAGTTATTTTGCATAAAAAAGTTACTCACCAACTCCTTGCGACTCACAATCATTAAAAATCAAAAAAGTATGAATTTTTCAGTTCTAAAGTTCAAAGTCAATAGAAGAATTATTGCTATGTTAGGAGATAAAAACTACGAAAGTTATGAAGAAGCTCTTAAAAATTGTGAAAATAAAAATGGGTATGAAAATAAAATTATTTCAAAAGCACTCAAAATAAAAACAATAAAATTTAGAGAGAGGCTCGATGATAATTCAATAGTTTATAATATCGCAAATCCCAATATTTTTGCTTTGAGTAGTCTATTAAATGAGTTATCAATTGACAAAGAAATTTTAAATGTTTTAGATTTCGGCGGGGGAAATGGTGGTCATTATTTAGAAATTTTAAAAATAAATCCACAATTGAAACTTAGGTGGAAGGTAATTGAAACGTCTGAAATGGTTTTTTACATAAGCAGCTTTTCGGACGAATTTCTAACTTTTCATGATGATTTAACAAGAGTTATCGAAGAAAGCAAAACAATTGATGTACTTTATACTTCATGTACTATTCTATATACTCCAGATCCTTATAAATTCATTGAAATAATTGTAAATTCTGGAGCAAAATATATTATTTTTAACAGACAAAGTCTAAGCAAAACTGAGGGGGATATTATCAGAGTTCAAAACTCTTTACTGAGTTGGCATGGTTCAGCCGATGATAAACAAAAAGATTTTAAGGATAGCGTTATTCAATATCCGCAAATTAGTGTGAGTATTAAAAAGTTTGAAAAATTAGTCGCCCAAAAATATGATATCCTTTATACGTTCAATGATAATTCAGGATTATTGCCAGAACAACCTAATAAAAACTTGATTGGTAAAAGTTATGTTCTAAAACTCAAGAATACCTGAATCCTCAATGTGTTGGATTTGATGTTTTTTAGCTAAAATTTTTATGAAAATTGATACAAGTTTTTTTCTTTCTCTTGCAATCATTATTTGCGCATCTTGCGGTGTTTCAAAAACTCAAACAACACCGAATGTTAATAATCCCGATAGTGCAAACACACCCGCTCGACCAACAGAAATGTACATCGCTCCAGAAGAAGTTGCTGCAAAAACATCATTGGTAAATATTCCGATTCGATTTAAAGGTTCCGATATTGAAAATTTACTCAACGCCAAACTAAATTATGTAATTTACGAAGATAATAATCCAGATGATGATGGATTGATGATGAAAGCAACAAAAAATCAGAACATAACTTTAAAGCTCGACGGGTTAAATATTGATTATGTTGTGCCGTTAAAACTTTGGGTGTGGCGAAAACTTTTAGATAATGCTTGGACGGGTAAACGCGGTATTGAAGCCGAAGGTGACATCACTTTAAATTTCAGAACTACGCTAAATGTATATGGCGATTGGACGGTAGATTCGCGCACAGAATTGACGAATTACAGTTGGCAGCGCAACATGGCTGTGAAAACGGGCATCGGAAATATTGATGTGAAATATTTAGCTGATATTATTATCGGAAAAACTAAAAATGTAATTACCCAAGGTATTGACAAACAATTGAAGTCACAATTTCAATTGTTCGCGCCGATGAACGAAGCGTGGAAACAAATGCAAAATCCGATAAGTATGACGAATACTTACGGACGTTGGTGGATAAAACTTACGCCACAAAATGTGACACTTACGCCGTTCAGAAACGAAAATGATGCGCTTGTTACCAATGTTTTTATTTCTACTTTAGTTGATGTTAAAACAGGCGACAACCAGCCCACTTTTCGACCAAATTCTTTTTTACCGCCGTTTCAATACGCTTATACAACTGCAGATAGTTTCAATATAAATTTAGTAACTTCAATTCCGTTGGTTGAAGCAGAGCGCATGGCACAAAATTATTGCGCAAATCAAACATTCAACGCGGGTGGAAAAAAAATTCGCGTATCAAAAATTGAGTTATTTGGTCAGAATGAAAAAATGATTGTCAACACAAAATTTGAAGGCGACTTCAGTGGAAATTTATATTTAGTAGGTAAACCTGTTTTTAATCCGTTGACAAACTCTGTCGAACTGCAAGATTTAGATTACGATTTGCAAACCAAAAGTTTTATGATACGGACAGCCAAATGGCTTTTTGATAGAACAATTCTGAAAAAAATTAAGGAGGCATGCGTTTTTAAAGTTGATAATAATATTACTACTCTTAAAAACACTTTGAACGACCAGATGCGCAATTACAGATTTAACAATAACGTGAGTATTAATGGTTTTGTGAACGATATTTTCATCAACGATATTCAGCTCCAACAAAACGAAATCAAAGTTTTTATAAGTTCCGTTGGCAAACTCAACGTAGAGTTAAGTAATTTGAGTAATTATTAAGTCTATTTAAAACAACTTAGCTTTGAATGAGTATTTGCATTATTTAAAGATTTTGTTCTTTTTTAATTTTCAAAACAAATTCTATACTGACTTCAAAATCTTCAGCAATTTCTTCAATTGTTAATTTATTTCTTTTTAGAGCTTTTTGGATGCCATGAATTTTACTATTTACCTCTCCTTGTGAGATTCCTTGTGAGATTCCCTCAGCTTTACCTTTTGCAATTATAGAATCGTAAGTTGACATAATTTTTGAATTTAATGATTTAGAAGTTTTTGGCGAGTTTTGAATTTTATCAATAATCTCATCGGCACTAAGTTCAGATTTTCTGGTAACATAACCAAAAAACATTTTGAAAAGTTCGACTAATTCAGGTTTTTTATCGAACGAAATAAAAAAATCTACAACATTTTTCTCAACAAAAGCACTATCATCAAGTTTCTGGTAGGCTAAAAATAAAGAATGCAAAATACTTGTGCCTTTCAATTTTTCAAGAATTTCTTTTTCGATTTCGTTAACTTTCGTAAGATGATAATTAAAACTCGGAATAAAGTTATGGAATTCTAAGGGTAATCCTTTAAAAATAGATGTAAAAGGTTTGTAGTTCCAGGTTTTCTTACTTTGATAAACTACAATCGGCAAAATAAAAGTGAGTTTTCTTTTATTTTCAATATCGGCGTTCCACATACAACACATATATGTGAGCAATTGGACAAAAATATATGCAAACGGATAAGATTTATGCTCTAATAAAAATGCAATGGCGAGTGGTCGGCTTTTTTTATTTTTTAGTTTGAAAAATGCGCGATAAACTCTGTCCGATTCAAAAGCTTTCATATCAGCCGTTCTATACGAAGTCTCATCTAATGACAAATCTTCTAAATTGATACGCTCTAAAAGTTCAGGTGGTAAAAAATAGTTCAGATAATCGAGCATGATTTGTTTAACACCAAAAAATGATTTAAACAAAGCGTCATGTTCATTCTTAAATTCTTTGTCAGTTTGTTCGCTCATAGTAAAAATAAAAAATTACTTGTGCGACAAAAATAATAAAGCAAATTCAAAAGTGAAACTTTTTGAAGAGTTTATTTTAATGGACGATTTCAAACTTTCTCTTTCAACCTTTCGCGATATTCTTTTCTAAACTTAGACATTTTAGGCGCGATGACAAAAGAGCAGTATGGTTGCGACCCATTCAAGTAAAAATAATCTTGGTGGTAATCTTCTGCATCGTAATAGTTACTAAGTGCAGTAATTTCCGTAACGATAGGATTTTGCCAAAGATGCGCGTCGGAAATTTCTTTAGTTATTGCAAGGGCAACATTGCGCTGTGTATCTGAATTATAAAAAATACCTGAACGATATTGTGTGCCTTTGTCGTTTCCCTGACGATTTAAAGTTGTAGGATCGTGCACATGATAAAATATGCGCAAAATTTCTTGCAGCGATATAATATTACTATCAAACGTGACCTTTATAACTTCAGCATAACCTGTTGCGCCTGTACATACTTCGCGATACGTTGGATTTGGTTTTAGACCATTACAATAACCCGAAACACTACTAATAACGCCTTTGAGTTCTAAAAAAATTGGTTCAATGCACCAAAAGCAACCGCCCGCTAAAACAACATACTCTATATTTTGAACTGATTCATTCATTTTAATTACTTTTTAAAAATTATTTAATAAGTATGGACAGAATTAACACAAAATATGTCAATTGATTTCTACTTTTACACCGAAGACAACAACTCAATTTTTGAACGTTTGGTTCTGTACGCTTACAATTTTCTACAGAGAGTGAACAAATATTTTTTAATTTTTAGTTTATGGGCTATTATTTCAGCAAACAACGCGCTTGTTGCTCAGTCTGATTCGTCTAAACCAAAAATTAAAGAAACTATTGAAACCTCTACCGTAAATACCAAACCTGCTGAAACTACCGCACCAACGCCACAAGGAAATTTTACTGTTCCACCAATCATTACACCGTTAGATCCGCCAATTCGCAAACCGAGAAGAAAGCGCGTTGACTCTTTGGCACTCAATGCTT
>ENA-OFCD01000541-OFCD01000541.1-metagenomes-genome-assembly--contig:-NODE-541-length-23604-cov-3.645165_pt1 | contig 23604 bp, 18 predicted proteins | sample MGYA00153392_OFCD01 | MGnify analysis MGYA00153392
TTCGAAAGCCTCGCTCAGCTGCGCGAGCTGCGCTTCGACCGACAGCGACACGCCCCCGCCGAGCGAGCCACGCACGCGAACGACCAGTCCCCAAACGCGCTCTCCGCCCTTCTGTTCGGCGAGTTCGAGCTGCTCGTCGTAGACCAGGTCGCCGAGCAAGGCGACTTCGAGTGGGTTGAACGGCGGCTCCACGAGCGTGTCATCCGAGAGCACGGAGCGCACGCGCGTGATCGAACATCGCTCGCAGACGAGATCGTCAGCGCAGCCCTGAACCGAGCCACATCGCAAACACGCTGCTGCTTCCTGCATGGTTCGCCTTCTGGACACGAAAGACTACGCGAGAACATTCTCATGGCCGGCCGTCGTGAGGCAAGGCGGCGACGAACCCGTTCGGTCGATGGTGGGGCCAGTGTGGGCATGAGCCGACGTTCGTGTTAATTCGCGCGGCGCCGATGGATCGCTTCTTAACTCCGCTCTTGGGGCTGACACGACGGCTCCCTCGAGTTCGCGGGGCGCGCTACGTCTCGCGCTCCATCTCGCGCGCCTACAAGCAACTCCGGGGCGACCGACTCGAGCCGATCGAGACCGACGCGCTCGGGTTTCGGCTGATCCTCGACGCGCGCGACTACGCCCAAGAGTGCATGTTCTTTTCGCCGCAGCTCTTCGACTACGAGGAGCTCGCGTTCGTACGATCGCATTTGCGCCCGGGCGACACGTTCCTGGACGTTGGCGCGCACCACGGATTTTACTCGCTCGTCGCCTCCAGGGCCGTGGGTCCCGAGGGACGTGTGCTGGCGTTCGAGGCGAGCGGCAAGACGTTCGCGTCCCTCTCCGGCAACGTCGACCGCAACGACGCGCGCAACGTGAAGGCCATCCACGCTGGCGTGAGCGACAAGCGCGAGACGCTTCGGCTCGGCATCAACCCGTCGAACACCGGTGGCAACAATTTCGTACTCCACGACATGGTGGATGGGGAAGACGTCGAGTGCGCGCCGCTGCTCGAGTTCCTCCAACGCGAGGGCGTCACGAAGGTGGCCATCGCCAAGCTCGACATCGAAGGCTTCGAGCAGCGGGTGTTGGCCGCGTTCTTCCGCGACGCCCCCATATCGCTGCACCCTCGCGCGATCATCATGGAGGTGAACCCCGCGCCCGAATACGGCGGGGAGGCCGCGCGTAACCTGTTGTTGGCCCAGGGCTACACCGAGCGCTGGCGCGGAGACCTGAACGTCATCATGACGCGCTGAGATCGCTCAGCGAAGCTCGGTGACTTGAGCACCGAAGACGCGCTCCAACCCCGACAGCAGCGCGTCCGTGATCTCCACCCTGTGTTCCTTGCTCAGGCCGAGCGTCGCCTCCGCGCCCGTTTCGAGCGTGAGATGAAGCACGACCGGGCAGCTCCCCTTCGACGCCAAGATCACGTCCTTCATCTTGCGGAGCTGCTCTTCCTTGATGCGTGCAGTATGCAACCGCACGACGAGCTTCTGCGTGTCGCGAGCGACTGCGTCACGCAAGAGCACGGCGTCACTCAGGAGGATGGTCGCCTCGCGCACGACGTCGGGGTCTTCTTCGGGTGCGTCCTCGTCGCGACGCGGGAAGCTCACCTTGCCCGTGACGAGCACGGGCTCTCCGGTCGACAGCACCTGTGCGTACGTGTCGATGGAGCTGCCACGGACCTTCACGTTCACGCGGCCCGTGAGGTCCTCGAGCTCGAAGAACGCGATCTTGCCGCCGCCGTCCTTGAAGATCTTCTCGCGGTAGCCCTCCACCATTCCGGCGAGCTTCACGACGCTCCAGTCCGATTGCTCCGCGCACGCGGAGACCGGCAACGCCTCGAGCCGCGCCAGAGCGCCGCCGCCACGCAGGTAGCGCTCGAGCGGGTGACCCGAGACGTAGAAGCCGAGCGACTGTCGCTCGCGCACCAGCATCTCCTTCTGATCCCACGGAGGGCACTCGGGATACGAGCCTGAGGCCTCGGTCGTGGTCTTCTGTCCTTGTGCGCTCGCCGCGGCGTCGAACAGACCGAAGAGGTTCGTCTGACCTCTCTCGCGATCACGGCTCGCCGACCGCGATCGCTCGAGCGCCACGTCGATCGCCGCGAACGCCTGCGCGCGCGAAACGCCTTGTTTTTGTAGCGTTTGGTCGAAGCCGCCGCACTGCACGAGGGCCTCGAGCACGGCCTTGTTGATCTTCTTGGCGTCCACGCGCGAGCCGAAGTCGAACAGATCCGCGAAGGGTCCGCCGCTGTCGCGTGCCTCGAACAGAGTCTCGAGCGCCGCACCGCCGACTCCGCGAACGGCTCCGAGGCCGAAGCGAACCTGCGGCCCCGTCGGGTCTTTGATCTTCTCTTTCTTGCCGACCTTCTTGTCGCCCGCGGGGTTCGTGTAGATGACGCGGAAATCGGTGGCGGACTCGTTGATGTCCGGCGGCAGCACGGTGACGCCCATGTTGCGCGCGTCGGCTATCGTGCGAACGACCTTCTCGATGCGGTCCTTGTCGCTCGTCAAGATTCCGCACAAGAGCTCGACCGGGTAGTGCGCCTTCAAGTAGGCCGTTTGATAGGTGATCAGCGCGTAGGCGGCCGAGTGGCTCTTGTTGAAGCCGTAGCCCGCGAAGTACTCGAGCAGGCCGAAGATGCGGTCCGCGTCGGCCTCGGTGACTCCGTTCGCGAGCGAGCCCTCGACGAAGATGCTCTTCTGCTTCTGCATCTCCTCCGGCTTCTTTTTACCCATCGCGCGTCGCAACAGATCTGCACCGCCGAGCGTGTAGCCCGCGAGCTTCTGGGCGATCTGCATGACCTGCTCTTGGTAGACGATGACGCCGTAGGTCGGCGCGAGCAGCTCGTCGATGAGCGGGTGCATGCTCGCGATCTGCTGGGTGCCGTGCTTTCGTTTGACGAAGTCGTTGTGCATCCCCGCGCCCATCGGGCCCGGGCGATAGAGCGCGACGGCGGCGATGATGTCCTCGAACTGGTCTGCGCGCAGGTCCTTGAAGAGCTGCTGCATCCCGCTGGACTCGAGCTGGAACACGCCCTTGGTCTCGCCGGACCCGAGCAGCGTGAACGTTGACTTATCATCCAACGGGATCGCAGAGAGGTCAAACCCGCCCTTTTGCACCACATCGGGGCGCGCGTTGATGAGCGAGCACGCAATGTCGAGGACCGTGAGCGTCTTGAGGCCGAGGAAGTCGAACTTGACGAGCCCCGCCGCCTCGACGTCGTCTTTGTAATATTGAGTGACGTACGCGCCGGACTTCTCGTCGCGGAACACCGGCACGTGGTCCCAGAGCGGACCCTCGCTGATGACGACGCCCGCGGCGTGTTTGCCGGCGTGTCGCGTGAGGCCCTCGAGCTTGCAGGCTTGCGTGAGGAGCTCTTTGACGAGCGGCTCGGTGTCGTAGCGCGCCTTCAGCTTCGGCTCGATCTCCAGGCTCTCTGCGATCGTGTAGGTCTCGGCGGGAGACTTGCGCGGGATCAAATTCGCGATCGCCTGTGCGTCGATGGGCGCAATGCCGAGACCGCGCGCGACGTCTTTGACTACGCTCTTGGCCTTGAGCTCGGCGAACGTCGCGATCTGACCGACGCTCTCTTCGCCGTACTTTTGCTGCACGTACGCGATCACGCGGTCGCGCTTGTCCATGCAAAAGTCGATGTCGAAGTCCGGCATCGACACGCGCTCCGGATTCAAGAAGCGCTCGAACAGCAGGTTGTAAGGGATGGGATCGAGATCGGTGATGCGCAGCGCATACGCCACGATCGAGCCTGCGCCGGATCCACGACCGGGACCGACCGGGATGCCGTTCTCCTTCGCGTAACGGATGAAGTCCCAGACGATCAAGAAGTAGCCGGGGAACTTCATCGTGCTGATGACGTCGAGCTCCATCTCCAGGCGCTTGCGGTACGCTTCGCGATCGACGCCCTTCCCGACCGACTCGAGGTCGCGGAAACGCTGCTCGAGGCCCTCACGCGAGACGTGGCGGAAGTAGCTCTCCGTGTCGAAGCCGTCTGGCACCTTGAAGCTCGGGAGCATTGGCTCACCGAGCTTGAGCTTGACCTGGCATCGCTCGGCGATCGCCAGCGTGTTCGTGATGGCGCTGGGATGCGCCGAAAATAGCTGCGCCATCTCCGCGGGCGACTTCAGATACATCTCGTCCTGGCCGTGGTGGCGCTCCTTCGCCTCTGCGTACGAGCGGCCGGACTTGATGCACGAGAGATAGAGGTGCGCGTCCGCGTCGGCGCGCTCGGCGTAGTGCACGTCGTTGGTCGCGACGAGGCCGAGGTCCATATCGCGTGCGAGGTTGACGAGGATGCCGTTCAAGATCGGCTGCTCGGCCAGGCCGTGATCTTGGAGCTCGACGAAGAGGTTCTCTTTGCCGAACGCGTCGCGGAGCCTGCCGAGCATCGCGGCGCCCGCCTTCTCGCCCTGCTCGAGCACGCTCTGCGCGACGAGCCCGCCCATGCAGCCGCTCATCGCGATGAGCCCCTTGCTGTGCTCTGCGAGCTGCTCGATCGAGACGCACGAAGATCCCGCGGGCCCGCGCGGATCGGGCTTGATTTGGCCTAGCGTGACGAGCTTGACGAGGCTCTTGTAGCCCTCGAGGGACGAGGCGAGAACGGGGAGGTGATGGGAATGTCCGTCGTGCACGACGTCGAGCTCGCACCCGAGGATCGCCTGCACGCCCGCTTCCTTCGCGGCTTTGTAGATCGCGATCCCGCCGAACATGTTGGCGTGATCGGTCATCGCGACGGCCTTCATTCCGGCCTTGCTCACGCGCTTGACGAGGTCCTTCACCTTCACCGCGCCGTCCAGCATCGAGTACTGGGTGTGGACGTGCAGGTGGACGAACTCCGCGCTCATCGCCGTGCTCGTTACGGCGAACCTCTCGTCGGCGCAACCCTCGCCTGACCTTGCGCGATCAACAATCGCCCCATATCTTCAACGGTGGCCTCAGGGACAGGACAGAGACAAGACAGGAACGTTGCGAGGACATTACAGTGTCAGCTCGCTTGGATTCTCGGCAAACCTGAGGTAAACGCTTATCGGCTTTTAGGAGGCAGGAACGAACATGAAGCTTTCCAAGAAAATGGCTCTCACTGCGATGGGCGCGGGCGTAGCAGTAGTTCTCGCTACGTACCTCAGCGCGTGCGGCGGCACCGACCCACTTCCCGTGAAACCACTCACCGGCGTTGTGCCGCCCGCGAAACCCACGGCTGCGAAGACCAACGAGACGACGACGTCGACGTTCGCGGTCACTGACCTGTTCCTCGGCGAGAGTGATCGTCAGGGCAACCTGAACCCCTCGGCGTGGAAGAGCTACGGCTACAACATCGACGGCAAGATCACCGACAAGAACTCGACCGACGTGTGCACGCGCTTCCAAGGCGCCGGCTCGAACGTCCAGGTCGACGGCACCGGTGGCACCGACAACTCGTTCGGCGCCAACATCCTCCCGATCATCCAGAACGTCGGCCAGGCGACGCCTTCGGCCACCATCACCAAGGCGATCCACGACGGCGGCTTCACCCTGATGCTCAACATCACGGGTCTGTCGGCAGACGCAAAACAGACGGCCACGGGCCTCACGGGCCAGCTCTTCGCGGGCGCCGCGTTCGACCCGACGGGCAAGATGGCGCCCAGCTTCGTGCCGGGCACTGATTGGCCGGTTCGCCCCGAGCTCCTCGCGGACGGCAAGACCGTCGCGGGCGGATCCAAGGTCAAGTTCGGCGACGCGTATGTCGTCAACGGCACCTGGGTCGCAGGCACCCCTGCGCAGATCACGCTGAGCCTCGGCATCGGCGGCGTCTCGCTGGACCTCGCGGTCAACCAGGCCGTCATCACCTTCGATCACACCGCGGCCGACACCGGCAGCAACGGCGTCATCGCGGGTGTCATCGACACCGACGCGCTCATCACGGGCCTCAAGGCAGTCGCGGGTCGCTTGTCCAAGTCGCTCTGCCAAGGCAGCGCGTTCGACGGCATCGCGAACCAAATCCGCCAGACGTCCGACATCCTCAAGGACGGCACCAACACCAAAGACAAGCCCTGCGACGGCATCTCGATCGGCATCGGCTTCAGCACGAAGCAGATCGGCAACCCCACGAAGGTCGCTCCCGCGGCGGGCCCCTCGGCCGACCCGTGCGCTCCGGATGACGCAGGCGTAGGCGCGGACACGAGCACGAATCCGACCGACGCGGCTGGCGGCGGCTGATTTCATCCCTCACAGTTCACTGCGACGATGGAGGCCTCGATCGAAAGATCGGGGCCTTCGTCTTTTGTATTCAGGACTTCGCGCGTGCGATCGCGTGCGGCGCGAGGTGGTGCGCGAACGAGTAGATGCTGATCTGCGGCGGACCCCCGAGGCTGGTCGGGAACAGTGAGCCGTCCGCGACGAAGAGGCCTCGCACGAAGTGGTGCTCGCCCGTGCTCGAGACCACGCTCGTCTTCGGATCATCTCCCATGCGCATGGTGCCCATCGGATGCACGGCGGTGAGCGGCACTCCGTGGGGTCGCACGAAATCGGTGGAAAGAGAGTCGAGCTGACTCGCGCTCGTGAGAGTGACCGGCGGGATCGCGGGGATGGTCACCTCCACGGCGCCGCCCGCGAACAAGAGTCTCGCGCAGGCGATGAGACCCTTCGCGAGCTGTCGTCGATCGGACTCCGTCATGTCGTACGTGATGAGCGGTCGCTCGCCCTCCCCCACCTCGACGCGACCCTCGGTCTCGTCGTGCACCATCGCCGTGAGCACGGCGAGCTGTCCGTACGAGCGCATGGCCTTCATGTGAGACGCGCCGAACCCCGGTAACATAGAGGCCGTTCCGATCGGGTGCGCGAACGCAGGGACGATCCACACGCGCTTGTCAGAGCCCTCCTCGAAGTCCAGGTGCTCGGTGCACTCGTAGGACTGAGGGATGCCGTAGTTGCTGTTCATCACGCGATCGAAGCGCCCCGCGACGACCGCCCCCGGATGCATGCGGAGCTTCTTGCCGATTTGATCGTGCGGGTCCGTGATGCCGCTCTTCTTCGCGAGCAACGCCGAGCCCACCGCGCTCGCCGCGAGCACGACGATCTTGCTGCGAACGTCGACCCACGCGACCGGCGCGCCAGACTCCGAGCGCGCGACCGCGGACACTCCGGTGACGCGCCCACGAGTGTGGTTCACGCGCACGACCTCGACGTCCGCGTACACGTTCGCGCCGGCCTCCATCGCCTGAGGGACGACGACCTTCAGGGCGTTCTGCTTGGCGTCGTACGCGCACCCGACCTCGCAGAAGCCGCTCGTCTGGCAGCCGACGCGGTTGTGCTTGAGAGGCCCCGCTTTCCAGCCGAGCGCGAGCGCGCCCTTGTGGAGGACGTCGTTGTTCGGGTTGCGCAGCGCCGCAGGGATCTCGCTGACGGAGAGGTCCTTCTCGATCTGCTCGAATGCCGCGCGCATGTCCGACGGCGAGCAGCCCGAGACGTTGTAGCGTTGTCGCCAGAGCTCGAGGATGGCGTCCGGCGTGCGCTTGCAGAGGTTCGTGTTGTGCACGGTGCTACCGCCGACGCCGCGACCTTGCAGGACGCGTATCGCGAGATCTTTGGTCGTGCGCCCGCCGCCGTCGGCGAACAGTATCGGGAGCATCTCGTCCTCGCGCTGGGTGAAGTCGGCCGCCGCGTGGTGCCCACCCTCCTCGAGCGCGACGACCGAGAGCCCCGCGCGCGCGAGCTCACGCGCCGCGATCGATCCCCCCGCGCCCGTTCCGACGACGACGGCGTCCACCTCGAGACTCACGTCAGCCAGTAAATCACGGCCCCTCACGATGACTCCACGCGAGCTCACTGCCAGCCTCCGACCGGTCGCTTCACGAACGGGCCCGCGTAGCCCAACATCTTCCACGTGCGTGGGTCGCGGTAGTAACCCATGAAGACGAGCGCCTTGATGCTCGCGAACGCGCCTCGCATCAGGCCCTGATCGTTGGACTCCATCCACGCGAGCACGCGATCCTGATCGGCGTCCACCAAGTGCGTGAAGCGCGACGTCTTACCGATCGCGAGCGGCGCCATGTGCTCCATGAATCCGAGGAGGCGCAGGAGATCGCGACGCAAGAGCGCGTGCATGCCGACACAGTAGCGATCCACGAAGCCCGCGACGTCGACGTCGTAAGCGCTCGGGATCGACTTGTCGTTCGGGTCGTCGGACGCGGCGATCCTGGCGGCGATGTGCTCGAAGACGACGAGCTGCCACGGCGCGAGCACGACCAGGCTCGCCCGACGCTCATCGCTCACATCATACCCACGCGTTCGTACGACGGCGATCGCCGATCCAGCCACGAGCAATGCGCCCCCCAAGCCCGCGAGTACCGAGCGGCGGCTGATTCTGCGCGGTCTGTCGCGTCTCGGTGTCATGGCTAGATTTGCGGGCGAAGCCCTCGACCTTTCGTCGGCGTTCGCCGAGGGCCTCCGGAAGTGTACTACGGTCGCGGGGTGCACGTCTTCGGTCTCACCGGCGGAATCTCTTCGGGCAAGAGCTCCGTTGCGGCGCGCTTCCGCGAGCGTGGTGTGCCCGTCGTGGACGCCGATGAGCTCGCGCGCGACGTGGTGGGCAAGGGCTCGGTGGGCCTGCGGGCGATCGTGCGCGAGTTCGGGGAGGGCGTGCTCTCTCGAGACGGCTCGCTCGATCGGAAGAAGCTCGGCGCGATCGTCTTCGCCGACGGGACGAAGCGCATGGCGCTCAACGCGATCACTCACCCGCTGATCGCCGAAGCAGGCGCCGAGCGCACCCGCGAGTTCGCGTCGTGCGGAGAGCCACTCACTTGCTACGAAGCCGCGCTGCTCCTCGAAAACGGGCTCGAACATGCGTTTCGGCCACTCGTCGTCGTAGCCGCACCCGAAGAGGCGCAGGTCGCCCGCACCATGGCGCGCGACGGGCTGGACCGCGCCGACGCGATCGCCCGCGTGCGTGCGCAGATGCCGCTCGCCGACAAGATCGCCCGCGCAGACGTCGTCATCACCAACGACGGGACGCACGAGGACCTCCTTCGGCGCGCGGACGCGGCACTCCTCGCCGTGTGCGAGGCAGCGCACGTCCCCATCTCGCGGTATCCTGCACCGTGATGATTTACGCGTCGCCGCCGTGAGTACCTTCTCCCGATTTCGAACCGGCACGTCCTCGAACTTCGAGGACGCCGCCCTCGCGACGAGCGCGGACCCAGACGCGGACTCGCGCGCGGGGCTCGTGCTCTTGTACGCGCAGAACTTCGAAGCGCTCGCGCCGGCGTATCCGTTCTTCACCCACGAGATCGTGATCGGCCGTGATCCTGCCGGTTCCATCTGCATCCCCGAGCAAGCGGTGAGCCGCCTTCACGCCCGCATCGTCGCCGAGGGTGACGGTTGGGTCGTCCAAGATCTCGGCAGCCGCAACGGCACGATGGTGCGCGGCGAGTTCTTGCTCGGGCAACGCCGGCTGCGCCACGGAGACGACCTTCGTGTCGGAGATGCCGTCTTCAAGTTCGTGGAGCGCGGCGCGGAGAAGTACCTGCCGTTCCGCATCGACGGGTCCGTGCGCGGCGCCCACGCGGACAAGATCGTAGAGCTCGTCGGCGGCGCGCAGATGAACGCGATCGCGAGCGACATCGCGCGCATCGCGCCCACGGAGCTGTCTTGCCTCGTCCTCGGCGAGACCGGCACGGGCAAAGAGGTCGTCGCGCGCGGCATGCACGATGCGTCGGGGCGTAAGGGCACGCTCGGCGCGATCAACTGCGCGGCCATTCCTCACAGTCTCCTCGAGAGCGAGCTCTTCGGCTACAGGCGCGGCGCGTTCAGCGGCGCAGACCGCGACAAGCCCGGGCTCATCAAGCTCGCGGATCAAGGCACGCTCTTCTTGGACGAGATCGGCGACATGCCGCTCGACGCACAGGCCAAGCTGCTGCGCGTGCTGCAGTCGCGAGAGGTGTTTCCCCTCGGCGCTCAAGCGCCCGAGAAGGTAGACATTCGAGTGGTCTGCGCGACGCACCGTGATCTCCAGAGCTACGTCAAAGAGGGAAAATTTCGTGGTGATTTGTACGCGCGACTCAACGAGCACGCCGTGCGTCTACCCCCGCTCCGCGACCGAAAGGAGGACGTCTACTTGCTCGCACGCGCGTTCGCAGCACGCTACGGCAGACCTCAGATCGGGCTCACGTTCTCCTTCATGATCGCGCTCCTCCACTACGACTGGCCCTACAACGTGCGCGAGCTCGAGAGCTGTATCAAGCGCGGAATCGCACTCACCGACGGCGCGCCGCTCGACGCCGCGCAGCTCCCCGACGCGATCGCCGCGCACATGAAGGGCTACGCCAAGAAGCGCGTGGACGCTCAACCCGAACGCGATCGCGTGAGCGACCCGATCATAGCGCCCCCAGAGCGACGCGGCACGCCGACCGAAGCCGAGCTACGCGCGCTGCTCACCGAGCACGGCGGCAACGTAGCCGCAGTGGGTCGAGTGCTCGGAAAGGAGCGCATGCAGATTCACCGCTGGCTCAAGAAGTACAACATCTCCCTAGACGAGTTTCGCAGCTAACGAGCGCGATGTTTTTCGCCGATGCCGTCGTCGGGAATCTTCGCCGTACAGAAATCCCGACTCCTCATCCGCTTCTAGGTCTCACTCGTCTCGACGAAAACCACCATGCTCCTTGTTTGATGGGTGGCTAGGGTTGGTCGAGCTCGCCTATGCCGGCGATGTGGAGCACGCGGTCGATCGGGCGCAGCACCATCACCATGATGTTCTTGAAGAGCGGACCGCCGGTGCGAGGGTCGAGCGGGGCTGCGACTGGGAGCCTGATGAGGATGTCGCCGGGCTCCATGTCCTCGGGCCGCGGCGGGTTCGACATCGGGCTCAGGTCCTCGTACTCGAAGCGCTCCATGCGCTCGATGCGGACCACATCGAGCCCGCGCAGCGCGGTGAAGTCCATTTTGCTGTTGCGCTGGTCCCATTCGCCGATGATTTCTTGACGGCTACGGCGCCCATCGAGCTGGACGAGAGCGCCGGGAACGAACAGCTCGGCCGTCGACCCAGGGCTCTTTCGCGCGAACGCTTCGAAGACTTTGGACACGACCGCGAAGAGCGCCTCGTTGCCGATGGACGGTTCGAGCGTCACCACGCCGAGTGCCGGTGCGCGAACGCGCGAGTCAGGTACGGCGGGTTGTGGATCCACGAGCACACCATCCGGCTGACGCGGCCTCTTCGGCAGCTCGGTAGCCGTCACGAACGACGAACTTGCGCACGCCGCGAGAGACAGAGCGCAGAGAGCGCTAGAGAGCTTCGATCTTCGGGGACTGACCACGCGTGAGAGTGACGATCGCACGATCTGCGACGGCGTTCCAGCGCGGAGGTACGCCACTCGTCGGACCCGGCGCGTCGAGGCTCTTGCTGCTGGCGTCGTCGAAGTCGCTGGCGACGATCTGGAAGTTCATCTGGCCGATTTCCGGCGTTCGGCGGCGCAGCTGTTGGTCGTCGCCGATGACCGCCTCGGCGTCGTTCTTTCCTACGAGCGCACGAATGCCCATCGTCGCGGCGCCGTGGATCGCGATGATCGAGTCGCCGTCGGAGACCAACACGTTGCACGCTGCCGGAGCCGCGCCGACCTCCGAGCCGATCGCGTCGACTTGAGCGAGCGCGGCACGCAGCGCGTCCACCGCGGCGGACGGCGGGACGATCAGATCGTTGAGACGTCCAGCGTCGTGCAAGAAAGAGAGGAACACGTGGAACACGACCTCCGCGTCTGTCTCGCCACGGATACCTGCACGCAGAAACTCAGGCACGCTCGCGACCATGCGCTCACGCGTGGATTCGAACGCCGGCACTGTCCCGGTCTGCGCAAAGAGCCACTGGCGAAAGCGGAACGGGTGAGTGTTCTCCGTGCGGAGACTGCCCACGGTGGCGCGACGCACTTGACCGATGAGCACGTCCGTCCGCGCGTCCGCGACGAGCTTGCTGACGTCCAGGTCGCCCGAGTCTACCGTGGGACGACGGCGCATGAGCACCTCGCCGCCTTGATAAAAGCCGATGCCCCAACCCGACGCGCCGCCACGCACGCGAAGCGCCTCTGCTTCGTACGCGAGCGCGCGCCCTGCGAGATCTGCGCGATTGCCGATGATTCCGAACAAGCGTGCCATCGAGTTACTCCGCTTCTAGCAATACGTTCCGCCGTCGTTTACGAGCCAATTTCAGGCCCAGATAAGTGGGATAGCTCCTACCTTTTCAGTCGCGCGAGCGTGCGACTATTCGAAAGCAGAGTCTGTACCAGTGAACATGGGGATGGCGCGTCACGCGTCAACGCCGCCATTTTTCGAGCCGCGCGCTAGGCCTAGCTTGGCGATCACCACTTCAGTGCGGCGTTTGACGCGCGCTTCCATGACGTCCGCGACATAGCGCACGATCATCGGCGACGTCGCGGCGACGACCAGCGCGAGGGCCCAGATCGGAAAACCCATCACCGTGTTGTGCCACAGGATGAATACACGCGTCACTTCTTGCTACCGGCGCAGGTATCGCCGCGTCTCGACTACTTGCCCGACGGTGGCACGATGAACGGGACTACGTGCTCTTTCGCTTCGAAGCTCGAGCGATAGATCGCCGCGGCGTGCTGCGTCGAGAACGGACCGACGCGAACGCGATACCAAGTCCCTCGACCCGGCACCTTCGCCTCGAGGACATACGCCTTGTGGCCACGTGCGCGCAGCTGATCGGCGAACGCGTCCGCCTCGGGCTCCGTGCGGAACGAGCTCACTTGGAGCTGATAGCCGCCGTCATGACCCGCGGACGCCGCGGGCGTGGTCGGCGTCGCGTTCTCGGTGGACACGGTCGCGGCTCGGGTGAGCGTGTCGCGAGGATGCGTCACGACGGGCGTGGCGGACAACACGTTCTGCGCGGGGAGCGCGACCACGGGTAGCTTGTCGGTCGGCGGCGGCGGCTCGGTCGCGATTGGCGCCACCGCGTTCGAGGCACTCGCCACGGGGGCGGTGCGCACAGCGGCGAGCGCGGTCGTCGGGTTGTCGCCGTCGCTGAGCAGACCGGGGAAGGTCACGTCCTTCGTTGACAAGTCAGTCGCCTTCACGGTCGAGCCTGCTTTTTGTGCCCTTCCGCGCGTCGCGACGAGATCGCCCAGCGGGTCCACCTTCTTGTCCTGCCCGTCCGACTTTCGCCCCGCGAGCGTCACGCCAGCGAACACGATCGCCGCGCCGCCAAGCGCGACGAGCGCCCACGACCAGAACCTCGGCGCCCGGTTGGCGTCGTCTTCTTGAATCTGCTCGAGGTTGCGCACGTGAACATCACTCATGACTCACTCGCTTTCGTCAGCTTCGGCGTCTGCCGGCTTGTCCATTCGTTCGGGCGCGTCCACGCCCAAGAGCTCGAGCGCGGTTCGATACACGACGCGCGTCGCTTGCACCCACGCGAGCCGAGCGCGGGTCTTGTTCATGTCCCACTTCTTCTCCCACTCGGGATCTTTGCGATCGGAGTCGCGAGGCAAAATTGGATCCGTCTTGAAGCGCGTGAAGTAGCTCTGAAAGTCCTTCGCGAGCTCCGAGACGTAGAACGCGACTCGATGTGGCTCGCGTGTCGCGGCAGCTTCGGCGATGAGGGCCGGAAGCTCGGAGAGTCGCATCGTGATCGCCAGCTCGTCGGGAGAAGAGAGAGAGCTCCACTGCTCGGACGACAAATCGGTCGGCGCGTGAATGTTCAACGCCTCGGCCCTCGCCAAGATCGAGCACAGACGAGCGTGGCCCATTTGCACGTAAAATACCGGGTTATCGAGGCTCTTCTTCTTCGCGAGCTCGATGTCGAAGTCGACCTTCATGTTGGCCGAGCGCGACAAGTAGTAAAAGCGCAGAGCGTCTTTACCGGCGCCGACGCGTTGCGCGGCTTCGTCGATCTCTTCGATGATCTCATCGCTGGTCACGACGTTGCCGGCGCGCTTGCTGCTCTTCACGACCTCGCCGTTTCGGACGATGTAGACGAAGTTGTAGAGCAACACCTCGAACTTCAGGGCGTCGTAACCGAGAGCTTCGAACGCGTTCTTGAAGCGCGGAACGTAGCCGTGGTGATCGATCGCCAGCACGATCATCAGCCGGTCGTAGCCACGATTCATCTTGTCGGCGAGGTAGGCAATGTCGCTCGCGAAGTAGGCGTAGTTGCCGTCGGACTTCTGGACGACGCGATCTTTGTCGAGGCTCTCGGCGCCTTTGCCGACGAAGAAGAGCGCGCCATCTTTCTTTTCAAGATAACCGCCGCGCTGGAGCTGCGCGAGCGCCATGGCGACCTTGCCGCTTCGATGAAGGGCCTCTTCACTCGTCCAGACGTCGTGATAGACGCCGAGCAGGGAGAGCGAGCGCTGGATGCCGACCATCGTCTTGCTGCCGGGCACGCCGGAGAGCATCCAACCGATGCCGGCGCGGGAGAGCGTCTCTTCGCTCCCGAACGCCTTCGGATCGTTCGCCTTCATGAACGTCGCGAGTTCTTCGATATAGGCGCCTTTGTAGCCCTCTTCTGGCACCGGCTGATCGTCCGCGATCGCTTGGAGGCTCGCTGCGAAGAGACGAACTTGGTTGCCGAAGTCGTTGATGTAGTACTCGCGAGTGATTCGCGCACCTGCGGCTTCGAGCACGCGGCCCACGGTGTCTCCAAAGATCGCGTTGCGAGCGGCGGCTACCGTAATCGGTCCGACGGGGTTCGCGCTCACGAACTCGAGGTTGATGCGTTCTCCCGTTGCCGAGGCGGCGCGACCGTAGCCTCTTCCTTTCAAGAGAATTTCCGCGAGCTCTTCGTGGAAGACGCTCGGGTGCAAGCGGAGGTTCACGAAACCCGGACCCGCGATCTCCGCGCTCGCGATGACCGCGTCTCCAAGGAGAGACTTCACGAGCGCTTCGGCGATCGCGCGCGGCGGTTTCCCGACGGCCTTCGTCAACGTCATCGCGACGTTCGTGGCGAGGTCTCCGTGCTCTGCGCGCTTGGGTCGCTCGACGGTCCACGACGTTGCGGCGCGCACCGCGGACGGCCCCGCGTCGCCGAACGTGCCCGCGTCCGCGAGGCTGACGAGCCTCCGCGCGATCGCCCGTCTGACCTTGTCACTGATGCTCATCGCCGTTTCCCTCGGTTACAGGTCGGCCCGCTATTCGGGCAACTTTTGCGCGGTGCCGTCCGCACCTAGCTGCAGCGCCTTCCAGTTCGTCTCTTGCACCTCGCGCTCGGGATCGCTGCCCCACACGATGCCGCCGCCGGTGAAGTAGTGCGCGACGTGATCGCGGATCGTCGCTGTGCGAATCGCCATGGCGAGCTCGAGCGATCCGTCGCGACCGACGTAGCCGATCGCGCCGGTGTAGAGACCGCGCCGATGCGGCTCCAATTCCGCAATGATCTCCATGGCGCGCACCTTCGGAGCTCCGGTGACGCTTCCAGCCGGCAAGAACGCTCGCGCGATTTCCAAGAGGTCGAGCCCAAGCGCGCGTTCTGCGACGATTTGCGCGGCTCGACTGTGCACGGTGACGCCGCTCGTGATGGTCGGCTCTCCGAGGACGCGGACCGTACCCGTCTTGGCGACGCGACCGAGATCGTTGCGATGGAGATCGATCGCCATCACGAGCTCCGATCGCTCCTTGGGATCGCGATCGAGATCATTCTTGATCGCGAGGTCGGTCGTCCAGTCTTCGCCGCGCGGACGCGTGCCCTTGATGGGGACCGTGCGCAGCCGCGACCCTCGGACGGACAGCGCGAGCTCCGGGCTCGTACCTGCGATCTGTACCTCTCCCATGTCGAGATAGACGCTCCAAGGCGACGGGCTCCGACGGCGCATGGACGCGAAGAGGTCCAGCGGCGCACCTTCGAAGTCGAATGCGAGGCGGCGTGCCAGGTTCACTTGGTACGCGTCGCCTCGTGCGATGAAGTCGAGCACGCGCCTGATGCGATCGGCGTGACCGTCCTCGCCGTCTTCGCGCGGCGTGAGCGAGACGGGTTTTGAGGCGAGAGGCGCCCGTCGCGCGAGTGCGAGCAGCCGATGCGCGGCTTCGACGTCATCGGCCTCGATCACCACCGCACCGGTCGCGTGATCGATCCGGAGAATGGCTGCATAGCGCAACCATTTCGGCTCGGTGATCATGGGCGCTTCGCGCGTCTCGCTCCACGTGAGCAAGTGGCGCTCGAGCCCGCGGAGGTGCTCGTAGGGGATGACGCCGATCCATCGAGGCGCCGAAGGCAGTCCGGCCCAGCCGTGAGTCGTAGGCCCCGCATCCGGAACCAACGCGTCCGAACTCTCCACTGGATCGCACGCGATGAAGCTCGAGCGAGCGTCCGCGGTGGACCCCGCAGATGCGAGAACCGCGAGGTTGCTGCGATCCGCCAGCGAACGCGCGAGGGTCATCGCGTCCGCACGAAGGTCGACTCGAATGACGACGGCCACGCGCCGCTCATACTCCAACTCGGCCTCGTCCGCCTCTGGAGGCTTGTTCATCGCGGGCAACTTGAACGGCCGATCCGCTCCCGTGACGCGGTCCTTCTCGGTGACCTTCGCGGTTTTGGACTTCTTGATGTCCTTGCGTACGAGCGTCTTCTTCAGAGAGACGCGCCCGCTGTCGTCCACTTGCAATTCGTCCGTCGCGGAGTCTGAAAACGCGGCGCTGGCGTCGTTCCGGACGAGCACGTTGCCATCGACGTTCGCGTGAAAGTGGCTGCGCTTCACGGTCGCTTTGGTCTGATCCATCACATAGAGGCCGAACTCGCCGTTCTCGAAGACGTCGCAGGCGTCGAGGTCGACGGTGCACTCACCCTCCGCGAAGACCCCAGGGCTTTTTGCGTGATGGATCGTGCACCCAACGAGGCGCGCGTGGCCTTCGTGGAGCCGCACGTTGCAGTCTCCGCTTCGCGCAAGCTCGCACCGCTCGAGGCTGATGTGGCCGCCCTCGTGCAGTACACGCCGTCCTCGACGTTGTCGTTCAGCTCGCAGTCGCGCACCGACAGGCGCGCGCCGGCTTGAATGCCGAACGCCTTGTTGTAGTGGATCTTGCGGCGGATGACGTTGCCGCCACCCTTGTCGGAGACGACGCCCACCTTCGCGTGGCCTGAGATTTTGCAGTCGGTCAGGCGCGGCTCGCCGTCTTGGATGTACACGCCAGACACGCCTTCGCCTCCGTTGCCTTGGATGGTGCAGCCGGAGAACGTGGGCCCTCACTTGCCGTGGATCTCGACGGCGTTCACCTCGCTCCCGAGGATGGTCGTGCTCGAGATGTGGGCGTTCGCGTCTTGGATGATGACTCCGCCGCCTCCACCATATGACGCTCGGCCGTGGACTGCGCGACGGTGACGCTTGCGTGGTCCAGCAAGAAGATCGCCGCAGCGTGATGATGCCGGAGAGCGAGAGGATCCACCGTTGGGCGTCCTGCATGGCGAGCACAGTAGGCGACGCTGACGCCCCTGTGAACGCGGCCATCCGCCGACGTTCCGTGCTACTTGCCATCGCATGCACCGGCGGATCGCTTCGATGTTGCTGTTGCTCGCGTGCAGCAGCAAGCCGTCCGGCACGATCGCCCTCGTCACCGGCGGAGAGACGGATGTCTTCTCTCGCGTGCCCGCGCCGAGCAAGCTCGTGGTCGATGCGCTCGCGCCCGACGGCTCGAGCAAGACCGTCGTCAGCGTCGCGCTACCCGCGACTTCGATAGACCTCGGCAATCAGACGCAGACCGAGGTGGTGAGCCTGCGTGTGAGCGGCGAGGACACGAACGGCAAGCGCCTCGTGTTCGGATCGAGCCTATTTTTGGCCTACGGCGCGCTACAGGACGCGACGTTCCCCGTGTTCGTTCAGCGCACCGGTGAGTGGGCTCGCATGCCGGGAACGCTCGACGCGCGGGAGCGTCCGGCGATCGCGATTCTCAATCGGCGGAGCATTCTCGTAGCCGGCGGGACCGACCCTGCGAACGGCAAGAACGTCATCGGCTACGATCTGGCGTCTCTCGCGACGCTCACGAACACGGCCGTGCTGCCTCTCGCGCCGCGATCGATGATCATCGAGAACAACGCCGTGCTCGCGATCGCAGACGACGGCGCCGCGAGCTTCGGTCTCGCTAACGCGAGCGTGAATTCCGTCAACCCGCCGAGCGGAATGACCTTCGCTGAAGTGGCGGGTGGAGACATCGTCCTCGGAGACGACGGGACCGCATACCTGGTTGGCGCGACCCGATCGACCCAGCCGCCGACCTCCGCCGTGCTCGTCGTGAGCACGACCGGTGTGGTCTCCGCCGCGCGCCTGCTCGCACCAAGACTCGGCGCCGCCGCGACGTTCGTCGTCGACAAAGGTGTCGTCATCTTCGGCGGCAGCGCGACGGGTGCAGGAGTCGAACTGCTCAGCCCCAAAGCGACGTCCGCCACTGCCCTGCCCTTCAAGCCCGACGCCACGAGTGGCGCTGGCGCATCGCTGCTGTCGGGCTCGATCGTGCTGGTCGCGGGCGGCGGCGATGAAGCGAGTGCGCCGGCGAGCACGCGCACGCTCGACCTCTCTTGCGGCACGAACTGCGCGCTGACTCCGTGGCTCGTGGCTCCGGTGAAGCTCGTAGGCAGTCACGTCTACGGCTTCGACGCTTCGAGCGCGATCCTCATCGGCGACGACGACGGCGGACTCACGCGGTCCTTCATGGTCACCGCGACGACGGCCACCGAGATCGCCTTCAAGCTCCCTCGTCACCACGCGCGGTCGCTCGTCGCGCCCACGGGCGCCGTGCTTGTTGTAGGCGGTGGCCCCTCCGTCGTGGAGTCGTTCTTCCCGTGACCGCGATGGTGCTGGCCGCAGGGCTCGGCACTCGGCTGCGCCCGCTCACCGACGACGTCCCCAAGCCGCTCGTGCCGCTGGGCGACCGACCGATGCTCTCTCACGTCATCGCAAACCTTCGCGCGCGCGGTGAGGGTCGCATCATCGTCAACGCGCACCACCACGCCGACGCGATCGCCGAATGGAGCAAGACGCAGAGCGACGTCTTCGTTTCACACGAAACCGATCTGCTCGGGACCGCCGGAGGCGTCGCCCACGCACGCGCGCTCCTCGGAGACGCCGCCGTGCTCGTCTACAACGGGGACATCCTCGCGGATGTGGACGTCGCCGCGTTGCGTGCCGCGTGCATCGGAGTGTTGTGTCTCGCTGTCGCTCCACGCGCCGCTCATGAGGGGAACGTGGGTCTCTCCGCAGACGGGCGCGTCGTTCGGATGCGGAAGACATCCTTCGGGCAAGAGGCTCGCGGGGGCGACTTTCTAGGCATCTACGTGATCGCTCCCGAATTCTTGCGCGCGTTCCCGAGCCCGGGCGGTCTCGTCGAGGACGTCTGTCTACCGGCGCTAGCAAGCGGCAATCGGCTGACGACCTTCGAGGTCACGACTCCGTTTACGGACCTCGGCACGCCCGAGGCCTACCTCGCAGCGAACCTCACCTGGCTCGCCGAGCGAGAGTCGTGGGTCGGGCCCGACGCGCACGTCGCCGACGGCGTTCGCTTGAAGCGAAGCATCGTCGGCGAGGGCGCTCGTGTCGTCGGGTCTGGCTTGCTGCTGGATTGCGTGGTGTGGCCCGGCGCAACGGCGAACGCGCCGCTCTCGCGCGCCGTGGTCACGCGCCACCACGCAGTGCGCCTCTAGGACGCGAGCGCCTCTGCTTGGGCGCGAACCGACGTCTCGTCGGCGAAGGTGATGCCGTACTTCTTGGCGACCTCCACCACCTGCGCACGAGAGCGCGCGCCGCTCGCCACCAGCCACGAAGCGGACAACGCGAGCTCGGCAAGGGTCTTGTCGGAGAGCGCGTCTGCCGCCGTGACGAGCGCGGAGATCGCCTTCTTCAGCTGCGCGCCGTACATCGCGTGAGCGGTGTTGATGCCTGCCTTGTTCAGGGTCAAGAGCGCGAGAGCCGTCGCACGAACGCTGGCCTCGATGCCACCGTCATCGCCCGCCCACAAACCGCTCGCTAGCTGTCGAGAGAGGATCCCGGCGGGATCGCTCGGCATCGGCGACATCGGCTGCGCCGCCTCCCCATCCAGGTCCGCGCTCGCCTTGTCCCCCTTCGAGAAGGAGAGGAAGTCGATCACGCGACTCACGACGTCGTCCTTCTTCTTTTCCGCTCGCCGGTGGGCGGCGAACGGCGGAGGGGTGGCGAACGGCGGAGGGGCGGCGCCCGGAGGCGCGGGCGCCGCGGGAGAACGCTTCGGTGCGCCGATCGAAGCGGGCGACGGTGCGCTCCGGGGCATCGGCATCGCTCCACCCTGAGGAGGTGGAGTCCCCGCGCCAAACGCCATGGCGCTCATCGCCATCATCGGCGCCTGCTGTGGCTTGTTCAACATCGCCCAGCCATGCGGCGAGTTCACGGGCACCACACGAGTATTGGGGACGCCTTGCGTGCGGCGATCGCCTTCGCGCGTCTCGACGACGATCATCGACGTGACCGAGCTCGCGAGCTGATGCTCGAGCGCGAGCGCGAGGATGCACGCCTTGTTCGCGTCTGCACGGCGACCCGAGACGCTCGCACCCTCGAGCTCACGAATGCGCTCACGCGCCCACAGCTTGGCGACGGCCACGTTCTCGCTCACGTCCGGCAGCGACACCGCAACGCGCAAGAAGAAGGCCTCTCCGTCGATCTTGCCGCGAAGCTCCACTGCGCCGTCGCTCGACTTTTCGTAGCGCGCGAAGACGGTCCACGGCTCTCCGTCCACGAGCGATGACGAGGTAGATGGCGCCATCTCGGAAAGCTCGAGCCCGGGCGTCTTCACGTCGAGGTGGTCCACGCGCGGCGCCGTCGCTCGCGCGAACTGAGCGATCACTTTGTCGTCGATGCGCTCGCCCGGATAGATGAACTCGCACGCGCCTCCGGTGCGCTTGCCGAGATCGCGGAGCAACATTTCGCTCACGTTCGTGCCGATGCCGAATGTGTAGAGGCGCGCGCCGTTCGAGTTCTCGAGCACGCGCTCCAATATCTCTGCCTCGTTGCCGACCTGACCGTCCGTGAGCAAAACCAAGACACCGCCCTGGGCCATCTGCGCGCCCGCGACCAACGGCGCGAGCATCTCCGTGCCGCCGTTCGTTTCGAGCGAAGATACCCAGCGGTCCGCCGCGTCGAGCGTGCGCTGGGTGAAAGGCACCAAATCCACCTGGAACGACGTGAACTGATGATCGAACGCGATCACGTTGAAGAGATCACCCTCACGCAGCTGGCGCAAGCACAGACGAAGCGCGGCGCGCGCCTGATCGATGGATGCGCCTGCCATCGAGCCGGAAATATCGACCACGAAGACCACGCGCTGCTTCCGATCGGACTTGGCGAAGCTGAAGAGATCCGGCACGACGGTGATCGCTACGTAGCCGAGGGTGCCCGCGACTTTGTGCGCGACATACGACGTGGTCGACGCCTCGCCGCCCCTCGCCGTGATGACGACATCGCGATCGAGTGCGACCTCTTTTGAAGCGAATTTCACGCGGACGCCGCCTTGGATCTTCTCGGAGCTGATGACGTGCGATGGGCTCTCGACGGTAAGGTTCTCGCCGAGCATGAAGCGCACGTCGATCAAGATGCCGTAGTCCACCGCGCCGATGGGCGGCGAGATCCGGTCTGCGTCGGGTACGCGTGTGGTCGGGTCCGCGGAGCCGTGAGCCGTGCGATCTCCGGAAGGCGCGCCCGGCATGTAGCGCGGCGCGACCAAGGTGGGCAGCATCCATCGCAGCGCTCCCTCATCTGCGGTGAGCCGCTCCAGGAGCTCGATCTCGATCACGGTCTCTTCCTCGGGCAGCAGATTGCCGACGCTCGCGGTGAACACGTTGCGCCGCTCTTCGTCGACGAGCGCCGCGCCGTGCCCCTCGTGAATCGCGTCGTCGTACTCGAGGAACGCCTGTTCGCGCTCCTTCACGACGCCCTTCATGGTTCGGCCCGCGCACGTCATGCTGAACCCCACGAGCGTGGACTCGCTCGGCAGCGGGAACGTGTAAACGGCCTCGATCGGCTTCTTTTCGCGGTTCTTGTAGCGCTGACGCACCACGGTTCGCGCGATGCCCCCGAGTACTTCTCCGGTGACCTCCACGCCGAGGAGAGGAATGTTCGTGCCGTCCGTCGACCGAAGCTCGCTCGTGATGCTCATCGTGTCCCTCCGTGTTGGGTTACCGCCTTCAGAATTTCTTCGACGAGGTCTCTGGCCTCGCCCTTCAAGTTGGCCGCCACGAGCAGCTCCACGCCGTCCGCCAGCGTGAAGCGCTGCATGCGCTCTCCACTCGGCGGGTGCACCACTTTCGGGTGCGGCGCCGCGTGCGGAGCGACGAGCGCGATCGCTTTGTGGCCTTTCGCGATCTCGAGGAGGTCGTGGTCCGTCGAGCTGGCGAGTGTGACGGCGATCGCGTCGAGCGGCAGGAAGGCCTCCTGCAGCTTCTTGATCGCTCGGAGGAGGAGGAGGTGTGCGGGCCCATAGGCAGTGTCCTTGCCTCGGAACGCCGGAGCGGGGAGCAACCCGCGTTGGACGTAGTAGCGCACCGTCCGCGGCGAAACGTCCGCAGCGCGCGCCAGGTCCTCGAGCTTGTATTCGGTAGGTGTCTTGCTCACGAGACTCAAGATGCTTCATGACACTCGTACTGTCAAGTCGACACTTCGAGGTTTCGACTGGAAAAGTAGCTGGCAAAGCCAATCCACCCGGCGTTGTCGTTCGCCCCCGGCGGCGACAAATTTGCCGATTCGCGGGCGCGCGTAGTAGCCGAGCACGATGCGAACGCTGATCACCGCGCTTGTCCTTCTCGCAGGCGTCGCGTCTTCGATCGGTGCGTGTGGGTCAACCCCGGTGGCCGTCGACGCTTGCCGGAGCATCGAGTCCGCACGTTGCCAGTGGGCGACCGCCTGCCATATCGACCTGGAGTTCCCCGTACGTCGCTCCGAGGCGACCAGCAGCGTGGACGACTGCATCCGCTATTACAACGACGCTTGCCTGCACGGCATCGTCGCTCCGACGGACCCTGGGCAGACTCTTACGAACGCCTGCGTCGACGCCATCAATACGGGCGACTGCAACATCGTGCGCAACCCGGAGAAGAGCCCGGCTTGCGCGTGGCTCAGCGCGACCCCACCAGACGCCTCCGCCGCAGACGCAGCCGACGCCTCACGAGAGTAACGCGCGCCCGAAATTGTCGTCGCCGCCGGTCGTCGTTCGCCACTTAGCGGATTGGCTTCGCCAGCAACGATTCGCTCACCCATCTACTCGCCCATCGATTCCGAGCAATCGATGCGCTAAGTGACTTGGGCGCCCGTGAGCTACCTCGTCCTCGCTCGAAAGTATCGTCCGCAATCGTTCGAAGACCTCGTCGGTCAAGAGCACGTGCAACGGACGCTCGCGAGCGCGATCGAGACTGGCCGCGTCGCTCATGCGTTCATGTTCACCGGGGTTCGCGGCGTCGGCAAGACTACGAGCGCGCGCCTGTTGGCCAAGTGCCTCAACTGCCTCGGCGCAGACGGCAAGGCCGTTGGACCCGCCAAAACGCCTTGCCAAGTATGTGCAGCCTGCACGGAGATCGCGCAGGGCAACGACATGGACGTGCAAGAGATCGACGGCGCCAGCTACAACGGCGTCGACGAGGTTCGGCGCCTCCAAGAGGGCCTCGCGTTCCGA
>ENA-OFCD01000542-OFCD01000542.1-metagenomes-genome-assembly--contig:-NODE-542-length-23587-cov-7.753272_pt1 | contig 23587 bp, 19 predicted proteins | sample MGYA00153392_OFCD01 | MGnify analysis MGYA00153392
CTCGGTGACCGAGGTGGACCGGGACCGGCTCCCCAGCCTGCACCTGGCCCTCGCCGGGGCCCTCGCCCGAGCCGGTTGGTCAGCGGAGGCGATCGCCCGCGCCGTACGGCTGCCGTTGGCGTTCGCTGCCTTGCTCCAAGAACGCGCCCTCACCGATGGCGAGCTCGTGGCCGGCAGCGACGCCCGACTCCTCGGCGCCGTCGCGCAAGAGCTGGCAAGCAATGACAGCGGGTTCCGGCGTCGGCACGCTCACACCCGGCTGAGTCGCTGGTTGGCGCCGGCCAGCCGCACAGTTCTGGTCCTCAGTGTCATCTTGCTGCTGCGCCCGACCGGCGGCCCGGTCACACGCGTCGGGCTCCTCCTGGCCGCAGTGACCTGCGTGGTCACCACGGCCCGACAGGCCCGACAACTGACGTCGAGCAACCCGGCCGGGTAGCGCTCGATGACGACCTGGAATCGCGGCCAAGCCGTTGATGTCGGCCCGGGTGCCAGGTCCGAGTCGGCCTGGTCAATACCGCGTGGTCGCCATGCTCGTCACCGTCAGCCGCAGCTCAACGGCGACCTTGACTGCACGATGTTGTGCGATCTTGGTGGCTTGATCTCGGACCGAGGACCGCCGAGCACCAACCCCGGGCGGACACCGGTCGGGCGCCATCGAAAGTGCCCGGGCCGTCCGTCGACTGCCGGCCACCCCTGGATGCGGTCCGCTGAATCGGTGGGTGATCCTGGAAGGGTGGGCGCATTAGGTGGGTCGTTCGGCCGCAGGTCCCTGTTGCTGGCCTTGGCGGCGGGGACCGCGGCGGTGCTGGCCGGTGATCGCACGGCGCCAGTGGCGCCAGCGCCGCACGGCTCGCCGTCCTGGCCGGGATTGAGGCCTGGCGCCGACATCGGGCGGGCCGAGGCGCTGCCGGTCCGGCCTGCGCTGGTGCCCGCCGCACACCCTGGCCCGCCGGTCGTGGTCCGGGCGATACCCGGCGCCACCCGCCACCTCGCGCTCACCATCGACGACGGTGACAACGCCGACGTCGTCAGCGCCTACGTCCAGTTCGCAGCCGACAGCGGCGTGCACCTGACGTTCAACCCCAACGGCATCTACGCCAGTAGCTGGCGGCCGCACGCGACCGCGCTGCGCCCACTGATCGACTCCGGACAGGTCCAGCTCGGCAACCACACGTACAGCCACTTGGATCTACGCAGGTCCACCGACAGCGCGGTGCGCGCGGAGCTGGAACGCAACGAGCAGTGGATCGAACAGACATTTGGCACCACTACTCGGCCGTGGTTCCGGCCGCCCTACGGTCGGCACAGCGCGCAGACCGACGCCGCCGCGGCGGTCGCCGGCTGGACCAGGGTGCTGATGTGGAATGGCTCGTTCGGCGACGCCCGGCTGCTCACCCCTGACGTCCTGCTGCAGCAGGCGCAGCGCTACCTCAACCCGGGCGTGGTCATGCTCGGCCACGCCAACCACCCCACGATCACCGGCTTGTACGGGCAGATCCTGGAGCTCATCCATAGCCGCAACCTCACACCCACCACCCTGGACGAAGCCTTTGGCACCTCACGCGCAACAGGTTGACGCGGGCGGTCAGCCCGACCTGTAGCAACACCAACAGCACGGAGCCCGGCGCCCAAGCCCCACGGCTGAGCAGCCCCGCCGGTAAGCCGGATCGTCGTGACACGGCCGAGCCGCTGCGGGCAGACGCGCACCCCACCGATAACTCTCCGCACGTCGGGCCGACTCCAGCTGGCGGCCTGACCCCCGGAGCAGGCGTTCTACCCGCGAAGTGCCAGCAGGGTTGCCCGCAGTCAGCCGCTGGGCGCGTTCGGGTCCTCTGTGATGGCGTTCCCGCTGCTAGCGGCTTTGCCCTTGATATCGGTGATAGCGGTCTCGGCGGCGGTCAGACCGCTGCTGTTGCCGCTCTTGAGCTGGTCGACCGCGTTGCTAATGCTGTTGCCGACGTTGGCGAGCGGTGCGGCGATGGCGTTGCACAGCGCGGGGTTTGCCTTGACGTCCTCGCTGAGCAGCCGGATCTCGCGCTTGATGAACAGGGCCGACGCGCCGCCTTTGACGAACGCGACGATACGGCCGTTCTGCCCGGCTGCGAAGGCCCCGGCCTGGTAGGGCTTGTACAGGTAGCGGTGGAACGCGCCGAACGCCAGGCCGCCGTGGAGCACGAACTTGGTCTTGGCGAACGCGATGGTGTTCGAAGTCGGGCAGGTCGCGTCGATCGGTGCGGCGTCAGCGGTCGAACTCGAGGTGGCGCTGGAGGCGCTGCCCGGACCGGCGGTTTTGGTGCCCCCGCCGCAGCCAGCAAGCATGATGACTGCGAGCAACGCGGATAGCAAGCTGAGTCGGCGGCGGGTCACATGTCTCCAGATGGTCGTCGGCGGTGTGCGGGCGGTCGGGAGAGCGTAAGCAAAGACGGCCGCGGGCGCGTCGATGGTGTGAGCGGGGCAGCAGTGGGCCGGCTCTGTCGGCTGCCCACCTTGCTGAACACCGTCTGAGCGACTGAAGCGCCCCCGGGTCTAGCCAGTGGCAGGCATCGCCGAGCCGCTTGTTCCGGACGAGGCGGGCCTTGACCTGACGGCTGCGGCCGGATGCGCGGGTGACGGGGGCGGTCCCCGCAAAGGCCCGGAGACCTCCTGCGGTGGCGAAGCGGCGGGGTCGTCACCAACTTCGGCGAGAACACGGGCCGCCAGGATGAGGCCGAGACCAGGGGCCGATCGCAGGACCGGCGCCAGGGGATGTTCGTCGAACTCGTGGTGAGGGCTGCCTCCAGCTGCTCCACGGCGCTCTGCATCGCAACGATGATCGCTAGCAGCCCGGCGGTGGTCTGCCCCAGGGCTGCTTCGACCGGTGCTGGCTGTCGCAGCGCCGGGGCCTTCAAGGCAATGAGAATCTGCTCGACGAGGGACGGATCGTTGCGCCTGCCGCACCGGTGCAGCAACGCCACGACCTTGCGGGCGGTCAGCTTCTGGCCGAGCTCGGGGGTCGGGCTGCGGCCAGGATCGTCAGGGCGGCCTTGTGCTTAAAGTTCGGGAACGCCTGCAGCGCCTGAGGATAGAACTCCAGCAGCACCGAGCGCAGCCGACCGATGGTTTGGTGCAACGCCCAGATCGCCTCCTGGTGCTGACGGGCCAGGGCCTTGATCGCGCGGCCTTGCTCGCTGATCGCTGGCAGCGGTCGGTGTTGGTGGCGGTCGTGACGCAGGATGTCGGCCAGCACGAACGCATCCCCCGGGTGGGACTTCTTGCCCGACTGGCCGTGCCGCTCCCGGTAGCGAGCGACGGTGCGCGGGTTGATCGGGTAGACCGTTAGCCCGGCGGCTTGCAACGCCACCACGATCAGGTTCTTGTCGGTCTCGATCGCGACCGGGACCTCGGTCGGGTCCTCGGCGTGCTCTGCGAACATCGCCATCAGCTGCCCGAAGCCTGGCACGCCGGTGTCAATGCGCCGTCGCTCCAGGACAGTGCCGCTGTCGTCCAGGACAGCGACGTCGTGGTGGGCCTCGGCCCAGTCGATCCCGCAGGTCATACTCACGTGCCTCCTTGTTCGCTGCCGTCAACGTTGAGCCGAGGGTGCGTGCGGCGACCTAATGGAAGCGCTCGAGGCGCGGCCTCTCACCAGCCGATCACGAACCCGGCGACTGGCAGGGCCACCGTCTACGTTCAGGCCTCAACGGCCGGTGAAGCATGGGAGTGGTCACCTGTCAGCGGCTCACCCACCACCCTGCACCAGCCAAGGACCGGTGCAATCTCAGGGTCCCCTGCCAGTCGCCACCACTGGCTCCGGAGAGTCTGTCGTTCTCCCATTAGGTGAAGTCCACGACCCACAGCCGATGGGGCGCCGGGGCGGTGAAGTCCCGGTTGACGAGGTCTTGCGGCCTGGGTGCGCCCTTGTCCGGGACCGTCGTGCGGACCGTCTTGTCCCTGCGAACCCCCTGGACACCGGCGGATCTCATCAGTCGCTCGACGATGCACCGGGCCGCAACGATGCCCTCACGGCGCAGCTGCGGGTGGACCTTTGCGAGCCCCGTAGAGCCCGCCGCGGGCAGCAGCGTGGACCCGGACGATCTCGACCAGCAACAGCGCATCGGATAGCGACCGGGCACTGGCCGGCCGGGCCTTGTTGGCCCGGGAGGTCCGGGCCGCGATCGTGCAGCCATGATCGGTCAGGACCCGATAGATCGGCTCGACCCCGAAACGCCCGCGATGCTCGTCGATGAAGGTGATCACCACGGCAAGTGGGGGTCGAGTTCCCGTGCGAAAAAAGACCAAGCCGCCAGCAGAACTTCGTGAGCGCGCTTGAGGTCACGGACCTCGGCCTGCAACCCCTTGACCGTCGCGGCGTCCACCGTGGTGACGCCCGGGGTGCGCCCGGCGTCGATGTCCGACCGCCGGACCCAGCCCGCAGCGTGTCAGCGTTGACCCCCACCCGAGGACCCACCTGCTTGACCGCCGCCGTCAACGACAACGACGGGTCCGCCCCCCAGACGGTCGTGGCGTGCTAACTGCGGGCTGCGCCAGGGCGCGGCGCGCCTGCGATCGACTATCGGATAGCGCTGAACCCCCTACCGCTCGCAGAGGGCATGCAGCCAGGGCTCTGTCCGGTCCGGCACATGCCGCAGGTCGAGTACGCGCCAGCCGGCGTCGCTGAGCTGGGCTCGGAGGGCCTCCTCGCGCCAGTACACGAACCAGCGAGGAGCACCGAGCTTCGCGTCGCTCCAGGACTCCCCGTCCCCGTCTTTCAGCGTCAGTGCGAACAGTCCGCCGGGACGCACGGCCTGCCTGCAGGCCTCCACAGCCAGCCGCGCCTGCGCGCGGTCGAGGTGCAAAAGCACGGCGTTGGCCAGGACCGCGTCGTACGGCCCGCCGAGATTGCCGTCGCGCACGTCGAGCAACCGCGCGTCATGGCCGTTCGCGCGGAGCCGTTCGACGAAGGCCGCAGTCGCGTCCGTCCGGTCCACGTGCAGCCCGCGCTCCTCCAAGTACGCGGCCTCGCGGCCTGGGCCAGTGCCAACCTCTAGCACGTGGCTGCCCGGGCGGAGCCGTGCAACGACGGCGTCCAGTAGGCCTGCCACCTCAGCGCTGACCGCCGGTGCAGAAGCATCGAAATAGCGGTCTGCCCGCTGTTCGTAAGCCCGCAGCGTCTCGTCGGTCGCGTTGAGCACCGGCCGAATGTAGTGCTCGCCATGAGGCCAAGGGGACTGTCCCGGTGTGGGACTTGCAGCGGCAGGTGGCGCGCTCGTCGCAGCTAGATGGCCGCGCCGACGTCCCTCACCAAGACTGGCGCGAGTGTCCGAATGACGATGGCGGGCTACTGCCAGACCTCGTCAGTACGTGCGTGCCCGAAGGTCAGCCCGCGCAGCAGTGGCACGGACTGGCTGGTGTCGACCTCGGCGGCGATCTCGACGTCTGCGCGATAGCCCTTTTCGACGAGTTCGCGTCCGCTGGCGCAAGCGAGGAGGGCCTCTGGGACGCGGTCGGCGATAGCCAGCCAGGCAGCACGCGCGGCGCTCGCCTCGGGCGACCTAGCTGCCCAGCCGAGCCGTGCGAGCTGGTCCACGACGAGTCCGGCGCCCCACAGGTCCTCAACCGCTGGCCGCAGGCCCGCACTGGCCCATCGCTCACCAGCCGCGACGACAGCGATAGTTGTCGTCGCGGGTCCGTGGTGCGAGGCCACCCAGTCGCAAACTGCGGTGGCATTCCGGAGGCTGGCACCTAGACACACCGGCGTGATCGCCGCCAGGTGCCAGCAGATCGTCGAGCCGTTCGGCGACGGCAACACGAGCCGGTCCGGCGCTGGTGCTGCCCGCAGCGTGACCGGCGACAAGCTGATCTGGCCGGGGCCGGCGGCCGAGCGCCCGACCGCGAGCGTCGCGTCCTGCTCTTGCGCGAACGCGGCCGCCGAGTCGTCGTCCCAGCGATACGGCAGCACGGTGCTCCCTACGTCCAAGGCCACGCTGAGGGTGGTGGTGAACGACAGCACATCGACCACCACGGCCACGTCCGCATCCTCGGCGATCGCCGTCGCCCCGTCGAGGCCCCAGTCGACCCGGACGGCGTACGAGCTCTGCCGGTGTGCCTGGTCCACCCCGCATCCTCCCGCAGGAACTGGGCCGTCGGTGCAGGGTCACTGGTGCTGCTGGCTGTGCTGGCTGGGCAACATGCCGGTGTGGACGACGTCGACCGGATGGCCGAGCTCATCGACGGGCTGTTCCAGGACCGGGTGTTCGTAGCCGTCGACGGCCCGGACGCTGCCGGCAAGACCACGTTCGCGGCCCGGCTGGTCGAGGCGGTGCGGGCCCCGACCGGGTGGGTGTCGGCCGACATTCCTGCGACCGCGCCACCTGCGGTACCCCCGGGGCGAACTGTCCCCTCTTGGCTACTACTTGGACAGCGTCGACCACGACGCCCTGCTCGAGGGCTGCCTCCGGCCGTTCCGGGCCGGCGGCCGTCAGATCACGGTCTCCGCTGCGGCACAGCAGGACGACGGAGCATCGTGCCGGCCGCCAGTGCTCGTGCCCGGGCGCGCTGTGCTCGTCGTCGACGGGGTGTTCCTGCTGCGTGCGCGGCTCCGCGAGCTCTGGACCGTGGCGATCTACCTGAAGGCTTCTCCTGCGGAATGTCTCGAGCGTGCGCGGCACCGCGATCGTCCTGTCCTCGGGTCGGTCGCCGAGGTGGAGCGCCGCTACCTAACCCGGACAGTTCCTCTGCCGCAACGATGTCGCGCCTGAGACAGCCGCCGACGTCGTGATCGACAACGAGGAGCCGACGTCGCCGATTCTCGTGCGCTGGCCCAGTTCGTCGCCTGGGTGACGACGCTCGGCACCGAGCGCTGGTGTCGAGCGCTCAGGTGGCGGGCGCGGGCGCCAACCCGGCCAGGGCCAGCACGGGGTGCAGCCGGCGCTGTCCCGGGTGCTCCAGGGGCGGCAGGAGCAACGTGGTGATGCCCTGCTCGACGGCGGGCCCGTCGGGCCGGGCCCGGTCGCCGACCATCAGCGTCTCGTGGGCCTGCGTCCCCAGCACCGCGAGAGCGTGCTGGAACAAGGCGGGATCGGGCTTCTGGCGACCCTGCTCGAGGGACAGGACGAAGGTGTCGATGAGCCCGGCCATGCCCGCGGCGTCAAACGCCGGCCGAAGGTCGAAGTGGATGTCACTCAGCACCGCCAGCCGTAGGCCGGCGTCGTGCAGCGTTCGCAGGGTCGCGGCGGCGTCCAAGGCGAACGGGTTGTGCTGCGGGTCGGACTCCACCGTGTACAGCGCGGTGATCAGGTGCCGGTCGAACCCAGCGTCGCTGAGCACGTCGAAGAACATCTGGCGGTGCAGGGCGGCGGCGGTGTCCATCCCGGGCGCGTCCAGACGGTGCTCTGGCCCGTCGGCTTGGCCGATCGCCGCGACGATGGCGTCGATCGTGTAAGGCCCGTCTCGCGGCCCAGCAGGACCAGCGCCTCGTGCGCCCACCGCGGCGCGGACAGGCTGCTCACGAGCGTCCCTCGCCAGTCGAAGATCACCGCTCGGAAGCTCACGCTCTACTGCGTACCAGCCGCAGGAGCCGAGCGTGCCCGCAAGCGGTCCTGCGGCGCGTCCCGGCCGTGTCCTCGGGAGCGAGTTCCTTGGCGGCCGCGCGTTCCCGCGGGATCCTCACGGAAATGGGTGCGCGGACACCTACGACAACCGGGAACGCAAGTCCGCGTGGGCGCCGACTGGGCCTCGAGTCGCACCGAGCCACGATTACTCGCCGGCTGCCAGGCGGGACGACGGGTTGTTGGCGCCCCAGACCTGCGTCTTGCGGTAGTAGGGCTCGATGTTGCTGACGATGGTCCAGCGGCCGTGATGTTGCACCTGTTCGCGGGTGGCGCCGGCGTCGAGGGCGTCAGTGACGAAGCCCGCGCGCAGTGAGTGGCTGGCGACGTTGCCGACGAGTCCGGCAACGCTGGCAGCGCGCTTGACGGCGTGCGCGGCGCCGTCACGGGTGAGCGCCTCGAGGTGGAGCAGGGCTCCGTCGAGCGGGACGAAGATAGGTTCGTCCCGTGCCGGAGCGCGGCCCAGGGGCCCGGACAGGGTGTGCCGCCACTAGAGCAGGCTGGCGGCGGAGCACAGCAGCGGCTTGGGGTTGCGGAACGGCGCCGACGCTCTCTCCGTGCCCGAGCTGGTCGCTCTTGCTGGAGCGGACGTGCCACTCGACTCCCTGCTCGACCTCGTGAGCATCCACCCAGGTCATGGCGACGGGTTCGGAGCCGCGGAACGCCCCCCAGTAGAGGTTGAGCGTTCTGTGGCCGGGGCAATTACATGGGGCGGGTCCCAGACCAGCGGCCTCCACCGCGCTGTGCACGAGCTTGCCCAGGCCCTGCCGGTTGCCGTCGGCGACGCTGCGACCTGTCACCCGGCGCCGCGTTCGACCGAGCGTGTTCGTACCAGTCGCCGACGGCGGACCCTCTGAGCCCGCCATCGCCCTGCGGGAGGGCGCTAGCCAGCGTCGGGATGTGGCACCGCGACGACCGTGAGTTCGTGGATGCCGGTGAAGGCGCTCGGGTTGCAGGTGTGGGGCAGGTCGTTCGCCACGGCGACGGAAGCGGTTAGCACGTCCAGGGCTCGCGGCCGTAGTTTCCGGACCTCCGCGTCGCAGGTTGGCGGCCAACCGGCCGAAGGTGCGCGCTGCCGGTGCGTCGAAGGGCAACGGGTCGAAGGCGGCTTCGGTCTCCTGGAGTCGGGCCTGACGAGCGGCCCGTTCGGTGGGGTCGTCGGTCACGAGCGGCCCGACCGACAGTTCGGCAAGGTGATGGCACTGATGACCGGCTCGGCGGGCAGGTCCTGCGCCCGCAGACGCTGGAGGAGGATGATGATGTTGGTGTCGACGACGCCGACCGGATCTTCCGTCACAGCTGCTGGTCCAGAACGGCGTCGACGTCTTCGCGCAGCCGCTGTGCGTCCACTTCGGGCAGGTTCTGGAACCGTCGGATGAGCGCTTCGGCCCCGACGCGACCGCGCGCTGTTGGTTCCAGGAGCGCGACCGGTCTGCCGTCGCGGGTGATGGTCACCCGCTCTCCGGCCAAGACCCGGTCAAGCACCCTTCCGCCCTGATTCCGTAGGTCCCGCACCGTTGCCTCACCCATGTGCCCAACGTATTACCGGTGAGACCAGGTCCCGACCCAGATAGTCGACGACCGCGAGCATCGGCCACATCGAGCCCCCGAGTTTCCCCGCAGATCCACCACCCCCCCTCGGCCGCTTCGTGTTGCCGCAACGCCCGCCCGCCGGCAGCCGCGTAGGCCCGCACCGACCGCAGGTCGCCGGGGCAGGACGGCAGCACCAACACCCCGCGCCCGTGCAGCACCGACGCGCTCGGCCCCTGGACCGGTCCGGCCTTCGACGCGCTGCCCGGCGACAAGAGGCCGCTGTGCGGCCACCGACCTGCCTCGCCACCGTCAGGATCACCGGGTGGAGCTCGGCTGGCGTCAGCGCGCGAGCGGCAGTAGCCGCGATCACCGCGCGCGTCCCCGGCCAGTCCACCCGATCGGCGTACAACGCCAAACGCTCCAGGTGGTCCAGGGCCAACGCCCCGTACGCCGACAACTTCACGTGCTCATGCTCTCGTCACCCCTGCCCGGCTCCTCAGCCAGGGACTGTCCCGCTGGTCCCTCGGTAAGCAGGACGACGGCTTGCGCGTCCCTTGCCTCTCGAGGTCACCTGCCTCGTGGAGAGAGCGGCTCAGGTCTCGGCGGGCAGGCCGTGGGCAACCCATCGGCGGATCTGCTCCGCGGCCTGGTCCGCGACGGCATGACCGACCGGACGGGTGACCAGATCGCTGAGGGCGAACATGTCAAGGACCCGGCCAAGATAGGCCCAGCGGTCGACCAGGGGCAGGTCGTCGGGTTGGTGCTCAGCGAAGGCGGTGCGAAAGCCGTCGGCGAAGCCGGGCGGGTAGTCCGAGGCGAAGCGAGCCATGTTCGCGGCGTCCCCGTAGGGGCAGCCGGAGTAGGCGAACTCCCAGTCCAGCACGGCCTCCACCCGCCACTGGGCGCCCGAGCCGGAGACCAGGATGTTCTTCGGGTTGATGTCGGCGTGCACGAGGCGTGCCTGAGTGTCGATGGCGGCCAGCGCAGGCGCGTGAATCGCACAGAGGTTCACCCAGGCCCCACGTACAGCGGGGTCAAGGCGGGCCGGCGGAGTGTCCGCCATGTTCGCCTCGGCAACCTCGACCAGCTGCTGTGACCACGGCCGCTCGCGGCGCACAGCGAGGGCCTCGTCGACGAAGAAGCCGGGGTCCGCGAAGCGCGCGGCGCCGATCCCGGCCACGACCCGCCCCACCTCGGCGCCCAGCGCCCGCGCCGCCGCGGCGTTGAGCTCTCCAGGCCGGGAGAGAGCCTCGCTGAGCAGAGTTCCCTGCACGTACTCCAGCGCCATCAGCGGCTGGGCGCCTTCACCTGTCGCTGGCTGTACCAGCAGCACCCGCGGCACGGGTACGTGCGCCCCCGCCAGCGTCATGACCGCCGCTTCGAGTGCGGGGTTCACACCGCCCAGGCGGACCACGACCTGCCCGTCGCTCAACGTGACCAGACAGGTCTGGTGGGAGAAGCCACCGGCCAACGCCCGACTCGCTACCACCGTGCTGCCCAGCACCGCCGCGACCTTCAAAATTTCCTCGGACGGCATGCACCCAGTCTCCCGCATGTGTCGGTCAGCCTTCCGCGACGGGACGCCGTGCCGTCAGCCATCGGCTTGCGGCCCGGCGATAGCGCGAGCGTCGCGCCGACAGGCCGTCAGCGGGCCGGGTCGGTGCTCACGCCGGAGGCCGAGTGCGCGATCCTGGACAGGTGAACAGCCGAGTCATGTACGTCGAGCGGAAGGCCGGCGCCCTGACAGGTGACGCGTGGATCGGGCGTGCGAGCTTCTCCAAGACCGGACGGACCGTCTACTTCCACGGCCTGGAGCTGCAGCGGTTAGCCACAGGCGGCTACAAGGCAAACCACTACGACGTCGCCACCAGCGACCAATACTGGGTTTCGGGGCCGAAGCGCAAGGGGGAGGACCGCCTGTACGGCGAACGCGTCCCGGTCTACGTGGACGAGGACGTGCGCGAGGATTACTGGGTGGGCATCCGTGGCCTGCCTGCGAGCCGCCGACGGAGACGCCAGCCACTAGCTGCGCCGGAAGCGGACCGTCCAGCGAACGGCCGGAAGAGCCTGCCTGGCCGAGACGATGTTGTGTCACAGGGGATCGGCGACCGGTCGTCGATCCGGGTCCAGTCGCCGATCGGCAGCGGAGACGGGCATGCGTGTATCCGCACAGGTTCGAGGATGTCAGGTCGCCGGGCAACAAGGCCCCCCGCGACCGCCTTGATGTCCCAGAGCAAGCCCCACACCTGAACCGTCGGACCAGCAACGCCGACCCGAAGGCACGCCGTCCGTCAAGGCCCTCTCGGGCAGTTTGCCGGGCAACTCCCCAAGGCGGCCACGTCTGAATCTCCGGATGCCAGCCGTGAAGACCAAGGTCATTTCGGGTGACGCGCCTACCGGGAGGGCCTGCGCCCGATGGCCGATCTGACCTGCCCCGCGGCTCGCCCAGGTGGGCGTCGCGCCGGTACCGGGCCGGCCGTCCTGACGCTCCGGACGCGTTGCGTCTGGGCGGCCTCTCGACCGCCCACGGCCGTCGCCCGAGGCGAACCGGTTGACGCGCCGAACGTCGCGGACACCTGCTCGTGATGGTCGGGTGCAGTAGAAGCATCTGGCGGGACGGCGCCCCGCCAGATCGACGTGCTCGACCCCCTTGGGGGCTTTCGCAAGCAGGCCGGCGGGTGGACACTGCTGCGCCACCCGACCGGGGGGCGCCGCCGTTCATGCGGCCACCTAGTGCGGCGGACCTGCCGCACCCCACAGCAAGGGGAGTTGCAGTGCACCTACCGCAACGAAAGGCACTCCGGCGCGTCCTCGCGCCGGCAACGGCCGTGATTGTCATGTCAGGGGTGCTCGCCGCCGGACCGTCGGCCGCCGCGCCTGGCGGGCCGACAGCGGATGCCTCGACGAGCACAACGGGGCTGGTCCGCACCCTGTCCCGGGTCTCGTCCGAGGCCTTCCCGACCGCCCGGCCGCAGGCTGCGCCGCTCAGCGTCAAGACCCCCGAGTTCCAGAACGACCCCCGGGAGGCGCTGGCGCGTAAGCGCAGCCCCCGGCCGACAGCCGCATCCATCGACGCGGCGTCTACCGCGCCGGCCCTGACAGCGCCCGTGGTGGCCTCCTCCCAGATCGCTCCCGTGACGCAGGGGCTGCAGACCAGCTTCCAGGGGCTCAACCTGTTCGACCAGCGCTCCGCCAACAACGGCAACCAGTTCACTGTCGAGCCCCCGGACCAGGGGCTCTGCGTCGGTAACGGCTACACGTTGGAAGCCACCAACGACGTCCTGCGCCTGTTCCGTGCGTCTGGCGCGCCCGCCACGGGCGTGGTCGACCTCAACACCTTCTACGGCTATCCGGCGCAGTTCGACCGCACGGCACTGCGGTTCGGACCCTTCGTGACCGATCCGACCTGCCTGTTCGACCAGCCGTCGAATCGCTTCTACCTGGTTGTGTTGACCTTGGACGTCGACCCGAAGACCGGTGCGAACCTGGGGAGCAACCACCTGGACCTCGCAGTCAGCAGAACAGGTGACCCGACCGCAGGCTTCAACCGGTATTCCCTGCCCGCCCAGAACGACGGGACACAGGGCACTCCGAAGCACGCCTTCTGCCCGTGCCTGGGTGACTACCCGCACATCGGCGCGGACGCCAACGGGGTGTACCTGACGACCAACGAGTACTCCTTCTCGGGGGCCGGCAAGGAGGGCAACGGCTTCAACGGTGCCCAGATCTACGCCATCGCCAAGCGCGCCCTGGCCCGCGGAGCACAGCAGGTGAAGCTCGTGCACTTCGAGAACACCAGCCTCGCCGACGGGGCCGGCCGCGTGCCGGGCTTCACGGTGTGGCCGGCTACCTCGCCCGCGGCGAACTTCGCGATGGCCGACGGCGGCACCGAGTACTTCCTGTCGTCCATCGCCAACCGCGACGAGACCAACGGAACCGGCTTCGCCAACCGGATCGGCGTCTACGCCATCACGGGGACGAGCACCCTGGACACCGTCACAGGGACGCCGTCCCTGCGACGTGCGCTGCGGCCGTCGGAGGTCTACGGCGTGCCGCCACTGGCCGAGCAGAAGCAGGGTCCGACACCGCTGCGGGACTGCCTGGCGATCGAGTGCCTGCCGGGGTTCGGGCCGTCGTCGGAGACCGAGAGCCCCTTGGACTCCTCCGACAGCCGGATGCAGCAGGTCTGGTACGCCGCCGGCCACGTCTGGGGGGCCCTGGGCACCGTGGTGCGGGTCGATGGCCAGATCAAGACCGGCATCGCGTACTTCGTGCTCGACCCGGGCGCGCGACCGGGCGCCGCGCAGGTCGTCCGCCAGGGCTACGTCGCCCTGGCGCGCAACAACGTCAGCTTCCCGTCCATCGCCACCCTGGCCAACGGCAAGGGCGTGATGGCCGTGAACGTCGTCGGGCAGGACCACTTCCCGAGTGCGGCGTTCGTCCGGCTCAACCTCGACAGCACCGGCCCGATCAGTCTGGCTGGCAGGGGAGTCGGCCCGCAGGACGGGTTCTCGGGATCTGCCTTCTTCAACGCACCGAACCCGGCCCGCCCCCGCTGGGGCGACTACAGCGCCGCCGTCACGGATGGCACCTCGATCTGGACGGCGTCCGAGTACATCGCGCAGAGCTGCCGGCTGCCGGAGTTCCAGGCAGACCCGACCTGCGGCGGGACCCGGACCCCACTGGGCAACTGGTCGACGCGGGTCAGCCGCATCACCCCGTAGCGGTCCATCGCGGGGGCCGGCTCCGGTGGGAGCCGGCCCTCGTCAAAGGCTGCTCGAGTCAGCCGACGATGACGACCTCGTTGGTGCAGGCGGTGGGTAGCCGCTCGGCGTCCGCGAAGTGTGGAACGTCGGCGGGCGCTGCAGCGAACTCGGGTGAGGCCGCCGCTGCGCCGCGTCCAGCCCCTTGACGCCGCCGTAGCCGGCGCCCTCGGCGTCGCCGTACGTCGCTTTCACGGTGTCATCGATGTCGACAGGCGAGGTGGTCAGCGCCGGCTGACCTGCGCCAGGACGGCCAGGAACTGAACCGTCCCGGGTTTGATGCCGCTTCCTTTCTTGCGAGGGATGCACCTCGTGCCGAAGACGTACCCGACCGATCAGCGGGACCGGGCCCTGCGGATGGCCCTGGAGCGACTGCCCGACCACCCCTCGCCGTGGGCCGCAGCTCAGGCTCCCGGGCCGAAGCTCGGGTCGGGCCGGAGACGAGCTGGGCGCTGGTCCGCCTCCACAACCAAGGACGTGAGCTTCGTGGAGCAGTGCCTGCAGGTCGTCACGCCGCGCTGGCGGCCAGGGCCGTCAGCGCGGCGTGACAGCTACCCGACCGTGTAGGCGTACGGCAGCGCCGCCACTTCGTCACCCAGACCTGCGAGCCCCGCCGGGCCGTACGGGGAGATCGTGTTGACGAAAAGCGTCCCCCGCGCTGTCGCGCCGACCGCGGCACTCGGGCTGAGTGTCACGGTGAGCGTGGCGGTACCGCCCGGGGCCACCGCGACCGGGTGTGCAGTGGGGGCCGACCGGTCGACGGTAGCGAGCAGCGGGTCACCCGCGCTGCCGGTCCAGTCCCGGGCGAAGCCCTGAGTGACGACCTGCGCCAACATCGTGATTGAACCGGTCTGCGTGCCGCTCGTCGGGCCGGTCAGGCTCGGGAACGCACCCCACAGGGACGAGGTGACCTCGTCTGCGGTGTGTACAGCCGTCGCGCTGTTGCCGGACGGGACGGCCTCGACGTCCGGACTGCTCGGCGCGTTGAGCGCCGTCGGATTGTCCAGGGCCATCACGTCGAACTGGACGGGCGCCGTCGCAGAACCACCGACGGTGAGCGAGGTGGTCCGGGTCGGGACGAGCCATGACGGCACGTCTTCCGACGGCAGCGGCAGCGCGACGGTCTGCGGGCCGACCGGCACCAGGTCGTACGCCCGTTGCGCCGACGTGCGGGCGTCGACGTAGTAGCTCTGCGGGACAGGCCCGGTGTTGTGCACGGTGACCGTCGCCGTGCGGGAGCCGCCCCGCGGCACCGTCGTCCCTGCCGACGGGATGCCGGTCGCGCTGACCCGCGCCCCGTTGAGGCGAACCGTGCCTCGGTAGCTCTGCGGCAGGGCAGCCCCGGAGATCGGGTTGAGCAACTCGACAGTGAGCTGGTAGCGGCCGGGGACGGGTCGCGCGTGAACCTGCTCAAGTCCGCTGTACGCCGTGCTGCCGGTCGGGCTCGGCAGGTAGCTGGTGTCGGTGGACACCGGCTCGCCGCTCGGGTCGGACAGGTGAGCGATGACCTGGTTGGCGGGCGTACCGGACAGCGCCAGATCGACGGTCAGGTCCTTCGCTCCCGCGGGAACGTCGAACAGGTAGGTGTCGGTCTGGGCCGGGGCGAAGCTCCGGCCGTTGCCGTTGCGGAAGGTCCCGCTGAAGGTCGCCGGCGTCGCCGCCGACACCTGCTGCACTGCCCGCGTCACGATCGGCACGGTCGTCGTCTGGCCGAACCGCCCGGTGAGCACCAGGCTGGCCGCGCTGGCGTCCGAGGCGGGCGCGGTGGTCGTGACCGTCACCTGCTGGCTGGCCCCCTCCGCAAGCGTGAAGCTCGCCGGGATGGCCGCGCCGGCTGACGTCGCCGCGAAGTCGGTCGTGCTCAGCGTCACCGGGCCGGTGTAGCCCGTGCTGCTGGCCGCAGTGAACAGGATCGCGGTCCAGGTGCCCGGCGCCGGCCGCTGCACGTCGAACTGCCCGAAGTTGCCCGCACCCTGCGGCAGCGTGTACCCGGTGAAGGTGCCCTGAGGGTCGAGCAGGCTCATCCGGACCAGTGCGACCGGCGAACCCGGGTAACTGATGGCCGCATCCAGCCGACCGACGCCCGGGGGCACCCGGAAGGTAGCGGTGGTGTAGGCCCTGGTCGTCCCGGCGGAGTCGATGAACGTCTTCGGTCCGGCGGCGTTGACCGCGACGGTCTGGGTCTGTACGCCGGTCTGCTTGGACAGGTCGCGGGCCTGCGCGGTCACTGTCTGTGGGCCGCGGCCCTGGTTTCGCACGACGACCTCGGAAGTCACGGTGCTGCCGGCCGCGGCGACGTGCGAGATCTGGGGCACGTCGGCGATCAAGCCCTGGCCCTGGCCATGCGCGGTGCCCAGGCTCGCCGCGAGCTGCACGGCGCGATAGCTGTCGAGCAGCCCGGCCCCCTGCTCCTGCGCGGGCGCGCCGATGTCGTCGGCGCTGCTGTCGAGGACGCGGCGCACCTGCTGCGGAGTGGGCGAGGACCCGTGGTGGCCCAGCCGGTAGGCCTGGACGACAAGCGCAGCGGCCCCGGCCGTGAAGGGCGCGGACTGGCTGGTGCCACCAAAGTTCTGGATGTCGGCGGGCCGGCCGTTGTCGTCGCGGCAGCCGGCGAACAGGGGGGTGCCGTCCGGCTGCAACCGGCTCGAGCAGAGCGCCCAGCCGAGGTCGCCGGGTGCCAGCAGGTCCTGCACACGGTTGGTCTGGGAGATGCCGCCGGAGGAGATCGCCGACACCTGGTTGCTGACCCAGGAGCCGTTGCTGAGCTGGAAGCCGTAGCGGGTCTCCTGCGCGTAGCTGCGCAGCTGAGTGCTGGCTCCCGCGCTGATGACCCAGGGATCGGTCGATGCCGTCCCGGCCGTGTTGCCGATCCCGGCGTCGCCGCTGCTCGCCACGACCGTCACACCCGCGTCCACGGCGTTCTTGTTGAAGACGCTGACCGGGTCCTGGGCGGTGTCCGGGTAGGGGCTGGCACCGAAGGACTCATTGATGACGTCGACGTGGTCGTGTGTCACTGCCCAGTCGATCGCCTGGATGATCATCGACGTCGGGGCGGTCAGCAGGGCGTTCGGGAAGATTTTCAGTCCGACCAGGGAGGCGCCGGGCGCCATGCCCTCGATCCGGATCGTGCAGCCCCCGGGCAGGGTGTGGGCGATGTTCACGTGCTTGGCGAGGTCGTACGTCAGGCGCCCCTGCGCGGCGATCGAGCTGGCGTCACCGAACGCCTCGGCTCCGCTCGACGGCGCGTTTGGCCCGTCTCCGCTGAAGTCCTGGTAGTCCGTGAAGACCTTCGAGCCGTCCGTCCGGATGAAGTCAGGGTTGTTGGGGTCGATGCCGTCGGCGATGAAGGCGACCTTGACGCCCTTGCCGGTGTAGCCCAGTGACCGGGCGGTCAGCGCGTTCGGGTCGTCCGAGGCCGTATGCGTCAGCTGCAGCGCCTCGGGCTCGAGCTGGGGCTTCGCCGGGTCGGCCGGGCAGGCGCCTGGCACGGCCGTGGCCGCCGCCACCGCACCGGACTGCGCCGCACGCAGAGCCGACGCGGGAGCCGAGCGGTCCAGGTCGGGTACGACGACCGAGACCGCCGGGTCGGCCCGCAGCGCTGCGACGCCAGTCGGCGACAGGCTGAGGGCGAGTGCGTTCAGTGCCTGGAAGGCGTGCGTCGTCGTGCCTCCGAGGGCCGCGACCCGTTGGCGCAGCGGCGCCTGGTCACGGGCGACCAGTCCCTGCCGCAGCGCAAGTGTCGTGATCCCCGCCGGAGCGTCGGGGTGCTGGTCACGCAGCAACGCGATGACGTGCTGGGTGGGGACGGCGGCCGCAGCCGCCGACACAGGAAGCGCGACGCCGATGCTGCCGCCAAGCAGCGCACCGGCAGCAATGCCGACGGCCGCGGCACGGTGGGATGACCTGACGATGACGACCTCCATGAGCACAGGTTGACAACCCGGATGGGCTGCACCCGCAATCAACCCCGTGACCCGTCAGGTGAACAACCACTCATGTGAGCACAGCGAAGGGCCACTACCTTTCGGCCGGTGGGGTACGCCGCCGACCCAAGCTCGGACGGCTCTGCCGATCGCGCCGTGCGCCCTGGTGCCTGTCGCAGGCTGGTGTGCGGCCGGGCCCAGACGGATATCGGACTGACGACACGTTGGTGTCACGGATCTGGATGTACGGATGGGCTTTGTCCGGCCGGCCCGGGACTCCGCTGGGGCCGGCCGTACGTGGCTCGGAGCGGCCCCGACTCGCTGGGGCCGGCGGGGTACCTGTCCGGGTCGGGTTGACCTCCGCACGTACACAATTCCTACGTAGAGCGGCCCCGCCTGGCAATGATGCAGCCTCCGCGTCGCAGCCGGGCGGGGACGTCCCATGGCGCCGGCGGCCGTCACGCCCGACGGGACGACAGGCCCTTCGTGAACGTCGCGAAGGACCGGTCAAACCCCAACCCGACGGTCTCGTCGAACAGCACCGCCGCCCACACGTGCCGGTCGTCGGTCAGCCGCTGCCGCAACTGGTCCCTGCTCACCCTTGCGGGCGGGCCAGTTCCGGGCAGAAAATCCGGGGTCGCAGTGCGGGCATAGGTCGCGGGGGTCTTCTCGGGTGCATGGCCGCCGGCAGTCGGGGCACGGGCCCTGCTCGGCGAGGTAGCGCTGGTCGCACTCGCCGCAGCGATAGACGGCGCCCCTCCCGTCGCTTGTCGAAAGTCGGCGCCCCGGTCCTGGAAGTGAGCTCGCTCCTCGGACCGTAGGTGCCAGACGGCGGCGAGGATGGATCTGCCGACCCGCAACGATGCCTTCTTCTGGCCGGGGGGCGGTCCGCCGGCAGCGCGCGCTGCGGAAGGCGTTGGCGCGGCTGGCCCCGACAGCGGCTTCGCCCAGGACCCGAGCCCGGTACGGGTCGCCGTGTCCCGTGACACTGCCGGTCAGACAGGTGGCTCAAGGCACCACAGGCTGTTCTCGAGCCGGGGGTGGGGCGGGGGCGCGAACCGGCAGGGCCCGTCAGTTCGCGCCGGACCTCATCAGCGCTTTGAGCGTCTGGCGGTCCCCGGGCTGCTCGCTACCGGCCGGGACCTCGATGCGCGCCGCGAACTGCGCGCTGCTGGTGCGCGGGATGGCGATGCCGGCGGCGGTCAGGTCTGCCCAGCTGGCGCTGCGCGCGGCGGTGGATCTCGCGGGCCTGCTCCCCGCCTCGGTCCGTCGTGCAGGCCGTCTACGGCCGGGTCGACGAGTCCGACGACATCCACCGACCCGCGACGCGGGTGCTCACCTCAACCGGCGCGGGGGAGGACGGGTTGCTGCGCTACGAGGGCGACCTCCCGCTGGAGCGAGCCGGCTCCTTCGGCTTCACGGTCCGGGTGCTCCCGCACCACGACATGCCCCCAGGAACTCCGACCTAGCCCTGGTGACCACCGTCTGACCCGTTACCGGTTCTACGCGGGCCGGTGGAGCGCACGTTGCTCTTGGCATCCGCTTCGTGGCGCTCAGTCATTCACCCGCTGGGCCGGCCCGGTGTCCTTGACGTAGGCGACCGGCCGGGCGAGCGTCGAGCGACCGGTCGACCGGCCGGCTTCCTCAGGAAGGTTCACTTCGTGCGCAGATTCCTCGTCAGTGCAGCCCTGGGCTCGGCGGCCCTCGGCTGCGCAGCGCTAGCCGGTGTCGCACCGGCCGCCGCCGCCGGTGCCGTAGTCCACCCGTTCTCGGCCCAAGCCCCCGAGGCTGCCTTCACGACCGCCGGTTCCGTGGCGGCCGGGCACGTCGCCTGCCAGCGTCCTGCGCCGGACAACCGCATCTCTGCCACCATCCACTGCTACGGCCCCGACCAGCTCCGGGCGTTCTACGGACTGGGCCCGTTGGCCGCCAGTAACGATGGGGCCGGTCAGACGATCGTGCTCGTAGACGCGTATGGCAGCCCGACTGCCGCTGAGGACCTGGCGTTCTTTGCGAGCACGTTCGGGGGTCCCACCCCCTACTTCTCCGCCGACTTCCCGCTCGGGTCGCCCGACTACAAGCACGCGACCGGGAACGGCTCGGGCACCTCGGGACCGACGTCAGCCGACGGGTGGGCGGGCGAGGCCAATCTGGACGTCCAGTGGGCATACGCCATGGCCCCCAAGGCACACATCGTGCTCTTGGCCACCCCGCCGGCTGAGACGCAGGGCGTGCAGGGGTTGCCTAACCTCATGAAGGCCATCGACTCGGCCATCACTAGGTATCCTGCGGGCACGGTCTTCTCGATGTCGTTCGGGACCGACGAGCAGGCCTTCGGGCCGACCGCTGCGGCGAGGCAGCAGTTCGCCCGCTTCGACGAGACGTTCCAGCGCGGCCAGGCCAAGGGTGACACCTTTTTCGCCTCCTCCGGCGACACCGGCTCCGTCGGCGTGACGCGGCCGCACCACCAGACGGCCACGGGGGCGACCCCCCAGGTCAGCTACCCCAACGTCTCGCCTTACGTCACGTCGGTCGGCGGCACGCAGGTGCAGTCCGGCTGGACGTGGAACCCGACGCAGGACGTGCCGTTCACCCCGGCGGGGGCCTTCAACGACGCGTACTGGAACTGGACTGCCGGCGGCAGCAGCGAGCCGGTCTGGAACGAGAGCTGGGCCGGGATCGCCACAGGTGGCGGCCTGTCGACCGTCTACGGGCGACCGGCGTACCAGGACAGCGTCAAGGCCGTCGTTGGAGCCTCTCGCGGCGTACCCGACGTGGCCTGGAACGCCGCCGTCAACGGCGGAGTGCTCGTCTTCCGTTCGTACTTCCCGAGCATTGAGGGCTCACCCAGCTGGGGCGTCTTCGGCGGAACCTCGTCGTCGTCGCCGCAGGTAGCTGCCGTTACGGCGATCGCCAACCAGGCGCGAGCTGCTGCCGGCAAGGCGCCGGTCGGGAACCTCAACGCAGTCATCTACGGTACGGGCTTTGACCGCGTCGCGGCCTTCAGCGACGTCATCCGACACACCTACGGCACGGCACCGAGCGGCGTGCTGAAGGACAACCAGATCTGGGACACCAACGGCGACGGGTCGCTAAGTCGCGATCCGGTCCCCGGCTACCCGACGACGGTGGGCTACGACCTCACCACGGGCTTCGGCAGCCCCTTCGCGCCCGGGTACGTGGCGCAGCTGCTGCAGCACTGAGCGCACCTCCTGGACGGCCCCGCCGGCACTGCCGGCGGGGCTGTCCGGCGCGTCAGCGGCGGGCCTTCAACACGGCACGTGGACGGCCACAGCGACAGGTAGCGGCCACCGCGTCACGCTGCCCGAGATCACCGCCCTGCGCGCTGTGTACTCGGACAACTCCGGCCGCTACCCCTCGGCCTGGCAGACCGTCAGCAGCAGCTACCCGAACGCCGCGGTGACGTTGAACGTCGGGTCGTGGACGCCGGACCTGCCGCCGGCAAGCTCACCTACGACGTCACGGCCAGCGGCGCGAGCCTGGCCAAGGCCGGCGGGACCTGCGAGAACCGGTTACTGCAGCATCACGGTGCAGACCGGCCGGGTCGGCAGCGACGGGCAGGTCGTGATCACCGGGAACCTGACCTGCCCCACCACGACCCCACCGGTTGGCACCATGAACAGCTGGACGTTCACCACGCACTGCCAGGCCACCGACGAGGTCCATGTCGAGACCACCCGGATCCGAGCCGTGATCAACGGCACGGGCGGCTACCTGCCCAGCACCGAGCTCGATAGCCCCTGGCAGACCGTCGGCGATCCCACCCCGACCCGGCCGTGACCATAAACGTTGGCAAGTGGCACGCGACAGGGGACACCACGACCAACGGCGCCTTCTTCGACGTGAACCTGCAGTCGACCGCCGGGGGTCTTGCCCGCGCCGGCGGACCGTGCGAGCGCATCTACTGCAGCATGAGTTTCGAGGGCGGCATGCCGGACGCCCAGGGGGTCATCCGCACCAGGTCCCGCCTGGCCGCGGACGGGGACTCGCTCGTAGCTCCCGGGACGTGGCAGGCCTCGATCAGCGACAACTACGACCATGCGCTGATCCCGGACCAGCTGTACATGCGCACCGCCGTCTACAGCAACGGCTACCTTGCCGTCGCCACCCCTTGGCAAGACCGCAGCAGCCTCCCAGTTGGCACCAGCGCCGGCGGGCTGCAGGCAGCCCTGCTCGCCACCGCCGTTCCCTCCTTGTTGCAGGACCCGTGCGTCGAGATGTTCCCAGAAGGGACGAATACCGCTGACAGCAGCGTCAACGACCAGCAACTGGCCTGCCTGGCAGCGCAGCAGGCCAGCACCTCGTGGGCCCGAACGCTGGCCCAGCTAGCCAAGCAGTACGGGCCGGGCGTCCTCACCACAGCCGCGAACCAGGTCGCCGCGGGCGGCGGCGCTCTACCAGGCCAGGCGACTCTGGGTCTAACCGACGACCCTGCCTACCTACAGGCAGTCGGCAACCTTATTAGGCGTCGGGTAGCCAACTACGGCTTCCTGGAAGGCCCGTCCGAGCAAGTCATGGCCAGGCAGGTCCTCGACCAGTGCCTGCATCGGAACATCGCACTGGCACAGTGCGACAGCATCGCGGTGTTCTCGCCGGGCAGTGACGCCTTTGCCGCCGCAAAGCATGATGCGGCTGCCATCGCCGCCGGGTACCCGCTCCTGCTGACTGCCTCTAGTCGGGCGGCGACGATTAATCGAGGACTATCATCGGGATGGTACAACTTAGCCGCAAACCGGCCGAATCTCTGCGATGGGCGAGACGGTTCAGTACAACAATGCGACGAGTATCCGTTCTTTTCCACCGCAGAGGCTTCTACGCGCTCATCACTTCGACCGGTAGCAATCGCCGATAACAAACGTGAGGAGACCTTCTTGGCTACTTCTACCGGGGTTGCGGGATGGCCCCACCGGCAGGTGTCATCGCCGGAAGGCAGTTCCTTGTCCTACCGACAGTCCCGCCCGACGGCTCATTCGGACCGCCCACGCCCACCAGTGCTTGGTGTCCTCGAGCGGCGGCACCATGAGTCCTCTTAGAGTCGCGCTAGACAGGTGGGAGGCGGCTCTGATATGCGCGCACGTCCCGGCGGCGCGCTATCTCGGTGCAGGTCTGAACACTGGTGAGGTGGAGGACGTCCTTCGCGGTGAGGGTCTCCAGGCCGTCCCCGACGTCGTTACGTTCTTCAGCTGGCACAACGGCTACGCGGCAGGGCGACCAAACGAATTGATGCTCGACCCGGCTGGCGGACATCTTTTGCCGCTCACGCAAGCGCTCGAGGACTACCGAGGCAATCAGGCGGCCTACCTTCAGGACATGGATCCGGGCTGGTTCCCCGTCATGGCTCGCACCGGAGGCTGGCTTGCCGTCGACTGCCGGCCCGACAGCGGCAGCCCAGGGCAGCTGCGCGTGTGGACGTACTGCGAACCGCTGGCGATCTGCCCGTCGCTGACCTCCGTCGTCGGCTGGTGGACGAAGCGCCTGGAGACAGGCACCTGGTTGTACACGCCACCCGGCGAGGCCGTACGCGGTTGGGTGATCGCGGACCGACCAGCGCCGGAGACGCTGGAGAGCGCTAGCGGCTTGGTTTAAGTGCCGGTGCACGCTGCGTCAGGTCCGAGCTGAGGCCGGCCGCCAGATGCGAGGACGGCTTAAGTCGGAATACCAGCGTCTGCCGACACATGTCCCGCCGCGTGTGACACACGCATGCCTACGACGGCCGAAAGTGGACCCCTTCGCGACGGCCGAAAGTGGACCCCCGCTGGTG